>Ga0209191_1000001_pt1 | contig 358344 bp, 395 predicted proteins | sample S_130626_EF_Meta_FD_187320 | JGI IMG/M metagenome (GOLD analysis project Ga0209191, IMG submission 187320) | Freshwater microbial communities from Lake Simoncouche, Canada to study carbon cycling - S_130626_EF_MetaG (SPAdes) (version 2) | ecosystem: Environmental > Aquatic > Freshwater > Lake ...
TTTTTTATCTGTCTAATTTTCTTGATATTTTGTTTTATTTTATTATCAGTAAATATATTAATCAAATCCAAGAAACTACTGTTTTCTATTTTTGAAAGTTTTATAATTTTTTGAATTTTTGTTTCATCAATTTTTATTTGAGCAACTTGTTTTATCGTGTTGCTTATTTGCTCAACACTTGAAAAATTTGAAGTTTTTAAGATACTTTGCGATATTAAATTAAAATTTTTAGACACTTGAGAAAAATTAGAGATTGCATAATTTTTTGATAATGATTCTGTCAAAGATAGCAAATTTTTTACATTAGAAATTTTTTCAGAGCTCAACTTTACTGATGATATATTATTATTTTTAGTTACATTAATAATTTCAGAAATTTGCTTGATGTTTGCAGTACTGGAGTTACTTTGACGTACTAGCGTTGTCAAAGAGTTTAAAGTTTCTTCATTGTTTACTACAGATAATAATTTTTTTATTTGAGTATTATTGGAAATGTTACTTATCTTATTTAAAACAATATTTGAATATTCATCAGACAATTCTTTATTATTCAGAATATTTTTTATATCATTTGAAATCTTATTTTCAGTCTTGTAATTCAATACTGAAACTTTTTGGTTATCTAACTTATTTTGATTTAAGATAGAGAAGTTTTCACTAAACTCATTAAAATTATCAATATTTTTTATCTGTCTAATTTTCTTGATATTTTGTTTTATTTTATTATCAGTAAATATATTAATCAAATCCAAGAAACTACTGTTTTCTATTTTTGAAAGTTTTATAATTTTTTGGATTTTTGTTTCATCAATTTTTATTTGAGCAACTTGTTTTATCGTGTTGTTTATTTGCTCAACACTTGAAAGATTTGAAGTTTTTAAGATACTTTGCGATATTAAATTAAAATTTTTAGACACTTCAGAAAAATTAGAGATTGCATAATTTTTTGATAATGATTCTGTCAAAGATAGCAAATTTTTTACATTAGAAATTTTTTCAGTGCTTAACTTTGCTGATGATATATTATTATTTTTAGTTACATTAATAATTTCAGAAATTTGCTTGATGTTTGCAGTACTGGAGTTACTTTGCCGCACTAGTGTTGTCAAAGAATTTAAAGTTTCTTCATTGTTTACTGCAGATAATAATTTTTTTATTTGAGTATTATTGGAGATATTACTTATCTTATTTAAAACAATATTTGAATATTCATCAGACAATTCTTTATTATTTAGAATATTTTTTACATCATTTGAAATCTTATTTTCAGTCTTGTAATTCAATACTGAAACTTTTTGGTTTACGTAGTTTACATTATTTTGAACTACATTTAAACTTTCTTTAATTTTTTCAATATTATTTTGAATAAGTGTATTTGACTTATTTACAGTTTTTAAAATTGCGCTTCGGAAGTTATAATCAACTAAATTATTTTCAAAATTAATTTCTTTTGTAAGATTTATAACACTCTTATTGTATTGATTTTTTTGCAAGAAATTATGCTGGTGAACATTTTGATAATTATTTCTTATCTTATATTCAGTATTTTTAAACTCTTGATATATTTCATTCATAAAGTTTAAGTTTTGAATAAACTCACGATATCTGTTTTCGATACTTCTGTAAAAATTGTAAACGGAAGTTTGATTTCTTATGTTAGTAGAATATTCTTTGGCAAAAGATTGATTTATTTGAGAAATAAATTCAAAGGAAATATTTCTGCTGTGTAAATTTATTTCTCTGTTGTAAAGATTTGTAACATCATTGCGTAGATTCAGATCTTTAAGTAGTTTATTAAAAATATCTTTAAAATCTGTCTGCTCTTGTAATACATCTTTTCTAAGTCTAATGTTATTATAATTAGAAATATTTTTAGTATTATTGATAGATTGCAATAATATATTTTGGTTATTTTGTGTTGAGAAATTTGTAGCAGAATTTCTTATACTTTTTTCAATTCTGTTATTTGAAAATAAATTTATATTATTTACATTCTCAATGTTTGACGTATTACTTATTTTGGTTAAGTTTGTAGATTCTTTTACGTCTTGAAGAAAAGGTGTAATTTGCTTGTCTTTAGCATTACCTGTTCTTACTTGAAAGTTTTTTTTTACCTTAGTATCATCTGGATTGAAACCTAATTTCTTCAAATGATAATTTATCATTGATTGTTCAGAATCAGATGGTACAAAAGATTCTTGTTCTAATTCATCATCATAGTTTAAGTTTCCAGCAACATTTGATGATGAAACTAACTGCTCCATATATCTGGGATAAAGTTGAAAAAAACCTTCCATAAGTTTTTCTTCAGTAATTTCAAACTGTTCAATATCCAGTTTTTTACTTACATCTTCAACTTTTAAGTTTTTAAGATTCTTAAGTGCTAATAAGAAATCAATTTGGTCTTGGTTTAAGCCCATATCAGAATAATCATTTTCTACTTCTTTAATTTCTTTAGTAATTGTAGGAAAAATTATTTCAGGATCGACATTAGTTTTATGCAAATGCAATTGTTCTGCATAATTTTTGTGAAAAGGATTTATTCTGTAAAGTTTTTTAGGAGAGAGCTTGTCTTTTACATCTGGAACTTTATAGTCATTTGGATCTTCAGTTGTGCCAGCAGTATGCTTCTCTTTTTTTATGTTATATGAAAGAGCTTTAGTTGAGGGAATATATTGAAAATAACAACTCAAATCTTCTGATGTCACAAAGGCATCAGATTGAATTGAAATTTTATCGTAATCGATAAAATTTATTTCTGACATAAGTTACTTGTAAAGCAGTTTATACTTTCTTGAATCTTTGAGATTTTGGTTTTTGACTTGCTTCTGTAGTTAATGTATGATGATAATCTTCAGGATGTTCTAAGATATCACCATAATTTGGACTACCCTCTGAATCATCATAAAGATCATTGTAATATTTTCTAGTAACTTTGTCTGCTTCTTTATCCATATCATCTGCAGTTTTGATAAACAAAGAACTGTTACTTAATTTAGAAAAGCCTTTATTACTTAATAATCTCATCCAATATGCATCTAAAACTGCTCTATTCTTTTTCACATCACGTATCAAAGCCTGAACTGCTGCGAGTTGTCTCTTTAAGTCTTGTTCTTCGCTTCCATCGTCATAGTCAAGAGTTCTGTTTTGTCCACCAGTGCTTTTATATAAGTCTGTGTCAGTTATATAATTAAATTGGGATTTATCTGCTTTAGGATACTGAAAGTTAACTATTTTTTGCAATCTTGACTTGAAGCTCTTGATATCTTCATCAATGCCTTTTTCATTTTTGATAAAAGATTCTCCTGTAGCAATAATCTCATCCAATCTCTTAATTTCATTTGTAATTTTTTCTTTATTAGAAAGATCATTAGCTGTCAATAATGACTTAGAAAAATCTCTGTAATTAGGATCGTTAAAGTTAGATTGAGAAAACTTGTATTTCATTTCTTACTTCACCATTTCTTGAGTTACTTTACCAGGCTGTCCAAGATTAACTTGACCAGACGTTGCTTGAGAATCTGTCTTAACTTCTGGAATGTTTAAGTTGAGAGGTGCATTTTTTTGCAAAAGTTCTGCTTCTTTATCTAGTAATTTGTCTAGCTGCACATCAAGATTTCCACGAGCTGCTTTGAAGACTTGAGCAAAACCATTAGGTTGGCTTATTACACCAAATAAATTAATTCCACCTTCGATAAAAGGTTCAAACTGCTCTTGCATACCTTCCAAAATATATCTCAATCTTTTTTGAAATTCTATTTCTTCTCTTATTATGTTAGTAGTTTTGTAATCATTGACTTTTTTCAAATATGACGTTAACTCATTTTCATAAGCAGTCATATTATTTACAAGAGTTCTTTTTTGATTTGCATCTAAAGTTTCAAACTCTCCGACTGACTGAAGCTTTTTATATTCTGCTACTAAAGTTCTTAGTAACTTAACGTGATCTTCTAACTTTTGAACAAAAAGTTCATAATTTTGTTTTACTTTAGGAGGAAATTCCATAGGAGCGCTTAAATTGCTAGCTTCTCCTAATCCAGTATCAACAGTTTGCTCAAGTTGAGATTTTATCTTAACTTCAAACTCTTGAAGAGCTTTTTTATTTCTATCTACAAGACTTTTTATCTTGAATATTTCTTGTCCAACTTGACCTAAAACAGTCAAAACACTGTCTACTTCTGCAGCATTTTGAATAAGATTAGCACCTTCAGAAGTTAATTTACCTTGATCAAAAATTGATTGATCCTGTGGAGCCAATCTTCCTCTTCCACCAACCTGTAAATCAAATTGTTGATAAAATGATTTTGATAAAACATCAAAATTTTGAAATAATTTAACTAAACCCAAATCACCACTTTGGAGAAATTGAACAATAGCATCAGCACTTAAAACTGTTTTTACTATATTCAACAATCCATTGATATTGCCAGATATAAGCTTGTTTTTATCAACTACTGCAGGTCTAGATGTCTGAGGCGTACCTTGAGCAATTACCTGTCTGTAATAAGCGGATGCTGGTCTTGTAGATGGATTGCCAAACAATTGCTTGAGAGCATCATTATGAGCCTTTTGAAATGATAATGTAGCAGGATCTTGCATTTGTGAAGAAATTGAATCTCTTAATGTTTCAAAATATTTTGAAATAGAGCCTACTATACTCTGTTGGGTGTTTTGCAATTCGCTTGCACCAAGTGCTCTTCCTATTTTGTTTTGTATACTTGAACTATTTGTTGAAAGAAAGTTATCAATTCCATCATTAATTTGCTTTATTAAAACAGGCCTGAACTGATCTAATTGACTAACAAACCCTTGAGCAACTTCCAAAATATATTGAGAATTGTCTTGCTCTTGAGCAATTTTTACAAATCTTGTCCCATTTGAACTGCTGAAAAAAGTTCTATCTCTTCTTGATGGCATTGAGCTTTGATTTTGATTTTGCGCTCTTCCGGTCATATCAGAAATACTTTGTGGGTGAGCTCTAGATTCTTGAGGACTCAGACGAGCTGTCATTGGTTGAGTGTCAAGGTAAGTTGTCATCCAGGTATCTACAAGTCTTCTGCCAGCGTTGATAACATATTGGTATTGCTTCAAAGCTCTAAAAACAGGACTTGTAATAAGAGTTTTATATAACTCTCCGTACTTTTCAATTTCCTTAGTCAATGCTCTTTCAACTTGATTCGAATCTAAAGCACTAACAAGAGCTCTTTGCAAGTTAGTTCTTTCTTGCATAGATTGCAGAGCGTCACGAACACTTTGTCTTTCTCTTCGTACAGCTTCATTTTGTTCAACATTTCTGTGCTGAGATAGACTGAATATCATTCTTGCAAGTTCCATATCAGCACGATCATCAATGATAGCTAACTTGCCAATTTCAGGATTTCTACCTTGAGCGGATTTTCTGAGCATATCAAAAACATTAAGTTCAGGATATTTTTCTTGTAATTGAGCACCACCCTTAACTAAGTCTACAGTTACACCCTTAGAACGTCTTGTGGTGTAATGCTCTAAAGCAAACAATATAATAGTATCGACACTAGTGCCAGCTTGAACTGCAATTTTCAGTATTTCATCAATAAAAGACAATATCTCTGATTGAGGAATACCAGCTTTGAAAATGAAATCAAAAATTTCACCCAAGTTTTGGTCAGAAAGACCATAGCCCTTCAATCTATCGATAATAATGCTTCTATCTTCTAAAAGAGTAGAAGCATCTTCGAAAGGCTCATTTATTTTTTCAGCATCGTTTCTAATAGTATCGATCACTGACTCAAATTTAGATTTTGCTTTACTTTCAGTTTTGTTTTCAGTTGTTGATTGTTTTGAGCCAATACTGTTAAAAAACTTAGTTTTATTAGCTTCTGTCCAACCAGAAGCACGTCCAGTGCCACTTTGAACTTCACCAGTAATAGCTAGTTTATCAATATCGGAAGGTGCATTATTATATAAATTAACAATAGAATTTATATATGAATCATTTGCAGATGTTACTGTCTTATTTTCGAAAATCAAATTTCCAGACACAAAAACAGATGATTCTTTAGTTTGTGTTTTGAACAAACTAGGATCGGCTGCAAAACTATCATTGAAAACAATTTTCATATTTACTCTGCTTTTGTAATTTTAAAAGTTGAGCAGGAACAATGGGGACACTTACCTTGAAGAGCGTGTCTGCTTGATTTCATAACTACTCTTTTTGGAGCAGTAACCATTACCATAGTTCTACACTTTACACAATACATTTTATGTGTGTTAGCTGCATCAGATAATTCTGAACTCATTTTATATTTTCTCCCTAATAGATTTCATAGAATTTTGTACAAGTACCTTCATATGCCACGTTATGAATTTGCTTGTAATTGTGAAAATGAACCTAAATCTTTTGTAATTTCACTTTCTTTTAGTGAATACAAAGAAGAAATTCCTTGTCCGTGTGGAAAAGGTTTAGCGAAAAGAGTGTTTAATTCTTTTAATGTTCAAGATGGTCTGACAGCTAAAGAAAAACAATTTGGGACTACTCAAAATAGAAAACATATGGCTGACTTTGTCAAAGAACAAAAAAACGTAAGAAAACAATCTTACGACCCAAATTCAAGAGAATCTCAATCAAATGAATTATGGACTGGGAAAGAGGGTCTTGATGGTATTACTTCAATGCCAGTAGAAAGAAAAAAGGAATAAGATTATGGAAGAAAATACAGAGCCTGAATCATTTATTGTTCAAAATGTTACTTTAGGTCCTCATTATGTAAGTGATATTAGATTAAACTTTGGGCCACTTGAGGCTATTGATTTGACTTGGGAAGATTCTAAAGTTATCAAAGCGTCAAAGGATTTGAGAACATCTTTGCGTATGGGATTCTTAAAAAAAATATCATCAGAACAATTTGATAGTATCGAAGAGAAAGCTGCGATTAGAGGAAAGAAAGAATTACTTAGACAGCAGAATGCAAACAACCTCAGAACAGTTGATGTTGATGGGAAGCAACTCGAAGTAGAAACAATTGATACCGAAAAAGTTTACAAGAAAGAAACTGAGGTATCAACAGCTGGGTATGCAAATGATTCACTATCATATGCAACAGCCTTTGACATTGCGCAAACACAAGCACAACTAAGGGGAGATGAATTGTCAATTGAAGAGTTTGCTGAACAAGTAAACAACAACGCAAATTTAGTGCAAAATTTGCTTAGACAACAAAAAAACTTAGATGAAAATTCATCAACTTCAGGTGACAGCAGAAGAGGCAAGGCATTTGTCGCAGAAGCATCAGACAACCCAGTTAATGGAACATCTGTTAAGCAAGTCAACTTGACGAATTATAACAGAGACAGAGTTGTTGCTGGTGCAGAAATGAACTTTTTAGATGCTCCAGATGACGACGGTATTGCTGACACTATCGATTTAGAAACTGAGATTGACCTTGAAAGTGAAAAGGGCTCAATACGACGGGTTTAGAAAAGACTTAATAAGACTTGATTAAGGCTATCTTGTCGGTAGCCTTATTTTTTTTGGAGAAAATATGTCAGACGAAATACAAGCAATGTCATATACCCAGAGTGCATTAGTATATTATAATACTGCTACATCTACACCAGGAATTTTTATAGAATGGGAGCGTTCAGGTGCTAATGGAGTTGAATTTTACAAAATTCAAAAGTCTGATCAATTTGATGGAACTTACACCACAATAGAGACAGTTCCATTTCCAATCAATGAAGGATGGGATTCAAATGGCCATCCTAGTACTTATTATAGAATTCAAGAAGTAGATACAAATGGAACTGTACTAAATACAAGTTCTCCATTTTTGGGAGATGAGCTATTAATAAAATCTAGCATTAGATACGAGTTGGAACATCTTTTAAATATTTCAATTTATGATGAAGAAGTTGTTTTTAGAAAAGATAGAAAAATTGCAACAGTAGCATTCCCATATTGGAATTATTCTCCAAGACCCGATGTTAGAATCAGCGGACCATCAAATCAGGGTGATAGAGACCCAATGATTCAATTATCTGAAACTGCACCAATTTATACCACGATAAATGAAACATTTGACCCAATCATCAAAAATAGAGATGGGTACGAGTCAGGATTAACAAACGGACACAATTACCCAAATGGTTTAAGATACAAATGTGATTACAAAGGAAATATATATTTCATTGATGCAAATGGAAATTCTGTTTCAATACAATCATACGATAATGTGTTAGTTTCTTACAGTATCAAAATGTTCACAAATGATCATATAAACAATGCTTTGTATATGTCTTTACAACAAATCAATGCTCAACCAGGTGCGTCAAAATACCAATCAGTAGCATCTACACCATTTTTCTATGAACCAGCAATTGTTTATGGAGCAGTTTATTATCTCTTGAGAAGTCTCCTGATTAGTTTAACAAATAGACAAAGAAGATTATTGATTGAAGACCCTGATGCCCAATTTGTAGATCAATTAAGACAAACAGCAACTATGTACAAAGAAGATTTTGACAAGATGTTAGAAAAACTTCCAATTGCTACATATCCTGGTGTTAGGTCAGTTGTAGTTCCAGAATACAATATGCCAGGAGGAAGAAGTAGATTCTTCAGATACATTTGGAACATTGGAACTGGAGGATAGATTTTTTTAAAAATTTCTTTTAAAATTAATCATTTAATTAAATTATTCTTTAATTTTTAAATGATCTTTTAAATTTAATGTTAATATATTAATATATACTTCCCTTAATTAATGGGTGTAAAAAAACAGACTGAAAAGCAAGGAACACAAAATGAAGAAAGTAATTCGACTTTTAGAAAATATGCGAACAAAAGTAGCTCAAATGGATCCATCATTAGTAGACAAGATTGATGATGCAATGATGACAGATCAACAAGAATTCAATCCAATGGTAAATAATATTCAAAATCCAAAGATTGAATCATTTGCTAAACCAATGTCAGAAGTGACTGTAAAGTCTGATGACGGTACTGTCCACAGTTTTGCTGTCGAAATCAAAGCTAAACACAATGGACCTATACCTGACACTCAATTGATGTCAAAAATCCTTCAATCAATTGAAAGCCATTCTGACAATGTAAGTGAATATGCTTCTGGAGACAGCCCTGCTAATTCTTTTGAAGTAGTCAGTTTCAAATACGAAAGAAGAGACGATAAAAAGAACTCTAAGTAGTATAATTTCCTTATGGACGATGATCAGATCAAAGTATTAAGACACTCTTTTACAAACCCGCACCGTGAAGATTTACCAAAACCAAAAGTAAATAAATTTGGGCATACAGTTCTTGGTGAAGAAATGAAAATGTCTGATCAAGAAATTGATTTCAAAATCGATGAATTTGGGGCTTTAAGTGCAGAGCCTAAGCAAAGCCTTTTCGACAGCCCAGAATTTCAAAAATGGGCAGAAAATCAGCCTAATGCGAAGACTATTGAGCCTGAAGAACAAGCAACAGAATCTCAAATTTCAGAAAAAAGTTCAATACTTCCAAATAGTGTCAATATTGCAGATCTAATTTCTGAACTTGATAAAATGGATGGCACTAATGAACGTAAGCAAACTGAAGAACAATGGTACAAGAATTGCTTAAACAAAGACTGTATGTACAATCTCCCAAAAGATGCTAAATTCTGTCTTGAATGCGGTACTCATCAGTTGCCCAAGTTTTGCACTGAATGTGGATATAGTTTCCCAGGAACGGAAAAGTTCTGCCCTGATTGTGGAAAGAAAAGATAATCAAGGAACAAAAAGCTTAATTTGAGAAAAATCTATTATGTCTCCTTGGTACAAAACAGCTAAAGAATGTCTTGCTATTCGTAAAAATGTATTACGAGTTGATCTTTGTGTATTTATTGACAAAGAAGAACAATTTACGAATAAAGATTATTTAAACTCAACAATTAAGTCTATTCTTACATCAGCAATAATTAATGGGTTGGACATTATTGGAGTGATATCTGCTGACAACCCAACTGTTGGATTGCTAGCTCAACAGATGTGTATAGAGCAAAAAATGGACTTAGTAGTAGTGCCTGGGCAAACGTATATCACTAGAGATAATGAGTCTTTGTATGTTTACAATTTGTCAACTCCTATGCCTAAAAATCTTACCTTAGATAAAGCTTGTGAATTTGCTCACAAGAAAGGTGGATTTGTAATGGTTGCAAATGTTTCTAAACAAATTGCACAAAAAATTAATCGTTTGCAAGGAAGTCTTTATGCGCCAGATGCAGTTGAAGTATTCAATGCACAAACTGGTGGATATAGGGACATAGATATTGATTTCCCAAGATTTGTTTCTTCTGGAGCAACTTCAGCAAGTGACTTAGAAGAAACAAATGTTTTTACTTTGTTAGAAAGAAAAAAAGCAGTAGAAATGGGATTTATTCACAATGAGCAAGGTGTAGATTATACGCCTAAATATTTACTGCCAAAAACTGGAGAAATCTAATGCCAAGATCATATTGTTCAGTAAGTGATGTCAAACAGTATTTGCCGCCTAATGTTGTTACTGAAGGAGATAACCCAGTACCAAACTTTAGAAATCCTACGCCTGAATCTGCTTCGAATATCAATATTGATTTTTTTATTCAACAGGCTTCAGCAGACATTGACGCTAGTTTAGCAACAATTTATGATGTTCCTCTTAAACAAATAAATATGGGAGGAGATGTATCTTATCCTCACCCAATACCTGTTATTTGTGCAATATTATCTGCTCAAATGTATTATATGCAAGCATTACAAGGCTCAGATTCGCAATATTCGGAAGCTCAAAAAGTAAGATTTGATTTTGCACAAAATCAAATTGTAAGAATACAAAATGGAGAAATCAGGCTCTTTGGGCAGAGAAACCTTAGAGGTGATAGATTTGTCAGATCTACCTTAAGAGGAATATCAATAAATCCAACTGAAGGAAAAAGATCTAAGGGTCAAAATCAATAGGTGATTATGAATGCTTGAAAGAGTCTATGATACTTTGCGTGGCATTTTATATCACGAACTTCCTAAAAATGCCAAAGATCAGATTGTAATTTTTGACAGACCAGTTACAGGGTTTTACATTGGTGAGCAAGCGGTAAAACCAAACGGTATATCTTTTACATTTAAGGGTTCAAGTTCCCCGCTTAAAGATATAGCTTTTGGCCTTCAAGAATTTGAGCATTCAGTTACAATAGACATTACAGTTGGTGCAGATAATATAGAAACTACCGAAAGAGTAACCCAAGAAGCTGTAAGAATTGTTTTATCAGTTTTACGTAAACACAGAAGAATGTGGGTTGTAGATGTTTGCCCTATATGCAAAAAATTTACATTGAACCCTCAGCATTTTACAGTTGATCATAATGACATTTTGTCCACCTACGTAACTTCAGTAACAAGTGAATTTAATAATTTATGGACAGACACTCATGACCCAGATTTAGCTCCTCCTGCCTTACCTTCATCAGGACTTGCAGCTGAAGCATTTATCAGAATGTATAACGATGTAGGAGCTGGCACAAGCGTATCAAACTTGACAACCACTTCAAGAAATAACATCTTAAGGATGCGAGCTGATAACGTTGAACCTGTTAGATTATTATATGATGTAATTTGCAATGACATCAAAGGTTCAGATGATGCTACAAATAGACAGCTTTTTAGAAATGGAACAATTACTATAAGAGCTAAAGAATTAGTCAGACAATTGTATTTCGGACCGGATAACGTTCCAACTACTGCATACTAGAATGAGTCAAGTAAAGAGAAAAGGACTTAAGTTCATAATCGACCAGATTGGTAAAGCCAAATATGCTTATAAGAATTTGGTTGGAGATTTGGCTGCCAATAGGGGATTGTTTTTAGATTATGAAGCAATAGTCCCTAAAATAAAAGGCTCCACAATTTTTCACGATTACGATTTAGCTGGTAAAACTCTTTCAGGCACAATAACAACTCCTTATCAAATTTATAATTCAAATGAAAATATTTCTTTTGGATTTCAAGGTGGTCAATATGCAGTTGATCCCAAGATAGCAAGTTTTGGAAACTCAGGAGGATGGACTCCTCAGTATTATAATCCTCCAACAACTGAAGGATGGGAAGTTCTAGATTATAATGCTTGGTCTACTTTTATCCCACCATATAATGCAGCTGGAAATGCAAATACAAGCTTAATTATTTACAACATAAATTCAGAACCTAGTACAGGCTCAAATAGAGTAAATTATAATTTTCCAGTAAGATACACAGGGACAGGATACACTAGAGTTAATTTATTTAATTCTGCACGTTGGATTTCTCTTAAGAATACGACAGGCTCTTCAAGTGTCAATCAAGCAAGGATTATTATTCCTAAAAAATATTTTGAAAATTGCTTACATTTTGACCCAAGAACAAATACTCCTAAAGATTTTGCAGTTTATTCTCATCAATATTTAATTACTGCTGGATTGGGTGCTACATTTAGTTTAGCTGGTTCTATGGCTGGAATAGCATTGACTTTACTCCCGTTTACAATTCAAGAAGCAAGTAGTACAGGAAATACAACAGCAAGAATAAGAGATAATTATTTAATTAATGTCAAGACACCAACAACTTGGACAAATAATTACTGGTTGCACTTTGGGTTTTACTGGGAAACATATGATTTATTTTTCCGAGATTATATACCAGCATTTTCGACTGGCACAGCAACAACTTTTAATAGCAACAATTTAGATACTGTTTGGTCTATATATCCGAGAAAAACATTCTTCCAAAAAGATATAACCAATTACTTGACTTTTGAAAAAACTGGAGTCAATGATAGTAGTATTTATTTATTCTCTTCAAACAAGGGTAATAATAATTTTTATGACGGAGATAATCCTTATTCATTAAGTCCTTTTAGATATAAGTATCCTGAGACAATTGGTAAGACTTCATTAGGCGACACAAGTTCATTAAGCAATTTTCATACTATAAATAAAGATGAATTTCTTCCTTTGGTAATTACGTCTTCTAATGTAATTTCTGGAAATGAATTTGAAAATGGCGATAACGAAATATTTTTGTTTTTCGGAAAACCAATGCCAATTACTATGGCTCCATCAGACTGGGATAAATTTAACAATTATCCTGAAATAGATGAACAATACAATATTATAGCGAAAGTAATTCTTTCTTATCCATCATTATCAACTTCTAATACAATCAAGAAAATAACTGATACAACTTACAACTTGAACAATGCTTCAATCATCCATATAGATAGAAGAGCTAATAACTTTGCAGTACCATCTTTAGGAGATACAGATTTTATTACCTATTGTCTTCAAGAAGTTTTAGCATTCACCCAGTTCACAAGATCTACAGAATTTGAAGATAATTTTAATTCTCTTGCAATTAGACTACTTGTGCCATTTTCAAATTTTAAGTCAAAAGGTTTACAAAACATTTCTAACTTAAATGCAAGTAGCTTACAGTTATTGCATAATTTATTAAAATATCCCAATACTGATTTACTTCGCTCTAATAATGATTTTATATCTTGCCTTGGTTCAATAACAATTTCAGGCGGAACAAATGTAATTACTGGCACTAAAACTAGATTCCTAAGTGAAATTTCATCTGGAGATTATATTTATAGTTCAGATGGAACGATTTTATATGGGGTAGTTTCAACTGTAATAAGCGATACTTATTTGCTTTTAGATACACAATATAAAAAGAATGTGTCAGACCAAAAATACAAAATAAAAACAAGTATATCTTTATTAGAGCCAGGTTTTATAGATTTTTCTGTAGATGGCAATAAAACCATATCTGATATAGGTGTAAATCCGCCAACTAAAACATTTTTTGAATATTCAAATGATGGTATTTTCCTGAATAAAGAACGTCTTAATACTGATACGCAATTTGAAGTTTATCAAAAAAACATTCCGCTCAAAGATTTAAGTAATCACCAAAATTCTGGAAATAAGCTGGTAAAAGACTACTCTATTTCTGTAAAGTTTAGAAATACTGAGCAAAATTTTACTACAAAAAATCTTTATATAAACTCAAGTAAATTTTTGATATCAGACCAAGAATATCAACAAAGAATTAATAAAAAATTATCATTGAGTGGATATTACAAAAAAGGTACTAGTCAAGAACAAAAAAATGCTTCGTTAGGAACGTTAAATAGCATAGAGCTTTATAGACTTTATGGTAATTCTTCAATAATTCCTGACTTACAAATGGGCGAAAATAGAACCATTCTAACAAAACAAGTCGCCCCAACTGATAATACAAAAATATCTAAAACTGATTATGTCAATAACTTAAAATCGACTAACCCAAATATAACACAGTCAGAAATTGATTCAAATGTAGCAAATTATGAATTGACTCAATCCTTTTATTCCACTGACACATCTTCTCTGCCAAGTACATTTAATTCAATTGAAGAGTTAGGTATTACAGTTTCCGATTATTCGAATGTAGAAAACTACTGGATTTCAAATGTAGAACAAATCATCGGAGATTCAAATACCACAAAATTCTATACTCCCAATAATTTAGAAGATATTAGATCCGACTCATTTTTGGTATGTATATCTGGTTTTGGTACAGCTGATTATTCAATTAATTCTATAGAAAATATATTTAAACAACAGATAGAAGTTGATAGCAGTGTCGGCATCAATGTATCAACAACAGCAGGTACAAAAAATCTGTCTTATCAAAAAATTGCATTTAAGTTTACTTCTGCAGAAAAACAAGACATTAAGTCTTTCAAACTTAAACTTGCAAAAACAGCATTATGGCTTAATGAACAAGCTTACATTCAATGTTCAATTTATGATAATTACAATAATTTACCATCAAATAAATTAGTAACAGGAAGTAAAGTTTTTTACAAAGATATTGAAAATGTTTTAAAAGATATTTACTTTTATATCAATTTTTCGCTTACAGAAAACAGAACATACTGGATGGTTTTAGAATCCAATACACTGCAACCTCTTTACGATCAAAATACTTTAGGATTGATAAACGTAAATGACACATCAGTCACAGGTATTTATAATTCTGAAAATAATACATTTACTGATTTTACTAAATATTTAAAAAATGCAGAGATTGGAATTGGTGGCACATTAGCATCACAAATATCAACTTGGTACTCAATATCCAGCATTGGGTCAAGTACAAGTATGACTATTGCAAGTACTGGCACAACATTTTCAAATCAAAACTATGTTGTAAAGTATCAGTTTAATATTGCTATCCAAGAATCATCTCCTAGCGCTGAAAATATTGCAGTTAATGATGGTTATAATTGGTCATATCAAACAGGAACACCTTACAGAATTTTTTACTCAAACGAAGAAGAAATTTATGCTTCGTTCAACAGAGATTATAAAAATACTAACCTGACTATGGCTCAAGCTAATAAGACAAGAGAGACCAATGACTATTTTGTAGATGGATTTTGGTCCCTAAACAATAAAGATATTTTTACTCCAAGTCTTATAAAAATTTACCCAAGAAGTATTGTTCAAAGACTCACAGGCATTGCAGCAACTGGAACTGTTGGGACTAATTTGATAAATATAAACAAACAATATTTTGATGATATTGTAATGATAGGACTTGGTATAACTAGCACATCATTATCTGCGGGAACAGCCATAACAAATATTATTTATGATGAGTCTCTAGAAAATTACAGAGTTTATCTCTCTAACAACACTACTGGTTCTGCAAATACAACATACTATTTTGGCGATAACAAAATAAGATTAGTCAAAAGAGCTAACGACATTCATTTGTATTTAAAATACTTTGTGAATGACACCTTGAATACATCTTACATAAAATTAGATAAATCACCAACTTGGATTTCATATTGGTACAAAAAAGAAGACTGGAATTATAACGACTTAAACTTAAATGAAAACTCTGATTTAATATCTACACACAATAAGTTAGATATTTCCAATTTTTCTGGGTTGGGACAAACAAACTATTTTAATGGAAAAATTATAGGTGACTTTATTTCAAAAGCCTCAATAGGTTCAACTTTTGATTTTAGAATTACTACTAATGGCGGAGTCAAACTTCTTATAAATGACGAAAGCGCTCCCTATATAAATCAATGGAAAAATAATAGCAATAATTCATTTACAACAGCATATTCCGCAACTGGTTCTTCGTTGCCAATTAAACTATCAATTGAGTTTTGCAATCTTGAAAATGAACATTCAATTAAAGCAGAATGGAGACAAACAGGTACATCAACCTGGTATGACATAGATTCATCGTTTTACTTTGAGTCAGACAATGCTCCAGTGCTCATAAATGCTAATAAAATAAAGAATCTATCTTATCTAGTAGTTGGAAAAACTTTTGACGAAATCAATACTCCAACTTTGGGATTTGCTGAAACAGATAGGATCGTTATAAGGAATAAGTAATATGAATTACGCATCAGCCCTTATATTAAATAAAATGGTTTTAGCATTAGAGAAAACAAGATCTACTGTAGATTTAGCTTTGTCTTCGAGAGAATATGCTTTGGCAAATAATTCAGAAGAAAGAGATTTACAACTTTTATATGGATTGTCTGCTCTTAAATCGATAGCTTACAATTCTTATGATGACACTTTGTCTTTTGGAAAATCACTTTTAAAATCAATAACATCAACTACTAATTTATCTTTTCCGACTGGCGATCAAATTGGTTTATCAGTTTATGATATGTTAGGGCCAATCGATGAAATGTCTGATGGTTACGTATTCGGCGCAATTTACTTAGCTAATGACGAATTCGGAAGCTCACTTTATATTTCTTTAGCCAGACCAGCAAATGACTATAATGGCGACCCTCTTATTATTTCAAAAGATATCGACCAAAAAACAGCTGAAGATATTTTATTGAATTCTAATGAAATTGTTTTTCCAGAATACAACCCTGACTATCATATTGTTGTTTACAAGTTCTTGGCAGACGTTCAATATTACGATCAAACGATAAATAATTCAAGAGTTTTCTTCAAATTATTCGACTTGAGACAGCCTAGAGGATATTTTGGATTTAATGACCAAACGTTAAATCAGTTTATTACACCAGTAGTAATAAGAAATTACGAACAAATTACAGAAATATATAATAGTCAACATAGTTTAGTCAAAACTATAATAGCAAATTGGGTTGGCAATTCTGGATGGGACCCAAACTTTACCACTTATTGGTCAGTTTCTGAAGACGGTTTACCAGCTGAACTTGCAGACTTTATAGAAAAAGAGTTAGGTATAAATATTTAAAATGGCCATATCATCAAAAATAGAAGAAATAATTTTAGAATTATCTAAAACAGCTGGTAACATTTATGATGCTTTGACCTTAGGATTAGGTGACTTAAGCCAACCTAATTCTTCAATATTTGAAATCAATAACTTGTTAAGCTTAGCTAACACTGGGTACCCATATTTTGGTGTGGTAGAAACATCTCCTTTGGGATTTGGTCTAACTTATGACATAACAAATGACCCTTACTACCTTACAATAAATGGCGGTCAAGTAGCATATGATGGAACAATTTTGCAAACTACAACTCAGAAAATTCCATTGCGAAAAGAATGGTCAAAAGACTATTCTAACACCTTTGTTGGTTCAGATGGATATAAATATGGAATAACTATCGGTTTACCATTTGATGAAGTTCAAAAGGCTAAGCAATTTTATTTCACAACTGTTTCTCAAAACACAAATGCTAATTCAACTATTCTATATGTAAACGATACCCTTGTTGCTCAAAATCTTGGCTTTCCAATTCAAGGAGTTGTTGGCAATACAGTAATTACTTTTTCCGGTGTGAATGAAGATGGAACTGCTCTTATCATAGATCCTTCTTATTATAATGGAAGTGCATTTGGCAAATTAGCTACTGCAGTTTTTGTAAATACGACGATTACTTTTATCTTTCAGCCAAAACTTAAATATATAACTGGGTTTCCTGTCGAAGAGCCATTAGAATACATTACTGGCTTTAAATATTTTCCACCACTGCCTCAAAGTTGGTTACCTGTTGCAAAAGTGTTGTGTAAAAACCCTGAAAATCCATTGGTAATATCTTCAGGAACAGGTTTCACAAGAACAGCTGTAGATATGCCTACATCAACATCTTCTGACCCTATTTTAGGCACTGCAGATGACAATAACCTTATTATTCAAAGCTGCAATGATACTTTGAGCATCTTACAAAATTATAAATCAAATGATTATTTAAATATTTTAGTCAATGGGATTTTCAATTATATAAATTTCACCGCAAATAGTAGTGGATTGACTTTAAGGCAATTACTAGCTACACAACCATTTAGACCAAATGAATATTATTCAAAAGGACTATCAAGCAGTGGATTAGAAAGATTCGAGTTTCCATACAATTTTGCAAAAGCTTATTATCAATCTAGTGGGCAAGATCTCCAGCACACATTTGCTATTTTCAGAGGAGAATTGAATACTTATAGTTCAGCAATTGGGAGCACAATAAACTTTAGCGCAGTTGGACTTACAAATACAACCTATAATTGCTCAAACTACATTTCATCTTTACATAGTGGAACTCAAATTTATGGCATTTCTGCTGTCTATAATATAACGGGCAATGAATATGTAGAGAGTAGCAATACATATACCAATTTAATTTCTTCTAATACTACAACTACTAATTATTTGGTTGAGTTAAACTGGACAGGGACAGCTATTTCTAACGTCTTATTTTATAACGTTTACAAAAAGCCAAGACTTACAGATGAGCTTTACGAAAGAAAAATTACTAATGTAGATGAAATTCAATATCCGCCATACAATACAATTCCTACATATGCAGACGACACTAGTTTGTCTTTAGTAAATGGTCTGAACGCATTTTTATTCCAAGCTCCAGAAGATGCATACGTTGGTGGTGTGACTGTCAAACTATTATATGAAGCTGGTAGTCAAACTAATGGAATAGGAACTACAGGATTGTCAGTTTCAATTTATTCCGCTACTGGTTCAACACCAACATATAACGGAATGCTTTCAAGCCAAGCGACCTTAAGATATTCAGATATAGTACAAGGCACAAATACTTACACATTGAAATTTGATTCTGGAGTAAACATTACAGAAGATTCATTCTATTATGTTATGATAAACAAACCAGAATCTTTCTCTACTGCATTAGGTTCTACTTCTTTATATATTAGAGCTAAAAGTGGTGTAAGTGGAGTCGCTAGAACATCTATAGACAACGCCGGGTCTTGGACAGGCACAGGTGGTTCACTTTGGTTTGAAGCAAGAGGTTATTTAGATAATGGCAATATTGCTGGAGAAATAGTAAGAAAAGGCGTGACTCTTACAAATAGAGTATCTTTTGAACCAAGAAGACTTTCAGTATTTGTTCCTCCAGTAGATGATTTGTCAACCTCAGCAATTAGATTGAATGGTTCAGCTACAGGAATTGCAACAACTACAGATACCTCAATCAAGAATGATTTAATTGTTTATGTTACTGCTAGAAATGGTGACTTTGGCGAAATAAAAACTTTATCAGCGACTGTGCCACAAGGTACTTCAAGAAATACAAGATTCAATTTAGGATTGGAAACAGACATATTTGATCATGTTTTAGATGTTTATGTAGTGCCTGGGACAAATCTCAACAGAGAGAATAACGGCCCAATAATTTGGGATATTTATGACCTTATAACAGTAGAAACTGTTCCATAATATTTATGAGAAAACAAAACAATAATGTCAGAGCTTTTGCCGACGTTACGCTTAGTCCTACTGGTATTGCTACATCAGAATCAGTAGCAACTCAACACGTCTACAAAGAATCCTATGAAAACCTTCAAAGTTTAATTTCGTTTCCAGCTTACGAAATAGGCTCTTTTGATCTGATAGTCATATCTAAAGATTATGGTGAAGATCCAGATTATAATCTTAATTTTAACAACATTGATAAAAATTATATTTTTTCTGTCGAGAACTTTACAATTGGAAAAAACCAAACAATTGGCACTGACAGATTTGCTGGAGAAGGTATCAATCCTCAAACTTTTTCCATTGGACATATTGATAACACTGTAACTATGAGATTCCCATTTAGAGTTGATTCTTGGGGCTATATGGATTTTTCTTTAGCAGCATTTTTTGATTACTGTATGCAAGCTAAATATGGTTCTCCTACTTCAGTTTTAGGAAGGTTTTCTTCGACTAATTCAGCAGTAGTTGGCTCAGGCACAACTGTTCTTTATGTGGACAATGTTGCAGAATTTTTGCCTTTGACATTACCTTTTTCAGCAAACATAAAGAATGACGACACTGAAGCAGCTATAAATGTTCAAGTTACTGGTATTTCTAAAGCAAATAAAACATTAACTTTATCATCGGGAGCAGGGTCAACATTCAACAGAGATTCTAGTTACATAGCATCTTATGTAAGAAATTATTCAAAAGAATCTACTTTCAATTTGTTTTCAGTGAAACAGGGTCTTTTATTTGGATGTATGGTTGATAAGTTTTCTATAAACTTTACTCCTGGAGAAACAGTCAATGTTGATATTGAACTTAAAGTTTTAGGAGTAGACAGAAAATATCAAACAAGTATTTACAATCAATTTGAAACTATTGTTCAAAAATACTTACAAAAAAAACCTAGCTACTTATTGAATGGGTACAGCCTTCAAGTAAGTAAAAACACTCCTGACTATGGTTACTTTGGTTTAGGGACAATAAGTGATAGCAAAGTGTTTCAGGGTTTTCAAAAAAGCAAATTAGATAGTATCTTCGTAGACAGCATTTCGTTATCAATTGAGAACTCTCTTACACCTGTCTACACTATGAATTCTAAATCATCATCTTCCGTCAAGAATAAAATGAAGAACTTGTTACCTTTTGCTTACTATAGTGAAGGAAGAAAAATTTCTGGCACACTTACATATACTGGACCTATGAAACCTTATCTGATGGCAGAATTCTTGAGTGGTCCATCAAGCTTAAATAATGGTGGTATAAGTTTCAATATGGGGCCAGTAAAGCTTGATTTACCAGAAGTTGTTTGGACTGCTCAATCACAAGAACATAGCGCTGAACAATATCAAAAAAATACAGTAAATTTTCAAGTTGTTACTCAAAATTATAATCAAGATTACACTCTTGAATCAACAGGAAATTATTGATGAGTATTTTCGTAGATGCCAGTAAAAGATTCGAATTAAAACTTAAGTGTGACATTATCAAAGATCCAAATAATGAAATTATTTGTTACAAAATACATCAAAACGGAGAGACTGATATTTCTTGCGATGTAAAGGCAAGAAGTTTTAGTGAAATGTCACATATTATTGAAGAATCTACAATTATAAATTCAGTAACAGGTAATCCTTTACTGAGAACTTCTGTCTTGTGCAAGATGATAGTTTACACTTTTTTTTCTAGCATACGAATAACTTCAAAAGTATTAATTGATGACGAGTTGAAAGAACAAACAGAAGTGCATTATCCTGATATCAATAATGTTAATTATATAAGATACGAATTAGTCAAAGCTTTAGCTAAAAAATGGTTGGAGCTTACAGGCGGAAAGTAAATTGCCAAACTATGTTTCAAATGTAATTAATAATACTCCAGCAGCTTCACACAATATTTATTTATCAGATTTATTGAATAAATTTGATCCATTAGTTAATAATGTTGTTCCAGCTTTTCAAATGAAGTTATCCTATGGTGGGCATAGAGTTAACAAAGCTTCTAATGGCTCGAGAGCTTACATTTGGGACTTATATAGATTAGGATATTCTGCATCTAATAATAATAGAGAATTTGGTTTTTTTTCAAGATTTCCAATCATATCAGATCCAATGTTCAGTGATCCTGGAAATTTACTTGGAGCTCAAACTAATTACCATCCACTTTATTGTTCTCAATATACTGATAATGCAGGCTCTTCTATATACGCACAATTAAAAAACTTTACCAAATTAGGAATTACAAACGTTCCTGTTTTTTCAAATCAAAAATTTACAGCAAATTTATCATTTAGCCCACTTTTCTCTACTTCAAGAAATGTACAGTATCCCGCTGAAGCTTTAATTTATAAAGCTACAGTAATACCTTTCTATCCTATTATTTGTGCTTCTTCAATTCCAACTCACAGAACTTTTGGCCCAGCATTTGTAAGTAGATTTAGCATTAGTGTTGACGGTACTGATTCTCTCGGAGATGTACAAATACAAGTTAGTTTAGTTGGAGGCAAGTCGATGATTTCTCCAACAAACTTGCCTGCATACAAACCGTTTCAAAATCCAGAATTAAGAACTCCGATGGTCGATTTGTATGGAAACAATTTACCTGAAACTAATTTTATTTTGCAAAATATAGGTCTACCCTCATCACCATTTTCGAATTATTATAGACCTACAAACTTATCAGATTGTTTTTTTGATGCTTCTAGATTTCACTTAAATTATGGTTCTTTTGTAAACTTTGTCCGAAATAGCAAAAATGTAAATTTCAGATTGATAAATATGACTTTAAATGTTGAACAAAATATAAGTTTTGATTTTACTATGCCAGGTGGAGATCTTCTAGGAACAGGATCACCACCAGTTTATTTTGGAGATGTAGTTGGGCCAAGATTTGCTCATTTAGAAAGCAGAGAAGTAACTGGTTCGATAAAAATTTTCAGCTATGTAAATACAAGTATAATTAACAAAAATACAACCTCATTAGCTATGGCATTTGGTCCAGTTTATTTTTACACAATAAAAAATGTAGATTGGTCAAATCCAGAAATAAGCATCAATCCTTCTGGTGGATATACTCACGAATACAATTTTATTGCAAGATTTGGAGAATTTACTACATTTTACAATTCTAATAATAATAGGCAGGTTTCGGAATTTTGGATACAATGAAAGAATTTATCGATTTTTATAATACAGTAAAGTCTAATTACGTGCATATCTTAGAAGTTGATCCTGTAAAATTTATAATCAAAGAAATTACTTGGAAAGATGGCTTACTAATAGATGCCAAGTCTTTTAGAAAAAAAGATAATATAGTATACCAAAATACAGAGTTTGAAAAAAGAGAAATCTTGAATATAGCTATCTTGGGTGCTTTTGATACTCAGGATAGTAAAATGTACTATCCTGAATTTAAAAGTTCATTAATCGATTTATTAGACCACACAATTGTTGAAAAACTTTGGGTCGAGTACCAAAAACATCTTTATCTTTCTGCAGATGAAGCAAACTTTTACTACATAGCAGCTAAAAAGTATTTCAATCCTAATGATCATGAAACATATCCAGTGCCACCAATAGTAGTTGAAATTGACTATATGCTTAGAGGCTTGGTATCATTCAGCAAAGAAGAATTTTCAAATCTTAGTATGAAAGAATTTGAAACAATGCAACTTATTTTAGCTACTAAAAATGAATCTAAGCAAAAGTCTCTTGCTGATATTGATATTGATCTAGAGAAAGAACTTAAGTAAATCAGAACTTTCTTCTTTACGAATTTTATCAGCCACAGGAGTTCTATCCCATTGGTGAAAAACGTAATACTCTTCATCATTAGTACTTAGTACTTTCTTGTCATTATATTTGACTTGAACATTGTTTCTCTTGATAGCTTCTCCAGTTGCGCAAAAATTATCAACGTTTGGATTTGTAATTAATACTTTTGGATTCATAGCATAATATTGAGACAAATACCCCATAACTTGTTGGTCCTGAACTAAATACTTAGCTACTCTGTTTGTATTAGAGAAAAGCATCAAACAATGATTTACAAAATGCTCAATTTTTCCAGCAAACATTCCACCACTTAGTACTAAATTATCAAGATAAGATTCATTGTGTGATCTTAGCAATGGACGATATGAATTTTCCCACATACTATTGCAATCGTTTTCAAGAATTTTCATTCCTTCTGCAACAAGAAATAAATTGTATTGCGGTCTTGACATCATAAACTCAAATGGGTCTCTTTGAAAAATAACATCTCTCAAATCTGTATTCATAACATATTCAAATTGGTCTTGTTTGTCAGATAGCCAATCATAAAATGCCATATATCCAGTATATAAGTTTTCTTCAGTTTCAATAATATAATCAAAGTATTTTTTCAATTTCTCAATATTGTAAGGGCTAACTGATTTTACAAAAATTGCTTTTTTGAATGACTTAAACTTTGAAATAGACTCTAAAAATAAATCACCATCTCTTGAGTCTAAGCATTTGTCTCCAAAAGAATAGTTTATAAGTAAATTTTTTTTCATAAGTTTGTCTCCAATTTGATTTTTTTGTAACACTCTTCTATACCAGAAATGAGTCCTTTGAGGGATATATTCATTTTGTGCAAATCATACTTGCCTATATATGAATTCTTAAGCTCAGTGTTATCAAGGTCTATTTCAACTTTATGTTTGTCTAAATTGTTGATAATCTGTGCAATATCATATAGGGTGTACTTTTGTTGATAACTGCAATTACAATCTTTTTGAGGATTTTCTGATTCTATGTAATGTTTGATAATTTGCATAAAATCATCAAAAAACATAAAGTCCATATATCTATTGTCAAAAACACTAATATTTTCATTATTGATATATCTTAAGATGTTGCCTTTAATCATCCGTGTCTTGAGTTCATTGTAATTGAAGATATTGAATATTCTAATGTTGTAAAACTTATCACAAAAATATCCTGATTTTGCAATTAAGTTTTTGCTAATTCCATATGGATCAAGTGGAAGTGAAGATAAATAATTTGAACTTTCATTCATTTGAAAAGCTCTGTCTAATTCAGCTCCAGAACCAAAAGATATATATTTACCATAATGTTTTTCATTTCTTAGAATATTGAAATGCATAGAAAGATTAGTGTGGACATATTCTGGTAAATCTTCTGATAATCTGCTGCCACCTTTTATCGCAGTGTGAAATACTACGTCAAAATATTTATCTTTGAAAAAATTATCAACTTGTTCAGCATTTGTAACTTCTAAATTTTGTCTTGTAGTTAAGGTCAAGTTGTAATCGTTCTTTAAGTTTTCTGCAATGTTTGAAGCAATATATCCATTAGCCCCTGTAATCAAAATAGATTTCATTACCAGTTTTCCGACCAAGAAATATTTTCAAGCAAGCCTGGAATAAAGTTTCCATTTTCATCTAAACGAGCAATTACTTTAGGTTCATGAACTTCGTCAGGATGAGTCATAACTTCACAAATAGCAGGACCGTCTATTTGAAAAAATTGTTGTAACTTTTCATCTATTTCATCATTGTTATAAACTCTAATGAACGGAAGATTGTATACATCTGCAACTTTTTCATAATCAGGGAATGTAACTCCACTGTTCCTATCAGCTGCAACTAATCTACCATTGAAGAAAATATTTTGTGTAATCTTCATAGAGAGATATCCGTCGTTGTTAATAAGTAATATCTTTAATGGCAAATTATTGTGTCTAACTGTCTGAAGCTCGTGGACATTCAAGTGAAGACTTCCATCACCTTCCATACAAAGAATATTATGGTGTGTCGCAGCTCCCACAGCACATGGCAATCCATATCCAAGCGGAGCACCACCAGTATTTGTTATTAATCTTTGCCCATCTTTAAGCTTACATACTTGCATAGTTACAACATTTGCAGAACCATCACTGGTTACAATATGATAATCGGATGGAATGTGATTGTTGAGTTTTTCAACTAATGCATACACAGAAGCTACGTCTTTCATATTCCTGTGTCTGTCTAAAACTACAGGTGCCTTGAAAGTATCGCAATGCTTTAGCCATGAATTAGATGCTGGTGTGATATTTTTTGAATTTAATTCTTTTAAAAATTCTTTTGCATCAGCAAGAACTTTAATATTTGGGAAAATAGTTGGCTTGTCAAGTTCCGCTGCGTCAATATCTACAACAATTCTTTTTGCATTTTTAGCAAAGTTTTTAAAATTGTATCCAATTTGTCTTACATACAATCTACTGCCAATAGAAAGCATCAAGTCACATTCATTTAGTAACTTATTTGCACACATTTGAGCATGTGTCCCAAATCTTCCATAGTATGATTGGTAAGATTCATTTACTAAATCATTGCCATTTACAGCTGTAATTACTGGTATTTGAGTTTTTTCTAAGAGAGCGAATAGTTCGTCTACTCCTCCACTCAACCTAATTCCATTACCTAATACAAACAATGGTTTTTGAGCAGAATTAATAGCTTCTACAACCCTGTCAATCAATTCTGAATCAATCTTCAATGGTTCGGGTATATCAAAACCCTCAAGCTCTTCAGGTTCAATTTGCACAGTTTGTACATCCAAAGGAATATCTACCCAAACTGGCCCTGGTCTCCCAGATGTAGCTAAATAACACGCCTTTTCAAGTTCATACCTAATTCTTAAAGGATCGTTGACTTGGACAGCATATTTTGTCATCGTTTTGACAGTTTCAATAATATTGAATTCTTGGTCACCTAATTGCCTTAAGGGTAAACCTGTAAAATTAGTACTCATAGGTCTATTGACTTGCCCACTAAGATTCAACACAGGAATAGAATCTAGCCAGCTGCATAAAGTACCTGTCAGGGCATTTGTGCCTCCAGGGCCAGATGTCAATAAACAAACTCCAAGTTTGTTGTTCATTCTTGCGTAGCCTTCAGCAGCTAATGCAGAAGCTTGCTCGTGATGGTTTGCAATAAAATTTACACCTTCTGCATTTCCCAAAGAATCAAGCAAGTGCATACAACCCGCACCACATAATGTAAAAATTGTGTCTACATTATAAGTGTCTCTTAAAAACTTAATTACATAATCAGATAACTTCATAAACGTTTTCCAGTGCCTCTTTAATTATAGAATAATCTTCAATTTTTTGAATTAATGGTTGGTTATCTTTAATTAGCACCATGTTAACACAGCCAGTATTTTTCTTATCTGACATGACACATTCCATAAGGCTTTCATAATCAAACCATTCTTGATTAAAAGATACTGTATTTTCTAGAAGTTTTTTGACAATATTTAATGTTGCAGAATAATCTTTGTAATTGTAGTTATAAAATAGTTCACTTACCCTCAAGGCTACAAGACATCCAATTGCCACTGCATATCCATGCGATAACTTGTACTTTGAGGTAATTTCTAAAGCATGACCAAATGTATGACCAAAGTTCAGAAATTTACGTTCTTTTTTATCAAACTCATCAATCTCTAAAACAGAAATTTTATAATTAAGACTTTCATAAATGTGATGCAGAACATTTTTATTTTCAGAAATCAAATCAATGACTTTTGATTCTTGAATTTTATTTCTTAAGATATCAAACTTCATTAATTCGCCTAAACCACTACAAAAGTTTTCTTTACTTAAGCCATCAAGCCATTCTTCACAAATAAGAATTTCACACGGAGGATAAAATGTACCAAGAATATTTTTTCTTGACCCATAATTGATAGAAGTTTTACCACCAATACAACTATCAATTTGAGAAAGCAATGTTGTTGGAACTAAATAATATTCAATGCCTCTACAATAAACAGAAGCACAAAAGCCCACTGCATCTTGTAAAACTCCACCACCAATAACTACAAGCTTAGTTTGCGTATTGACTTTTTTTTCAGCAAATTTATCAAATATTTTTTCTAGACCACGCCATGATTTTAAGTCTTCATTTGTGTCTGTAACTATGAGATCACCTAATCCAAATTCAGGAAAACAGTGAGCAACATTTTTGTCAACTACTGCAAGATGATAATCTTCTCCAATGAGTTTATATATTTCGCTCAAGCTTACAAAATTTACAGAATAATCTTTGATTTTTGATTTGACATTTATTTGGCTGTACATGAATAACCACCATCTATAACTATATTTTGTCCTGATATATATGAATTTTGCACTGTCAAAAAATATACTAAATCTGCAACTTCTTTTGTATATCCCAATCTACCAAGTGGAATTTTACTTCTTAAATTCTTCAAATCTTCTTCTGTATTATTTTGAAAAGTCATATCAGTGATGAAAAATCCAGGAGACACAGTATTTGCCAAAATATTATAAGTACCATATTCAGCAGTTATAGCTTTTGTAAGAGAGTGTAAGGCATTTTTACTAGCACTATATGAGGATCTTCCAGGTTTTGCATAATCTACCCATACGCTTCCAATATTTACAACCCTGCCATAATTTTGTTTTTTCATATAAGGTAAGCAAAGTTTGAATAATCTCAAAGGTGAGAAATAATTTACTGTCATCATTTCTTCATATTTCTCACCTTCAAATATAGAGTCTATTATGTTAATTCCAGCATTATTTATCAAGATATCAATTTTGTCTGGAATAAAAGAAAAGGCTTGAGATAAATCAAGTTCTTCACGAGTTGGAGCAATAACTTCGTGACCATTTTTTTTGAAAATTTCAGAAATATCACTGCCTATGCCTCTTGACCCACCAGTGATAAGTATTTTCATAGTTCTGAAGCAGCTTGATTGATCCTAAATTGTATCATTTTAATTCTATTTTCATCTTGCAGTGAAAGTTTCTGATACAACTCCATTTTGTTAGTAAGCCATTCATATTCAAACATTTGAGCTTTAAAAAGAGCTCTTGATAAATTTTTCAACGCAACAGATGGATCAAAAATTGCATATCTTGTTTCAAATTTGTCTAAAAGTTTTTGTGAATGTAGTTTTTTCAAAAAATCTAAAGACTCAATAGATACAGCTCCGCCAATACAAGCCTTGGCACCTAATTTCTTTGTTCTTTCAAAAACGTCATGAGCAATTTGGTAAACTTCTTCAGAATTTACAAAAGTTCTATCCTTTTTCATAGAAGATACTAAGTCAACTCTTCCCAATGTAACACCATATAATGATTCTGCAGCTTTTTGAGAAAGAATTTTATCAATGTTTGCAACAGCTGTTTGTGTTTCTATATTTACGTTCAATTGCAATGAATTTACTACTTCTGATGGCAGATTATTATGAATGGCATTTATGAATTTAGTTAGCCCAAATTCAGACTCAACCATTGGAGCCACTAAACCCTTAACTCCAATTACCATTGAATCTTTAATATCTCTAATTGCTTCTGGACCACCAATTTTTAATGTGACTTTTGTATTAGATTGATTGCAAATTTCTTTCAACCTTAAGACTTCGTTAAAAGTTGCACCCTCATCTTCAAAACTTGTTTTAATCCCAACTAGCCCATAGTTTTCAACTAAATCTGTAAGGATATTTACGCACTTGAATTCTCTGTTGTTCATAGTTTTATTTTACCAAATGAATTTATTTTTGTAATAATTGACTATGTTTAAAATCTCATTGTCAAAATTTACTTGTGGAGACCAACCTAAATTTTTAAGTTTAGAATCATCAATTGCATATCTGACATCTTGCCCTGGTCTCATAACGTCATAAGAGATATAATCATCATAGTTTACAGAAGATTCAAAGTATGCATCTATAATTTTTTTAATTGTATCAATATTCGATTGTTCAAAACCTCCGGCTACATTGTAAATCTCATTAGACTTACCTTTCTCTATAATTGCAATTATTGCTGATGCAGTATCACTTGCATGTAACCAATTACGTATAGGAGTTCCGTGATTGTGTAATGGGATTTTTCTTTTCAAAGTTAAAAACTTACAAGCTTTAGGGATAAGTTTTTCAACATATTGACCAATACCGTAATTGTTAGTTGGTCTGACAATATTGTAATTTAGATCGAAAGTTCTAGCCCAAGCCACAATTAACATATCTGCAGAAGCTTTAGTTGCAGAGTAAGGATTGCTTGGTTTCAATAAGTCAGTTTCTTTATGACTCCCATCAACCACATCTCCGTATACTTCGTCAGTGCTGAAGTGAATAAATCTTGGTATTACATATCCTTCTGTTTTGTAATTTTTAAGAAGCTCTAAAATATTGTGAACACCTGTAATGTTTGAGTGTAAAAAAACATCACTTTTACGTATTGAGTTATCTACGTGAGTTTCTGCAGCAGTATTTATAAAAACATCACAATCAACTAATCTTTTTATATCGCAAATATCAGTTTTCTCAAATTTGAATTTTGGATTACAGAAAAAATCATCCAAAACACTTACATCAGAAGCATAAGTACAGCTATCGATGCCATAAACATACCAGCCTTTGTCTAAACAAGCCTTAGTAATATATCTGCCTATAAAACCTAAGCATCCAGTTATATAAACGATTTTCATTTAAAATATTATACGTTATAAGCGGTATAATAAGTTTATGAATCGCAAATATCTCCCAACTCTTTCCGAATTGATTGATAGGCTTTCGATTGTTCAACTAAAAGAAGTTTTTATTTCAGAACATAAAGCCGAATATGCTAAAGAAATATCAGATATTCTCCATGATATTCAAGAACATATTGATGAAAATAATGCAGAAATTACAGCTGAAGTAATCCGAGCAGTAGTTGTCTTGTCACAGATGAATTTGCATATTTGGCACAATGAAACAAATTACCGCAAGGGAATCAAGGATGGAAATAATCTTGAATTGACTCACGGCTTGAATGGAATTAGAAACACGGCAAAAAATAAAATTCAAGAAGTAGTTGGTGGACGAAAAGACTACAAAATTGACTGTTTAGCTGCTGATTTTAAGGACTGGGAGATAAGCTGGTGAACAGACGTAAGGCTTTGTTGATTTACAGTAGATGGCAATACGGTGGACCTCCTGTGCTGTCTAATTTTGTAAATAATCTGACTGGCTCATATGAATATTTTTCTGCTGATAAGCCTGAATATGAAATTGAAAATGTTTATATTGGTCCTGAACCTGGTGAAATAAGCACAACAAAAGAATTGTCAGAAATTTTACTTACAAAAGATTATGACATAGCTGTTGTAAGCGAACTTGAAGATTGTGTCATTGATATAGATGTTGCAAAAAAAATTGGAAAAAAGTTATTTCTTTTAAATTGGGATTGCAATGTGAATATTTCTTCTCATTTAGAAACAAACTTTAGACTATTTTTGAAAAAACCTATAAATATTTCTTTTTTGAGAACTAAACATTCTTTGTGGGAATTGTCGCAATATTGCAATGTGCTCAATATGGATTATGGATATGGAGAAATGTATCCAAATATTTATTGTTTTTCTACCCCGCAAGATGAAAGAATTTTCAAGAAAACTCCTGAGTCTGAAAAAGAATATGATGTTTTATTTTGCGGCTCACTTCATATGCAAGAAAGAAATTCAATATTAAGTAAACTAATAAATTCTGGAGTAAACGTAAAGATTTCTGGAGGAAGATGGCCAGCAGAAAATACGATACAGAATTTTGAAGATTATGCAAAAGAATTTGGCAAAGCTAAAATTTCTTTAAATTTTGCAGCTAGCCCTTATTGTAGATATTCACGTAAGGGAAGAGTTTTAGAGTCCCTATCTACAGGATCGTTATGTATTTCAACATATCCAGACATTTTTAAGTCAAGGCTTGGAACTTGGTTTGAGGTAGATAAACATTTTGCTGAATTCAATTTAGATAATTGTGTTGATGTTGTAAATTACTATATCAATAATCAGACAGAAAGAAGAAGAATTGCTGATTCAGGTTATGAGCATTGGAAGAAAACTTGTTCAGCTGATGTGTTTTGGCCAAAGCTTTTTGAAATTGCAGGTGTATTATGATGGAAAAAGTTCTTATAACGGGTGGTGCTGGTTACCTTGGATCTGTGTTGACTGAAGTGCTACTTTTGAAAGGCTACGCAGTAACAGTTTTAGACAGCCTGGTTTACAAACAACTATCATTAACTTCTTTTTGCTACAATAAGAATTTTAATTTAGTCGTTGGAGATGTACGAGATACAAAACTTCTTACAAGTCTGGTAGAAACTCATGACATCATCATTCCATTAGCTGCAATTGTAGGGATGCCTGCTTGTAAAAAAGATCCAGAACTTACTGTAGCTGTAAATTATCAACAAATTAAAAACATTATTGAGATAATTCAGCCAAGTCAGAAATTGTTAGTTCCTAATACAAACTCTCAATATGGAAGTTCTGAAACAATTATCACAGAAGAAAGTCCTTTTAATCCACTGTCTCTATATGCTCAAACAAAATGTGATGCAGAAAAGCGTGTTTTAGAATCTGGTAATGGTATTTCTTTAAGACTTGCTACAGTCTTCGGTGTTTCATATAGACAAAGAATGGATTTACTTGTAAATGATTTTGTTTACCGAGCATTTACAGATGAATTTTTAGTTTTATTTGAATCACATTTCTTACGAAATTATGTTCACGTAAGAGACGTTGCTAAAGCATTTGTTCATCTTATTGAGAACTACCATTCGCTAAATTTCAATGCCTATAATGTTGGTCTTACTTCAGCAAATATGTCAAAGCTTCAATTGGCTCAAAAAATCAAAGAATATGTTCCAAATTTAGTCATCATTGAAGAGCAATTCAAGGAAGATTTTGATAAGAGAAATTATGTCGTATCAAATGAAAAACTTGAAAAGACTGGATGGCATTGTGACTTCTCTTTAGATTCAGGTATTGAAGAATTACTTTCTGCTTACAAGATGATTTCTAACTACAAGAATAAGGATTTCACAAATCTTTAATGAAAGTTTTATTTGTTTACAATCCCTGGAACACACGAAGGCCTAATGAGTCATCTTATGATATGAAGCTTAAAGGGAGTTTTGAAGCAGCTTTTGGTGAGACAAACGAGCATACATATGAAGTTTTGCATTATGGTTTCGAAAATGATGTCATAAGAGATAATAAAACTCTCAATGAAGAAATATTGAAAAGAGATTTTGATGCAGTTTTTGTAAGTGAAGAGATGCAATTTCACATTACAAAAGAGACAGCAAAAAAACTTGGTAAAAAGCTTTTCAATATGCTTTGGGATACTTGGATTTCTATATCTTCTAGTCCAGAAATAAACTTACGAATTGCTCTTAAACAACCTAAAATTTGGGGAGAACATTATAACCCTTGCTCTATGAAAGAATTATCTGAATATTGCAATGTAATTGTATCTGATACTGCATATGGGAAAATAGACACTAACATTTATGCAATGTCATCCCCATATGATACTAGAATTTATTACCCAAATTTTGATGAAGAAAAAAGTATAGATATTTCTCACAATGGTAATATGTATATTCCAGAAAGAATTGAATTTGCAAAAATATTTCACAATGCTGGAGTTGATATTGACTATGGCTCTAAAGCTAAGGGATATCTAACTAACTCTGACTATGCAAAAATTCATCGTTCTGCTAAAATATCATTGTGCTATACAAATTCAATATTTGGCCCAAATCATAAACAAAGAAAAGGAAGAATTGACGAAATCGCAGCTTGTGGCGGTTTTATGTTAATGACTAATCCTGAAGTAATGAAATGGAGAAATAATTATTGGTTTAAGGATGGCGTACATTATGTTTCAATGGATCAGAGTAATTGTGTTGATAAAGTAAAATATTATCTTTCTAATGCTGATGAAAGATCAAGAATTAGTAAGAATTTTTATGATGAGTGGAATACAAAATATTCACCAAGACCATATTGGGAAAAACTTTTTTCATTTATAAAGGATTAATTTTTAATGTTTGAAGGCAAAAACGTTCTTATCACAGGTGGAGCTGGAATGATTGGAAGAGCTCTAACTGAAAAGTTGATAAATCTAAAAGCAAATATTACAATAGCTGATCTACATTTTCCACTTGATTTAGAAAATAAAGTAAATTTTGTAAATAAGGACTTGAGATACTTACATAATTGTGAAGAAATTTGTCAAGGACAAGATTTTATTTTTAACTGCATTGGCGTAAAAGGTTCTCCTCAAGTATGTGCTTCACAGCCAGCAGATTTTATGGTACCAATGCTTCAATTCAACACAAATATGATGGAAGCTGCAAGAAGAGCTAATGTTCAGTGGTATTTATATACAAGCTCAGTAGGCGTTTATTCTCCTGCTGAAATCTTTTATGAAGATGATGTATGGTCAACTTTTCCATCTCCTAATGACAGATTTGCTGGGTGGGCAAAAAGAATGGGAGAATTGCAAGCTGAAGCATATTCAATCCAATATGGTTGGAATAAAGTTTCAATTGTCAGACCTGCAAATGTCTATGGAAAATTCGATAATTTCAATCCTGTAAATTCTATGGTGATTCCTTCACTTATTAGAAAAGTTCAAGAAAATGAAACTTTAGAAGTTTGGGGTGACGGTTCTCCAATTAGAGATTTTATTTTTGCTGATGATGTTGCTGAAGGTATGATTACCTGTGTTGAAAATAAAATCACAGAACCAATTAATTTAGGTTCTGGTTCTGGTTATTCAATAAAGCAAATTGTTGACTTAGTGATAAAAGCTTCTAATAAAAACCCAAACGTAGAATGGCTTACTGACAAACCTTCTGGTGACAAAATTAGAATACTTAGTTCAACAAGAGCTAATTCACACGGTGTATTTCCAAAGACTAATTTGGAAAATGGTATCAAGATAGTTACAGATTGGTTTGTTGAAAATAAGCAAGACATAGACAAAAAATATAATGTTTTTGTGAACCATTGAGGATTTGTATGAATTACTTTGAAAATAAAAAAATAGTTGTTACTGGAGGCAGTGGTTTTCTGGGAAGCAATTATATTGAGGGTTTACTCAAAAAAGGTGCAAGCGTCAAAACAAATACGCATAAGCGTTCTTTGCAAGTAAATGCTGAAAATCTCACGGTGCTTGAAAACTGTGATTTGACCCAATTAGATCATTGTATTGAATTAGTTGATGGGGCAGATTATGTAATTCATAGCGCAGGTAACATTGCACATCCTAGTACTGTAGCAACAGACATCCAAATATCTATTCAAAACATCAATGTTCTTGGAAATGTTTTAGATGCATGTAACAAATGTTCAGTTAAAAAATTCTTAGACCTCAATAGTTCAACTGGATATCCTGATAGAAGATTACCAATTACAGAAGAAGAATTTTGGGAAGATGAGCCTTACGTTTCTTATTTTGGGTATGGATGGATGAGACGTTATAGAGAAAAGCTAATGGAGCATGTATCAAGATTCTCCAAAACCGAAATCTTAGTAACAAGAGGTACTGCGATTTTTGGCCCTTATGACAATTTTAACATTAAGACTTGCCATGTAGTACCAGCTCTGATTAATAGAGTCTTATCTGATGAAAATCCATTTATTGCTTGGGGTAGTCCAGATGTAGTAAGAGATTTTTTGTTTGTAGAGGATGTTGTAAACGCTTCTTTGCTTGTTCTTGAAAAAGGCGTACCTATGAGACCCTATAATGTTGGGGCTGGCAAAGCAATTACTATCGGAGAAATTCTGGATGTCATATTGAAAACCACCAAAAAGTCACCAGAAATTATATGGGATAATTCTAAGCCTACTACAATTCCTTTTAGAATGGTTAGCACAGAAAGAATTACAAATGAGTTGGGATTTTATCCAGAATACACATTTGAACAAGGCATTGAAAAAACTGTGGAATGGTACAAAAAAGTTTATAAATGATGAAGCAATTTTTAGTAACTGGAGTATCTGGAGGTTTGGGTAAATATTTATTTGATAATTTACCTGATTGCTCTGGGCTGCACAGAACAAATTTTGATGAAGTAAGTTCAGAATCTTACGATACTATAATTCACTGTGCCTACAATAAAGAAAATATAATTACTGATTACAAGCAGTATATTGAAGATAATATTTTTTTATTGCAAAAAGTTAAAAAAATTAAACATAAAAAATTTGTTTATATATCATCAATTGATGTTTATAATGAGCAGAAAAACAATTACTCATTATTTAAAATGTTTGCTGAATCTCTCTTAAATAGTGATGACTTAATTTTACGTCTTTCTTGTTTATTAGGTAAAACTTCAAAACCAAATCACGTTTCTAAAATAATTTCTAATGTTGAATATATAAGTCTTGAAGAAAATTCAACTTTCAATTACACACTTTATTCTGAGCTTTTAAGTTTTTTTTCTGAAAACCTACATATCAATAAAATTGGAATTTGTGATTTTGTTGCAAATGATTTTGTGTACTTAAAAGATGTCATCAGCTTTGCTAAATCTGATACCAAGACTGGGCAATATTGCTATAACTCAAAATATCAATTTGTAAATCCTATATACTTAGATCATCCAGAGTATAATAAAAGCTCTTTAGAAAAATTAAATCTCTTTATTAACAATCCTGAGTAATTACAAAAAACAATTTCCACGGTATAAATGTATTGATGGAAAAATACTTACCTGAAGACCTAATTGCATTTGAAACAGATATTGCAAATTGTTTCAATGAAGGCATTATCAAAGCACCCGTTCATTTATATGATGGCAATGAAGAACAAATCATAAAAGTTTTTCAAGATGTATCAGAAGATGATTGGGTTTTTTGCACTTGGCGTTCACATTATCAATGTTTGTTGAAAGGTGTGCCAAAAGAACAAGTGAAAACCGATATTTTAAATGGTAAATCTATAACTTTATGCTATCCTGAACACAAAGTTTATTCTTCTGCTATTGTAACAGGAAGTATTCCAATTGCTACAGGGGTAGCTTTAGATATAAAGCGTAAAAATCAAAATAACAAAGTATGGTGTTTTGTTGGAGATATGTCTTCTGAAACTGGTGTTTTTTTTGAAAACTGGAAATACGCAGTTAATCACGACTTACCAATTACTTACGTAATTGAAGACAACAATAAATCAGTTTGTTCAGAAACTCGTAAGGTGTGGAATTGTGATAAGTTATTTTTTGAAAACGAAAATAGAAAAATAATTTACTACTCATACACTTCTAAATATCCTCACGCTGGGGCTGGAAAAAGGATTCAATTTTAATGAAATACTTTGATGAACTTAAAAGATCAATGGAATGGCTTGCTGAAAAAGAAGATACTTTATTTTTAGGCCAAGCTGTTGAGTATCCAGGCACAGCACTTACAAATACTATTGCAAATGTAGACAAAAGTAAGTTGCTAGAAATGCCAGTAAACGAAGAAATGCAAATGGGTATGACTTTAGGTATGGCGTTAAATGGTAGTGTTCCTGTATCTTTTTTCCCAAGATGGAATTTTCTTATATTAGCAGCCAATCAACTAGTAAATCACATCGATAAAATAAATATAATGTCAGATGGTGGATATAAGCCAAAAATCATTATCAGAACAGCTATAGGTTCACAAAGACCATTGCATCCTCAACACCAACATATTTCCGATTTTACTGCAGGTTTTAAGGCTCTTTGTGATTATGTTGATATAATTAGACTGGAAGAACCACATCAAGTTTTTAATGCTTATAAATATGCCTATGAAAGAACAGATAATAGGCCAACATTATTGGTAGAATGGGGAGATTTTTACAGTGAAAAATAACTTATCTCATCCTCTTATGAATGACAATATTGATAGAGAAGATATTAATTCTGTAATTGATTTCTTGTCAGGTGAAAATATCCCCAAGCTTACAAATGGACCTAAAGTTGTTGAATTTGAAAACGCTTGGGGCAACTGGCTTGGAACTAAATATAATCTTTTTGTAAATTCAGGAGCTTCAGCAAATGAGTTAACTATGCTGGCAATTGCTCATATGATAGGTGAGGGAGAAATTATTGTCCCACCTCTTACTTGGATTTCTGACATTTCTTCAGTCTTATTCGCAGGGCATAAATTAGTTTTTGTGGATGTAAATTTCACAAATCTTTCTTTTGATATAGACAAGCTTAAAGCAGCAATTACACCAAACACTAAAGCAATTTTCTTAACTCATGTTCTTGGAATTAACGCTATCACAAAAGAACTCTTAGAAATTTGTGAAAAAAATAATATTCTGCTAATCGAAGATGTATGCGAATCTCACGGTACAACTTATCAAGGATGCAAAGTTGGTAATTTTGGATTCGCAAGTAATTTTAGTTTTTATTTTGCACATCATATGTCAACAATTGAAGGTGGCATGATATCCACTAACAATTTTGAATTTTATCAAGTTTGTCGTGCATTAAGATCTCATGGTATGGTTAGAGAAATGACAAGTTCAGCTATGAAAAACTCTGTCATTGAAGCTAATCCAGACTTAAATCCTGATTTTATTTTCTTGCGTCCAGCTCATAATTTTAGAAGCACTGAAATCAATGCTGTCATTGGCTTATCACAGTTACCAAAGCTTGATGATAAAAATCAAGAAAGAATAGATAATTTTGATTTATTTATATCAAATTTAAATTCTGAAAAGTATCATATCGCAATTAACACTGAAGGCAATTGTAACTATGCTTTTATAGTGATTCTGAAAGAGCCAAATTTTGATAAACGAAATGCTCTGGAAAATAAACTTGCTGAAAATGGAATTGAGTTTAGAAGAGGACTGTCTGGTGGTGGCAATCAAATGAGACAGCCTTTTTTCAAATCTATTTATCAAGACTTTTCTGATTATCCAGTTATTGAGCATGTGCATAATTTTTCTTGGTATATTGGAAACTACCCAGGTCTGGAAAAAGAAAAGATTAATTTTTTACTTGAGATTTTAAATAGTGACTAAAAATGAAAAAAAATTACAGTAATATTAAGATATTAGTCATAGGCGATTCTTGCACAGATGTTTTTGTGTATGGTAATGCCTTTAGATTAGCACCCGAAGGCCCAGTACCCGTATTCAATCCGGAATCTGAAAAACAGAATGGGGGAATGGCTTTAAATGTCAAGCATAATATCGAAGCAATTGGGGCAAATGCAACACTCTTGACTCAAAATGAAGACATATTCAAAACAAGATATGTTGACTCAAGAACAAATAGTCTTTTACTACGTGTAGATACTAATGACACAGCCACTAGAATAAGTAGAGATGTTATTCAAAGCATCACTAATAACACATATTTAGATGTTGTATATGATGCAATCATTATTAGTGATTATTGCAAAGGTTTTTTGACAGAAGAAGATATTGATGAAATTTCACTTAATAATTTTAACATTTTTTTAGATACAAAAAAAATACTAGGTGATTGGTGCAAATACGTTACTTTTATAAAAATTAACTTTTCAGAGTTTGAGCGAACCAAACATACAATTGATAAATTAGATATTTCTGAAAAACTTATAATAACTAAGTCTGACGATGGTTGTGATTATCAAGGTGAAAATTTTCCAGTAGAAAAAGTGAATATCAAAGATGTTTCCGGAGCTGGTGATACATTTATTTCTGGGCTTGTATGTGAATATGTCAATTCTTATTCTGTAAAAAATGCGATATTGTTTGCTCAAGAATGTGCCACTAAAGTTGTTCAAAAAAAGGGAGTTTGTACTATATGATTATGAAAGAATATTACGCTATGTATTTGACACTTCACCAAAATAAAGTTTGTAGAAGACTTCACGTACTTGGCCAAATCATGACTTTATTGTGGATTGCCGGATGTTTGAATTATGGCTATTTTTGGTTTTTGTTATTGACGCCATTTATTGTTTATCCTTTTGCTTGGAGCGGACACTATTTTTTTGAAAAGAATCAACCAGCAGCATTTAAAGATCCAGTCAAGGCTAAAATTAGTGATTGGATGATGCTTTTTGATATCTTAAGAGGAAAAATAGATTTTTAATGTCTAACTTAGATTCTTTGATTAGAAACAATTTAGATTTGCCAATATCTGAAGATGTCTCCATTTATAAGGATGTTGAAAACAGAAAAAAGTTCACAAACGAAATATGTAAAGTTGTAAACACAGAAATTGATAAAACTTTGCATCCCTATGATAAAGATATACTTGAAGATATCAGAACTAATGGATACGCTATAGTTGAAAATTTTATATCTCCAGACGAAATAGAAGAACTCAAGAAGTACATAAGTAATTTTAAGGGTTACCAATTTCATATTCCAAATAGATCCTTTAACAAAATACCTGAAAAATATTCATCTGATTTAAATTGGAATGTTTGCTCTTATAAAACAAATCACTTATTACATAATCCTTTTTTGCTCAAGCTAATGACAAAACCTGATATAATCTCTTTAGTTCAAGAGTATTTAGGCTGTCTTCCAATGATATCGGGCTTAAATATCTGGTGGAATAAATATACAGGACAAGAGTTTCACACTCAAAAGCTACACAGAGACTATGATGATTTCAAGTTCATAACTATGTTTATTTATCTCACTGATGTAAACACTAAGAACGGTCCTCACGTTTACTATCCGAAGACCCATAATGGCGAAGAACCATCTACAGAACCAATCGAAATTACAGCAAAAGCAGGCACAGCAATTTTTGGTGACACATATGCTTTACACTATGGAAAACCCCTAGAAGAAGGCGAAAGGCTTATGTTTTGGACAAGATTCTCTTTGCATAAAAATAATAATTTTTACAGAGATGGGTCTGAAGAATATATTCAAGAGCCAAGTGTTTTTTTTGATGTTATTGATGACAGTGATATCAATAGACATGTTTTGAGAGCATTTACTAAATAAGGAGAAAATATGGAAGAAATAGATTATCTTAAAGTTAATCCGGAATACGGAGACACAATGATGGATCTTGTTTTTGCTCAAAGAGTTAAAGAAATTATTGATGAGTATAAAATTACAACTTGGTTTGAAACTGGAGTTGATGTAGGAACAACAGCATTAACAGTTACAAAAATGGTCGAAAAGTGGATTGGTGTTGAAATTCGTGAAACTTCTTGTGAAAGAGTAGCTAAAAGATTTTCTGACAATAATGTAACTAATGTTGAAATAATTCAAGGAAACTCTCCTATCGTATTATTGAATAAAATGCATACATTAGATGTTGACCATACTATATTTTTTCTGGATGCTCATTGGGGAGCCTACTGGCCACTATTAGATGAAATTGACACAATTTCAAGGGGTAAAGGAATACTCATAATGCACGATGTGCAAGTACCAGGTCACCCAGAACTAGGCTATGACCAATATGGTGGAAAAATATTAAATTACGATTATGTCAAGGATGCTCTCGCAAGATGGAGTCCTACGCACAGAATTGAATATAATTCTGAGACTAAGTATATTCATCCCAGGGGAATAATGTACGCATTTCCAAAATAAAAAAAGAGGAGTAAAAAATACTCCTCTTTTTTTTTGTGACTAGTTTAGAATTAGCTTACGGTAATTCTTGAAACTGCATAGTCATTGATGAGCGCAAAACCGAGCTCTTCGTAAACAACCCATCCAAGTCTAAGTCTCTTTGGATCGTCTGCTGGGAGAACAGTAATGTCTTGGCGAACTGGCATTGCACCAACGAATTGGGCAGGAGCAAGAACGTAAACACTGTTCTTTGGAACCATTGTGGAGACATGGATGTCTGCGGAATAAATATGTCCGTAGAGACCAGTCATAAGGATATCTCTTTGAGTTGCCTCATCGAAGAATTCCTTACCCCAGTTTCTGATATCCTTGTATCTTTGCGGGTGAAGAACAACCTTAGCGCCGATTAACTCGTGCTCTTCGATGAGGGTCAACGCAAGGTTGACGTTCTCTGGTTGAAGAGTACCAGAAACGGAGATTGATTGGTCAGTTGGAACACCAGCATTGATGACCTTGAAGACTTCAGTATCTTCTTGTCTTTGGAGGGAGTCCTTAGCACGGACTTGAGCTCTATCGACGATGTAGAATCTTCTTTGGCGAATCTCATTGAGTCTGATCTGTGGATGAGCAGCCAACTCAATGGTTGGAACAAGAAGCTCTTCTGCTTCAACTTCTGCAGCAGGAACAGCACCACGCTTAGGAATAACGTATGACTTTACAGCCACGTCTCTCTCATAGCGAGCTAAAGCACCTTGTGGGAGCTCATCGACCATAAGAAGCTTACGGCCAATTGCTTGGTACATAAGGGAGGTCTTGATTGGCTCAACCATTGCTTGTGCAAGTGCTGTGCGTCCCTCTGGAGTCTCAAGAGCCATTGCAATAATGGACTCTCTTTGCTCATTTGTGTTTCTCTTAATCATTGACATTTGATTTTTTCTCCTTTAATTTACGCTACTGATTATCTTGCACCAAGTTGGGTGAAGTAAATAAGACCAGCGGCTGAATCGTATGAATCGACTCTACCAACGATGATTCCATCGGTTCCAACTGCACCTGGGTCTAATTGAACAAGTTTACCTGCACTACCAGAAGCTGCTGCAACGGTAAGAAGGTCACCAATAGCAGGGACCCAAGTACCACCGTCAGCGGAAACAGTTGAGGATGCAGTGCCTGACCATCTGTCAGTAACGAATTGACCGCCAGGAGTATTGAAAACTCCAACGCCTCTTCTTGGGCCTTCATATCCTGAAGAACCTGCAGTTGGGTTTGTAACACCATTGACGTTCTCAGCTAAGAAGTCGCCAATAGCTCTCTTTGATACAACATAGAAACCATTGTTGTTAGCAACAAAGTTACCTGATGTATCAGTGTAAGAAGAACCAACTGGATCTGCTAAGATCATTGTGTTACCAGTTCTTGCTGTATCATCAGCGGAAAATCCAACGAATCTACCTAATTGCTCAGCAACTGTGTCGAATGCACCTGCAGCTCTATAAGCAGCAGCAACATTACCATCAGTTCCGATCATAAGAGCATCGCCTGCAAGGAATGAAGCGCTTGATGCTGTTGGGTAGTTAGCAACAATTGCAGTATTTAATGCACGAATAGCCATTTTCTATTTCTCCTAAATTTTTAAGTGAGGAAACTAATCCTCGAGTTTTGGCATTGTCCAAGTGCCCTTGAGAGCACCTTGGATGTCAAGAGCTGCACTGTTAGAAGCAAAGCTTCCGTGGAATGCAGGGGATGTAGATACGCCTAAAGTTGAAGCAGTTTTTGTCATTTTTTCTGCAGCAGCAGCAGCGACTCTTTCAGTTGATGTTTGTGCAGACTTGAGTAAAAGTTTAGTTTGTCTAATCATTGAATCTGCTTTCAAGCCATCATTAAGCATTTGCTCTGCATATGAATCTACTTCGTCAGAAGTGATAATTCCTGCAAGTGCAAGTTTAGATGCACAACCATAAGATGTTTTGATTCTAGCTAAGTCGAGTGAACTAGCGGCTAATTCTTTTCCAACATCTTGTGTCATTTTATTGACTTCAATCGCTGTGTTTTTACCTTGTTGCATAGTCATTGATGCATCACCGATTTGTTTTGTATCAATTGTTGCAGATGCTTTTTCCATATCATGGTCTTTGCCAGATTCTTTGTTGGTTGGACAGTCGTTATTTGCACATCTGGTAGAATCTCTTTCCATTTCTTCATCAGACATAGACATTCTTGTACCGCAAGAAGTGCACTCAACTGTGTTTTTCTTGTCTTTCTCAGCAATTCTGTTGTTACCAGCATTTGCACGAGTGGTCTTGTGTGGCATATTTGGCATTTGAGTTGGAACTTCAAAAAGATTTGCATCTTCAAGTCCCTCTGATGGATTCTCGAGAGATTCCCAATTAACAACGTACTCTAATGAGCCATCGCCTGAACCTTCAAACTTCATAGGCTTTGTTACATCTGGAAATTGAAGTGAATCTGGGTTGTTTGTAGGAACTCTTTGCTCAGCCCAGCTTGGGTTTTGCTCTTTGAGTGAGTTGCCTTCGCCACCCTCAAAACTCATTGAAGGGTAATCGATTTCACCTTCCATATTAACCATATCTTCGTTGTATTTGAATGTGCTGTGCGCTGGATATGCCTCTTCTTCAGCAGCGAGCTTCATAAGAATTTCTTCTCTTTCTGCTCTTCTTAAAAGGGCTTCTCTTTGTGCCTTGCGCTCAGCTAATGCTTGTTTAGTCATATTTCTAACCTCATTGCTGTTTTTTGTAAATTTTTCAGTATTTTCATCTTCAATTTCATCTTCATCATCAGAATCCATATCTTCCATGTCATCCATGTCTTCCATTTCATCTTCTGAAGAATCTAAATCTCCGCCAAGAAGATTATCTAGCGCCTCTTGCACAGCTTTTTGTGCTTGATCAACCATATCAGCGGGAACTTCAATTTCAAAAGTTGCTACATCGTCACTTTCATCTGCTTCGTCACTGTCTTCCATGTCATCATCTGACATCTCATCATCATCTTCATCAAGTTCTTCTTCATCACTTTCAAAGTGATGAAATTCCATTTCTTCATCGTCGGATTCATCGTTTGCGAAGTCAACAGTCTCTTTGCCATCCTCTAAATCTAAACCAGCAAGCTTTATTCCGGCTTGTTTAGCAATATTAGGAAGATACTTTGCTCTGATTGCACTTGCCACAACTACAGCTTCATCATCATTCAATGATGCAGTTCTAGCCATATCATTTGTACATTGAACAAAATCTTCTTTGTCTGTTGCTTGAATTTCTGCCAATTTTAAAGCTGCAAATTTAGCATTTTCGGCATTTTTCGAATTTTTATTCATTTTATTGCTGCTTCCCTTAATAAAATCAAATCTTTTATCAAAGTGTGTTATAAAAGTATTCCTTTATAAACTGATTATTTTTTCTTGATAAATAGGTTTTACACCTTTTTTATCTATTTACGGGGAGATAAATCTCCCCATAAATCTTAGTCAATCCAAGTAATTGAGACATCCAATTTTGATGGATCTTTTTTGCTTGTTTTTACAGATGTTCTAGAATAGTTTCCACAGCTATGGCAGAAAGTATTATTCTTTACTTTATTTGCTTTTCTATTTCCACAACTTGGACAAATCATACCGACAGGAAGCATTTTAGATGCTGTTCTGTCAAAGTCAGGCATTGCAGTTTTTAAGTAAACATCTGAATCAACTGTTGCTGAAAGTCTAACCATTGTCTTGATTGAGTTTGCAACTGTTCCTAAAGCAGGAGGCGCAGGAGAAGCAGCTGGAACCTCAGTTGGAGCTGTTGCTGCACCAAGGCCCATATCAGGTCCTAAACCACCAAGGTCTTCAGACTCTGGAGATTCTTTACCCTTGTCACCCATAGATATAAGCTCAATTGATTGAAGAATCTTGTATGTTGTTCCGCAGTTTTGACAATCTGCATTTGATTCAGAAATATTTACATCATCTGATCCGCAAACTGGGCAAACACTTCCCCAAGGTTTCTTTTCACCTGGCTCTGTCATTGCATCAAGATCTGATGTTTCGTTCATTTCTGTACCAGTCATAGCAGAGATTCCTAAATCTCCGCCAATAGGAGCCATAGCGCCTAAATTAGGGTCTACAGGGCCTGCAGCAGGAGAAGCGGGAGCTGGAGCACCCATAGGAGGAGCTACTTGTGCATATTTAGATAAAACTTCATCTCTTCTATTTTTTCTAGCAATTCTTGCACCTTCAGTCATTACTACAGGTAATTCTTCAGCAATTACTTCTGCATCCGCATTTTCTTCGTCAACCTTGAAAGTTTTGGATGACATTGTTGAAACTGTTGCGGTTACATCACCATTTTCTGAAACAACTAAATCAGTAAATGAGAAAGTGTTTGGATCTACTGTAAATCCGTGACCTTGAAGAACTTCCATTGCTTTTTGTTTGAATGCTTCATCAAAGCTATCGTCTCCAGGAGACATTCCGTTCAAATCTTCAGCAACGCACATAAATCTAAGGCAATCTGATTTTGTGTGTGTAACAGTCATTCCAGCAGTTCTGTCTGCTTCTTGTTTTGCTTCAATAGCTCTTGAAACTAATTTTTCTGCCAAATCGAAATCTTGGCAAAGTCTTTTTGCTGCTAATGCAATTTTGCGAGTTGGAATATTGAAGTTTGTTGAATAATCAGCAAGCCATCCAATCAAATTATTCTCAATTTTTTCTGCACTGGCAGTCTTGACTCCCCAAAACTCTCTTCTTGCTCTAGATCTTAATCTACCTTCAGTTGCAGTGGTGGTTTTTGCTCTATCAATTGCTGCCATAAGTTGTTTTTCTGGCATTGAGTCAACGACATCAACACCTTCACCTGGTGCAGTTCTTGTTTCTTCAGAGGACATTGCCATAGCACTAATTGCAGATTTCAAATCGTCTTTAGAAATTAAGTCACCAGCTCCGTCTACAGCTGATCTAAGCGCTGATCTGAGTTCTTCATTCTTTGAAGGTTGAGTATCAACATCAAGGCCAGTTTCAGGAGCAGCAGCCCCAGCCATCAAAAGTTCTGCAATTCTAGTGACACCTTCTTTGGTGATTTCGCCTTCTTCAACAGCAACCGAAAGTGCTTGCGAAAGGTCTTGAGCAGTTACTTCTGAAGTTACAGCAGCGCCTAATTGTTTGAGGACAGCTGTGACTGGATTATCAACAGAAGATTGTCCAAAAAATTCTTCTTTCTCAGTATTTGCTGCATCCATTTCTGTACCAGCAGCAGCAGTTCCAATCATTTCTGGAAGCATTGGTTCTTCAGATAAAACTTGTGCAACTCTCAAAATTGTCTTTGGAGTTTCAAACGAAGAAACAACTGCTTTGCCTAATGCTTCAATTGTCTTGACCATGATAAGTTGTGCAGGAGCACTTCCTTCAGATCTGTGCTTAGAAAGTCTATTTTCTAAAACTTCAGTTGGAACACCCTTAGTTACTTCATCAACAAGTTCAGTCAGAGATTTTCTAACTTCATCATCCTTGACTCTTCTTCCATAAAGTCCAGCTTTACCAAGTAAAATTTCCTTGACAGCTTCGGCACCTTCGCCTGTTCTTTTAGTATCAAGTTGTTGTTCTTTGCCAACAGTAGGAGCACCAGTATTTTTAGTTTTCACACCGTCTTGTAAATTACTATATGACTCACCAGATCTTACTTCTTCTAAAAGACTTTCTCTGTCGCCATCTCTGTCCTTAACATCAAGTAAAGCTGTTCTGACAAATGATGAATAATCTTTTAACAGTTCTGCAGCAACTCTTGTGCCTTGTCCTGATTCCATCATAGAAATTTGATTTTCATTGAGGATAGGTTCCCAAGAAGTTCTTTTACCATTAGTAAATCCGGTTATCGATCCATCAGTTGAAAGAACAACTCTATTACCCGCACTGTCTTCAACCTTAAAATCGATTGTGACAGCAGCAGCTAATTTTTTTCTTTGCTCTGATGCAATCTTAGCAAAATGATCCATTTGATTTCTGCTCCCCGCCTCTATAGGCTTGTTTGTTTTTATGTTTTTATTTCTCTCATTAGCAATTCTAATGACATTTTGAATACTTTGATTGACTTGTTCTACGTTATTCAAATTATTTTTTAAACTCAGAATACTTTGTGCAAAGTTTCCAAATTTATCAACAGTTTTATGATTTGTACTTGCAAAAACTTCTCTTCTACCATCTTTAGAAGCCCAAACTAAATTATAGTTTGTAGATGCTAATGCAACTCCACTTCCAATAGGATTTGGATTACTGAAGTTAGTCATATCCATAACTTTTCCAACTGATTCAGTTGGAGAATAATTAGCTAAACCAATTTGTGGGCTTGCCATTTGTTGCGATGGATTTGGTTGTGCAGCTTGTGGCATACTTTGAGGTTGATTTATTGGCTGTGGTCTTTGACCACTACCAACGTCAACTCCATCGTCGATCATGTCTTGCATAGTAGACTGAAGTTCAGCCATTGACTTAGTGATTTTGCCTACGTGTCCTAAATCAACATTGTCTTTACGTGCAAACATATTCATTACAGCAACTTCTAAAAAGTTCAAAGAAAGATTGATAAGATCAAGAATGTTAAGGCCAGATCTTGGATCAATTCCTAAGGCTCCCAAAACTGCTGCAACTGTTGAATTTTGATTAGCTCCCTGACCAGCTAATAGTTGTCCGCCAACTAATGTGCCTGCTTGTTGTGCAAGTCTGATAGCAACATTGGTAGTTTGATTTGCTTGTCTCAAACAGCTTTCATATGCTGTTCTTTCATTAATATTTTCAGGGATTTCTTGTAAAGCTAAAACAATATTTGAATTTATTTCATTAGCTTTCTTTTCTAAATTTGTTGCTGCACTTAAAACGTCATCAACATCATAAATTTCTTGAATTTCACAAGACTCAAAAGCACCATCACCTACACAGCTTAATTCTATAAACTTAACTCCATAGTTTTTTTCATAAGCTTTCTTGCCGGTTTCAGGATAAGTCTTGCCTTTATATTTTTTCAAGTGCTCACAATAGTCTCTTTCAGTATAGGCTTTATTGTTACAAATGGAACAAACGCCCCACTCAACACTTGCACCCATACTTACATCGTGAATAACACCTGTTCTAATATTTCTTGCGATATCAGGATATGCTTCCTCATCTACAAAGAAAGTACAGTAAACACAGTTTTCTTTTTCGTCCCATTCAGCGTAAACAACCATTCCTTTAGCTTGTTCAATATCATCATTTTTATGATTTGTATATATTGGAACACCTTCGAAAGATTTATATGCTGGGATTTTTTGACCTTTTAATTCAACTTCTTTAAGTAATTCTTCTTTAGAAAACAAGTCACCGTTTGCATTAACAACGTCTGCATCAATTGCTCTGGCTCTTACCCAAAGTAATTTAGCACCTTTACGAGCTTGCATTTCTTTAACGATATCAAAATCTTTGTATTTTTCTAATACTTCTTTAGGATCAGCATAGAGTGATTGTAAACCAATTTTTGCTGCTTCCCTCATATTTGAAGAAGCAGTTTTTATTAAGTGCTCTCTTGCCGCAACTCTGTCGTTTTCATTAAGAAAACTTTGCACAGTTATAGCACCACCTTTTGCAACTCTATACATATAAAAATTCCTTTAAAATAAAGTTTCTGATACCTGTATTCTAAAAATGTACTCTTTAAACCTTTGATTACTTAAAGCTAAACCCGTCGGTTTCGACGGGTTTATTGTACAGTTTAGTTAAAATTATAAATATTTTTCACCATCTCCATTTGAACTTTGACCTGTACGTTTTTTAATTGCATTTATCAAGACGTTCAAACAATCTTGAGGATGATCTTGTAGCTCTTTATCAGTAAATCTAATTATAATCCAACCATTGACTGCTAATTCTGAATCTCTTCTCTTATCTTTAGCAATTTTATCTGGATTGTTGTGCCAAATTTCTCCATCTGCTTCAACACCAATTTTCAAGTTTGGAATTGCTCCATCCAATTGATAATCCATTGTTGGACCAGCTGAATATTGAGCATAAAGTGGGAAAGGCATATTCAATGACATCAATAATCCATATAATTTCTTTTCTAAAGACGTAAACATCTTTGGTTGATTAATGTTTTCTAATTTTTTTGCAATAACCTGTCTGATAGATTCATTTTTGTTATTTGCATAATGATGCATTTCATTCATAGCATAATTATTCAATGGGTAAGAAAGCGAACCGCCAATAAACGGTGTATCAATTACTCCAAAAAGACCATCATACTCAACTGGCAGAGGGCCTAAATTAGCTCTACCAGTAACAGGTTTCAGACTCATTAAGAAAGCTTCGTGAGCTGAAGATTTTATTTTCTTACTTGCGGTTCTAATTTTATCTGATTTATTTAAGTCGTCTAGTCTATTTTGATATATACTATTTACAATGTCTGATGCGAGCCTATAATTTTCAAGCATAGATTTTGCTGTAGGCGCTGGAGCTTCTGGCATTGGGGCCGGAGGAGCTGCTCCAGCTGGAGAAGCACCAGGAGCTCCACCAACACCAAGGTCTGGTGCAGGAGGGGCTGCGCCCATGTCTGCACCTCCAGATGCGCCAAACCCTTGACCTGTTACGCCACCACTTTGAAAACTTAATGATATATTTGGTGTTCCAAAACTTTGGTCGCTCATAAAATTAGCGCCTTGTTCATATCTAAGTCTTTCAATTTCTTGGTCAGAATCAAGACCAAATGCTTCAATCAAGGAAACATTTGAAATTACACCATTCTGATTTGCTGTTACAAGCATCTGCAATTTGCCAGTGTCGTCTCTTAACTGCAGGTCATCAAATTTAATACGTGGATAAACAATTTCTTCTTGCCCACGTTCTCCTTCAATAACAAATCCATTCCATTTTGCAACGGGCATGAAAATATTCATTTCTACCCAGTGAGCAACTTCTCTTCGGAATGTTTCTAGTCTTTGAGCCATTGCAAGAAGACCAACTTGAGCGTTTCCGTAAGTAGGTCCTTCACCATTCAACAAGGCTTTATTAAGCATGACACCATCAAGAATTTCTTGTTCGATAAGTTCAAATTCACCAGTCAAAGGGTGAATTTTTCCAGTTGCACCATACCACTCTAGATCAAAGTTATGGTGAGTAACAAGAGTTAGGTTTGGATCATTCGCAATTGACGCTAATTCATCTTGAACATTGTCGATGTCTTCTTGAGATGCTGGTCTTGTATCGCTACCAATCTTTACAACTTTGATTGGTAAAATAAGGCGTTCAGCAATCATATACTGAGCTTGTCTCAGTTTATCTTTGTATGTCAAAATTGGGAATAATGGTCTTATCATAGAGATGCCATAATCTTCCCAAGGATTTGAACCATACTTAAAGTGATGTATGGAAATCTGGTTTAATTTGATAGGATCGCCCTTGAGAATAAGTTTCTTAATTCCGTCTGGGATAGAATCATAAATATCTTTAGGATGTCTTTCGTTTACAATTCGGATTTCTTCAGCAGACGGTCTGTAAGCATAGCTACCCTGCTGGTCAATCATCCCTGGAGTCTTAATTACATTATCAGGGTTTAAAATAGAAATGGATTTCCAAGAAGCTCCATCGTGTTGACATTCTTGATTTTTATCTTCGTCCCAGTTTGAACCGTGGCAGTGAGGGCAATCAATAGATAACAGAACAAAAGCATCACCTAATAAATGATATACTTTTGAAATTTCAGGAAGCCATTTTTGAAAATTAAGTTTTTCTACTAATTTTTCAAAATAATCTTTAACGTAAGAAGATGAACATTCTAATTTCCAACCAGAGAATGGATAATTGGTATAGAAGTTAATTGCTGCAGAAACTTTTGGTTCATTGTTCTTCCACCAGTTTGCCCATAGATACACTTCACGTCGAGCATTTGGGATTTGAAATGAAGATGGAGTAAGGAATGGAGAATAGAAGTTAGGAGCAGTTGTGATAGAATTGATACTGGCAGATCTTGTAACACCAGGACCTAATCCTAAGCCAATACGACTACTTGCATATGCTTGTTTTGATTCTGAAGTGGCTGTACTAGTCGAGCCTGAAACTTGTGTTGCTGCTGTTCTAATAGCAGATGCAAGAGATGTTTTTGTTGCCATAACATATATTATACCGTTCTATTTTTTATTAGAACCAAGTTTGATTAGATGGAAGTTGTCCGAAGAGTTTTGGATCTTGTTTGCCACTTAATGCTTGTGTATAACCTTCACCATTCTTTAAGTGCAAAAATCCTTCACCTTTTTTGTAAGCATTAGAATCTGCTGGACTGACATTATTGTTTTGTTGCCTTGAGCCATCTAAAAGATTTTCAAGAGTAGTTTCTTCAGGGTTGGAGTGATGTTCAGAATGTCTTCTCGCTTCATTGGATGCTGACTGTGGACCAGTAATAAATTGACCATTATTGTCCATATTCATTCTATGAGGTCTCTTTACAAGTAACTCCCAAATTTCTGCCTGCTGCTCTTTTGTCATATGATAATAATCATCGACAGTTTTGTTCATTTTTTTAAGAATACCAGGTAGTTCATCGTAAAGACCTTGTGGCTGATTGTCAATATCTTTAACAATGTCAATTCCGGCATTTTGCTCATTAGTAGATTCATTTCTTGAAAAATCTACTCCACCGCCAAATGATACGACTTTTCTATACCACATCGTCGTATTCTTCTCTTTTAGATTGCATTACATAATCTAAGCCGAGTTCATTTGCAAAGTTTTTAAGATCGTCTTCAGAAAATTGATGACCCCAATCATCATCATCAGTATCACTCAATAGTTGTTCGATACTTTTGTCATTTTTGTTGTTTTGTCTATGGGATTCTAATTCTTCTTCTTTTGAATCTTCGCTAACTTTCTTTGATGCAGATATATTTTTATTGAGTAAATTACTTACTGACTCTTTAGGCTCAGCTTTATTTTTATTGAGTTCATTTCTATAATTCTTTGGTTCTTTGCTATCAAGCAGTTGTTCAGCGTATGATTTCTCCATTTCGCCTTTTCTTGAATAAAGACCATCTTCGAGTTGTTCTTCTCGAGTAGTCTCAGTATCAGAATCTACATCATTGAGTTTTCTTAATAAAGCCTCAAGATAGTCACTACCGCTTTGCTCTTCTCTAGGTAATTGAGAATCTATAGTTTTCATAGAATCAGATTGAGCTTGCTTTGGTCTTAGAACAGGTTTACTACCTTGCTGATGGCCATAACTTGACTCTTTTGTCTCAGAAAGTTGTTTTTCTCTAGAGTCTGATTCGTTATGTTTACCTCTAACTTTATTTGCGCCTCTATCAGAATTCTCAAATCTTGCTTCAAAACCAACTTCACCGTCAGTCAGTTTTTTAGATCTTTCACCTTCAGCAAGATTAAGTAAATTGGCTTCATTATCAGGATGCCTATGGACATCAAGTTTGCCCATAACTTGATCATGTGATTGGAAAGCTGTTTTCATCCAGTCAGCATATGCACAAGTCACAGTTCCATCTTTACCAATTCTTGAGTCAATGCAGTTTTCTCTACACTTAGAAATCTCCATTGGTACAGGGCCTTTACCTTGAAGTTTTCCTTTAGGGCATAAAAGATAAGGCTCATTGTCTTGTGTTGATAATGTAGTGTATGCAACTCTTTTCATTTCAGATGGAGTTATGCTTGAAAATGTCTGTTTTACTTTTTCGGCAACTTCTGATACGGCTTCTTTGTTGCCAGAAAGAACTAAAGTTCTTGCTTTATCTAAAAATGATTTAGAAATAACATTATCAGCAAATCTATACAAATTATCTAAAGAATTAATGGACTCAATCTGCCAATATCCAGTAGATTTGTCTTCTTTTTTGTATGCAACTCTTTCAAATTTAACAGCAGAGGATTCTTTGTTTAAAAAACTTTGAAGAGACACGTATGCATATCTTAGAAGATTTCTTTGTTGTGCTAATTTGATATTATTTAATGTTTTGTATGCGCTATGAACTTTTGATGCTGGTAAAGCAACAATAATTTCAGGTCCACCCATTGACTTAAAGCTATTTGTTATAGGATCGTCACCAAAATCATCAGCACTTAAAACATGAAAAGGAGAAGAGTGTGGAATTCTTTCTCCATCACCAACATTTGACAAAGTATCTTGGAGCATTTGCAACAATCCCATACCGCCAATCTTGGAATTCCCCAAAATTTTCTCAACTTTGTTTGGATCGTGTGTTTCATACTTAGTAGTGATTTTGTATCCGTGTTCCATAATTAATTTCCTAACCCAAGCATTGACAATTCTTCTTTATCAAATCCTCTGTCAGTTAATGCTTTTTTGATTTCTGCCAATTCTTCTTTAGCACCCTTTTTATTTGCTGGATCCTTGAAATCACCTTGAGGAGTTGACTTACTGTAATCAAGTAAATCCATCAAGAAACAAGCTCTTAAAATTAATTCTGAAGTAGATCTTTTGTGGAAATTTGGAGATTCGTCATAATTCAAAGATGCAGTTTTGACAGCTTCTTTTTTTGAATCTTCTTTTTCGTCTTTATCGTCATCTTTTTTTAGTTTCCTGTTATAATCTTTGACGATATCTACCGCACGTTCAATTGTTTCTTTATTCCAATACTTAAGCTTGGCAATATATCTTACAATATCGTTTTTCTCTACACCGTGATCTAGAAGTTTTCCAACCTTGCCCATCAAAACTCTGAATGGATTTCCACGAGTTTTTTTCTTTTTCTTTTGTGCTGCTCTTGAATTATTGTACACTTTGTCTTCCTTCTTAGATGTGATATAGAGTTCATATATTTCTCTACCAATATCTTGATAAGTAGGGTCCAATTCACCTGTAAGTGGGTCTTTAGTTCTAGTTCTTCCACTATTAGAATGCATTAATGCTTTAGATAATTTATCAAGTTTATGTTTAAGATTTTCATCAACAATTCTTACGCTTACATTTGCAACTTGATCTGCCATTACTTGAAAATCGTCTTTACATGCTAATACTTCTTGCAGTAAAGTTTGCAATTCTGATTCTGTAACGCCTTCAATTTGTTCCCCTCCAAGTGGAATATTATTGATTCCATTTGCAGGATTTGATGCTAATGCCGGTCCTTCAGAATTGTTTGGTTCCATTTTTATCTTAAGTCTAAATCAATATTGTTGTAAATGTCAGAAACAGTTTGCGCTCTATTTTTAGATTTTTCTATCATTTGATCTTGAAAATTCTTTTGTATGGAGAGTCTTTCATTTCTAACACGGTCTTGGTTAGCAATACGCATACTTTCTCTTTGGTCTAAACTTTCAGGATCAATCATTCCAAATGTTGAGTTGAATTCATTATCTGATGAAGTTCTCAAAATAGAATGAGCTCTGGAATTAACAACATTTGCTTTCTTAATTTTGTTAATGTTTTTCTCTTCCCAAGATTGATGCCTAGATGCTTTAGCTTCTCTCAATCTTTGTTGTTCTACAACTGCTTGTTCAGTTGTTGATTCTTGGGAATTCAAAAATTCTTTTGAAATTGAAATCATATCAGGATTGAAAATATTAGAAGATCCTCTGAGCATACAATCCATATATTCCTCAGATGAATATGCCTTCAAACCACTTGTTGTAGTTCTTGCACTTTCACCGTCATCATAAAAAGAACCTGATCTCTTAATAGCAGAAAAATCTTGTGCTAAAAGTCTATCTTCTACAGTTTCTTGTCTTAAGTCATTGTAAAGAGATGGGCCGGAAATTTTTTCCCATGATTTGCTGAAAGAATTAGCTTCTTTAGTAAATCCTATGTTTTGCTTAGAAATTTTCATTCTATTTTCAGCAGAATTCATTCTCAATTCAGCATATGGGTCTTCTTCAACTTCAACTTGAGCACCAACAAATTTTTTCTCTAAAAAACTTGGTATATTTTCAATTTCTGATACTTTTTTAAATCTACTCATTTTTTCATCCTTAATTTATTCAAGAATGTCCCAAGGCCTAAACCTTGGGACTTTTCTTCTTGAGGAATTAATTTTTCTTGTCGTATTTCTTGGTAAATAAGGCGTCGATCCAATCTTGGTCGCCATAGCCTAAATCATTTTTCCAATAATCAATGAGTCTTGAATAATCAGCATCAGAAAGTGTTGCTGTCTTAATCATTGATGACGCTGCAGCAATCTTAGTACTGTGATCGAGCTTTGATGCTAAAACACTTCTGATTTTTGCTGTATTGTCAACCTTTTTAGTAGCAACTTCGCCAATTCTTGCTTGGATATACTCAACTGGGAAACCCTCTGCAAGAGCCTTTTGTGCAAAAGCTGTTTTCATAGCAGGAGTCATTCCAGAATTTTGAGTCTTTCTAGATGCAGTCTTAACTGGTTGTGGTTGAACTGATTGCTCTTCAACACTTTGAACAAGTGCTTCTCTGTAAGCTCTTCTTTGTGCTAATCTAACAGACTTTTCTTTTTCAGAAGCAATTCTTGTTTCAATTTGTGAAGCAAGTCTGATTCTTCTGTCGTGTCTAGCAGCAAGAATAGCACTCTTTAAGTGCTCATCGCCAGCAGCTTCTGCAGCTTCAACTGCTTCTGCGGAAAGTTGTGAAGGATGGTTGAAGACATATGCTTTCTTAACTTTCTCATCTTTCTTAGGACCTTTTCTCTTCATCGGGCCCTTTGCATGATCTTCGTGATCTTCTTCTTCTTCGTCTTCGTGATCTTCGTCTTCGTGATCTTCAGATTTGTTTTTCTTGCCTTTCTTGTTCTCTTCAAGCCACTTAGCTAAGCCAGGATTAAGGCCTTTCTTAGCCATTTTGGTTGAATTGTGATACATAGATTCATCTTCCACATCTTCATTTGCGTAAGAAGAACCAGCTTCTTGTAACATATCAACCTTTTCTTTGCCAATAGAGTCTAAGAGTGCTTTAAGACCTTTATCTTTGTCTTCCTCACCATTTTCAGCAGCTGCTAATCTTTGGTTAAAGTTATCCCAGTCAATTCCTTGAAAAACAAGGTCAGAATCAAGAGGGTCTTCTTGATATCTGTTTGGGAAAATTCTATCTGCCATAATTTTGTTTTCTCCTCAAGAAAAAATACATTAAAAAAACTTCTTAAATTTAAAGGGTAATTCCTTTAATGCATCTATTTATTTTCTTTATCTAAAATCAGTTTGTTGCCCTTCATTATAAGCTTATCGCCTATTTTTATACCCAATTTGTCAAAAGTTCCCTTATTTGCTTCTACAACAAAAATAATCTTTGAACTTTCAGGATAAACAGATTTAGGATCATCTGCTTCCATATCTTTAATGTCTCGAATTCTGTACTTATCATCTAAAAAAGCTAATGATAATGGAAAACTAACATTTTTATTCCAAAAAGAGTAACAGTCAGGATAATCAAACTTGAAAACGACAACTTCGAAGTTTTCTAAAGGCTCCGCAAACATTAAGCCTTTTGTTCGTAATTTGTCATTATTTGCTAAAAATCTAATTTCAAATTCATCACGGAATTTGTCTTTAGTGAGTCAAGAACCAACTTTCTTAAATTTATTAGCAGAAGCCTTTACACTTCTTGCAGCTTCTAAATCAAATCTATCTTTAGTTCTTTGTTTTCTAAACTCATTGACATTTTCTGTTGAGAGAAAATGATCTCTAAGAGCTAATTTTGCCCTATCTGTCAGTTCTACAGATCTGCCATAGCCTGTTATTAATCCAGCTGTTTTCAATGCAAGCAAATCATTATCAGAAATATTGTTTGGAACACTGCAGACTTTTCCATCTTTGTTTAAGGCCAATTGAGACGCTGCAGTAACAAGTTCGTCAGTAGAAGCATCTATAGTCCTAAGCATATCAATATATCTAGTGCTCAATTTAGCTGCTTCTGCCTTTTTAGGTTGTTGGGAAACTCCTAATAGTTGAATTTGGATGTCTGATAATCCAAGTCCTTCCATTGATGGGCCGTCAAATAATTCTGCGTGTAAATCTAAACTATGTACTGGTTTAATTGGTATTGGCATAATAATCTCCTTATCTGTTTGGTAATCTATTTTTCCAAGCATTGCCTTCGTCTACATTTTTCTGATATGTTTCTTCCCAAGTAAAAGATAAAGTATCTCCCGCCATAGATGGGCTTGATGCTAAATTTCCTGGATCGATATATGCTGGACCTGGAACACTATCTGGGCCGTGCAATAAGCCTTCAATGTTTGGACCATCTTGCTCTCCACCCAAATCAAAATAATCTCTAACAAATCTATTGGGTTTTATCTTTTGTCTAAAGTAGTCATTTTCTTTATATTCATCTTCAATTTCTTCATATTCAACAAAATGAACGTGTGGCACCTTAGTTACCGACTGTTGAGGATAGTATTGAGCAAATTTGTTGAATAATTTGTCAGACTGAGCGAATTTGCCTGATGAATCTAATTTTTCACAAAGGTCCAGCAAAAGTAAAATTTGTTTATTCATTTTAAAATGTTGGTCCCATAAATCCACTTAATAATGTGTCATATTGCTCTTCGACACTTGCATCTTCAGTTGGTGTTGGTTTTACAAAATTAAAATAAGAAGAAGGCATTTTTGGTTGACGTATATTACTTTCAATAGATTGGAATGGGTCTATTTGTTTTAATTCTGCACTTTCTTCACCAGTAAACTTTCTAGGAGTTAAATTGACATTTGCATCAGGATTTGGATAAGTCAATAAGGTGTCTTTCAATTGGTATTCTTGATAACCGTCTTGATCTGGTGTATTGACATTTATCAAATCATCAAAGTATTGTTCTAAATCAGATCCGTGTTCTAACAATGGGGTTTTACCTAACGGTTCATTACTGATTTGTTCTACATCATATCTATTTCTTGGCTCAGCATATTCTTCAGTAATTCTATTTCTTCTTTTGATTTGATAGTCTTCTGCTACACGGTTTATGTCATTTTCTGAAATTGCAAAGTGAATTCTTGATGGTTTGTCTGGATCTTTGTATTCTTCTCCCATAAACTTATAATCTTTTTTGTATTTATGCCTGTCTTCTAAAGACTGTTCCATAGTCATAAGATGCTCAGGTTTAGCATTAAAATTTTGTTTTATGTACTGGGGAGAGTTTTTATGTAAATCGTTAGCTGCATTTTCTAAAGACTGTTTGTAATTATGAAGTTGAGCACGAAGTTTAGCTCTCATTCTTTCTTCAGGGGTTAAATTGTATGGAATTGATTCTTCGTAATGTTTATGTTGTGGAGTAAGACGGCTTTCGATATTTGCATCTCTGCCATCAAATTCCATATGGGTTTTACGGAGCAACTTATCAAAATTTGCGTCTTCATCGACATACAAATTTATCTCATGTCCGCCTCTATTGTTACCACCCTTACCAATAGGACTTTTTCCAGGCATGAATGGAGACACTTGTCCGCCGCCACCAACGCCTCCAAATTGTGCTATACGAATATTTTCAGACATAATGATTTTTTCTTATTTTAAAATTTATAATCCTTTATACTTTAATCATCTTCTGTTCAAATTGACCATTTTTGATTTAGGCAATCTTGCGATAATTTTAGAAGTAAGACATTCAAAAGAAACTGCGGCAACACAGTCACATATGTCGTCTTTGTAACCAGACAATGCTTCGATATAGTATCTTTTGCCTTTCCATTTTTTTTGCAAGAATAAAAACTGAGTTTTTGCTTCTTGAACTTCATTTAGTGGTTGTAGTGTATTGTGCATATCTGCGTAACTACCACCTGATAAATCATAGACATCAATCCTGTCATCTCTAATTAATTGAGCTAATTCTGTATAGATTTTTTCTTTATATTCTTTATTAAATTGTCTCTCTATAATTGGAACGCCATAACTTTGAAGCTTTATAACTGATGATTGTGAATTCCAGTGATCAATTGAAACTTGCTTAAATCTAAATCTACGATGTAAATCAATTACATAGTCTTCAACTTCTTTTTCTTTGACAGGTTGATTTCTTGTAAGAGGATTCCAAAAATGGATATGATCTATGACAACTCTCTTAAGAGGTGTATGGTCAGGCCCAATAGTCCCATACATTGTCTCTGTATGAGCAATGACAAGAGCATAATAGTCAGATGTTCTCGCAGGGTCAATATGGCAAAAATATTCGAAAAGACCGTCTGGCATTTCTTTTCTTTTAACCATATTTTGACTTTTGAACATTTTATCTATATCTTCGGACATAAACATAGGGTCTGATGATGAAGCACCAAACTCAGCTCCATATTGCATTTGAAATTCTTGTGGGTCTTTTCTCTTTTGCCCATCAAGCCATTCTTTATCAATGTTTGGATTAGTAAGCCAAGTAGGAAGTCTCATCACAAGAGTTGTTGGATCTTCCTGTCTATTTTCATGCAAGTCATATAGCAATCCAATAGGGCCTTTGGGGTTGGAAAGAAGCATCATTTTGCCATCTTTACCAAATGTAGCTAGTGATGGCTTCAAATCATCATAAAGACCGTAGTCAACGCCAGAATCTGGATTATCTCCTGCCATGGCTGCAACTTCGTCCATAATAATAGACCAACAAGTAAGACCAACAAGACCTGAAGCATTACTACTACCACATCTTAGGACTAATGATCCAGCAAAAGGATTGATTTTATCTTCTGCTCTTCTGACATTTTCTTCCCTATCGTGTTCAGTATAAAACCTCATTTCAAGTTCAGTATCTTTACCTATATATGGAGCAAAAAATGGAGAAGCCAGAACTGTCTGTTTGATTTTTGAGAAGATTGCTTTTTTAGCCTGTTCTTCATTTCTAGCAACGTTCAAGAGTACAATCTCATCAAATTCCATTAGTCCATATCTTGCTTGTGGATGACCCATAGATATTAAACGATATAATTCATAAAGAGCCATAGCAGATACAAGGAACGATTTGCCAGAACGTCTCCCCAGTACTAAGACTAATTCTTCAAACTTGTATCTTTTTGTGCATTTTTCTTGAACTTGCATCCTTAGTTTTGGATCAAATTCCTCAGAATACAATAAATCGTTTTCTGTTTGAAACCCATCTATTATTGGCCTTGATTCTAATACTTCTACCTGTCTTTCAGCATCTGGATTAGTTGCTTCTTGACGAGCATATCTATATCTTTCATCTCTTACGTTACTGTCAAGCCTAGAACACTGTAAACAAGGCGAATTTACAACGTTAAAAATAGTTTTAAATTGCTTTTCTTGTTCTCTAGCTTTAAAGAAAGCAGTTTCATTTTTATGGACATAATTCCATACGCAACCATTACATCCAGAATCTGATTTATCATCTAAAATTGTAAGACTGGTATTTCCTTCCTGACCCATATAAAAACATTTCAAAATTAATTTTTGCCAAGGATAAGGCCTTAAATTACAAAAATACGGATGCTCAATAAATGTAATAATGTCTACAATTTGGTCAGGATTGAATCTATCTTTTGCAGGTTTGGCAGGAGGTGCAACTTCTTGTCTTCTTGCTGGAACAATTTCATCAGCAAAATCATTTGCATATTCAGTATCTTTGAAAAGTTCAGTTACAGAATTGGCTTGTTGTAGAAGCTGACTTCTAAGTTCATTGGAAGACTTGACTACAGGAGTTGGTTTTCTCATTAATTGTCTTGTTGAATTTTATTTCTAAGAGCAACAATCTCTTCTCTGATGATTCTCTTATCGTTTTCATTTTCCATTCTTTCATGCAATGTGGCAAGAATTTCGAAAATATTGATGTTGTAGATTCCTTGATTATCTCTTGAATCTTTGACCATTAATATTTTGGTGATAAGTTTTTCTACCATTGATGCTCTTTTAAGTTTCATTTCTGAATTTTTTGAGCAATCAATTCCTCTTACATCATCAAGTTCTACAAGCAAAGCCGTTAGCGCTAAATGATGTTCTCTAAATATCCAAGGAGCAATAAGTTCTTCTCTTTGCTCGTAGTTTTTTAATCCTGATGTGGAAATCTTTTTTAAATCGCAGTGTTGCTCCATATGGGTATTGATCTGCATCCAGTTTAATTGGGCATCATAATACTCGGCAAAAAATCTTATAACTGCTTGGTTTTTTCTTCCAGATTCAAGATAAACGTGTTCTAATAAATCACGGAATGGAGATGTGCATAAAGCGCATCTTGGCTCGACAAATTGAGGATAAGAAATATCGCTCATACTGTCAGGAGGAAGAGGCTTGAGTGGCTTGTCTGTTTCTTTTAGATCTCTGAAATATCTAGTGGGTTTTTTTGGACCATCATCGGGAACAATCAAAGCGTCAATTGTTTCTTTATTATCTTCCATTTACTCATTATACAAAATAAACAAGCCGCATATTTGCGGCTTGTTTATTAATTTCAAGATATAACTAATCTGCTAAAGCTCTTTTAAGCCTTTGATATGGAGAAACTGAATCTGCTGCCTTGACAAGATACTCATCTGCTAGGCCGAAATCAGCGTAGTTCCCTTCGTTAAATTTATTGCTTGAAGAAGTTGCTGAAGACAAATCAACTTCAGCTGTGCCTTTTCTCATTGATACAACATACTTATTGTTTGATGCTGTTTTGATTTCTGCATCTTGTGATTGAGCAATTAAGACATTGTTCAATAAAGTTTCTTCAATGAAAGGCTTGAGGGCAACGTGTAAATTGTCCATGCCAACTCTTGTAGACTTAGCCATTTCAGCCCATCTTTGCCATTGAGATAAACCCTTTTCATCTGTCTTAACAATTGAATGTGGTCCAGTGCAAAGTTTCTTGACAAATTCTTTAGCTGACAATTTAGTAAGAGTTTTTTCAATTATAGGAGCGCAATCAGAGTACCTAGTAGGAACGACAGAAACTTCAATCGCATCTCTTTGTTTGACTTTTTCAGCAGAGTCAAATAACTTGGAAGCAACTCTATTAGCAATGTCCAAATCAAAATTGTCGGCTGCAAGTAATTCTACAACTTCGGACTTATCAAAACCTTGATTTTTATATTTTTGTGCTTGGCTATTGGCTACAACAAAAACACCATCATGATGTGAGCGTAATTCATTGCGCCAGTTGTAAATCATGTCATTTGAATTGTTTTCAGACATTATCTTTCCCCTAAGATTTTTTTTTGAATTCCACTAAAAAGGACTTAAATAAATAAAACCTCTAGACGTACTTTTAATGTCTCAGAGGTTTTTGTGGAACATATTTATATAATACGAGAATTTCAAAAATATATTCCAAAGGTTAAGATAGTAGATTTGTAAAATAAGAAATGTATGTGGTACTCAAGAATTATCGAATCTGCAACAGCGTGGGACGTTTTATCTACTAAAGAAGTAACTTGGGCTGGATCCTTCTCCAGAACATTCAAAGATTTTTCATTTTACGATGCAAATGAAATGCCAACAATGACTGCTTTGCTAAAACTCATAGGAGAAGTTGAAAAAGGCAAGGGCAATGATTCAATACTAGAAAAATATTTTGAAAAAGCAAAAGTCGATATTAATGCTTTATCAGATATTTCTATATTTTGTCATAGTATGTCAAAATTTATTGATAGTGAGATGAAAAAACAAGGAAGTTCTGCAAATACAGATATGATGAAAGTTTTAGACTTTCTTGGAAAACTTAATGAATTTATTAGGTCGCAAGGCCAAGAAGGTTTGGAATTAGGTCAAAAAATTACAGACTATAATAGTCTGAAGTATTCTGTAAATAGTACATTAGGTATGGGCTACACCACACTTAACTTACTTTTACGAAAAGGCACAAATCTAAATGAATCTTTAGCTATGTTTGTTTTACGTGGAGATGATATCACGAGATTAGGATATCCATCAAGCGAACAGAGAGATTTGCTCCTTGATCAAATTATAGAGGCTAAACCAGAATTACAATATTTTCAAGATCATACAAGTGTAATCAACTTAATCAGACGTGGTGAAGGAAATTTTTACTTACCGCAAATAGAAGAATATATTTATTCAGGAATTGATGAAAGCAAAGTTTTAGAAGTTCTTTTTAAATTATTGTTACATGGTACTCCACAAGATAAAGTTGCATCATTATTATCTTTACTTCCTAACAAATATAGACTAGCAGTTGCAATAAAAATAGATGAGTACAAAGATTTTGAAAACTTCTCTAAAATTATGGCTTCTAAACTGTATTCAAGCATATCTGAACATGATTTCAATAGTGAAACTTCTTTTCTTGCAAAATTAAAATCTTTCAAAACTTTTCTTGAACTAATTTACAGTAAAGGAGACGAATGTACTCCGCTTTTCATACAAATGGGGCTTGCAAAACCTGAAGTTATAATTAGATATTTAGAAAAAAATCCAGAAGACTTTGAAAAATTTTCTGAGGATATTTTAGATAGTCTTGGTGCTGAAGTTAAAAATAAAGTTGTTAAAAATGGTGTTCAAGCAAAAACAAGAATACAAAATGATGGTTTTGCTGCTTTAGAAAAAGCACAATCAGAAAAAGTTATTGAAGTTAAAAAAGCAACTGAAACTTCCCTTAACTGGGCATATGGTAAAAATCCAAATAAAGTGACTGCTCCTAATGGTATGTCTGAAAGTGAGCTCAGACAGAAACAAAAAACAGATGAAGTTTTCGATAAATTTATGATTTCTTACGAAGACCGTATGAAGCAAGAATCACCTTTTGCTGGTGTCAGTGAAGAAAACATTGAAAAATATTCTGATCAAATGGTCATTATAGAGTTTAGCACTTGGGCTCTCAAAGATTTTATGAGAAGGAATAATATTCCTAAGTTGAAATTAGGTCCAGTTGATTTCACCGAAGAAAAATGGGGAGGATTATTTGTACCAAGATTTCCAACAAAGGATAGAGGTCCTGTTCCTGCAATCATTATCAAAACAGATATATGGCAACAATTAGCATATCACAAAGCATTAGCAGAAAATATAGGTATGGATGCTCAGCATTATCTTGAAGCAACAAAAAGACACGAAGTTGCTCACGCCTTACAATATCTTCAGTCTGGTGATTTTTCATTGCAAGATTCTGTTGAATTAAATCCAGAATTAACTCCAGAAGAAGCATATATTGCAAACCCGTCAGAACTTTATGCAAGAGTTCACGGAGATATTCCTTATCTCTCTAAAATATTTGATGCTCATATTGGTAAATTAATGTCAGATCCAAAGATATATCAAGCAGCCAAAGAACAATGGATACTTGATATTCAAGACGAAATGGTTCACTTAATGTCTGGTGGCACTAACGCCAAAAGATTACTTGAGGATATGGAAACTGGCAGATTTGGTAGTTACACAACATCTACTGGTCAAACAATAAAATTATCAGATCCTCTTGAAGCAATTAATAAAATGTTGCAACGTCAAAGGAATAGATTAGAAATGATCTTCCATGAGACATTCCAAATTCAAGGAAGAAGAGATTATAGAAGAGGTTTAATAGGTAAAAAAAATCAACTTGCTAGACAAATTGAATCTTCTCCAATTGATAGTCCTGAAAGAACAAAATTAGAAAAAGAATTAAAAGAAGTGCAATCAAAATTAGTTGAATCTGGAAAAATGTTAATCTTTGACGTAAAGGATGTTACTGAAGGAGTGATCGAAGGATACCTAGCAGATTACTTTGGTAAAATTGCAAAGGCCGTAGCAGATGGTTTGCTCACTACTGATGTTGTAAATCCAGAAGGTGAAGACAGAGTAAAAGAAAATGCTCTCTTGCGTGAAGATGCAAAAAAACAAGAGCCTCCAACAGCTAGAGATATAAAACAGCATTCAAGATTTCAAATTGAACAATCAGAACCTATCCCTAGTGGAAGAAAACTTGATGTTATATTGCCAAGGTATAAGGGTGAAGGAATGCCACCTGGAAATTTCCCTGGTTTTGAAAACGCTGAACAAGATGACAAGCAAGTTGATATTACTATAGAAAGAGAGCAAGAAGAAACAGAAGAAAAGACTGCTAGTGTCTACAACCATAGAATATCAATCAAACAAAAAGTCTTCTCCAAGTATTAACTTCATTTCTTCAAGAGCTTTTGAAAGTCTTTTAGAAAAAGCACCTTGAGTAATCCCTAAAGTTTGTGCGCATTCTTTTTGGTCTAACCCATCAAAGAAATAGACTTGGATTACTTCTCTATTTTTTTCGCTCAATTGTTCTAAAGCTTGATGTATACAAATTGCATTGTCAATTTTATTGAAAGGATCTTGAGCTTCTTCTGGGAAGTAATCATCATTAGATAATTCTTCTTTTGGAAAATATTTATCAGTTGAGTATCTAAATAAATTGATGTCTATTCTTGTCGATAAGAAATAAGAAAAATAAGATAATTTAGGATCGTATTGTTCAATTAATTTTCTTAAAACAAAAATACAGTCACTTAATATATCTTCTCTATGTAATGAAAGGCGAGATTCTTTTTGAATTATTCTTTTTACAGATGAAATAAAAAGTGGCTTATAAAATTCATATAATTCAAAAAGCGCAGAATCATTTCCAGCTTTGTACTTATATAAAAGCTTATTTATTTCATCGTAATTATTCTCGGCCATACAAGAATTATACAGAGGCGAGTTTTGAAATTAATATTGGCACTGAATGATTGGCAGATCCACTGGTTCTTAAATCAACAATACTGTCAACAAGTAAAGTTATCATTTTTGAATACTGCTCAGAGCTATACATATTTTCTTTGCTTGATTGTATGCGAATTCTTATAGGATTTTGAACTTTTACTACAAATGTAGGTTCCTTGTATTCATCATTTAAATACTTACCTAATATGTCACGTAACTCAACAATTTCTTGAACTTCTGATAAAGGATGAAATTTTTTATTAGTTTCTGAAATAATAAGCATGAAATTCAGTTGGCTTAATAAAACAAGTAAGAATCCTTGTTCTCCCATAGAGTCAATAAGAAGATCTATTTTTGTTAAGCAATAATCTAAATTCTTATTCATCAGTTGTTCGATAAATTCGAATATGTCGCATTCTTCATTGAAAGAGGCGTTTTGTATGTCACGTAAAAAAATCTTATCTGTGTAGGAAATTATTTTTTCTAATTCCTTAAAAAGAATATCAATATCATAGCAGATAATTTCTTTCTTGCTTCCAGATTGTTTTGATTTTATGCGTAAGACAGGGCATATTTCTAAAAGGTGATTTAAAGTTTCGCCGTTTATATTTGCATTGTTTTTCAAAACATAATTATTTATATGACGTTTGAGAGCGTTAGTATCTCCCGCAAGAGGATAGCTACAATCGAAAATCAAGTTATTCTTTTTGGCTTTAGCTATAAGAGACAATCTTCCATCAAAGCTGTCGTCATCATATAAAATGACGTGTTTTATCCCTAGCTTTTCACTCTTTTCTTGAATAAGTTTTATGTCTTCATTTGTAATTTTTGTATGGACATATAAATTATCACTATCAAAAAATTTAGAATAGTTATTTATTATTTTATCTACATCATTGTCAAACAGAAGAACAAGATCAGGGAATTCTTCTCTAATCTTGTTCAGCGATATGGTAGTTGATCCGTAATAAATTCGTGGAAACATTTTAGTCCATTGGAAAAAGGATATGCTTGAAATTTTCAGCTTCAAGCATTAACAAAATAAAATCATTATGTTTAATAAAATTGAGTCTTAACTTTTTACCATCTAACAATTCTAAAACTCTGATTAGATGAGAAGACACATATGATACGGATAAAACTTCATAATTTTCAACTTCTATGGTATCAACGACAGCATTTTTTTCATTACTTGTTGCTGAAACTATAAGCTTATTGATGTCTAAGGTCAAGTTTATCATATGAGAATTGGCAATACTTGATACGAACTTGACACTCTTAACTAATGCATCTTTTTCCAAATCCAGAGATAAAAAGAAACTATCACTAAAAAACTGATTGAAATTAGAAAATATTTTTTCGTAATTATTCTTCTCAAGACTACAAGAAAGTTCTCCGCCATCCCAAGTTAAATAAAGTTTATTATTAAAGAGTGAAAAAACGACTCCTGGTATTTTGTCAATATAGTAAAGAATTACATCTGAGATAGTTTTAGAAATCAAGTAAGATGACTGCAATTCGTACTTTTTACCAAATACACTTATTCTATGTTTATCAGAAGATTGAGTGTTAATTTTACCATCTTCAAAAAACCAAAGTATAGAAGTATAAGGATGTTCATCAAAATCAGGAGCGCATGAAAAAGAAGTCATTTTAATGCTGTGAACAAAATCTTCTACTGTAATTTCCAAAGTTTCTTCATTATTTGAAAAACTAATTACAAAATTATCTACAGGAACAGTTGCTAAAGATACTCTGGTTTTCTTGTTACCAAATATAAGCAAATTGTCTTCAGGATTGTAAATAAATTGAACTTCTTCTGTTGGAAAGTTACTAAGTGCATTAAAAAATGAAGAGATGTCCAATCCAAAAGTACCATTTTCTGTAGATTGAACATTCTTAAGTAAAAATTTTGAACTGCAGAAATTATTCTCTGACTGGACATAAAGTTTTCCATCAATTGCGTGAAAAATAAGACTACTTGACGCAGCTTTATTCTCACGCATTGAAAGCTTTGATTTTTCAACTTTATTCAGTAATGCAAAACATACAAGATGCTGTGCCTTATTCAACTTAAATTTCAATGTAGTTGTCCTTGGAATTGGATAAATATACCAGGAAGTACCATACCAACTTCTTTCCAAATATTAGAAACAAATGTATCTTCATTTGCACAAGAAATCAACATATTGTTTTCGTAATAATTCCAAGCACTGTCAACTTGTCGAAGAACATCCATTTTGTTGACAACAAGCTTAGTGACACCATTCATTTGACAAGCAGTTATAACTTCTTGGATGTTTAGCCAGTCAATTTGTCTTGGTCGTCCTGTCGTGGCTCCATACTCTTGCCCAATTTCTCTGAGCTGCTCAAATCGCTCGTCATCTTTTTGGTATCCTTTAGCTCCAACATAGGTAGAATAACACTTGATAACCCCGATAACATCCCGTACTTGCTTATAATTGAAACCATTATTTAATACTGCTCCTACTCCGGTGTTTGAAGAAGTGACATAAGGATAATCACCAAAATCAATGTCAAGCCAATATCCTTGAGCACCTTCAGCTAAAAATTTTTTTGGGGAAGAATGAATTAGACTGTACATATCAACGAGATATGGTGCTAATTCTGGAACATCTTTAGCACGAAGACCTGTACGACCAACTTTGTCTTTATAACAAGGGCCATTTCCAGTTCGAGTTGTTCCAATAGTTGTATCTTTGGAATCTTCGTCAATATGTTCTTGAGTAATTATATGGGCGTTTTCTGCAATCTTCAGAAGCGTTGTGTCAAATCCAAATCCTTCAAGATACGCAAGTTCGTCAAATAATTTTTGCGTATTGATAACACAACCATTACCGATGACACTAGGAATGCCATGCAGAATACCACAAGGAACCAAATGTGTAACAATTTTCTCTCCATTGAGGTAAATTGTATGACCGGCATTTCCTCCACCGTTAAAACGGACAACGTAGTCATACTCACCTGATGCAGCCATTTGATTGGCTATTTTGCCTTTTCCTTCATCGCCATACTGCATACCGATAACTACATCAACAATTGAAGTTTCCATATGCGTATCTTACTACATTGCAAGATTAATGGCAAGAGTTACAATTCTATATCTTTTTCTTCGTCAAAAAACTCTCTATCATCCACACCATTGAATTGAACATCAACGTGGGCATCAGGGAATTTAAGTCTTATTTTGCTTATTGCTGCTTCTGTGTCGTAATCTTCTAATGGTAAATTAGTGGTGAAAACAACATCGTGAGAAATTTCTTCAGCATCTTCTTCCTCACTATACATATTCTCTAACCCAGGAATTGAAAGTTGGTCTGTTAGCAATTTGCCTTCTTTGTCAGAACCTTTTGATAGTGCTTTGAAAGATAAAGGGTCCATAAAGAAGAATTTCCAAACACCATTTTCAGGAAATAATAAAATTTGAGGATAAAGCTCAAAATGCCTTCTTGTTCCTTTGGATCTTTCAACAAGTTGTTCCATAGGATCTTTTGTTGGATCAACAGTAAACTTTTCATCACCAAGAATATCTATTGGATCTCTTCTTTCTTTTCTTGATTTAGTAAGTACAAAATCTGATAATGTTTCGGGATTTTTATATACTGTATCAAAGTCCAAATCAGATGGATCTATGGCAAGTTTAGTCAACTTATCTGCCAATTTGTGTCTTCCAATACTGTCTAAAAAAGAAGCAACTCTTAATAGTATTTGCATAATCTATTTTTTAGGTAGCTTGTGAGATACATCCTGTTTTTCGTCTTCTTTAAATTGAGTATAGACTTCAGAAGCTTTTTTTCTAATTCTTGTAAGTGCGTTGTCTACACATTTAGCTGGAACTTGTAGCGTTTGAGAAATTTCTTTGTATGATGAGTTTTGGCCATACTCAACAAAAATTTCCGCTTCTAATGATGTTAATTTATTTAAAAGCATTGTTGAATTGATTTCAAGTTCTTCTCTTACAATTATATCTTCAACTAGATTGACTTCAGGAGATTCATCGAAGGGGTTTTTCTTATCAGGTATGTAATCTCCAAGTGAATGAAAATTGCCATCATCATTTAATATAAATGGAGCATCTAAAGAAACTGAATCATTCAACGCTGAATTTTTCATTCTTTTTGCCGATGCTATGGCTGTTGCTAAATGTCTCTTGCAAACAAGATTGACACAAAAGTTTTTAAATGTAGTGTCTTTGGTGCAATCATAGGAATTTACAGCTTTAAATACACCTAATCTCAATTCTTGCATCACATCTTCTTTATCTCCGCCAACAATAAAAAAGTGAGGTGCAATTTTCTTGAGATCTGGTTCTACCATCTTGAGCAGTCTTTTAAATGCTGCTTGATTTCCCGCTTTTGCTCTATTTACTAATCTGACTATTCTAAAATCTTCGGTTGCCATCAAAACTCCCGAAGGCACTTTCTTCACTACATCTTTTTACGCATTTTCTTTTTCAGCGTATCTTTCAATTGTTTTGAGAACACCTGTTGTTGCTACAATGTCCTCAGAAACCGTTTGCCTTATGTCTTTTGTAATGTTATACAGTTGTTCTGCAATATCAATAAGCAACAAAGTATTTACAGATCTTGCTATATTTTCTATATCAACATCTCTTTCAACCTTTTTGGTCTTAATAACAACATACCTAAATGCTTCAATGAAATTTTGAGATGTTTCAAGCAGCAAATTACTTAGGCTTCTACCTTCAGAGTGAGATGCTTGGATAATACGGAAGGCATTAGCATAATTTTTTTGAATTATAGCGTAAGACAAATCAATAGAAAGTTGTTTGGGTGATCTGTCAAGTAACTCTCTAATATTATCTTCTGATATATCATTCATAGAAGCTTGTTCAAGAATAGAAAGAGCAGTTCTGGCACTTCCTTCGGCATCAGAAGCAATAAGATTCAATGCTTCATCATCATAAACAAGATTTTCTTTCTCGCAAACTTCACCTAATAATTCAACTAAATTTTGTTTATTCAATTTTTTCATCAAGAATGTTTGACAACGAGTATGAATAGCACGGAGAATTTTATGTGGGTCAGTTGTGCAAAAGAAAAACTTTACATAACTTGGCGGTTCTTCAGTAAGCTTGATAAGAGATGTTTGAGCTTGAGTGGTGAGCATCTGAGCTTCATCAAGAATAAAAATCTTATACTTACCTAAAGTTGGAGCAAGACGTGACAATTGAACAACATTTTCACGTATATGATCAACACCATTGTTTACTGCACAATTAATTTCATAAACATCTGGATGCTCATCGTTCAATACCATTTCTTTCAAATCAGCTTGTTCACTATTACAAAGAAGATGAGCTGAAGCAACACGAGCAAGAGTTGTCTTACCAGTACCAGGAGGGCCTGCAAAAATATAGGCGTGAGTAGTCCTATTATTCTTGATCTGTGTCTCAAGAATTTCTGCTGATTTGCTGCCCTTTATGTCTTTAAATGTTTTAGGGCGGTATTTATTGTAATAGCTTTGACTAATCATCATCTTCCATCGGTAAAATTAAAGGTAAAGCGTGAGAGCCTTCTAACAAAGAAGGCAATCCATCTTTCAGCATCCAATAAGGACCAATTCCAGCTCTTACAAAATATTCTGTAATAAACCCATAGTCCTGAACATCGAACGAACGAATTTTACCATCTTGTGAAGGACTGATGGAGTATAAACAACGAAAAATGATCCATTCTTTTTTAGATTGTTCTAATTCTTCCCATAGATCAGACCACACACCAAGACAATAAATTTTGCCGTTACCAAGAGATTGCAAAATTCCCCTAGCCCAAGATTGAGTTAGCCCCGACATAATATATGGCGGGGCATTCTTTCCTTTATATCCATCCATTTCTACAAAGTGAACTAAATCTAAATTTACATATCCAATGAATGGATAGTATTTAGAAACTAGTTTTTCTGCAATATCTTTGCATTCTTCGGACTCTATAAATTCTGGTTCACTCATAGCGATAACTGAGTAACTGCTACAACTTGATTGTTCTCATCACGAATTGCTGATGGTCCTGTATCAACACAGAATACATCTTCACGATCAAATGAAACAAAGTCCATTGTCACTCTATTTACAATATAGTAAACTCCATCTTCAGGATCAGGTAGATTTACAATTTTTTCAAAGTGAGTTTCAACAATAGGAATCCCAGTCAAATAAGCAACAACTCTTTGCTTTGTCTCTACGTGGCAAGGATTTTCACATCTTGGTAAAGTTGCGTGTCCTGAAATTGTAATATCATGCCCAATAAGATTTACAAACTTCTTAAATTCTGGATACATCATAAATCTAAACCTGCTATGCCTTCGTTACGTTTTGGCTGATAAACAAATGCTGATTGGTCTCCATTGGGTCTCAAATCATTAATGAGAACTCTAGAACCACCACCAATTCCCATCACCAATTGATCATAAACAATACCAGCATAAGAAAGTTGCTTGACTGTAACATCACGCAAGCTCTCTTTGCGTCCGGTAGTAAGAATGATCTTGTAGCCTTTACTATCCCATTCACGAACTTTATCTACAGATCCGTAAATAATTTTAGGTTGATATCCGGGCTTTGCAATTTCAGTTGGGTCACCTTGTTCCCAAAGTGTTCCATCTAAATCACAAAAAATAGTGTAATTCTTTGTGGCTTGATCAATATTATGTTCCATTACTTACCTGTACTACCTAATCCACCCTTACGAGATGTCTTGTCAGTTTCACCAAATTCTTCTACTTCAACCAATTCGTGAACTGCCAGTTTAGCGACAACCATTTGGGCAATTCTGTCACCATGCTTGATTGAAAATGGAATCTTATTGTGATTAATAAGAATCACCTTGAGTTCAAAATCTTCCCCATCACCACAATAGTCACTGTCAATAGTACCTGGAGTATTAAGGACAGTAACACAAAACTTAGCAGCCAAACCAGAACGAGGGCGTATTTGAATTTCATAGCCGTTAGGAATATTTACGTTCAAACCAGTTGGAACAATCAAAGTTGAATGCGGAGCAATAAGAGTTTGCTCTTCGTATGAGTCCTTAACCCAAGCGCAAAGATCGTAACCAGCAGCACTTTCTGTTGCTTTTTTTGGAATTACTGCTCCTTCACGAAAAGCCTTAATCTCAACTGTTGCTTTAGGTCCAGTTATATTGCTGGCTCCTTTTCCTGTAACTTGTCCACTAGCTGATGTAGCCATTTTAAATACCTTCCTCGTTCTTAATCATATCTGTTGTAATTTCTTCGTCAGTTGGATTGAATACAAGAGACAAAGGCGTTTCACGATTTTTCAATGCAATCGTAAAATTGATCAATTCTCTTCCTTCTAAATATCTGTCCATTTTAGAAAGTTCTTTTATATCATCTAAACTTAAAATAGCAGTATAAACTCTTTCGGACTTTAAATCTTGAAGTTGCAGCCAAATGTATTGAACAATTTTAGGATCGTCTTCAGTACCTTCGTCTTCCTTAAGCACTGCATCAAGTATTTTTACTTCTCTAACTGTAGCTTTAGCCATAAAAGGATTATATATTGTAAATAGTAAAATGTAAATAGTATGTGGTACAAATCTGCTCAAATGACCTTTATGCAATCCCCTGAAACAAATGAGGAATGGTTAAGCAGACATAAGGTTGAAAAAGATGGCGATAAATATGTTTTTTATCACGGGTCTAGAATAAAATTTACTGAATTAAGAGCAGGCTCATTACTTGCTACATCCCCTCAAGAAGCTGCAGATTTTGGCGATACAAACTTTTTCAACGATAGAAGAAAAACTTTAATCATCTACAAAGTTTTAGTTTCTCCCGATGAAATAATCCCAGGCTTTTGGGCAAAAGTTAAAAATAATCATCCTGTAGAAATTTACTATAAATTATCAAGAAAAAGTACATCATAGTTCACAATAAAGAGAAAAATAAATGTGGTATTCTAAAACAATTTTAGCAGGAATTGAAGATGCGATTGAGGCCTTAAAAACAAAAGGCGTAAATGAAGAGATAATTAATTTTGTAACCAATCTTCCTGATGATAAAAAAGGTAAAGCTATTGGTGCGTTGAATCAAAATCCTTCTATGATGATTGATGATTTGAAAAGTTTATTTCAATCCGGTTATAAGCCCTCAAGTCAAGAAAAGCAACTTGTTAAAGATTATGACCCAAGATTTCAAAGTTGGGCTTTGTATCAATATAAACTTTTGAGAGCTAATAAACTTACAGACGATCCTAATGACGACAGATGGGAATACAAGCAACCACTATCTGGCTATGCTGGAATTAAAGACGATTTAGATGAAATTCACGACTTCTTTAGAGCACACACTTTAGACAATCCTAACTATAATCTTGGAACAAAATCATTCCAAGAAGCTTATGATGACTCTGTTGAATGGCACAATGCTATGACAAAAAGAGGATCTGGAAAATTCTATTTACCATTTAAGAGAGATGAATCTGGAAATATAGTTGATGAAAAGATTGTTCATAGATACGAAGATGGGTCTATGATGGTCAGAATAGACGATCCTAATGATTTAGATGTCGAAGGCAACTTTATGCATCACTGTGTAGGTTCATATGCAGATAGTGTAAAGTATGGAGACTGTACTATTTATTCCTTGAGAAATAAATATAATCTTCCTCAAGTCACAATTGAAGTAGACAAAAGTGGTGCAGTAAAACAAATCAAGGGACCAAGTAATAAATCTGTTGAAGATGATGAACAAGTAGAAAAAATTAAAGAATTTTTCGAAGGCAATGACAGTATCAAAAAAGAATCTGGAGAAGGAATTGCCCATCAAAGAGCCAGAGATTGGTATCCTGCAGAAACTTATTGGGAAACAGGTCCAAAAGAAATTGGATATTCAATACACGAGTTTTCTTATGGTCCTTACTTAGCTGATTATGGTGATGGGTACGACAATACTCAATTTTCTCGTTTTGGTATTGGACCGACTGAATTTGACCAAGATGGATTTGGGAGAAAAAATCTTGAAAATGTTAATATGGATGAGTTAGTCAAAGAAACAACAGAAACGCTTGATAAGGGCTTAAGAGAGAAATACGAGTTAGATGATTATAACTTTGAGAGATTAGCAGATATTATAGCAGAAGTTGGATATAATAAACTTGATTTAATGATTGATGATGTCTATGAATCAGAAGAAGATTTTTACAAGCAACATTCATATTATGTCCATAGATACGAAAATTACGAAGACTATAAAAAACAAAAAGCCCAACAAATACTAAGAAATAATCCATTGTTAGACTTAGTGTTTAATTTTGCAGAATCATTCAATCAGTTTTCAGAAAGTGTTAGAAATCCATATGACGATAAATATGAGCGTTTTGAAGATGAGAATGAATATGCAAAAAAAGCATTTGCGAAAATGCAAGATTCTGAATTTAGATTAAAAACAGAAATTGCTAAACAAGTTTATAATAACTATAGAGACAATCCAATAGTACAAAAATTTCAAAATAAATTTGGAATGATATTTACTTTACCGGATACTACAGACATTCCTGAGACATACAAAGCACCAATGTCACTATTGACTAATACATACGAAGCACCAACTCAACTAAGATTCCAAGATCTTCCAGAAGGTGGATCATTCAATTTAGCAAAGCATAGAAAAAATCAACAACAGAATCTTGAAGATGATAATTTAAAAATTCCTTTTGAAGATGATTTTGAATAAATAAAATTAAGTCTTTTTTCTTATCATATAGGTTAGTTTATCTGCTAACCTATATTCTTTTTTAAAATCTAGTTTTTGAGCAATTTTTAGCATAGATTTAACAGAAGCTAATACATCTTCATCATCTTCATCATCTTCATCATCATATTCATCTTCATCTTCTTCATCATCTTCATCATCTTCATCATCTTCATCATCTTCAATGAGGTTTTGTTGATTTTGTGCTTGTGGTTGATATGGCCTGTTATATTGTTCTTGTCTATCTAATTGAAATTGTCTATATTCTTCCAATTTTTCTCTTGAAATATTTTGGAATAATTCTGGGTTTTGTTGTTTAAATTGAGGTGTAGTATTCATCAAAGGAATATATTCTTTGAATAAATGTGGTTTTTGATTTGCAAAAATAGAAATCATACCAGGAGACAAATACTGTCGTGATGATTGTAAGATTTTGATAAAAGTTTGGTCCGAAAGTTTATTCAAAACCTCTGGATACCAAGAGATTAATGTTTCAAATTTACTCAAATCCCAAAAACTACTACTTAATTTTTCCAAAAGCTCAAATAATAAATTTTCATCATTGTTATTACTAATTAAATTAACAATAAAAGTATTTGGCTTAAGAATTACAATACTTCTCCAAGCTTGACCAGAGTCTAAATATTCTCTTATATTCTTAAAATATTTTTCATATTCATTAACATTTGTACGATCTAGCACAAAAGTCATCACGTCTTTACGTGCGTGTGACTTTACAATATTTACAAATTCATCAGAAGAAGATACTTCTTTTGGAAGATAATCAAAAAACATTGATAATCGTTGATATTGTTTGTCAGAATCTTCATCAACTTCATCTTCATCGTAGTTATCATCATCTTCGTCACCTATAGGATGTAAAAGATGAATTTTTTTGAAAACACTACCAACTAATTTATCAAAATATTCGATTGATGTTTTCCAGAATTCAATATTATTCTTATCATTAGCATTGACATCTGCATAATCATCCATCAAATAAATAATTCTTGTCAAATTATCCAAAATATTTCCAGGTTGAGATGGTGGAAGATTTTGATAATCTTTATAATCAAGATAATTTGCTTTATCTACTGCTTTGTAAACTATAAATTCAGGATCGTCCTTAAATTTATCAGGAACAATTTTCCATAAATCCGACCATTTAGAAAGCTCATTAACATTAAAGAGCATGTCTATATTATATTTTTCATTTCTTGCTCTTTCTAATAATGGTGCTATTGCTTCTGGAATTTGCAATAACAATCTTGTATTTTCTAAAGTTGGGTATTTTTTGTATACGCTTTCTATTCCTTTGATAATAGCTAACTTGTTTACAAATTCATCATTGAAATCTATTTCGGCATTATTATCAGTGTTTTTGAGTCCAATTTGAGGGAGAGCTATAGACCAGTTTTGAGGAAAATTTCTGAATTGCCCCCCTTTTGAAGATCTATCTAAAATCTTTTGCTTTACTTCTTCATTATTAGTGTCAATATATTCGAGGAATGCAAAATTAGTATTTGCACCTTGTTCAACACCAGCAAGTTGTTGTTTTAAATAAGAATTTAGCAATTGTCTGTTTTTGCTAATTCTATCAGTTTGATTTTTTGGAAGAGTCAAACCAGTATTTACATATTGAACAAGAATATTGTTTCCACCAGGAGTATCGAAAAGATAATTGAAAATTCTGTCAGGCAAAATCCAACCTGTTCCAATAAATTTAGACAAATATGTTTTTGCATCATCTGTCTCAACTATAATTTTTGAATACACTTCCTTAGAAGGATCATTGCCAAAAGGAATTTTAGAGACTATACGTTCTTCAGGTAAAATTAATGGATGATAACCACGGACTTCATTTACAAAAGGAATAAATTTTCCTCTTTCTTGTAAAAAATATGCGTTATTTTCTTCAGGTGAAAATTTAATTTCAAATTTTCCCTTATCCCACATTCTCAAATCTTCTTCAGTAAAGGGACTTTCACGTTTACCGTAAGCATAAGATTTTACATAATGAGATAATTCAGATATCAATCGCTCCTCTGGAGATATGGGTTTGTTTTTTAAGATCTTTTCTTCTTTGCCAGTTTCAGGATTAATTGTTCGAGCGTCAATATTTACGCCTTTGCTCTTCAAATATTTAAGATATGTTGGAATGTCTCTTCCGGTAATTGTTCGACCTTTGTACTCAAAAGAAATATCTTCAGTTAATTGTGGACCTGTTCTGTTAACTGTATCAGTGATTTTAATATCTTTTGAATTATATTGCAATGCTACTTTTCTTACGTTAGATGTAGGAGGATTTTCATCCCAAACAATAAAAAATGTAGCAGCTTGATTACTTCTATAACTTTGCCACATATTATTGGGGCCTTTGTAAGCTATACACCAAGAAGTATCAGCAGCTAAATCTTTGCTGTCCTGTGCTTTTTCTACCTTAAATATTTGTATACCATCACCAGTCAAGACAGGAGTATGTTCCGAAATATCTGCTTCAGGTTGTACTTCTTGCTTTTTGACTATTGGGAATTTGCCGTGAACAAAATCTATTAGCTCTTCTAAATCATTTAATTGATTATCATTTATAACAACAAAACTTTTAGATACTTTGATATTGGCTGGATTTAATTTTTTAATATTAATATATTCAGTAAGATGGCTAACAATATCATTAATAGCAAATTCATCAGAATCTCTTGCTAACATCCAAGCAGCAATAGGTTTAAAGACAGAACTATAATTATTTACAATTTCTTTATAGCTGTTATAATCTTTTCCAACAGACTTGAAAATTGAAATAAATAATTCTTTATTTGCTATTACTATACGATTATTAAACATTGTATTTTCTCAATATATTTGTAAACTTATCTGCTAACTTGTATTGATAATTAAAATCTAATTTCTGTGCTATTTTCACCATTGATTTTACAAAGGCAGTAATAGGTTCTTCTTCTTCATCTTCTTCAGTTTCTTCTGACGCAAATGGATCAGGTAATTCTTCTTGTGTCCCAGGCGGTGTAGGTCTTTTGCCTTTCATCACTTTGCCAGTTTCTTCATCAAAATATCCAGTGCCATATTTTGATTTTCTTTCATATGCAAGAATTCTTGGAGCAAGGTTAGGATACATATGAACTAAAGCTGCCCTTATTTCTGGCAATATATCCACATAAACATCTCTCTCTAAAATTCTCGTTTCAAAATATTTAGGATAATTTCTTAATAAATGCAATTGATGATTTAAATTTGGACGATTTCTAAAATAACTAAATATTCCTAAATTATAAAAATTTGGATCTTCTTTTACTTCTGGATAATGATGTGTATATATATCCAAAAATTCTAACATAATATCTGGTGTAAAGTTGTTAAATGAATCAATTTCTTCATCACTAAATTTTCTTTTTTCAAGTATTTTTGAGAGGAATTCAAATGCATAACTTCTACCACGATATAATACTCTGTAAAATTCAGATCTTACATTTCTTTCACCATCTAGAAATTGATTTATGTAGTCTTCATATAGCCAAGGTGTTTTTTCAATGTCTATATTAGACATAAAATTCTTAGCAGAAATGCTGTTCATTCTTCTCTGCAAAAATTCTTTAATTTCAGGATCTTCTAAAAATTCTTGTGGAATAAACTTTAAAATGTTTGCAAAATCATTTTCACCAAAATTAAGTTCACTACCTATCCAATCAGCAAAATGATCTATATTCTTAAAGAAATTTTTCCAAAAATTTATATCTTGTATTGCATTTTGAAATTCTTGGATTGCATCTCTGAAATTTTCTTTTGCTTCATCACTCATCTCTAATTCTTCAAACTTCTTAAATAATTTGCCATCATTATAAATAGCCCATAATAAAGTTTGATTTGCATTATTAGGAACAATTTCTTCTGGTCTATCTTTGTATGCGTAGTGTGCGTCTTTTAAGATTGTTTGTTCGTGTTCTTTAAGATCAAATGCAAAATTTATGGTTGGATTATCACTCCAATCAGAATGGTAACTTTCAGTAAATTCGTCATAATTATTAAAAGAAAATTCACGCAAAACATCTACATTTTTAATTTGAGAAATTAACGAAAGATCAAATGGATCGTTAGAATTGTAATATTTAACAATTTTTTCGGAAGGTTTTGGACATAATATTGAATACTTTACTTCTTCCAATACCCCAAGTTCTTTTGCTTTTTCAAAATCTTCTGCATTGAAACCAGTTGCCATTGCCACTTCTTTGATAAGTGATTTATCCCCTGATTGCAATACGACATTTTTCAAATCTTGTTTTGGAAAAGCCGAAGTAAAATCTACTAAATCTTTATCTGTCAATCTATTTTTTGCATATAATAAATATAATTCAGGAAATTTAGGATCTTCGAAAATAAAATTTCGTATACCATTTGGAACAAAAGTTTTTACAGTGCTAATATATTTTATCAACAAATCTCTGTCGTTTAAATCCAACAATAAATCGGCATCAGCAGTTTCGGCGTATGTTGAACCTGATTGCAAATAGTCTTTTTCAATCAAAGTTTCAAGATAAATTCTCAATAAATCTGGTTTTTTTCTTAAGTCTTGTCTAGCAACTTCATTTATACCGCCCTGTTTTTCAATTAATTGTTTAAATAAATCTTTTCTATTTAAGTTTATTAAATCAATTTGCATAAGAGGGCTAAATCTTCTACCAGCTATAATTTGACTTCTTAAGTATGAAGTAAGTAAATTTTTGTTATTTCTAAAAAATTGATATTGCGTTTCAGAAAGTTGCAAACCAGTGTTGACATATTTCATCAACAAATCTTCACCACCAACACTTCTAGATAAATATTCTAAAACTTCATCTTTTACACGTTTGCCTAAACCCATCCATCTCGAAGTATAGAATTTAGCATCAGGGTTATTAAGGATGTACGCAATACCAGATCTATCTGAAATCTCTTCTATAATATCTAAACTATTTTTATCTATTCTTTTTATGTCACTATCTTCGCCATTGACTTTAGATTTTCCAGATTGCCATAAAAGAATATCTTCCACACCCAAAGCAGCTATATAATTGAATGTGCCATTTTGTAATCTTTCTTCTGTAGTTTTGGGTTTGTTCTTGAGAATTAATTCTTCTTGACCAGTTTCGGGATTTTGTCTTGTTGCCTGTAAATTAATTCCCTTACCAGTCAAGTATTCAGAATATTTATCCCAATCCCATCCATTTGAAAGTTGATGTCCTGTCATATTTGGAATGTCTGTTAATAAAACATTACCTGAAGCAAAATCAAGAGCAACTTTTCGTTGATTTTCTGTAGGAGGATTATTATCAAAAACTACAAAAAAAGAAGCATCGTGCGAATCTCTATAAGATTGCCACATATTATTTGGGCCTTTATAGCCGATACACCATCTTGTATCATCACCAACTAATCTTCTACCATCGTTGGCATCATTTATCTCAAATATCTTAATGGAATTATCTTTATTTGCTACAACAGGAACATCTTCAATTTCAGTATTTTCAGCCTGTTTTTCAGCTTGCAAAATAGGAAATTGAGCGTGGATATATTCTGTTAGTTTAATTGCATCATCAAAAACTTTATCGTTTATTTTGACAGCTTTTGCGCCAACTGAATATTTAGTAATTCTTCTTGAGTCAATATATTTTTGTATAGCTTCAATATATTCATTTGGTTCAATATTACGGGCCAATAACCAAGCAGCAAATACTTGATACTTTTGATCATATTGCTTTACTGTTTCTCTTAAGTCTTGATAATATTCTGCATCTTTGCCCAAATGATTACAAATACCTTGAATATCTTCTTTTATGCCAGCTGTAACAATCCTGAGACTATACCTTTTCATAACATTTTTATTCCATTATTTAGTATACAGTTTCCTATTTTTAGCTTATCAGAAGGAACAAATAATTCTTGAATCAAATGAATTAGTATGTGGTACAGAACAGCGCAATCAACTTACGAAATTCATCCAAAGGAAGATCAAGCCAGAAAATACTATGGTATTACTACAAATGCATACAAAGCTGGCTATATATTAAGAGATGGAAAATTTCTTGATTATTCTGAAGGGCAACCTGAAAGAACTTTAGACCATAGAGATATACAAAATATTATGGATGATCCTGAAGAATCTAAAGGTGATAGATATTCTGATTATGTTGAACCATTTCTCAATCTAACAGGTGCAATTAGAGCTTCTTATCAAAATGGTGAATGGAGTGTTGACTTTAATACAATTCCCACAAGCAATCAAATCAGTGAAATACTAAAATGGGTCATTCCAGGCAAATATTTCCATTATGATATAGAACCGCTTGGAATTAAAAGTTCTATAGAAAATGCTAATAAAAGAAAAGTTGAGAATAAGCTTGAGGAAATAAGAAATCTTTTATCAGGTGTAATGTAATTTCTTAAGTATACAATAAAAAAAAGAGGGGATTTCTCCCCTCTTTTTTTATGCTCCGCAGCTTTCGCAGTCTGGGTTATCTAGAGAACATACCTTTGCAGTAAAATCGGTAGAATCAAAATCCTTCATTTGTTCTACTTCTTTGGGTTTTTCTACTTCTTGGATTGATGCACTTGAAAGATCAATTCCAAGCCCCTTTAATGCTTGGGCTTTAGGCTTGACACGGAGATAATACATTCCAGTCTTCAATCCTAATTTCCAACCAAACATATGAGCAGAAGAAAGCTTGGATGCAGTAGGTTCAGCCATAAACATATTCAATGATTGTGACTGATCGATAAAGAATGAACGATCACGAGCCATTTCAAGAATAGACTTTCCCTTCATCTCCCAGACTGTCTTGTAAACTTCTTTAATATCAGTTGGAATTTCAGGAATGTTTTGTACTGAACCATTCTCATTGAATAACTTTAATCTAACATTGTCACTCCAGATACCAAGGTTGACAAGATCTTCTACAAGATGCTTGTTGATTACAGCGTATTCACCACTCAAAGTATTACGCTTGTAGAGATTGGTAGTGAAAGGCTCAAAACACTCGTTATTTCCAAGAATTTGAGCTGTTGAAGCTGTAGGCATTGGGGCAACTAACAAAGAGTTTCTCAAGCCAAATTGCTTGATTTCTTCTTTGAGCGCTGAAAAATCCCACATACCGGAGAGATCATTTTCAGTAAGTCCCCAGAGGTCATATTGTAATAAGCCTTGAGATGCTGGAGATCCTTCAAAAGACGAATAAGAGCCATACTTCTTTGCTAAATCCTTAGATGCAGTAAGAGCAGCAAAATAAATTGTTTCAAAAATATCTTTGTTCAATTTCTTTGCTTCATCTGATTCAAACGGCAAGCCCATCATAACAAAGGTGTCAGCTAATCCCTGGACACCTAAGCCAATAGGACGATGCTTGTTATTTGAATTCTTTGTTTCAGGTGTAGGGTAGAAATTTACATCAATAACTTGATTCAAATTGACTGTTGCTTGGTAAACAACTTCGTATAAGAATTTGAAATCATATCTGCGTAATTTTTTATCCTTCTCACGAACTTTGCCAGATGGAATGACAACATACTTAGGAAGAGCAACAGAAGCAAGATTACATACAGCAATTTCACTCTTGTCCGTATATTCTAGGATTTCTGTGCACAAATTTGAAGATTTGATTGTTCCAAGATTCTTCTGATTGCTCTTGTAATTACATGCATCCTTGTAAAGCATATAAGGAGTGCCAGTTTCAACTTGTGAATCTAAAATCTTTTCCCACAATTCACGAGCCTTGATAGTCTTAAGCGCTTTACCTTCAGCTTCATACTTCTCAAAAAGCTCAGTAAAAGATTTCTTGTCTGGAGAATCGTATGCATCAATTAAACCTGGAACTTGATCAGGAGAGAATAATGACCAATTACCATCAGCTTCTACTCGCTTCATAAATAAGTCAGGAATCCACATAGCTAAGAATAAATCCCTTGCACGTAATTCTTCTTTACCTTGGTTCTTACGAAGTTCAAGAAAATCAAAGATATCTCCGTGCCAAGGCTCAAGATAGACAGCAATTGAACCCTTACGCTTACCACCACCTTGATCAACGTAACGAGCAGTTTCATTGAATACCTTGAGCATTGGGATAATGCCATTAGAATATCCATTAGTACCCTTGATGTAACTACCCTTTGCACGAATCTTGTGGATGTTAATACCAATTCCGCCAGCAGACTGAGAAATTAATGCACAATCTGAAAGTGTCTTGTAAATGCCTGGAATACTGTCATCGTCAATATCGAGCAAGAAGCAAGATGAAAGTTGAGGACGATTCGTTGAAGCATTGAAAAGAGTTGGTGTAGCGTGTGTGAAAAGGCCTTGTGAAAGCATATCGTATGTCTTTTGAACCATTTCCAAATTGTCACGCCAGATACCAACAGCAACTCTCATATAGAGATGTTGTGGAGTTTCTGCTGAGACATTGTCGATTTTAAGTAAGTAAGATTTGCGTAAAGTCATAAATCCAAAATAATCAAAATTAAAATCTCTATCATGAACAATCATTGCATCAAGTTCTTGAGAGTATTTCTGGATGACAGCATAAACTTCATCAGAAATCATTCCAGCACTATCACCAGTCTTTGGATTGATGTACTCGTAGAGCTTCTTAGCAATTACAGAGAAATCTTTTTCGACATCTTTGTAAAGTGCCGTAATAGCAATACGAGCAGCAAGTTTGCCAAAGTCAGGGTGTACAGTAACCATAGAAGCTGCTGTCTCTGCACTAAGCTGGTCAAGCTCAGTGCTAGAAACGCCATCATAAAGCCCAGAAACAACTTTGGTGCTTACAATATCGGGATCTACACGCTCATTCAAGCCATATGTCAGCTTCTTGATACGTGAGGAAATCTTTTCTAATTTTACTGGCTCTTTAGAACCATTACGCTTAAGGATATCCATAACTAAAAGTCCTCATCAAATGAAATCTGTTCTTGAGCTTCGCCAACACCACTCTTTACATAGTCAGCAACACGTTTCTCAAAGAAGTTAGTTTTATTCTGCAGTGCAATGTTAGCCATAAAGTCAAAAGGATTCTCAGTATTATAGACCTTTCCTACACCTAAGTCCATAAGGAGGCGATCAGAAACATATTCTAGATACTGCTTCATCAATTCAGAATTCATACCAATCAAAGAAACAGGCAGTGCTTCAGTGATAAATTCTTTCTCAATTGTAAGAGCCGAATCAATAATTTCAAGAATACGCTCACGAGAAAGCTTGTTCTCAATATGATGCTTGTAAAGATGAACTGCGAAGTCTGTATGCAATCCTTCATCACGAGAGATTAATTCGTTTGAGAAAGAAAGACCAGGCATCAAACCACGCTTCTTCAACCAGAAAATAGAGCAGAAGGAACCGGAAAAGAAAATTCCCTCAACAGCAGCAAAAGCGATAAGACGCTCTACAAAAGACTCTGAACCAATCCATTTGAGAGCCCATTCTGCTTTCTTTTGAACAGCAGGAACAGTATCAATTGCGTTAAAAAGATGGTTTTGCTCTTCTTTGTCTTTGATATATGTGTCAATAAGAAGGGAGTATGTCTCGGAGTGGATATTCTCCATCATAATTTGGAAGCCGTAGAAAAATTTAGCTTCTGTGTACTGTACTTCGGCAACAAAATTTTCTGCTAAGTTTTCATTGACAATTCCATCAGATGCAGCAAAGAATGCCAGAACGTGCTTAACAAAATGTTGCTCTCCTTCATTTAGCTTTTCCCAATCAGTTAGATCTTGAGCTAGATCAATTTCTTCAGCAGTCCAAAAAACCTGCTGAGCCTTTTTGTAATAATCCCAAATGTCGTGATGTTCGATTGGGAATAAAACGAACCGATTCTTGTTCTCTTGTAATATCTTTTCCATAATGTTTCGACAATAAAAAATATCTGAAAGTAAACTATCAGATATTTTTTATCCCTTCCTTTTATTAGTATGAGGCTTTAAGTAAAATTTTGCAACTCTTCTGAGTCTATATTTTTGAGTTTTTGTATTATTACATCTAAATTCTTTTTATATAATCTATTTGCAATCATATAGTCTAAGAGAGTCTCTCTAATAATTTCAACATCTTCTTCCATACTACCGTCATAAATTTCACTGACTTTTTTATTAAAAGCAGTGTCTATCAAATGTTGAGCGTCTAGATTATCTGTCTTAAATCCACTTGGGTTCACATCTAATGAGGACAGCACAAAGAAACAATGAATTCCTTTAGCTTGTTCAATCAGAGTTTGCCAAGACTGGTTAACTGCACTATTTATATTCTGTTTTTTAGAAGAATTTTCCTGAAGATCAACCTTAATATTTCCGTCATTTCTTTTAGAAAAATAATCGGATAAGAATTGTTTTTTCTGCTGAAGCCAAGTATATTTGTTCATATCTATAGGGCAAATTTTATATCAATTGCAAAGATTCTTGTAGATATTCCCTTAGTTTTTTTTCCAGCAACTTCTGCATGATATTCTGACTGTCTGCACACTAATACAGATCCATTTGTAAGGCTTTCAACTTCTCTACTTGCAAGCCTAAAAGCAGACATTACAGAATTGAGAGCAGTAGGACCAACACTTAAAATTCTGACATATTCATGATCTTTCAAAACGTGCAAAATGCTTCTACTTAAACCTACAGGATCGGTTGGCCTTCTACTAGGGTCTTCACTGTTAGGATCTCCTCCTCGGGCCTTTAAGATTCTAGGGTCGTTAATTTTATTCTTTGATTTATCATTTGTTGCAATAGTGCTAACAGGATCTTCTAACTTTTCCATTTTTAATTTTCCTCTAAGCCAATAATTGATAATTTTGACTTAATATTTTCTACAGCGTTATTGAACTCTATAGCAGTGCAATTGTATAATTTTGAATCAAACTTCAATTTAGACGAACCGTTCAAAATATTGTTAATAATTTTTGTTTCGACATCAGACATTGTCAAGTTTAATAAATCATTTACTTTATTTGAATCTTTGATATTGTCGTAATAACAAACATCTTCATTTTCATCTTCCTCGGACATATAAACACTTAAAGCCCTTGGAGAAACTGTCTGATGGTTAGGATGCAACTCATTGAACTTTTGAAATAACATACTCGAGTGCTTTGAAAGAATATGTTTTTTAATTACGGCAGTTCTTTTTTCAATCATACATTTTTCACAAGCGCCATCAACTTTATCTTTACAATCATCTGAACAATCATATGATCTTGGCATTTTGTGATTTTTACAAAAAGGACATCTTTCTAAATCTTCTAAAATAATCCCTGTGTTCTTTAAGTGATCCCAAAGAATATGATGATGATGATTGAGGATATGAGTGGAAAGTGGATTTACCCATTTTTCACAAATTGGGCATTTTTGAGTTGGATTTCTTTTACCAGCATTGTCAGCTTTTACTAAGTTGATATAGTTATGCTGAAGCGCTCCAATAAAATAATTTTTGAATTCACCACTACCGCCATATCTAGAAATTTTTCTAGTATTGCGTGGTTTCCAATTTGATAAAACATTGCAGAATATTTTAATATAATCTGAGGCAAAATCTTCTTGAGAGTCGTACAAATAATGATACTGACTCCACCACTCTTGCATGTGTAAATAAGGAGGATAGAGCTTACAAACTTCTTTGTATCCTCTATCTATCTTCCATTTATTTCCGGTTAATAAAGAATCTTGATAACGAAGTATTGCCTTTTCTAAGTTTTCTTGATTTTTCAACTTAATTTGTTTTGTAATATCCTGTTCCACAGTAGAACTCCTGAATATTACAATTATACTTTAATAACTTTAAAAGTAAACTTATGCTGATTTTATATCTTCTATTATCATCACCAGATTATTATTACCAGACCAGTTATCAAGTTCAAGGGTGTAAACTACGTCAACTTTATCGCCTGGTTTGAATTCGTTACAAATATATCCACGTCTCCAAGCATTAGCAGAAACCCAAGTCTTTTCACCATTTGACAACTTAAGCTTAGCGTGTTTGCCTTGTGTAAGAGATTTAGCTTCAACAAGAGTCATATTCTTAGTGATGAATATTGGATTATGGTTTCCACTTCCAAAAGGAGATATTTTCGATAGATGAACATATGTTTTTATATTCAAATCACTAAAAGGCATACGAGCATCAATATCAATAATTTTCTCACTACTTGGTTCACCTAATTTATCTTGAGCATAATTATTTAATGCTTTTCTCATTGCTGGAATATTGTCTATCGGAAGTTCAAAACCAGCAGCAAAAGCATGACCTCCACAAACAGTACTACCATCTGCTCTTTTCTTAAATAATTTCCAAGCTTCTTCTGACTTAAGAGCATCCAAGATATTAAAATCTCGAGTAGAACGACAAGAGCCTTTAGCATATCCATCTTTTTTAAATGAACAAACCAGAGTAGGCTTATTGTACATTTCTGCAATTTTGCCAGCAATAAGACCAATCAATCCTGGGTGCCAATCTTCTTCACCCAAAATCAATATATGCTCTTTCTCTAAATCAAAATTTCTCTCAACAAAATCAATTGCCTGTTGAGTAGCTTTTTCTTGCTGTTCTTGGCGGCGAGTGTTAGCGTTGTTCATCTGCTTGGCTAGATTAGCTGCTGTAATGTCATCTTTTGAAAGCATCAAGCTCAAAGCAGTGCCAGCATCAGCAAGTCTACCTATGGCATTGATTCTTGGGCCAATTTGAAAGCCAATAGTCGTGGGAGTAACATCTTTTACTCCAGCTATACGAAGAAGTTCTTTGATTCCAGGTTTGTTACTGTTTGAAAGAATTGAACAGCCATAATTTACAATAACTCTGTTCTCATCAATCATTGGGGCAACGTCAGCAACAGTGCCTAATGCTGCAAATTCAATAAGTTCATCAACAAATTCATAAACATTAAGTTTACGATAACGGGCTAATCCGAGCATCAATTTAAAAGCAATTCCACAACCAGCCAAATAATCAAATGGATAGCGCTCAAAACTATCTTTCTTATGTGACTTAAAATGCTCTCCTGGATAGAAAGGATCGTCTCTGTTAGGATTGACTACTGCCATTGCTTCAGGCAACGATCCATCTTCACTAGGATGATGGTGATCAGTAATAATCAAGTCAAGATTTTTCTCTTTTGCATATGCCCCAGTTTCAAAAGCAACAATTCCACAGTCAACACTCATAAGAAGAGTTGCACCAGAAGCCAAAGCCTGATCGACAGAATGAATCTTGATATCGTATCCATCTTCCATCCTATGAGGGACTTTGTATTCTATATTTGCTCCCATTTTTTCAAGAGCAGTAACAACAATAGCCGTAGAAGTAATTCCATCTACGTCATAATCTCCCCAGACAAATATTTTCTCTCCAGAGTCAATTGCTTTACTTATGCGTTTTATAGCTATGTCAGCATCAGGCAAAGACATTGGGTTGTGAAGTTTTTTGATTTTCAAGTCAAGGAATTGCTCAGCTTTTTTCACTGAATCAATACCACGAGTCATCATAACTTGAGCAATTGACAATGGCACTTCAAGTTCACAGGCAAGTTCTTTGACTGAACTCATATCACAACTACGCATTTTCCAAACTGTTTCTATTTTATCCATTGTTTTTTCTTATGATTATCTTATCTCTGCCCAATTCAATAGTTTCTAAAATTACTTCATCTAATTTTGATAATGAGTTGTTTCTAGCAAGATCGTCTGGGTCCATACCATCACACAAATAAATACTAATTACATTTATTTGAAGATTTTTTATTGTTTCAATTGCTTTCTCTGTAGCTATTCTTCCAGGGTAATCACCATCCATCAATAAACAGATATTATCGCAATACCTTGAGGCTAGTGCTACTTGACATTCATGTAGAGATGTGCCACATATAGCAGCAACATTTTCTATGCCTTTATCATACAATGAATAGACATCAAAATATCCTTCGGTTAATATGATGTAATTTTTTTCTCTAGCTTTGTCTTTTGCTACATCAAGAAAAAATAAATTTCTATTTTTTTGATAAGGTTCATTAATCCATTTTCCTCTTTTCCACTTATCAATTCTATCTTGGCATTTAGCAGGTTCATTGCCAAAGCTATTCCACATTGCTTCGATAGTTATCTCTTCTAATTCTGGAATTTGTCTACCAGCTAAAGCAATAATTTCTCCGTATACATTTTTTATAGGAACAATTAATCTACCTTTTAGATAAGGAAAACTATATCTAGAGAACGGAGGACAAAAAGCTACCAATTTGTTTTCAGTAATCTTTTCTGAAAGATGTCTAGTTTTAAAATATTCTTGAACAACTTTATTTTCATCATAGTTGCGCAAAAATTGATTGTAGTTCAATTCAAAGCTGTTCATCAAACAAATTGTATCATTAAAGGTAAGAATAATCATCTACAAAGAAATAAAGAATATCATTTTATTCAAGGTTTAAGAATGGATAAATTTCAGAAACTTTCACAATTATCAAAAGAAATACAAATTTTAGAGACTGCAGGTAAAATTAAGGCAGCAGAAGTCCTTCATAAAAAATTCATCAAGGAATCACAATATATGATGCCACAAATGATGCCTATGATGATGATGCCTCAAATGATGCCTCAAATGATGCCTCAAATGATGCCTCAAATGATGATGGCAAGACCAACAGCTACTGTCGCTCCAGCTGCAGTAGCTAGACCAGTTGTCAATCAAACTCCAACTTCGGCACCTACACCAGTAGTTGCTCCAACTCCAGTACAGCAAGGGCAGACAGGGCAAACTGGGCAAGTTACGCCTCCTGCTCAATCTACGACACCTCCTACTACACAGCCACCTGTAGTAAACCCACCTGTGACAACTCCTCCTCCTATGCCTATTGATAAAGTTAAGAGACAATACGGTGATGGTCAATCAAAAAATGAAGAGTTGCAATATCTTGATAAAGAGAAAAGAAGACTAGAAGAATTAGGTTACAATGATCCCAAAAGCCCCTTTTATCAACAGTATCTGACTATTATTGGTATGATAAATAGAAATAAAGGCGGCTCAATAATCAAAAAGAGTGAAAATATGAACAAATTACAAAAGTTAGCACAATTAAATAAAGATATTGAATTATTAGAAAACGCTGGAAAGTTCAAAGCAGCTGAAATTTTACAAAAGAAATTACTTAAAGAAGCACAAACTTTTGGTTATGGTGACACAAGTAGTAATTTTGATGCTCCTGGATATTCTGGACCAAGACAAGATATGCCTGACACATATGCAAACGTAGAACTTAATGAACAAATAAGACAGAATTTAAGAAATAATAAACAACAAAATCCTTCAACTCAAACATCAAATCCTACTGAGTCTGATACAGCTAATGTAAATGCTTTCAATGAAGGTATGTATGGTCAAATAAACCCTTTATCTTCAACTTCACAGCTTGATTACAAGACATTAATCAACCAAGCAAAAAATTACATTGCGAGTGGTGATATGAATACAGCTGCTCAAATTAAGCAGCAAGCATTAAATTCTAGTATGACTCCTCAACAAAAAGCAGCGTTTCAACAGCAATACAACACTATAGTTCAAAATTATTCCAATACAGCTAATAACCCTGAAGCATTTCAGTCGCAAGAAAATGCTCAGAATGCAATCGCTAAAGCTGCTCAATCACTGGGCATAAACACAAATGATCCACAAGCAATAAGAAAGAATGAATTAAAACTGAGAAGCAAATTACAGCAAATGGGATTACTAAAAGATAAAAATGTCCAAAGTTTACTAAGACAAATTTCTTTAAGAGGTTACTATATACAGAACCCTAATAAGTAATAAAAAACCCCTCTTTCGAGGGGTTTTTTATTTAGTCTAACATTTCTTTTGCTGCAATATCAAAAGTAATTCCACCATCATCGTCATCGTCATCGATATCAATGTCGTCAGAAGATGGGCCTTTACTAATTGCTTCAACAAGATCGGTAAGTGGTTTTCCAACTACTTTCAAGCGACCACAGATAAATTCAAATGCTGTAGTAGAATTATCATTACGAGTGCGCTTTTCAGGAGCTGGTTGAGTCATCAAAAGTTTACAGAATTCATATGCATCTTTAGATTCAATTACTTCTCCAGTGTCAATGTTCGTGTAAATAAACTTCTTACGAACCTCTTTGACGTATTCAAATCCCTTAGCCTTAGCCTTATAGAGAAATTCATCAACAGGATTAGTAGTTTCATCATCAGTGAACATAATCTTGAATTCACCAGTGACACCAGGCTGACCATATCGAGTCTTCATAACAAGAACTTTGCTCTTGCCACCAATTACGACATCTTTACCTTCTGCATCTTTCTTGGTAACTTGTCCAGCAGCCCCATTAATCTTATTGATCCACAGACGCATATGAGTAAAGTAGTTCATAGCATTACCGCCAGAAGCAGTTTTTGCCATTGTCCCAGGCATTACTCCAGCACCCATATAGAGCTGATTGATAAGTACAACAATAGTGCCCGATGCAGCAGTTTTAGCAGTTAAATCTTTGGTTAATCTTTTTACAAATCGTGCATGTAGTCCAATAGTCTGAACTTGCTCCATAGATTTTACTAATTCGTCATTTGGTATCATTGCTGAAATAGAGTCAACAATAATGACAGAATAGTCTCCTGTCTCAACCATAAATTTGAGCAATTCACCATATTTTTCTGCGGATCCAACATTTTCAACAAGCAAAAGTTGAGCAGTGTTGACACCACAAGATAAAGCACGTAAAGGATAATATGAATTCTCAACATTGAAGAAAGCACACTTCTTACCCAATTTTTGAGCTTCAGCAATTAACTTGTAACCAAGCCAAGTTTTGCCAGATTGTGATTCACCACAAAATTCAATCAATGTACCAGCAGGAATTCCCATACCTGCACCAAGGATTGAATCAACTTCAAAAACACCTGTAGGAATAAATTCAATATTCTCTACATCACCAGACTTAACACACTTCTCGTCAATTCCAAGTGCTTTAAGTTTTTGCTTTAGTAAACGCTCTTGATCTTTATCAATAGCTTCGTTTAGTTCTTTTCTAGCCATGATTTATCCTCAAAAAGGGATGGAATAAATCCATCCCTTTTATCAATTACTTAGTGCCCATCCAACCTAATGACAATTCATCATCAGAATCATCATCATTTTCATCCTCATCAAAGACAGGTTTTGACACAGGCTTTTTCTTAGGCTCAGGAGCAGGAACTGACACTTCATCTTGATCTTCATCCACAGCAACAGGTGGTTTTACAGAGTAAGAAGATTTTACTGGAGCTTCAGGAACTTCAATATTTTCACCACGAGGAGGTGTAAATTTGAAAATCCTATCTAATGGATAACCATAAGCAAAGAAATCTTCCCACTTTGGCATATTAGAATCATTCTTCCTATCTGCCTCGTAACCAAGACGCTCACGCTCTAAATCAGCAACTGAAGGTTCGCCTGCTTTACGTAAAAGCTCAACCATCTCATCAGTGATATAAGTTGGTTTACCCTCAAAATATAGAGTGTAATCAACAGAAAGAGGAGGCTCTTTGCCAGTAGCAGCAGCAGTAATCTTTACACAAGGAGAATTTCGGGTGCCATAATGACGGCCATCACCATCTTCATTTTCCTGATCTTCGTAATTCTGAATGGTTTGTTCAGCAACACGATTGAAGATGCTCTTACCTTTCTTGAGAATCTTAACTTCCCAGGTACCATCTTCTTGCTTTTCAAGAACATTCTGAGCATATTGAACATTTCCAATATAACCCATTTTCTTCCAAGGACATTGAGAAACGTCATCGTTGCCAATTCGATTGAATGACTTGTTAAGATGAGCATCTGGAAATGGAATCTTCATAGTCTTTCCACGAAGTGAAGGATCATTGCCTGGGTTTGGAACATACACTTTATCAGTATATTCGATGAACATATAAGGGTCGCCAATGAGCTTTAGACGGCGAACAACCTTAGGTGAATCTTTGACTGAAAGATTTACAAGAATATCTTGCAAACGAGGAAATGAGTTGCGAGGTGCAGAGCTGGCTGCTTGTTGTGCAACCATCTGAGATGCTGAAACACGTTTAATCATAATTTTCTCCAATTGGGCTCTTCCGTCCCACACTTATAAGTTTACTTTGAATTTTTGGCTTTAGCAATAAGATTTTCAAAAAAATTAAATTCTTGAATTTCTAGTCCGAACTGTAGCCTGATTCCTATTTATAGGAGTTTTATCTTTCGAAAAAAGATTGGACATACCCTCTTGATTGAAGGAATGATTGATTCTTGAAAGCGCTTGATGCTCTCGTAAAATTCTGTCCATTTGACTTGCTGCAAATTCAATATTTTTTAGATAATGCTCCAAATATGTTAGCAGCCTTTTGGAGTTTGTCATCGGAATGACAAATGGGTGAACAGTGAAAGCAGCATTTGCTTCTTTATCTTTCGCTGTTCCTGATGATAATCTGATAGCCATTTCTCTAAGATTTTTATGTGCTTGAGAAATCATTTCATAATGTGCATAAACTACAGAAATTATTTCTGTCAATCTGTTTCTATATTGAACTTGTAATGCATATGAAGCAGAAAATGATTCAAAATCATAGTCATCTTTAGTAGGAATTGCAATATCCCATTTTCTAACTTCATTTCTAATCTCAAGTTCATCATAAATTGGCAAAAGACTAATAGCATCTTGCCAATTTTGCACTTCTTTAGCAAAACTTTCTTCGCTAATACCTTTGAGACGACTAACTAAATCTTTGGAAAAGTTAGGATCTTGCCAGGAAATACTTTCTGGCATAGGAGCCCAATCTAAATTAGCTACAAGGATAGAATTTTCTTCATCATATCCCTCTTCGCCCTCAGACTTAATGACAAAATCTTCATTGGCGTAGTCTGCATAATCATCAAAATCTAAATCTTCCATAGCATCCTCAATCGAATAATTCATCGCTCAAAAGGTGATTGGAAACTCTTGCAGTGTTTAATTGTTTCTTTTCACCACTTACAATACTATCATAGGACATTGAGTTTTTTTCAGCAAGTTTTCTTAATCTTAAGGCTTGTTTTTCCTCACGAGATCTATCTAAAACTAACTGGTCCCAATGTAAAAGAAAATCTTCTACATACTCAAATTCATCAGCATCAGGCAAACAGCACAAAGCATTAGCTTCAGCTAGTGCAGCAACAGTGCCTCTATTAGGTCTTGCTCTGTAACAAAAATCTTTAATGTCTTCATAAGGCTGGCTTTCAACAATTTCAACTGATCTTGTTCCAACTCCTTTGATAGTCGATAATGGAAGTAAAATTTCACCTTTTTTATTGACACTTGTCTCAACACCAGACTCATTAATGTTTGGGTTTTTGATAGGTATTCTTTCCATATCGCATTCTCTTCTTAAGACTGCAACTTTATCTTCATCAAGCCTATCAATTTGTATACAAGCAGCAAGCCACTCAGAAGGGTAATAATTACGCAAATAAGCTGTGTAGTATGATAAAAGTGCATATGAGCAAGCGTGTGACCTATTGAAAGCATATCCTCCGAATTTTGCCATCAATGCAAGAACTTCATCAATCACTTCTTTAGATATTCCGTTTTCAGCACTTTTAGAAGCAAATAAACTACAAACCTCATCAAAATCCTTGCCAGATTTTTTAGAAATAGCTTTGCGTAATTTGTCTACTTGCTGCCAAGTAAAGCCTGCCATATCACGAGCCAAAAACATTGCTTGCTCCTGATACACCATAATTCCGTATGTCACTGAAAGATGTTTTTCAATAATGGGATGAGCATATTGAATTGTTTCAGGATGCCTTTTACCTTCAGCATACTGTGGAATATAATCCATAGGACCTGGACGATAAAGTGCTGCAACAGCAATTAAATCTTCAACACTAGAGGCATTGACATCTCGTAAAGCTTGTTGCATTCCTTTAGAAGCAAATTGAAAAACTGAAGCTGTTTTACCTTTCGCATAAATATTCTTGAAAATCTTCTGGTCATCAAGATTTATTTTTTTGAAATCGATTTCTTTATTGTGAAGTCGTTTGATATGTTGCAAACACAAAGAAACTTGCTGGAATGCTGCTAAGCCCAAAAAGTCATATTTTACAAGGCCTACACGTTCTACATTCTTCATATCGTATGCAGAACACAAGTTGCCTTTTGAGTTTTCGATAGGTGCGTGATAAGAAATTGGTTCTGAAGATACAAGCACTCCAGAAGCGTGGACACCAAAGTTAGAAATAGTTCCAACTAAATGAATTGCATTATCAATTTCAGGTTTCCATTTCCTGTAGTACATCTTGAAATCTTCATTTTCAATAAGAGTATCTTCAATAGTAGAGCCTGGTTTTTTAGAAATCAATGCAGAGATATTTAGTGCCTGGTTATGAAAATCATCAGGATATTTTGCCTGAAATCTTTCGGATGATTTTAGACAACCAACAACAGCGGCTTTTGCACCATATCTTCCCCAAGTACCAATTTGCGCAACGTGGTCATCACCAAAACGGTCTTTGGTCCAATCAATAACTTCTGAACGCCTAGAATCGTCAATATCTGTATCAACGTCAGGAAGAGCAGCAACTTTAGAGACAATTAAACCAGACTCAGGCTTTTCATCAGTTATTCCTAATATATGAGCGGTCCAAAGTTGTGATTCATTCGTTTGGGTTTTTATGCCTAATTTAGCTAAACCATAAATATACGAAGACAAGCCTTGATTCTCTAATACCCACAATTCTTTTTCGATATCAGGTTCATACTTTTGATATTGCGGAAAATGCTCAAGCCACTTTTGAGTGTACTTCTTGAGTTTTTTAGTGTATGGAATTTGTTCTTGATCACCATATTCAGAAAGAAATTGTGAATGTGGGAACTCAGAAATATCAATCTTGTATTGAGTGCCTCTTCCAGGATTCAAAAAACGTTCAAACATCAAGTTCCAGCGAACAGGATCTACATTGCAAACTTCAAGACAAAAGTTCACTAAAGAACCTACCCCAGAACCACGAATTCCAAAGTGAATATTCTTTTGTTTTAAGAATTCAACCATTTCTCTTTGAATTAAAAAATAGTCTGTAACACCCATATACCAAATTTGTTTAAGTTCATAATTCAAACGTTCAAGATATGTTCTATTAAATAGACCGGCAGCTTTCAAACCATTCAAGCACAAGTAAGCAAGATACGCCTCATTATCTTTATGATAAGGAAGCTTTGAATTCTTAAATGCAGCAAATTCTGGATTAGTGACTGGTACTTTTGCCGATGGTAATAAGTGAGGTACATCAAGCTTGAAAAAATCTTCCACCATCTCTGATATAAGTACAGAATTCTTCAAAGCTTCAGGAACTTGAGCACCAAATATTTTATGCATTTCATCATAAGACTTCAGATAAAATTGATGGCTGCCGTAAGCTTCTTTCTTACCGCCACCTTTTCTGTCAGTCCTAGAGTCACGTTGATCCCTCATTTGAATTAAGACATCGTGAATAGTCCAGTCTAATTTATCTAAATAATGAACATCATTTGAAGCGACCAATGGCACATCAAACTTTTTAGCAACATTAAGTAAATGCTGCATATTGTGTTTTTGTTCTTCTATTCCATGATATTGAAGTTCAACAAAATATCTATTGCCAAAAACATTCTTGAAACGTGACGCAATTTTATTTGACTGTTCTAAATCTTCCTTGATTATAGATTGATTAAGTTCAGATGCTAAGCAGCCAGATAAAGCAATCACACCTTCACTATGCTTTTCGATGCATCCCCAGTCTACACGAGGAGAGTAATGAAAAGCATCAGGATCATTACCAATAGCAGATAACGCTAATAAATTTTTATATCCTGTTTCATTTTGAGCAAGAAGGGTTAGGTGATTGAGTTTCTTTCGACGACCATCTTCTGTCTTGCTTTTATCAAAACGATCTTCACAAGTGTAAACCTCAATTCCAACAATTGGTTTGATAGTTTCGTAGTCACATTTAACACGGCAAGCTTCAACAAATTCTACTGCTCCACCAAGTTTTCCGTGGTCAGTAATTGCAGTAGCTCTAAAGCCCATTTCTCGTGCTTTAAGGGCGTATTTAGCAGGAGTAGGAAGTGCGTCTTGTATTGAAAAATGTGTGTGTGCGTGAAGATGCACAAAATCTTTATTACTCATAACAATCCATTCTATAAGCGCCGTCAAAGACAGTCATTCACTTATACGTAAGAGGACATCGTTTTATTATTATCAGATGTCAAACATCCATTTTTTGTATCATACTTCTTCTTGCTTAAATTGGCAAGAATACACTTATCAATTTCCCTCAGACATTTAGGCCTATACTTAAAAGGCAATCTATCCAGTCCATACAAATGGTAAGAATTGGGTATTTGCTTTATCAGTAAAAAACCATCTTCTTTTTTTATAATGCGAAGATTATACGGATGATTGTCATTAATAATTATTTTTGTAAGATTTTCTCTTTTTTGATCAAAAGACAATATTTCATAATTTTTCTTAGTCTTTACTAAGTTGCAATTATTCAAAGCATTCCTGATTGAAGATTCACTAATATATAAAAATTTTTCTAATGAACTAATACTAATGGGAGAATCATTTTCATATCTAGCGGCAAAAATTGAAATGTAAAGCTCTTTGACATTTTTGGTACTAAAACCATCAATTACCGACAATGGGATTGCTACAGGTTTAGACCTAGTTACATTCGGATTTAGTCTGGATACTATTTTAGAAATAGAAAAAAGACAAATCTTTTTATTTCTGATTTGTCCGTGAGGTTTTGTCCAATATAAATCTATTCCTAGTTTAAGTTTTTCATAAACAAACTTTGACTTATAATTGAAAAGTTTTGTGCAGATATTAAGTAATTCCTTAACTTCAATTATGCCAGAACCATTGATATCAACTAATTTTGCAACATTCCAAATAGTAAAAATATCGCACTCATTCTGTTTGATAATTTCTGGCAATAACTCAGGATTTACTATAAATGTTTTCTTAATCATCTTCTGCAAATTTTTCTAATTCTCGATTTATACCAGAAGTTAATATATATTTATAAATTGATTCTTCAGTTAAATCTGGGAATGCTGTTATCATTATTTGCCTTAATAGTAACATTTTTTTAGCAGCAGAACCAGTCAAAATTAAATTGACCGCAACTTCATCAGAAATATCTTTTAGTGATTCTTTAATTTGATTAAGATTGAAATTTGGTTTTAGCATAATTTTAACTCTTTCGCTTTTTCAGATGACAAATTATTAAACTTCTTCCATTCATTACGAATTTTAGTATAATTTTTTTCAATGATTAGTTTATCCATCATTTTATAATAATCTTCTGTCCAAGATAATATATCAGAATTAAAATTAAACTTTCTTTCAAACAGTTTTATCTTTTCAGCCATCAAAACTAAAAAATTACCTTCATCCATACCACCAGGAAAATTATCAGAATTTTCGTTTCTTACTAAATAAGTTTTTATGGAATCTGAAAGTTCATTGACTAAAGACTTGAGCTCTAAATCAGAAGTTTCTACATCTAATTTAGCAAAGACAGAAATCTTTTGTATTGCCTCAATGAAGTTAAGATTCTCAACTTCTTGAACTAAACTTATTAAGTCACCCTTAGCATTACATCCAAAGCAGTTGTAATTGTTGTCTTTTATGTTAACACCAAAAGATGGGCTTGAATCTTCGTGATTTGGCAAAGGGCAATTAGTATTAGCCCAGTCACTACCATTTGAAAAGCTAAATTCACTCCCATAACAATCTTCCATAAACTCAACAATATTTGTGTTTTTGTTGAGTTTATCAATAAAAGAGCGAGTAATTTTTTCTTTCAAGACAGCATCCAATCTGAAACATCTAATTCTTCATCATTAGACATATCTATCTTCGCAATTTCTTCTTCGTCTATTTCTTTATTGTCAAACATTTCTTCAGAGTTGAAAGCATTAGTTTTGTCTTTGATTGGTGTTTTATCACTTGTTTCCTTGACTATTTTATTGCCTGTAGCTACTCCGTGAAGTCCCATAATCTGCTGTTGTTCTTCTTCGTCAATTTCTTCAACTTTGTTGAATATACTATTGAGTCTGACAGGAAATGGATGAAACCAAGCATCACGCATTTTTACAGGATGTAATACACAATAGCCTAAATCACGATTAGGCTCCATAGCGATAGCATAAGTACAAAGGTGCATCAAATTTTGACCACCTGAAGCTGCTGCTTGATCATAACTCATAAACTTATTTGCGTCTTTAGATTTTCTAGAGTCACGAATAGTTTCTCTGTTAATCTGCTGTGCTGTAATTACTGGAATGTTATATCTTTTAGCAAGCAAGAATAATCCCTGAACAGCTTTTGATTGATTTTCCCAATCTTTTGAGCCATTAGGTGCATTTCTTACAGTCATATTTCCAATATAGTCAACCACTAAAAGATCTGGTTTACCTTTTGTAGCAATAAGTTCTCGAATTTTTGAATCAATATAATCTGGAGTAGGATCTTCCATATTGACATCATATTCAAAATATGGTCCTTGCTCTTGTTTTTTCAAGCCTTCTATAATTGTTTTAAGCTCGTCTTTTGATAAATTTGTACCTTTGATTTGATCATAAGGAATTTCAAAACTCAATGCTATATGGCGTAACATACAAAGCCAAGCATTCATTTCAAAGGACATATATAGAACTTTTTTCCCACAAATCTTATTAGCGTGTAAAGCTGAATTAAGCATCATCACGGATTTACCTCCAGATGATGGCGCAAGAAAAACTACAATCTGTCCAGGCATCCATCCAAAAGTTTTATTGTCTATATTGGAAATGCCACAATTGATACCCTTAAATAATTCAGGACTGTTAAGTCTCTTATTGTATTCATTTTCAAAGAATGTACTAGATTCAGTAACGTCAAAACTTTGCTTTTCGTTTACATAATCTAACAATTCATTATTGATCGATGCTAAACTGTTTTCGATAACATTAATAGCTTCTTTGATAGTATTGGTTTTAAGTTTACTAGCACTCTCTTGCAGTGAGCTTGAAAATATTTTTAAAGCTTGTCTATTTTTAAGTTGACTAGTAATTTCATAAAAATTATTTTCGTCTACATCGCAATCTTCTAGCAATGACCACAAAGAAAAAAACTTCTTCCTATGACCAGACGGAATTTTCTTAGAATCAAGTGTGGACTCTAAGACTAAATCAGTAAATAAAGAATTGCTTACTTTCCAATAATCCATAATAAATGTGAATAATTGCTTAGAGTAAGAAATTATGTCACCATCTGCTTGAAATTCAAAATGCTCATCAGTTATATTTTTTGAAAGCAAACTTTCCATACACTTGAAGCTTTTAGTAATAGAGGCTAAGCAGTAAATTTCTAAATTTTTATTATCTAATTTCATCTTATATGCGGCAATCTAATTGACAAACAATTGGTGACTAAAGAATTCCATCCAGAGCCAGAACTAATATTTGAAGTGCTTCCTAATACCATTAAAAAAATGGGTTTGCCAGAATTGAGTCTTGATTTGGCAAGTCTGTCCAAATTTTGAACAAAGTGAGGATGCGTGTAGCTATATTGTTCGATGCCATCTATAACAATAAAATCTAAGTTTTTGAATTCATCATTGATAATTTCAAATTGTTCTTTTTTATCAAAGTCAGTAATGATGCTTATAAGGTCTGACCACTCGTAATATTTAGCAGTAAGATTTTTTCTAATTGCAGCCTGGACTAAGACAGAAGCAATAAATGTTTTTCCACTGCCACTTTTTCCATCAAAAAGTATAGAATGCAGCTTTGAAACAAGATTGCCAGAGTGTCTAATTTTGGGACATTCGTTATCTGCAATTAACTGCAATTTCTTTTCGTAAAACTTAAGAATTGTAAAAACTCTTTCACTTACTTGTTCTTCAGCTCCCAAATCTTTACCAGCAGAATCAGTTCTCGTGTTCCAATCATCTAAAGTTTTGCCTATGTATAGCAATGGAACATTAGATTTACGATAGACGCTTTTGTAAAATCTTTCTTTTTCACAAGAACATAATACAGCTTTATCATTCTCAGATTTTGTATATCCTGTGTAGTTACAAAGAACGCAGCCTTTGCCTTCACTCATACGACGTAGTTTGTCTTTTTCGTTTAAGTTTTTAGTTGTGCGTTCTAAACCAAGTATTTCATCAAATGACACATCAGACACTATAAATCATCCTCATCATTATTATATCTTCTTAAATCAGAATTACCATTACTAGCATTTCTAGCTCTTTCAGAAGCCCAAGCTCTCAGCAATTCAATTTCTTCTTTCATAAGTTTGGATATAGGTACAGATTCTTTCAAGGACTGAAGTATATCATAGGTTGTAATGTCTCTTTTATTATCACTAAAAGCTTCATACAATGCACTTTCTATAGCAGCTTCGATTTCAGCTCCAGTGTATGATTCGGATACATCTGACAATTTATCTAAGTCATAATGTTTTGGATTTCTAGCTCTTTTTTGAAGATGTATTTCAAAAATTATTCTTCTCTCAGAAAACTTAGGCAAATCAACAAAAAATATTTCATCAAATCTGCCTTTTCTTAAGAGCTCTGGAGGAAGTGTTGTTACATCATTGGCAGTAGCAACAACAAATACAGGCTCTTTTCTGTCTTGCATCCAAGTAAGCCAAGAGCCTAAAACTCTACTAGTAGTTCCGCCATCAGTTGAAGAAGATGCTCTACTTCCTGACATACCTTTATCAATTTCATCGCACCACAATATGCAGGGAGCAACACTTTCGGCAACCTTAAACACCTGACGCATATTTTGTTCAGAGCTTCCTACAAGCCCTGAAAAAACTTTGCCCATATCCAGTCTTAGCAATGGGAAATTCCAAAATGAAGAAATTCCCTTAGCAAATAGAGACTTTCCAGCTCCTTGAATTCCTACAAGTAAAATGCCCTTAGGATTACTAGGTAAGCCATATTCGACTGCTTCTCTTGAAAAAGCATCTTTACGCTTACTTAACCATATTTTCAAGCCTTCAAGACCACCAATACTATCCATATTGATACTCTCATCAATCCAGTCTAGAAGACCTGATTTCTTGATGATGTCTCTTTTTTGTTGAGATATAGTTTCAGGCAATAGAGAGGAATGCTTAATCATACAATATGTGCAAACTTGTTCACACTCAGACAAAGTAAGACCACGAAATGAATTTATAATATTGTCCTTCTCTTCATTACTATAAGTTGTTTTGAATTTAGCAGACAAATCAGCTCGTTTACTTGCTCTTTCAAGCAAATTATTGATTTTTGTATTTATCTCAAACTTGGTTGGCAATGGGAAATCAATTAATGGCACAATCTTTTCAAGGTCATTAGGTAATTCTAAGACTGACGAAAGAATAATGATTGCTTTATTTTGGACAGTGAATTCATTCGTAAGATTTTTGAGATGTCTTATGATTTTAATTTCTACTTGTCCCTTATAATTTCCAGACCCAAAAAATTTATTAAAGTCTTTAAGAACTAAAATACAAAATTTGTTTTTAGGAACAATTAAGTTTTGAAACCAAGAAAGAACTTCAGATTGGTCTAATTGTTTTTCAACTTCTTTTGTAGGCAAAAATTCAGGAAAAGTAGATTCTAATCCTGAAACAACGTCCCACTTTATAAGATCCCACGAAGTATCAGCTTTAGAACACATTTGCTCTAAAGCTGACAATACTCTGTTTTCCTCTTGAGAAACGATATAAATAACGGTTCTTTTGGACCTTACAAGAAGTTCAATTTCTTCTAACGTACTTATGCTATCCATTTAGGAACATTTCAATTTTAAATCTTGGTTGTCCTGGGTAATCATCAGAGCGCCACCAAATTTCATTCTTAAATTTTGCTATATCTTGTTGAAATAAATTGCGCCAATCAAGAAGTTTGAAATCTGAAGGGTAAGGTGAACGTGAAATAGATTTTTGGATAATGTCACTGAGTAGTTTTTTCTCTTGTGCGTTTCCCTTAGACATTTGAATAAATAAATTCTTCAATCCATTAGTTAAGTCTTGATCGTTAACTTTTTTGTATTTAGCATAATATGTGCTTGCTATTGGAATGCCATACTTGCTAAATAATTCCTTAGACTTACCCTCGGATGCTAATAGATGAACTTCTGGGAAAATATCTATAAGTGAAACAGAAGAATTTGACTTGATGACATCTTGAAAAAATCTATTTAAAAGATTAGGAAATTCAGCAAGTAAAAAATGGCCTGCTCTTTGCAAAACAATATTTTTATTTAAGAAACACCAATCAATAAATTTCTTGGTCCACTCATTCTTATCAAGATTATTTTCGGCCATAAAGTCCATAATGATATTGATTATTTTGTTGTCAGAAGTGTAAGTAATTTTGTATGCACCATCAAAAACTCTTTTATATTCTTGAGCAAAATAATCAGAGAAATGCTTAGGTGTCCAAAGTGCAACATCTTCTGGAATGTCTTTTGTTTTTACGGGTACAGTCTTTTTTCTTTGCCTTTTGTTAGCATTGAAAGGATTTGACAATTCACTTTGAAGAGGAACGTGTTGCATATAAATCGCCTTTACAAACTCAAATGTCGGATCGCTAACTGGTTTCAAGGTATACCCACCGTTTCATCTTCAAGCCCAAAATTTTGCATTTCTAAAATTTCTTCATGAGAAACTGATTTAATTTTTGCTATTCCATCTTCTTTGAAAGTCAAATAGTTGACACTTGAAATCAATGAAAATTTGTCCGCAGAGTGTGATATCAATATAACTTGCAAATCCAATTCATCTATGTATGATTTCAAAAAAGCAAGCATATTTGCCATTACAACATCTTTTGAAACAGCTGCTAAAGCTTCATCAAATATATAAATGCCTTTGTAGTCATTGTAAGTACCAAAAGCTATACGCAAAAGTACACTAATAATTTCCTGAAGACCACCACCATTAGAGCCCTTAATAGGTCTCATTACTCTTTTGCCATTGATGGTTTTTTCAATACAAGGCAAGATTGAAAATTGGCCAGAAAAGTCATCATCTTTAGAGTGAATTTCTTTTATCTCAAAAGAAAAGACATAATCATCACCATAAATTTTTTGGATAGCGCTTGTTAATATCTCTTCAATTGATGCAAGAGCTTTGAGACGAGTATCAGAAGCTCTTTGCCTTAAGAAAATTTGAGCTTTTTTTGTATTGCCCTTTTTATTCTCAAGATTTTTTAAGTTATTTTCTTGCTCAGTTAATATGTTCTGTAAAGTATTACGTTCCGATTCCTGACCAATCAAATGTCTTTCAATCTTATTAATTTCTTTTTTTATTTCAGAAAATTCCAAGCTAATCTCCTTGCAATTCTTCTAATTTAACTTCTATTTCTGATAATTTAGATTCTAAGTCAGTTTGCTTTCTGACAATAAGAGACTTTAATTCTTTTGGCTGGCAGTTATAATCAGTTTCACATTTTTGCACCAATTTATCGTGCTCAATCTTATACTTATTCAATTGCTCAGTAAGCAATTGAACTCTTCCCTCAGCAGCTGATTTTTTTGATTTAAGTGCTTCAATTTGATCTAAAATTTCTTGTGCCGTCATTGTGTATTTACCTTTCTGACTGCTTCAACTGCTATTTCTGCAATATCATCAGAAACATCAGCTTTTTTAGCCATATCCTTAAGAGCCACCAGTTTATCATCAAGAGAAGTAAATTGCCAAGAGTGAGTTCTCATACTAGCAACTTTGAACTTAAATTCTTGAGTGTCTGATTTTTGTTCTTTAGCGATTTGAATTTCTTCCAATTTAAATACCTGATCGTAAGGCAATGCAGATTTGAGTTTATAATATTCTTCGGAAATAATATCCCCATCCAAAGAATATTCTAATAATAATATTTGAATGTCTTTTTTCAAATTATCTTTAGAGGCTGAATATCTACTAATTGCACCAGGATTTATGAAGCGTTTTCCGTCACTTCTAACTTGCTCCATTGCGTGATGTATGTGACCTGAAATAACTAAGTTAGTATTTGGATGTAATGGAGTATTTTCAAATAAGAAAGTAAATTCTTCAAATCTATCTAAAGCTGTTGATATAGAAGCATGACAAACCCATATGATAGCCGAGGATGATGTCAAATAGCCCTCTTTTATATCCTTATCTAAGCTTGCGGTGTAATGAGCAAAAGATATACCTAGAGATGGTTCATAGCCTGTTTTGATTAGATATCCAGCGTTTATTAGAGTACCTAAAGTTGTTTTTTCTAAATTACAAGAACTATCTAAATCGTGATTGCCTACACACACATAAATTGGAAATGACCAAGAGATATTTCCATTAGGCACACCCTTGAGAATGTCTAATGTTTGATTGCGTAATAATGGACCTACTTCATATGATTCGAATAAATCCCCGAGCAAAACAACAGCATCAAGTTTTCGTTCTTCAGCTAACAATAAACACTCAGTCAGCTTTTTTTTGATTGCTTCACAATAATTATCAAGTCTGTTTTTTGGCTGTCTATCTGATAAATGAATATCGCCAATAAACATAACTCTCTTTGTTTTTATTTCGTTTTTCATACAGGTTTTCCACAAGTATCACATAAGTCAAAATTTTCAGAAAGATATTTTTTCAAACGCTCAATCTCTTTGTTGCTTTCTAAAATAATTTTGTTTTCATCAGACGTGTTTTTTTCAGTTTCGCTAATACTATCAGATACTTCTTGCAAACATTCTTTAAGTTCATTAGCTAGAGTGTATTCTAATTGAAGTTTCACAGATTCTGAAATTAAGTTACCAATGGTTCCTTCAGAAATTTCAAAATATTTTTCGTATTGCTTTTTGGACTTGAAAAAATTATCTCTTGCTTTAGAAATTTCTTCAATCATTTTCAATCCATCTTCTATATCACTGAATGAGTCTTCCAAAAGTGGTATAGATTCTGAGAAAAAATTAATTAGTACGCTCGTATGATTTATTTCATTTTTGCAGTCTCTAACTCTATTGATTAAGGTTGCAATATCATTGAAAAAAGATTTGGCATCGTGTATGTATGTTTCACAATCTTGATATTTATTTATCAAATCATTTAGTTTTTCTAAACTTTCTAGCTTTTCATCAAGTCCTTCAAAAGGTTCTAATTTCTTTTTTGTATTTTCGATTTCAGTATTTGCTCTTTTAATATCACCAGAAATTTTATTTATATCAGAACCTAAATTTGATGCAGCTTCTTCTAAATCGTGAATGCCTAATAATCTGGAAATTTCCTTTGGTAGAGCTTCGTCGCTTAGATTGATAAGGAAAAGTTTATCTTCTTGATTGGCAAAAGAAAGAGCGCCAGTTGAAGTTTTAGGAATGTGACCGAGAAAGTCTAATGCTTCTTGTGGAAATTGTTTAGAGAATCTTGAATGTTTTTGTAATTCTTTACCAGCATATTGGAATTCAAGCTCATTAGTATCGCCCTTGATTCTTTTGTAGTAATCACCATTTTTAAAATTTATAGTGATTTGAGCGTTCTTTTGTCCATCTCTTACATCTTGTTTTCTAAAGATATCAAGAAATGCTGTTGAGAGGGATCTGAATAATCCAGATTTGCCACTATCGGAGCTTCCTGTTATCAAATTCAAACCTGGATATAGTTTGATGTGAGTATCTTGGTGATTTTGAAAATCCTGTATGCGTATTGATTCTATATGCCTATTCATCGCAAAATTATTGTAGACAAAATATCTGGAAAATGCAAGTCAACAAAGTTAGATCTTGCCCTTAATATGCTAGAATTAACTTGAGTAACATCTGGAATTTCGATTTTGTACAGCTCTGCTTTATTAATCTTTATGGGAGAATTTTCTAAAGAGCAGCATTTAGATGATTTGCCATTGTGTATTTTATTGCAAGACATACAAGTAAAGTCATTGCTTCTAAAATGTGGAATGAAATATTGGACACTATAATTAATTTCTATCTTCTTAAATCGAATATAAGAACTGCCAGAAAAATCTTTATTAGTGCTGCAAATCTTACGAAAGCTTGTTCCACTACATTCTACCAATATCGTTGCTGGAACCATTATAGAATAATCTTTTGTAAAAACAAGTTTAGTATCTGACAAAATTCCTGGGCTGGCTAAGCATCCTAAAATTTCGTTATTTGATATTATGAATCTGTGCAGAGATGGCAAAAGCATTATGAAAATAAATATAGACAGGGATATGTTGTTAACTGAATTATACGATTTACGGTCAGTTTTGGCTGAAGCATCATTAATTTCGGATGAGGCTAGAGTTGGCAAAGAAAAATTAGACAAAATTATAAATCTAATTACAAATTGTCCTCAAGCTGAAGGCAACTCATCATATCCTAAGCCAAAGTTAAGGAGAGGGTAATGACACAGAATAGACTTAATGATTTGAATGAAAAAATAGAGAAAGAAACTATTTCTCTAAATGAAGTAGCTGAAATTTGTAGCGCTGCTTTAGAATCTTCCAGCAAGCATTCTAAAGATATCAAGAATATGCTTAAGAGTTTCGAAGAAAAATTATGTTCTTTAGAACAAAAAATCCAAGAATTAGAAGATAAATCTAATCTTGGATTTAGTGTAATTTTAGAAGATGAGGAAGACTAAACTTCCTCATCTCTAGTTTTAATTCTGACTACAAAAGGCTGGTCTGTTTCATAACTCGCCCAAGTATTAGAATCCAATTGATATACATCTGAGGATCCTGTATATGGACAAACAATATTGATATCGTCATCCATACTTTCGATAACTAAGTTTACAACTGCAATCCTATCTCTAATTTTTCTGTCAGTTGCTTCATTTGATGTTGAGTCATAATCACTATCAATAAGCCCCAAAGAACGCTCACCTTCTTCTGTAAGGTCTTCATCATCAAAGTCATCTAATAAATCAATGTCATCAATAGGCACTTCTATTTCTAACATTTGACCATCTTTCTCTACTAAAACAGTGTGAGTTTTCATATTGTGATAAGTATTATCAACATCCATCAATTCTGCTAAAGCTTCTTCTGATTGACGCTTAGCAGTAAGTTCATCTACTATAATGCCTTCTGTTTTTCTTTCCATAATATTCCTATGCCATATTATCAGTAAAATAATTTTTTAGTTGAAAATCTAATCTTATTGGGTAGTTCAATCCACCTAAAGGAATGAACGTAAATGTTTCAGCTTTGTTTTTTTCAACATAGACTGACAACACTTCATAAGTTTTTTTAGCTGGTAATAGTTTTGTCGTATGTATTATACCTCTATGAGAAAAAACAAGTATACCTTTTCCACCCCTTGGGGAAAATGAAAGTTTCAAAATTCCAGTCTGTTTTGGATATACTTGAATATTTATATTAGAGCCATACTGTCCATCAACTTTACCATCAATAATTTCACCAATATTAAAACTATTTTTTTGATCTAATGATAATGCAAAATTTTTATTTATTTCATAGTCAAGCTGATAAACATCTAGGCTATTTATTTTATTATTTTCATTACCGATTTTGCATATGACATTTGTTCCCTTTTCAATTTCTCCTTCAAAAATTCCAGAAATAGTTTCTTCTGGTTCTAAGACAGAATATATATTAAGAAATGTGAATATGACAGGATTTGTAAAAAAATTTTTTACCGCAAAAGCTCCTGCATATTCTGGGCTATTATGAGAACTAAATGATTTTTTCAGATTCTTTATTTTTTTATCTGATGTCATATAAAATTTCTGATTTTTGTCAGTCCCATTTTTGTAATGGACAAAGTATCGAACTTTAGAATTACTTGTATATTTTTTTTGATGAAGTATTCCAGAGATTTTAACTGTTTCGGGGTTATTCAAGTATAATAAATAATTATTATCCAAAGAATATAAAGATAATAGCAATACGACTATCGCCTTTACAGATAAGAAAAGTTTGTGAGTTAACGCCATTGTTTCCTCCCTTAAGAATAACCTAACACACAATTATTTATTCTATATTGTAGGAGCAGAAACTTAGGGAGAAGAAAAAATAGATATATCACTTTCGAGTTCAACTATGTTTAATTTCAAAAATTTCAAAACTGCCGCTGATTTAACAAAGAAAATCAATCCTCAAGACATTCCAGGAGCCACTATTGAACAAAAGGCTGCCTATATTTCTGAGTACTTAGATAAAGAAATTGGCGAAAGATTAAAGTCTGGTGAAATAGACATTGATACCGCTTACAAACTTTTATCAGAGACTAAAGTTACTGGTGTTGCTGCAGACTTAGATTTTCTTGAAAAATATCGTTTCAACATTGCTCAATTACTTCAACAAGCAAGTTTTATAAAATCTGAAATGAGTGACACAGGATTAAATGTTGAACAAATTTCACAGTTGATTCTTAAGAAACTTCTGGAAAGAGTAAATCAAGTTTTTATTCCTGAACTAGTTGAGCTTAACAGAACTGCTAAAAGGTCATCTGAAGAAGTTTTAAGACTGCTTTCAAACCTTACAACATACGAAGAGCCTGAACAAATCTCATCTATCAAATTGTTTATTTCAAGAGAAATTGAACGTGAAATAAATGAAATAGTAAATGAATTCAAAGATATTAGAGAAAGAGCATTGAAGATTCGAGACTTCAATGATTCCGATCTTTTGATTATGCTCACTCACACTCCCGTTGAATCTTTAAAAGTAATTTTTCCAGATAGAAGAAAAACAGGCGATACTCCATTACCGTCCAAATTTAATGATCCTGAAGTAGTAAGACAAGTAGAATTTGCCAACGATGAAGTTCAAAAGTTAGCAAGAAAAGTTACTTTAAAAGGCGATGCAGGATGGGCTAAAGTATTGGGTCTTTCTGAAAAATTACCTCAGGAAGAACTTGAAAAATGGAAGCGTTTGATTGAACATCCAATAAAGTTTAATCTTTATGAGATTGTAAAGAATGCTGGTTTGATGAGTGCTGGTTTAAGTGAAGACAGAACAGAAAAACCAGAAGCTGTAAGAAATGCAGGATTCAGAAATCCTGTGTTGAGAGAGAGATACTATTCTGTGTTTAGACCACAGTTAGATCCATCTACGGGTAGACCATTCTTATCAGAATCCGAAATGAGATATATGGATGAAAAATTTGGTGGTAAATCTCCAAGTGAATTACCATTTGATATAGACGATAGATTAAACTTCATCAAAAGATCGCAGTCTGGTCTCAGAAATAAATATACCCTAGACAGACTGTACGAATTTATTTCAGAAGGTTATGATGGGCAACAACTTAAGACCTTAGTCTTATCTAACAATATACCATTAGATCAAGCAGGATTGGCTATTCAGTTTTATTTTAGAGTAATTTGCAAAAGCGACAGAGACTTGTTCTTGAGAGACTTACGAACTTTGGGCCTTGAAGAACATTATGGCGCTTTGTCTGAAGTTGGATTAGAAGTAGACGAAAGTTATGAAGCTGTGAGATTAACTGTCAACTCCAATCAAGAATACAAAATAATCAAAGTTTTAAGAAATGAATTTGGCATTGATGCAGTACCTTTTCCTGTTTTGATTCCTGTTCCTACTGACTGTCCAACAAATACTGAAAATTTTGACATCGACTTTATGATATTTGTAGATGTATTAGATTACATTGACCCAGAAACATTTCAGCCAAAGATTACTCAAAAGGCAGTTTTTGTCGGAGAATATTTTGGCTTTAACAGTGACAAAGAAAAAGAGATAGTAGATAGGGGGCGTCCTTGGGTCACTCCTGAAGGAAAAGTTTTCACACCGGCACCTAAGATTAGTACAGTCACAGGAGAAGTCTTAAAAAGATATTCTCCATTAGAGCCTGGTAAAAAATCTAGAGAAGGCCATATTTACGACTTGAAGACTATGTGGAAAAAGTTTACTTATAACACAGTCTCTCACATAATGGGCGCAGATGCATTATATTTTGATGATGCTGACTTAAAAATTCCTTATAAGTCAATTGCTCAAAAGTTAGATGATAAGGACATTATTTACAATTATTCTGGCTGTTCAAATGCTAATGACTTATGTAAGGCTAAAAAGATGATTGAAAACAGCACTGCATTTGAATTAAAAGAAAACTTAAATAATCCAGAATATCATCAAAGAAATGTTTATAATGAAAAAAATAAATGTATTAGGCTTGTTGACAGTATTGTTATAAACTTCAAATTTCAAAAAGTATTGCGCAGAGTAAAAAAAGAATTTATTGGAAAAAGTGGATTTGATAGACAAACAATGTTCTTTCACAGAGAGTATATGGACTCTCTACGTAATAATGTTCAGAATGCGCTTAGAATATTAAGCAGTAATAAAGCTAGTATGCAAGAAAAACTTTCAGCTCAACAAGCCATAGAAAGAAATCAAGCTGAAATGAGAAGCTTAGAATATTCACCTCTTTATGCATTCAAACAAAGATACGAAGAATTGCTAAAACAACCTGAAATTGCTGGAACTCTGAATCAATTAAATCAATTAAGAGAAGCAATTTTAAGTGAAGATGTAGAGCCAACTCTTAGCAATGTTAGAGGATTGATGTTGCAAATTGATGAGGGAATTTTTGGTTTTGTGCCTAATCCTGAACAATCATAAAAATGGGAATTTATACTTCTACTCATATTGGTAAATGGCATTGGCTAAAATATGACGGCTATGCAATATTGACAGAGCAATTTTCTAGTCAAATTCAAAGAGCAATTCAGCCAAAGAAATTACTTATGGGTGATGGTGGAACTCACGTAATATCTCATAATGGAATTGAAAATACTGTATCTCTTCAGTCCAGCGTATTACTTAGAAATAGCCTTAGAGATTCTTTTAAGGGGCCAAACAATAATGATGGGCAATTGCATATTGTTGAAGCTCCTATGCAATCATCTTATTTATATAGAGATGTCTTTGATTTACTGATATCTGATTTTGAAAGAATCAGAGCATTTATAATTACATTTAATCCATACAATAATAGAACTTATGGCACTGGAATAGGTTCAAGAAATTTATTAACTTCTGCTTCTATCAATATTTCTAATGGCGTTACTTGTTCACTAAATTACAATTGTTTGTTTGATCAGTTTGTTGAAATACAATTTGCAGATGTTTTCCCAACCAATTATGATTTTTTAGCCAGAACTGCTAAGAACTACGACTGTAAATTCTTTGTAACTGATGATCCAACAACATCATATAAAATTCTTTCTGCAGACATAAATATTAGTGTGAATTACAGCAAGATTTATCTAATAAATCAAGAATCAGAGTATCCATTATATGGACCAGAGACATATGATGTTTCTGGAACATTAAAAATACCTGCGCAAAACTGGTACACAATTAGAAACTTTTTCAACGCAACCAACAATCGGCAAATGATAGCTAAAAAGGTTAACTTCTCTATTTTAGTAGGCACAAGATATTTAAGATTAGGGCAAGTATTAGTTGAAGATAAAGTGGAATTCTCAATGTCTGATGGATTGATGACAGCTACAATTTCTTTCAAGGGTTTTGCGAGATTATAATGCCAATTTTATCAACAGAATTATTAGCGAATTACTACACTCTTCTTTTGAATGGCAAAAGATATATTCTTGATTCTTGGAATGAGAATATGCAACAAGATGTTTCCGAAAAATCTTTTATTCAAGGAGACATTGGATCAAGAATAGTTGAGTTTTCTAATCCATTTCATCAAGCAACAATGAATGGGCCAATATTGATTCTTAAAGATTTAGATGCTGAATTAGATTATGCAGGAAATCAAAATCAAACTCTTAGAGATCAACCTACTGGTCTTTACGATATATACGACTTGATCATAGACAACTTAAATACTATTTCAAGACCACTTGTAAATAATAGCAATGAATATATTGCACCAGAACTGCTACCCTTTTTTTTAGACAGTGCAACCATTTCCCTTAATTCATCCGAAGTTAGTACTACTGCGACTATGACAAGTATCTATCCTAGAGGATTTATGGCAGATGACTTCTCGCTTACAACTCCTTCAACTGGCTATAAACTCTACGGAGAAACTAGAATTATGGGAAGATTTGTAAAATTTTGGGATTTTAGATTAAGATTGTTTGGTGATCATTACGCTATGACTCAAGCAACAATTAATGTAAAAGTAGTTTCTGAAAAAGTTACAAATATTGGAAATAATTTTACTAATGGAAACGTCACTCCTGATTTCATAATTACTGGATATTCTATATCAGGGGATGCAATGATTTCTATTTCCACACAACAATTACAAAGTTTAAGGTTATATCAAGGCCCAGGATATTTTAGTGTTTTTCAAAATTCAATAGGCTTGGGTTTGATTGACAATTATCGAGGCAATAGAGTTTTTGATTTTGGTAGTTTCTTAGTTCCTCCAAGAGTTGAATTTGATATGCGTTCAGGTCAATTAAATCAAGCACGAGTTTCATTTCAAGCATTTGTACGTCGGTCTTATTAATGTACAAGTCTTGATATGGACGAAATATTAAGATTTACAATTCCTGGCAATCCTGTTACTAAAAAAACCCATCAAAGAATTATGCGTGTTGGTGGATATCCTCGCATTTTTCCCTCAAAACAATACGAAGAGTATGAGAAATATTGTAGATCTTATTGTTTGGATGTTTGGAAAAATCAAGGCAAAGAACCTATTAAATATGGTGTTGCAATTCAAATTAAAGTTTGGCTTTCTCGATGGATTCTTCCAGATCACGTTGGTATTTTGCAGTCTATTGGTGACATTCTAGAAAAATGGAGTGTTATTGATAATGATAAATATATTCATTGGACTGACACTGATGCAAATAATGTCCGTGAGCATTGGTTCCAAGGTATAGATAAGGAAAATCCAAGAATAGAAATAACAATCTTTCGCTTTAAACATCTTTACGAAGACTACACCCAGGAAAAAGATGAAAAAGAAGCTGCAAAGTTAGAAAGAAAAAAAATTAGAGAAAGCAAAAAAACTGGATAATAAAAATGATTATTATAGTAAATTTCGGAGTCAATGAAGACTTTTCCGAAACACCTCTATTAGATAATTTGTGGCAAACACTTTCAGTATGTAAATATTTTGAATCTTTGCCTGAACTTTGGAAATTAAATGATTTATATTCTGATAGTGTCTGTAAATATTTAGATATTAGAAAAACTCAATTAATTTACACAAGGCTTTGGGGAATTGATATCGATCAATCTAATAATGTTGGTCTAATTGCAAAAGAAAAATTCTATCCATTAATTAAGACATAAAAAAAAGCAGACAAAAGTCTGCTTTTTTTATTTAGAAAAGAACCTTATGCATTTGGAACAATGAAGTGAGGCTCAGAATCTACAATTGTAAACTCTCCGGCAATTCCAAGAGGAGTTACAATTTCTCGCATTCGCTCTTGGAGAGCTGATGAATTCTCATTCAAAGCTTCATTAAGAGCATTGAGTTGTTGCTGAGCTTGTTGCAACTGGGATGCATATTGCTGAGCAACATTGACAAATTCAAGAACATCAGCCTTCTGAGCCTTAAGCTCAAGCAATGACTGGCGCATAGAAACCAACTCTAAATACTCATCGTGAGTAATTGTAGGGCGCTCTTCGCTTACTTCGACTTCTGAGTCAACTGCATTTTCATCCATTTGTTATATAACCTCGAGATCAATTGATCAAATTTATGTTACCTGATTTTTTTGTAAATGTAAACTTGTTTTTTGTATTTTTTTCAGGTATGATCGACATGTATGTTTATACAGAAAGTTGAAATATGAAAACAATTTTGCTTAGCCCGTCCGATTTAGCGTTCTTATATGAAGAAAGTCACTGGGGGTTTTATCAAAAGTACACTTCAGGTATCAAAAGACCTCCAGTCATTATACCCAAAGTTTTTACTACTATAGATGTTCTCACTAAGTTGACATTCTTGAACAAGAGTATGGTCAATTTTGACTCATCATTTCCTGATGCTTTACTTGTAGACGCTGACAAATGGGTTAAGAGCAAGTCTATTAGCAATCCAGATTATCCTGATATCGAAATTTGTGTCAGGGGTAAAATTGATGGTTTATTGCGCTATTCTGATATGTCTCACAGTGTCATCGATTTCAAAACCTGTGAGATTAATGAGATAACATTAGCCAAATACATCAGGCAATTGTCTTGTTATGCATACGCTTTGAGATACCCAAACTCTTCAATAGATTATTCAGTTTCTGTGAATGAAAAAATTGGATTGTTTGTTTTTCAACCCAATTCCTTTGATGTGACTCAAGAAGGAGCTGCGAATTTAAGTGGAGACTTCAAATATATCGAATACACCTGGGATGAAGATGATTTTGTAGAATACATTAGAAATAAAATTATCCCTTTACTGGCTGGAAAAGAACCTGAGCCTAAAGAAAGTGATCCTTGTTGGGCTTATCTCAAGCAATTTGGATTTGCTTACGAGGAAGAATAATTTAGAAAAGAGAATTGAAACTATATCAATTCTCTTTTTGTTATAATTTATTTAGTATGAAAACGACAACCAAAATTACATATAACCACAAACTTGCTCAATCTAAAGAAAGTTGGGAAACAAATTTCTTAAGTAAAATCAATAACGCTAATTCACTGTTATATTTAGCAGCTATCAAATCAAATAATTATGCTAAGATAGATGATAAATATTACACAGAAGAAAACAAGCCAAAAATTTTATCAACTTTGGATGGCATTGTTAGCGCACCTTACAACCAAAGATTTCACAAAGTATTTGAAACATTTTTAGCAGAAGCTAAAGCTAAACTTGATAGTAAAATTGCTGGAAATGCATCTGCAACTCAGTCAACAAAACAGCAGCCAGCTCAACAACAGCAACAACCAGGTGTCGCAGTAAGTCAAACCCCAGATGGCAAAACTAAGTTTACTTCTAGTGTTCAAACATACGAAGGCGATCAAATAAGAGATATCTTTGCTAAAGCTCAACTTATTTTAGATAACGATCCTCAGCAGTTTAGACAGCTTTGGCCAGGATTGAGGAAACAGGTTGTTGCTCTTTGGCAGTATACTGACGATAATGAAAAAATTGAGTTTAATTCACAATTAAGAAATTTTGATCTAAAAATAAACTTGATGAATAATCCTCAAGGCGGAGACACTACATCAAGAGGTACTTTCTTCGCATACAGGTTTGAAGATCTAGTCCCTCAATTATATAACGCTCTTAGAATGAATGATGTCACGCAGGCTAATGATGTTGTCTCTAAAATTCAAGTATTGCGTGATAAAGACCCTCGTTATGAGCCATATATTACTGAAAGCAGAAAGTTGAATTTAGATATTTCCAGGTATAATGGAAGAAATATAGGCACTGATGCTGCTAAAGTTAACACTATCAGATAATGCCTAAGCCAGTTGACGATTTAGTCAAAACTTTATTAGACGACCCAGATTTTTACCCCAAAAAAGGTACAGATGATAGGGAATCTACCGCTTGGGCAATTGCTTATTCACAATATAATAAAAATAAGAAAAGAAAAAAGAAGTCTTTTAATATGAAAGACTATCGTACAGCACAAAAACCAGACTAAGTCTGGTTTTTTATTTATAATACCCTTATGAGTACACTTTCAATTATTATGCTTACTAATACTGTCAATGAAGATATCTTCAAGATGACTCAATACGCTTTAGATTCCTTGAATCAATCAATTGGTTCAGAAAATTTCAACGTAGTTTTAGTAGAGTCTAACAAAGAACATAATTGGAATTATAATCACGTTAATTTTTATTTGAAGCCTACCGTTGATTTTAATTACAATACCTATCTCAATATTGCTATAGAAAACTGTGATTCAGACTATATATGTATTTCAAATAATGACGTAAATTTTCACAAAGACTGGTGGCAAAAATTAGAAAAAGCTATGATAAGCAAAAATCTTGATACAGCTTCTCCTAGATCGCCAACCGAACAAAAAGGCATCGTCCCTCACGCAGAAATCAAACACAGATATACGCCTGATTGTGTAATTAGGGAAGGATTTGAATTAATTGTAAATTTTTGTGGTTGGTGCTGGGTGATGAAAAGGGAAGTAAAAGACTGGCTCTTTCCTTTAGATGAACAATTCTCATTTTTCTTTCAAGATAACGATGTTATTATGAGATTAAAACAAAAGGGCTGCAAGCACGGACTAGTAGGTGGTTCTAAAGTTAATCATTTTGGTCAATCTTCTCACGGAATTTTTAAATCTAGGGAAGACTGGTACAAAAATACATTTGGATTGGAAAAAGCATTTATAGAAAAATGGAGGAACTATTTATAGTTCCTCCATTTTGTTTACTTTGTGTGCAGTTTGATTTCTTTAAGGAAATGCTCGGAATTCTTGACTGTAGTATTATATCTAAGTAAATGTTCCATCATTTCATTTTGGAAATACTCGTAATTCTTATCAAGCCACTTTGGATCGTTCTTCTCGAAAAATGCAACCTTTGTCCATAGTGCTTTTGGAGCTCGCATCATTACATATCTTGGGCAGTGTGGAATCTCCTCAAAAAGAGGAACGCATCCATTAGCCATAATTTCATAATGACGCATACAGTCCCAACCAGCCTTCTTAGTTGTACGAGCGTATTTTGAAAATTTATAATCCTGGTAGTACTCTACTTCTGTATTGTAAACATAAGTATTTTTGTTTCTTGGATCAATATATGCAATTCTTCTCTCTTTCTTTGCACCACTAGAGACTTTTCCAGTAGGCATTGCAAATTGAATTGGAAGAACATTCTTCATATGCTCTTGCAAATGAGCTTGCTTTTGATCTGGATACAACTCTCTCTTAAAATAAATTGTCTCATCCTTGATTCTATCGTGGAATAAGTTTGTATCTTCACCATCAACATAAATGATTTGCTTCTTGTCATAAGTATCTAAAACAAGCTGCAAATGATCCTGACATCGCCAAATGCTTCCATAAACGACAAGATCAAAAAATTTATTTTTAATCTTTCTGATGATATCTTCTCTATCAGTATTGTCTGAGGTGAGGTTTCTGCAAATAGTAAAACCCTTACCATATTCTGTTGCAAATTGATCATCTGAATAGTCAGAATACAAATGGTGTCGTTTATTACAATCTACAACATCGTCGCCATGCAATTCCTTAAGGCCCAAAAGCAAACAGTCATCTTGATAGTCTGTAAGCCAAGGGAATTGTGGAGACCTTTGATTGCCAGAGATATATAAAATTTTCATAAAGATATTGTACACTCCAAAGCAAAATTAAGCTCTTACTTCAATTGTACATTTTATATCAACTTCGTAATCTATGCAAACAAGAATCAATCTTTCTAAAATTTTTAAGTTGTTTATCATTACAAGATTAGTCGGATCAGGATTCGATATAGAAATTAACTCTAATGCGTTTTGTATTTTTTTACTCATCACAAACGGATTATAAGATTTATTTTTCATCAAATCTAATATAAACATCATTGGTAAAATATATTCAGATGAGATTTCTACTTTGTTTTTGGTGCTTGATAAATCGCAAGCAAAAATTTGAAATGAATAAGAAACTAACTCACTATCTTTGATTATATATTCCTTGCAGTATTCATGATCAAAATTTAACTCATATTCAAAATTATTATCTTTCAATATACTAAGCCATTGTTCTAAAGTTCTTCGATTGTTTAATTCAATTAAATCTCCTAAAAGAGTTATCATAATTGAATTGTAATTAGGAGGAGAACTAATTTGGCCTTTCCATAAAATAAATTTTGGATCTACTTGAGTGACAGTATAAGGTTCAAAAATAAGTGAGGTGTAACTCATATATTTATTTTACATTTAAGAAATTATTTTTTCATAAGTCTCAAAAAATTCTTGAGCTGCTATCCTGTAAACTTCTTGATATGAAGGAGACGGAGAAACTATATAATCCCCAGTTTTTAGGGTCATTAATCTGCCCCATTTAGCTACAAATTCTAATTCTGAGCCATAGTATCTACAAGCTATAATTTTGCCCTTAGGAATATATACTGCGCCATTTTCATAAAAGTAGAAAAATTTGTATCTACTAAAAAGCATATCACAAGGAACAATATATTCTTCTTGACATTCAGTATGCAAATTCTTAACTACAAAATCCCCTTCTTTTGCATAATTTGTAGTTTCCAGGCCATCAGCAGTCCAAGTCTCTATATATTGATTTAAAGTGGCAGGATAGGCATAAATTAAACAAGTCTTGTAATATTCTTGCCCATTATCTCTTATTTCAGGAAAAAAATAAGAGTATGCTTCCTGTTGTGTCATCAAAGATCGCTTATTTTTGATTCAAGAGAATATAAACTTGTTTCAGCTTCATCTTTGGAAATTGCTAATTTTATTCTTGAGTACCACATAACTTTTATATACTAGTTTGTTTCTTAATAACCCTAACAGAAGGAAAAAGGATTTGTTATTTTATAATAAATACTATATCTCTGTTTAGGATTTGTGTATGTACAATAATCGAAACTATAAATTTTCTCAAAAATCAGTTGATGAAGGATTAGCTAATTTAAAAGATTACTTTCAGGGCGCAGGTGCAAAAACTGTTGAATCAACTGAAGCGCTTGCAATTTTGAGCAAAAATGGATTTAATGATTTCCCTTCATTTACCAAAGGTCTACAAAACGGAGAAGCTAATGCTATAACTGCTGCAAAAGAACTATCAGAAAAAGTCTATGGAATAGCAAGTTATTTATTGCCGTTCTACGCTGGAGATAGAGCTGTATCAACCATATTAAATAAAACAAATCCAAGAATAAATCCAACTACCAAAGTAAAGCTTCCATTTGAGCCACCAACAAAAGGTGGTCCAGGATTACTTAAGAATATTGGCCTTGGAATGGCCGGAACTTTAGGCGCAGAAGGCGTTATGAGTGTTGCTGAAAATCTTAAAGGGGATTTGGCAATTTATAAAGACTATTTAGGTGATTATAATAAGGATTTAAATGCAATTCTTGAACAATATCCAAAAAATGAAGACATCAGCATACTTGTAGATTTGTTGAAAACTAAAGGACAAAAAGGTCTAAAAATTATTGAAGATGCAAAAAATCAAGTTGTTTCTAATAGAAAACGATATAAAATTGCAATCAAAGGCGAAGCTAATATTGGATCATACTTACATCAATTCTTATCTGGTGCAGCTGGTGGTGCAGCTGCTACAAAAACCTGGCAAGGCGCTCTTATAAGTGGCTTAGGAGATATGGCTTACGATATTGGCAAAGACGTTTATCATAATTTGCAAGACACTGATTATAAAGCTACAGCATATGCAGCAGAAGTTGTTGAAAAAGTAGAAAGTATGGCAAACCAAGTAGAAAAATATGACAGAGAGTTTGCTAATGATTTGAGAAATACTGCAATGCAATTTGAAGCCTGGTTTAGAAAAAATATTTATAAAGTTTCAGAAAATAAATTAAACCCAGATTCCTGGAGAAATTATTTAGAAAAAAATGTATTTAATAAAAAAGACGAGTTAGAAGAAGTAGCAGATACTTATCAAATGGATGAATATTTGAGATTAAAAAAAATGAATAAGGATATATAGATATGTCATTTACTGGATTAATAAAACAAGCACAACTAGCAGATAAAGTTGGAAATTATAAGTTAGCAGATATTTTGACTAACAGATTGATCAAAATCGCTAAAACTTCTCCTGTAAAAGTTTTTTTAGATGCACTGGACTTAAAAAAAGTAGTTGTTGATGCTGTAGGTGGTGCTAAAAAAACTATTGCACAAGTAGCTCAAAAATCAACATCAGACTTAATTTTATTATATTCAAAGCCTGCTGGCAAAGCTGAAGCCTTAAAAATCATAGATGAACTTGCCCTTCCAGTTAGAACTAAAGCTTCATTGATTAGAAAATTAGATTCAGGCGATGACAAAGCAATTGAACAGCTGAATAAAATTTTTACTGCTAAATATCAAGCGATGGCTGATGCTGGTTACAAAGTTGAAACCAAACTAGATCCTAAACTAGAACCTAAACCAGAAACCAAACTAGAGCCTAAGCCTGATGAATCAACTATTATAACAAGGTTAGACGAAATCACAAAGACTTTCAAGGGTAATAAAGAAGAATTAGTGGCAGAGCTCAAAAAGTTAGGGTTTACAGATGATGAAATAAAGGCAGCTGGAATTATTAAAGCTGATGGAGGACTAAACATTGTTAATGTCAACAAGCTTATCAACAATGCATCTCCTGAAAGAGTTGTAGAATTAGAATTAAATGCTAGTACAATAAATATTGGCGGAAGAGCAACATCTTTAAGCGGTATGGTTTACGCTCAGTTAGCAGACTTACTAAGAAGAACTGATTTAAATCCTGCGGACCAAACGAAGATTATTAATAAAATTAAAATTCAATTGAGAAAAGATCCTAATTTGGTTGTTGACGAAGATTTAAGAAGATATTTCTCAGTTGAATTCCATTCACCGAGACCTCCAAAGCCTGACGCTCCAAAACCTGACGCTTCAAAACCTGACGCTCCAACTACTCCAGGTTCTACTGCTGATGAGATAGCTGAAGGTGCATCCAATACTGGTAAAAAACCAAAAGACTGGAAAGCTTGGGCAATGCTTTTAGGAATTCCGGCACTATTAGCATTAGGATGGACCGTGTATAATGGTAAAATCGTCAATAAAGATACAGGTAAACCTATATCTGATGAGGAAGGAAACGGAGCTATGAATAGGGCGGGTGCGGGAACAGGAGCAGGGACTGGAAAGTTCGACTCTAAAATGTACGATGATCGTATGAAAACAACTCCCAATCAACAAATGATGAAAGGTAATAAACCTCAAGAGTTTGTTAATGCAAATAAAGACAAATACAAAACACAAAGAGAATTTTATAATGCAGCTCTAGCAGCTGGAGATGAAAACTTCGCAAATAGTGTTATTGCTCTTGTTAAAAAAGATATGTCTTTGGACATTGAAAAGTAAGATTCAAATTAACAAAAAAAAGACCCTGATTACTCAGGGTCTTTTTCGTTAAAATCAAATTTCTGCTGTCCAGTAATTATTTCATCTAAAGTTTTACTATTATCAATTCCGTAGAGAAAAATACGCTTCAAAGAATCTAATTCTTTTTTTGACAAATCAAGCTTTAAATGAATAACAAGATTATTGAAATTTTCTTCAATTTCATCAGGAGTAAATATAGCATTATGAAGAGCAAACATTCCGCTTGAATATCCTAAACCATATACCTCAGGACCAAAATCAAATTTATCATATAATAAGCCTCTGTATGAGCCTTTATGATTAAAATAATTTTCATATATGGTGTTAGTTATATGATAGAACAAAAGATGCTTAGTATCTGTATCTAATGTTTCAAAATATTCTTTAGCTTTTTTCTTATAATCTAATTCTGCGTTTACTTCAGCCTCAAGAAATTGTTGATACTCTTCTGATTTTAAATATTCAGAATATGATTTATAAGTTTTGCCATTCTTTTCAACTGGATTAGGATTCTTCACCATTGGATTACCTGTACTTTCTCTTATTGAATCTTCTTTACGTTGTCTAATTTCTTCCCAAGTCATATTAATCTTTTACAGGAGTAATATGAATGCACTGAGCTTCTTCTTTCCTCAATGCAATGTGACTTTCTCTACAGTTTACAACCATCATATCTGTGTGTTGTTTGTTCAAAATTTTAATCTCACAGCCAGGATTGAAACCTAATTCAGAAAGTCTTAATCTGACAGTTCCGCAAATTGATTCAATCCTATAAGTTTCACCAGCAGAACCATCAAATAATGTCATCTCACCACCACAATTCAAACCAAAGTTTAGAAAGATATTCTACCGCTAACTTCACATCATCAGTAAGTTTTTTTCTTTCTTCAATATCTACTGAATTGAAATATTTATCAGAAACATAATAATTTTCAAAAGCTTGAATGATAAATCTCAATTTTTCATCATAAGATTCTTCAGTCTCGCCAATAGGAATACCATTATTTACTTCAATAAATCTTTTTAATCTAGGAATTATGAATAATGCCATAGTGCGATCCATATGCCAAGTTTCAGTGTCGTCAAATCCTCTTTCAAATCTTTGTTGACGATACTGCTCTTTTTTCACAAGATCTTTTTCATAAACATCATCAGATACACTAAAACAAATATTATTTAGTCCCTCTGGCTTTATAGATAATTGCAAGTAGTCTTTTGATTTCTTCTGGGTCGATTTTGATTCTTTTTGGCTCATCTTTATCACTCATTTCAATTCCATTATAACATAAAAAAGAAGGCTTTGCAGCCTTCTTTTTATTTACTGAATTCTTGAAAATATGGACAAGTTTGAAATCCAGCACCATCTCTCACCCAGCCATTGCCTTTACACTTTTCTTTACCTTTTCCCAAGCACTCACAAACTCCAATAGGCTTGCCATTTCTGATAATCATATAATCAATTTTAGCTTGCTCTTCTGGCGTAAGGTCAAGAAATTCAGCAATTGATCCAACACGAAATCCAGCTTCTTCTAAATGCTTCTTCTTATCATCAGTCATCAATATCTTCTTCTTCATCCTCTAGTTCATCTGCCATCAAAACAGCAGATAAATCTTCAGGGACATTATCTACAGTATAGCCTTTTTCATCAATTGATTCTGTATCATAAGAGTCTAATTGATCAAGCCAATCTCGATAATCATCATAAGTGTCATCAAATGCTTCTTGTAAAGTATCAAAATCGAGTGTGTATTCTTTTTTGTAGAACTTCATTGCTTTATCAAAAATTCCACAGTCTGAATCAATCTCAAGATAAGCATAACCATCTTCATTAAGTGGTTCTTTGCCATTGCCTAAATAAGAATATTCTGAAATTGCATCAAAAATATTCAAACTATCAAGTAAATCTAAACTTACTTTCCAGTAGTCATGTCGATAACAGTCAATTGCTTGAACAATAATTTTTTCCATAATTATTTATTTCCCTTTTTGGCTATTTTTAATGAGCTTGCTTATAATCTTAACTAGCAAGGCTATAATTACGCCAGGTATTGCAACTAAAACAACTAAAATAAAAGGTCCGAAAGGAATCAAAAGCATAGCAGCTGTGTTGAGAAAATCTTCATCAAATGCATTCATAATTATTCCTCCTTATCTTCTTCAGTATCCCAATAATCAATGTCCCAATCATCAGCAATTAGATCACTGGGGTATAAATCAAGAGTCAAAGACCATAATTCATACCTGCTTTCAATGTCATCCGGAAAACGTACAAGCACAAAACAAATTTCATCTTTGTCGTAATACATATATTTTTGTTCCCAGGAAGTTCTTGTGATTGGCTTGCCTTCCATTAAAGAATCTAATACTTCAGTGAATTTCATCTACTATCTCCCAATCATCTTCAAGAAAATCACCACTATCAAGAGCATCAAAAATACTAACATAGCTCTCAAATTTAGGATCATTTGGAACATATTCTGGGACTTCTTTGACATCAGAAAAATAAGCCCTGCACTTTATATCAGGCTCCCAAGATTTTCGCCTTAATGTAAAGCCATCTTCTAATTTATCTAATGCTTCTTTACCAGTCATTCTTCAATAACTTTCTTAAAAATATATTTTGCTTTCATTGGCAAAATAAGATATTGAACTGTAAGCCATTCTGTGACGCCTGATTTATGTTTTACTTTATTTTGAATTTCGTTATCTTTAACACGCCAAGCTGTAACGTTTGTACCGTCATCAATAGCTAAATAATATCCATCATTTAGTTTTTCAACAACATCAATAGGGATAGGTAGGCTCATTTTGTTTCCTGAAAGTTTCTCTTACATTTTTATCCCAAAGTAATTCAGACGCAAAACCAATAGTACCAGAATCAAAATGAACCCAGACAGTTTTACCATCATCAGATAGACTTACTTCAATAATATCATCTTTATCGTATTGAAATTCTTCACAAAAAATAGATGCTATTTCGTGTAAATATTTTCTGAATCTGACAAAACTATAGATACGACCCTTAACATATTCTTCACTATAAATTCTTTGATCAGTTTGCATAAGTGTACCTAACCAGTAAACTAACGATAAATAATAACAAAGATATAATAATTAAGAGCTTAGTATTCATTTCAATAAAAGATTTGTCTTTTTCGAAAATAATTTTCCACACTCCAGCCATAAAGTAACCAACTAAAATAAAACATATAAAAGATAATGCTAATAAAAGAATAGTCATAAAAAAATCCCTATAAACAGTATACTGCCTATAAGGATTTTGTCAAGAAAATATATTTTAGACAAGTTGCCAAGTGTCTACTTTTACATCTTCATCATTTAGATTTTTCTGCACCCAATTTGAGTTGCTGTCAAATTTCTTCATAATCTTGTTATCTTCAAACTTTATATAAACAAAATCAGAATTTACAGGTCTTTTTGCAACAGAGCCATTCTTCACAGAAACCCACACATCATAAAAAGTCATTTGTATCCACCTCTATTAGTATATTTTCAGAACAACACCTACTAACCTTTCCTGTGTTCTTCTTGTATTTTATTTACTTCAGCTACAACATCCACAACTTCCCAATCATCAGCAATTAAATCTAAATAAATAATTTTACCATATCTAGAATATTTACCGACACCCCAATCAGGATGCCAACTTTTACGTCTAATTGTTTTTCCCGCATTTAAATCGTCCAAAACATCTTTGAATGATTTACTCTGCACCACCACCCAATCCTCAGCAAAAAGATCTACTGTGGTTATTGTAGATTCAGCATGGTCATATTTTTTAGGAAATAATGTAAGACTAGGATTGCCTTCTCTTGACATCATTTTGCCGTGCTCCAACATTTTTACAGCCCAATTAATATCTCTTTTAAGTTCTATATTATTTGTCTTAAGAAAACTATCAAAGCTACTTCCTATATGTTTATTCTCAACAGCATAAGGTAAATAATCTTCACCTAGATCTAAAGTATATGGGAAATTAGTCTTATCCAACTTAGCAGCTTTCCAAGTTTTGTCTTTATTTTGATGATGTGTAAAGTCTTTAACTTCAGCACCCCATTGTTTGGTTTCATAATAATATTTGTATGTCTTACCATTTACATAAGCAAAACCATACATTTGCCAGTTTGTACCATTTGAACGAGGATCTTCTTCTGCTAATAAACCATGGTAAATGTAGCATTCATGTTTTTGCATCATATCCATAGCAGCTGGAGTGTTATATTCACAATTTTCAATATTGCAATCGTAAATTTTACTCACACCCTTGACATTCATACTTTTACCTGTACGCTTCTCAAACTCACGAATTTTGTTGTGATAATAATCTTTTTGATTTTTAGGCGAGTTATCCATATCTTATGATACCATAAAAAAATGAACTTGTAAGAATTTCTTACAAGTTCATTAGGATAAAGAAAACTAATAACTAAAACAATTTTACATTAGGAAAGCTTGTCAATACTTCAAATCCCATATTGTCCCAGTGTCTTTCATCAGCAAAAGGTCTGAAGTTGATCCAATATGCATTGTCTGGATTCCAAGTTCTTTGTTCACCAATTTCGTTCCATGTATGGTAAATCAAGTGAGTATAGTTGACATTGATTTCTTCAAATGGGAAATCAACTGGCAATGGAGAATCAGCTACTAAATATCCATCTTCAACAACTACTACTCTATTTTTTGAAACATATAAATCAAATTGAACTCTTCTGTCCAATCCCTGCCAAGTTCTATTTAGGGGATAATCTCTTCTTTCAACACTTGGTCTAAAGAATATTTCACCCTCGTATTTACCAGAAATAGCATTCATAGTAGATCTGTAAATGATTGCTCCTGAACGATTAGAAGAATAAGCATCCATCAATTTATTCAATGATGCTTTTGATGTTTCTTTAATCCACCAATTATTAGGATTAAAATCAATGTCATCAATCATCTTGAATGTTCCTGGTGTCCATTCATATTCAGCAGCACCACCAAATTCAGCAAATCTAATCCAGCCAGATTTAGGAGAATAATTTGATTCTAAATTGAAAGCTGGAAATTTATTGCTATCAAAAAACTTAGAAGATAATTTGACATTAACATCATTACCATTTTGAACTACAGAGTTAGCAACAAATGTACCAACCTTATATTCAGTGAGATGATTAACACTTCTATAAGGAGCTGGGTAAGAATAAATACTTTCTCTATCAGCAAACTTCACTGGTACTCTAAATGATTTTCTTGAACCATCTGTATTGTAGCCAGTGTCAACATTCATAGAGTGCCCACCAGCGCCAATCGCCCATCTAAATAATTTACCTGATTTTGTATTCTGTCCAATTTTATCTGCTGCTTTTCCAGAATATACAATTTCTCCAGCAGGTAATAAAAGAATATCGCACCATCTTCTGCCACTAAAATGGGGATCAACTTCAAATGTTAGGTGTAACACTTTGTCTCCAGATATATTTGCAGTTTTCTTTGGGCTCATCAACATTACACCATTGCTTACGTGAGAAGGTGTAGATGACTGTCCTAAAGTTCCACCATCATATATTGTATCCATGAAGTGAGAACCCATTAAGAATACAGTTGAAGCAGATGTATCAAGATCATCTAAGAAGAATGACCATTTATCATTTTCATACCATCTTAGAATGACATCACTTTTGTTCCAATATTGCCAATTTCTTCCAAATCTTTGTTCAACCACATCCATCTTTTGTGGCATTTGAACAATAGGTTTGAAGTCTCTAAAGTTGTCAAAGAAAACTTGTTCACCAGTTAAGGTTTTTTGTATCGTGATTACTTTGTATGGTGCTGATTTTGCAAGCACTATTGGATTATTAGATGGATCACCGTGTCCATTAACACCAACATGAACTTCGCCACTTGGACCACTTGCACCAGGTCCAATGACACCATCAATTTGTTGATATGGTCCAAACTTATCTAATGCTTCAACAATTAGATTATATGATTGATTACTTACCAAACCATTCATCTCAACCATATTGTAGCCAGAAGAATATTTGACTGAATTTGGATTGTTTTCTACATAAACTTTGTAGTCAACAGCGCCTGGAACTAAATCAAACTTCACAACAACACTGTCATCATTAGGAGTATATCCAGTAATATTGACAGGAGTTGAGATTGGTTCAAGTGGACCAAATCTAGTTATAATGTCTGCTGCTGGACCGAATGTTTCTTGTGTTGTAAAATGATTTCTATTCACAGAAGCAATAACATATCTATAAGTTTTGCCAGAGATAACATCTTTGTCTATGTAATATTGAGACCATAAATTAGATGCAATTAGTTTTCCATCTCTATAAATATTATATGCGCCAGGAGCATCTTGGCCATATACTTGTTGATCTTGCCATTTGATGAAGTTTCTTGGCTTGCCATTATTCCATTCTGCAGCAGTGACATATTTTCCAGGAGTTGATGGTGGTCTTGTAGTCCATCCAAAATTATAATTAGGAGCAAAGTCACCTCTTGCTAAACTTAAAGCAGAAGGAAAAGATTCTAATCCATTTTTGTCAACAGCAGTAACTGTATATGTCCAGCCTTCACCAAATATAAGCTGGCTTACTGTAAATGAATTAGTATTGGAAGAACCAATCTTTTGACTATATCTATAAATATTATAAGATACAGCATCAGAATTAGCGTCCCAAACCAATTGATCATAAGCACCATAATTCCATAATCCAAATGTTCTTAAGTTAGTGGGAGCTTCGGGATTCTTAAGATCTAATAAAGGAATAATCGCAGTAGATTTATTTGATAATTGTAAATATCCTGATGGGACTACACCACAAACATAGTAATCCCATTTTTCCTGATACTTTACATTTCTGTCAATAAAAATATTCTCGTTATTTGTAAGTTTGGCATAAGGTTTATTGTAATCAGGCTTCACACCTTGGCCAACTCTATATACAAAATAGCGAGTACATTTGGGTATTAAATCCCAACGCATCTTGACATGATAATTACTAGGAGTACCAACGCAATAGCATAATTCTACTTGCGTTGAAAAGTTTTTTACTTGTGGTGGTTTTTGCCCCAGCGCACAAGAAATAAAGGTGTATAAAAACACAAATAAAACAATAGCTTTCTTCATTTTAATACCTCCCCAGGTTTATTTTTTAAGATGAGAGCTATTGTTTTATTCTTTTTTTTACTAACAGCAAACTTGTAGATATATCCTTGATTGACTATCTGTAAGCGATGAATCCAAAGTGTTCAATGTCTTCATACAGATTGTAACCGTGAAATTTAAATTTCTGTGTAAGTTCAGCATAATTTTGCTGCATAGATTTGCCATTGATGTGAGCAGTGTGATGACACTCTACCCAGTATCTTCCAACTTTATCCTTGAGTTGTTCTATTAACTCATCAGTAAAGATGTTGACTTCTTCTCCTTCAATATCCATCTTACAAACGTCTAAGAAATCAATATTGTTTGCTTCAAGGAATGATGGAAGTGTGAATGTTCTAACAACTAACTGAATTTTAGTGTTACCTGCTGGAGCTCTGTTGTGAATTGTTGACTGCCCTGTTGCTTCTGGAAAAAAATAAAAATTAGTTGAACCATCTTGTGTTGAGATAGCACAATTATGAATTTTTACATTGTCAACTTCTTTTGAAAATTCCTTAATTGTTCTGCATAATACTGAACTTGGCTCAATTGCGTGAACAGTTTTGCATTTAGGGGAACAATAAAGTGAAAAAAGACCACCATTAGAACCAATATCCAAAACTGTAAGATTTTCTGATAAACCATCAAACAGTTGGTCAAAAATATATTTAGATGAACTAATAAATGGTAAATATTTGCTTTCTGGAGAAGCAAATTCATCTAAAATTCTTTTAGTGACATCATTGTATGATAATTCTAAATCAGAATCATCTATTCTCTTAATTAAATAAAAATCTTCCATAAATAAATTATACTCACAATTTAGAGATTATCAAATTCCACTTCTTCGTAAATTTCCCAAACAGGCCCAGCATTATCTAAAATATGTGTATGTAGTTTAATGAAATCTTCCCAGGAATAATAAAACAGATTTCCTAAACTGTCCATAAGTATTTCTTCATCCCTGTAAATGTAATAAGCTTCAGGCCATCTTTTGTATCTAACTTTTAAATTAAGCGCAATTAATGGACGAGTTATTTCACTAAATAATTTCATTTCTTGTTTTCTTTATGAGATTTACCAACACTCTTGCTGCATTGTAAGAGTCCCAATATGGATCATGCTTATCTCCATCAAACTTGCAACCCATTTCAGCCAAAGAACGATCCAAACCATTGTTGTGAGATTTTCCAGAGAGCACAGAATACAACAATGATATATTTATGTATTCATTTGAGAATGGATATTTACAATCTTTATCCCTACATTCATAATGCATGAACTCATTGTCATTTCCCCAAGCTGCACAAGGAAAAGATTTAGTTTTGAACTTATCCGAAATACTCTTGCACATAAATTCAAATTCAACACCATTTTCAGCTTGCTCTTTAGTAATACCTGTAATACGTGTGCAATATTCAGAAATTTCACTTCTTACAGGCTTGCACACCATATGAAACTTATCAGAAATTGCTAAAGTCTTGAGGTCTAAAATACAGGCCCCAAGACTTATCACCTCTCTCCACTTATAAGCATTGTCTCTTCCCTCCCAACACGTAGCTTCAAGGTCAAAAACAATGATTTTCTCACAACTAAACATCAAAAATCCTATCTATGATCTAGTAAAACAAGATCATAATCCACACCAGTACCATTCCAATATTGATCCCTAAAGTTATCAATAGCCTCATAATATTCCGCTCTGTCATCAAACCTTATTATTATAGGCTCAGCTCCAAGATCAGTCAAGATTTTTTGTATTAGTAATCTTCCAGTTCTTCCATTGCCATCAATAAAAGGATGCACAACCTCAAAATAATGGTGTGAAAGTAAAGCAGCGTCTAAAGGGCTGATTTTATTATCATTAGCAGAATCAATTAGTCTTTTGGTAAAGTCATACCAATTATCCATCAAATTAGGAATGACAACAGGATTCGGACATATGTCGTGACCAATCCACACATCCACAGTTCTATATTGTCCAGAATTACCATTTTCAAAAAATGGAATATTCTTTGTCAAAAACCTATGCAAATCGAGAGGAGTGTGTTTCGTCAATTCCCAGCCTGAGGATAGTGCGAAATTTAAAGCACTCATATGATTATTATATAAGGTACAACCAGAATGAGTTCCCACATAACCAGGCTGAGGATCAATCAAATTACTCTCATAAACAAATGTATGTTTCCAAGAATTACAAAACATTTAAATACCTCATTTCTTAATACTTTTCGAAAGCAATTCTTATTATATCGCAGAATATAATTAAGTGACACATTAATGTAAAGGAGAAAAATTTATGTCCTTGTTATCAAAATTATTGAAGAAAACTGTAGGCATTCCAGAAGTTAATATCAACAAACTTCCTTTCGCAAACAAAATTGTCGGCGATTGGGAGAAAAAGTCTATGGAAGACTTAGTAAAACAATTACCAAAAGAAACTATCACTAGGCTAATAGAAGTTTGTAACTCAGAATTAAAATCTAGATTGTAAAAAATCAGTCTATCTCATTGAAGTAGTTTGGAGGGAAATTATGGACAATGACAAAAGACGTAAAGATGCTGTTTTTGTAATACTGTATAGCGTAGTGGGATATTTGCTTATTCTACTAGTAGCAAGATAAACTTTAAGTATAAGTAATCTATGCACGAGTACTTAAATGAAGATTGTTTAACTTATATAAAATCATTAAAAGAAAATTCGATTGATCTTATTCTCACCGATCCGCCTTACTTTATTGGGTTTGATGGTGGTAAAGGATGGGATAAACAATGGAACTCAGATGATTCTTATTTAGATTGGTGCGAAAAATGGTCAAAAGAATGTGCCAGAGTACTCAAACCTAATAAGATGATGTGTGTATTTGGAACCTTAAAATACAATACTTTTTTGCGTTATAGATTAGAAGTTTTAGATAAACTTCCAAACTTCTATCAACAACCAGAAATAATCTGGTCCTACAATTGGGGCGGAAGAAGTAAAACAAACTTTGCTAGAAAACACGAATTTATTTGGTGCTACTCTAAAGAAAAAACTTTTACTTTTAATGCAGATAGTGTAAGAACAGAAAGAAAACAAAAAGTTAATATCAGAACAGGAAAAGAATACGAACAAGGTACTATTCCAACTTGTGTCTGGGAAAAGAATAATCACACAACAAGCAAAGAATACTGCAATTGGCATCCTACTCAAAAACCAATAAGCATACTAGAAAGATTTATTCTCGCATATACAAATCCAGGAGAAACAGTACTAGACCTATTTAATGGCGCTGGATCCACTATGATAGCCTGCGAAAATACTGGAAGAAATTTCAAAGGATGCGAAATAGATACTGAGTATTATGAACTGTCAATTGCAAGATATACAGAACTTACTGGCAAACAATATAACAATAACTTAATAAAATTACCAGGCAACTAAAACCAAAGCAAGGTATTATATATATAGAGCATTGAAGCCCTATCCATTTTCAGGATAGGGCTTTTTTATTTAGAGGAGATTATAATGAAACTAAACTTTGAAAAAATATTTTTTTACTTTATGCTTGTAATTGTTAGTGGTAGTATTGGATATGCAATTAAACCAGAACCAGTGAAAGAAAATTCAAACTCATCTCAAATTAGAGAATGTGTTCAAGCTATGCATATGATGTCTGACGCATCAAAGAAAAATTATTACACTTCAACAGCCAAATCAAAAAAACAAGTAGCTATAGAAAGGATGATGAGTAGATGATAAACAATTTTTCTTTATTCTGCTTCTTATATGCAGAAGAATTTGAACATAATCAATTAAACGAACTTATATCAAGTTTTTTCAGTTTCAAAAACAAATGAAAAATAAACAAGATATGTTAGTAGGAATAATCACAATCATTGCAACAATAGTAGCAATGATTTTTTCCCTTAACTATACTTCAAAAGTCTTAACCGAAAATGCACACAGAAATACTGTCCCAATAATAATAGATAAAAAAGATCCAAAATTCCAAATAAAAAACTGGGGAATGAATAGAACAAGGACAAAAAAAGACGCTGCAATAGAAAGAATGATGAGCAAATAAATACTTAATATGGTATTATGAGAATATGAACGCAAATCAATTCAAAAATCTCAGCTTAGTATGTTTAGTACTAGGCTTCGTCTCAATCGCTGGATCAATCGCAATCTGGTACCTTACTGGCGGAAAATCAATGGAAGCACAAGCACACGGAGAAAGATTTGGAATCTTTGTCGGACTCTGGGCTCCAACATTTATGATCCTCTCCAACCGATTTGATAGATATTCTGAAAGCAAGAATGATACAACAGCGTAAACTCGTAGATTTTATATTCGGACTAATCGTAGTAGTATCAACAATTATTATCCTAAAAGTTGCTTGCGATTAATTTTTAGGTATAATAGTTTTGATGGTCCTCAGTAGCTCAGTGGTAGTTCAGCATTCGCCTGTTAAGCGAAAGGTCGTTGGTTCGATCCCAACCTGAGGAGTTCGATCCCTACTTATAAAGTAGGGATTTTCTTTTTAAAGGAATATATTTTCTTTTTTCAGTATAAACATAGTGGTTGAACAAAAATATAACAACCACTAGGAAAATGAAAATGAGAAAATGTTTGAATTGCGAAAAACAAGTCCCAAGATTGGCTTGGATTGATGGGAAAAAAAGAAATTTAAATAACAGAAAATATTGTTTTGAATGTTCACCATTTGGTCAACATAATACAAGAAAAATACACGATCCAGCTTCAGCTAGTACTCCAATTTATGAATGTAGAATTTGCAGCAAAACTTATCAAGGTGGTCATGGTCAATCCAAAGGAGTTTGTTCATCTTGTAGAGTTTCTGCATCTAGAAGAAATAAAAAAACTGCTTTAATTGAATATAAAGGTGGGAAGTGTATAGTTTGCAATTATAATAATTGCCAACAAGCTTTGCAGTTCCATCACAAAGATCCAAACGAAAAAGAATTTGCAGTAGCTAACTCTGGTACATTGGATATTGAAAAATTAAAAGCAGAAGTTGATAAGTGTCTTTTAGTTTGTTCAAATTGCCACGTAGAAATTCACGCTGGATTAGTTGACATAAGTAAATTTAGTTAGTATAATCTTTGTAATGGTCTGTTAGTCGAGTGGTTAAGATGCGTCCCTTTCACGGATGAGATCAGGGGTTCGATCCCCCTACAGACTATTTTAATTTTTCGAGGCTTAAAATGGATCATAAACAAAAATTAATTACAGATGGCTATACAATAATTGATAATATTTTGCCATTAGAGCTTGCAAAATCTATTAATGCTGCATATCAAAATAACACTCAATGGGAATATATGGATCAAGTAAGACCAGATCATTACGGCCATGTATTTAAGAGTGAGAATCCTAATTTACCACAAGAGGGAGAAGTTTACACAGCAAAATTTAATAGATCAGATATTTTGAGAAATTCTGATATTGTTAAAGAAGCTTTTGATAATTATTTTGGTCCATTACTTAAAGAATTATCTCCTTTTCCTGTTGACGATTTTGATACCAGGTGTTATAAATTAGAAGCTGGCGATCATTACAGGACTCACTATGATGGTTATGCTGGAAAAATTAATATTATTTATTATGTGAATGATAATTGGAGATGGGACTGGGGTGGAATATTAAATATTTTATCATCCCAGGACACAGATTATTGTTATCCGATCTTTCCAAAGTTTAATAGAGTAGTGCTTTTAAATAATCAAAGTTTTTCAGCTCCTCATTTTGTTAGCTCTGTAGAAAAGTTTGCTCTAAACCCAAGATATTCTATTGTATCTTTTAATAAATAGAATTTCGAGGTATAATATTTTATAATTTCCGGTCGTTCAATGGTAGGACAGAGGTTTTTGGTGCCTTTAATTGGAGTTCGAATCTCTACCGGAAAATTTACCAGCACTATTAGTTTAGGGGTAAAACATCACACTTGTAATGTGACTTCAGGCGTTCGATTCGTCTATAGTGCTCCTTCTCCTTTTCTGTGATATAATAAAGATATGAACGAAACAATTTTAATTTCAATTTTATTTGCTTTAGTGGCAATAATTTTCGTCTTGATATTTGTCGTAATTTTTCAGATTAAAAAAATCTTGAAGTCTTACAATAATAATTTTGAAACATTGAATAAGAAGACAGCGAAAATAGTGGAGTAGATATGAATTTTATAACTGTAACTTGGATTAACTGTTCTGTTATTTTTGTATCTGTTATGGCATTTTCTCTTTATTTTAATTTTCGATTAAATAGATTGATAAAGATGCTTGACTCTATGATTACAGATCGACCAGAATGATTTTTAATCCCATCGAATTCGATGGGATTATTTTTTTAAGGTAAAATAAATTATGACTGAACGTGAGTGGGTTGAGAAGATAAAAAAAGAATGTGTCTTGAATGTTGGTAATTTTGACACTAGATATGCGATTCAATTAGTTGGGAGAAGTGGAAGTAAGTTAGGTATTGTTTCTTTGAATAAGCAGTTTATGAGTGTTGACATAATTGACAAACAAAAGTATGAGCGTTTTTATGATCAATTTTACTCTAGAAGAAATAAAGAATCTCGTCCACCATTAGTTATAGATTATCATGTTGAACATAATATAACTAAGAATGGATTTAAGGTACTTTGGGACTTTTATTATAAGAAAGTAAAGCTTAAATATTAAATAAAAAGGGGAGCTCTGCTCCCCTTTTTATTGATTTCGATAATAGTCTAGAAGAAGTTGAACACTATCTTCTATATTGTATTTAGGTTTCCAGTTTGTTTTTTCGTAAAACTTATCTACGCTTGGAATTTGTAATGTAACATCTACAGGTCTAAGTAAGTTAGGATCTTCTTTAGATATAATCTTGCAGTTAGCTTGTTTCTTCAATTCTTCTAAGAAATCACCAACTCTGACTGGAACTGTAGAGCCAATGTTGTAAGCTTCTCCAATTTCACATTTTTCTGCAGCTACCCAATAAGCATCAACAACATCTCTTACATCTAAAAGAGTGCGAACAGAATCAAGATTACCGTGAAATAAAATATCCTGTTTCCCTCTTTCAATATCTACAATTTGTTTTGCAAAAGCACTTGAAAAAATGTCAGGTCTTCGTGGGTTAATATATCCAAAAGCACGAGTAATGACACAAGGAATATCATAAGATCTTAAATATGATTTAACTAATTTCTCTTGTGTTAATTTACTAATTGCATAAACATTGACGGGGTCGATTGATTGAGTTTCTTTGATTGGAATCTCGTCTTCTTTAACTTGTCCGTATACTTCAGAAGTTCCGCAAAATTGAATCATTGGTTTCTGATTTAATATTCTCAATGCTTCTAGTAAATTTAAAGTTCCATTTACATTATTATTGAAAATTGAGCTAGGACTACTAAAAGAAAGTTTTACGTTAGCATTAGAAGCTAAGTGAAATATATAATCTGGCTGTGCAACTTCAAGAGTTCTAATGACGCTTCCAAGATCATTCAGATCACATTCAAACATTTGTACTTTAGAAAAAACTCCTGACTTATTTTTTCTATCAGTATGCCATCTTGAAATGCCTTGAATTTGTATGTTTAAAATGGTTGAAAGGTGCTCAGCTAAATAAGTTGCGCCACTACCATTAATTCCTGTAATAAGTGCTTTTTTCATAATGTTATTATACTCAATCATCACATTCATTGTAATATCCGTTATCGTTAGGGCATATTACATTATCTTCTTCATTTGCTGCAAAATGACAATAAGATAAATCTGAGTGAGCAATTAATAATTTCATCATTACTTCATACAAAATTGGGTCTGTGCAATATGGCGTATATATTTGCATTACTTTATCGTAATTGACAAGAATAAATTTCTTATCGTTTAAGCTGATAGTGAAAAATTTATTAAGTTCAGTTTCAACAAAAAATGCTTGTAATCCAGGAACATTTTTCTTTAGTGAAGCCCAATTTATTCCGATATTATTTTGTGCTGGAAAAATACTCTTGCCCCAATCTTTGAGACGTAAAATAAGTTCAACATCGTATGAAGATTGTCTTGGTAGATTATAGATATCAATTATTTTCATTTCTATTTGCATTATACCTAATCTATGGTACGCTGTCCGTATGAAGCATACAATTACTATCATTGATGAGAACTTTGAAGAGAAAAGTCTTGAATTGACTTATGCTCAATTACAAGAACTTAATCGTTGGTTAAATATTTATTTAAACACAGGCAGAACGCTTGAATATAAGTTAGACAAAAGGACTAAAAAAGTTATTGATGTAAAGCTTGCACAGATGTAAGTTGTGGTATAATTAGAGAGTAAGAGAAATACGGCTCCATAGTTAAATGGATATAACACGGACCTTCTAAGTCCATATTTTAAGTTCGATTCTTAATGGAGCTACTATTTATACCCCCTAATTATTTAGGGGGTATTTCTATTAATCTACCGTGAATTTCTCTATGGCAATTAGCACAAACTAAAAGACATTTATCAAGTTCTGACTTTACTTTTTCAAAAGAATACATTTTTGCGTGTCCCAAAGAAAAATCTTTTATAGAAGGATCTTTGTGATGAAATTCTAATGCACCATTGTATTTATCATAATTGCAAATTTGACAACACCCACCTTTGTAATCTATTGCCTTTTGCTTTAAATCTCTTTGCCTTTGAATAGATCTGATATTTTCACAAGATTTACAATTTGAAGAATATTGTTTTCGAGCTTCGTCTCTTTTTTTATAAAATTCATCTTTGTTTTTTTCTAATTTACAAATTGAACATTTTTTTGTTTTGCCTTCTTCAAGAGAATTTACAAGTAGATTTGTAGTATTGTGCGCTCTAAAAGGTGAACACTCTAAACAAAATTTTCTATTACATATATTGTGTCTTTTGCCATCAATAACAATAATGTTTGGCAAATCATTATTACATTTTAAACATTTTTTCATAAAACTATCTCCTATTAGCTTTATTATACAAAAATTTATTTTTTACCTTTGAGCTAAATATAAGATTTTTCTTGTTTAAAATGGAATAAAAATATATGTGGTATAGGTATTCAATGGTTAGAAGAGTTAGCCTGGTAATATTGTTTGATGATGATAAGGTTTTGCTCGGTAAAAAACCTAGTGGATTTTGGATACCTGGAGGTCACGCTAACTCTGGCGAATCTTCAAAAGATGCTGCAATAAGAGAACTCAAAGAAGAGACTAATCTTGATTTATCTAATTTAAAATTATTTTATTCTAAGATTACTGAAAATAAAATTGTAGATGTTTATGTGTGCAACGAATTTTCTGGAGAATCAAAGGCGGATGATGATTTAGAGGAAGTCCATTGGTTTAGTGTCAACGAACTTCCTGAAATGCGATTAGATGGAAATGAATTAATTCAACAAGCTTACAAAGAAATATGTTTGTAACCAACATATTCATAAAATTCTAAAAGCTCTTGTGCATTAAATCCTCGCATTCTTCCTTCATTTAGTAAGTTATTCTTTAATTCTTCTTTCCAAGTTTTGTAATTTGGACAATCTTGATCAAACCAATAATTTTCCAGCAATTTGTAATTTATAGCAGTTATGTCGTGTGACTGGCCATATGGAAATTTATAAAATCTAAATGTATTTTTATAATTTGTAAAGTCTGTATTGAAATATAATTGATTTCCCATTGCAGCTTGCGCAAAATTTATTTTATCTAAAACATAATCATCACAAAATAAATAAAAGAATAAAACTTCTGTCACCCACCCCAAATAACCATAATTTCTTCCAGGGATTTGACCTAGCATTTTTTCATACTTTTCTTCAAAAGTAAGATTTTTTAACTCAGGATGAAACTTATTTATTTGACTTACAAAGAAAGGTGGAAATTTTATTGTTTTTTGAAAATTCATAAAATTTTCTGTATTATCAAGAAACAACATTTTTTTAAAAAAATCTTTGCCCTTCTCTAAAATTTTTTTTCTTGAAATAAAGAAATGGTCTCCAGGAAAAAAATAAAATATTGATTTAGATACGTTGTGTGTATTTATAAAATTGCATCCAAGCTCATTTGCAACTTCCACCATAGGCAATATCCTAGCCCAATCAAAAGCGTATTGAGTGTAAATAGCTCTTCCAAAACAAAGACTTCCCCAATCTGAAGTAAAAGTACTATCCATAGCTAAATGAATCTTGTGTACGTGAGCATCAGGATCGGATTGACAAGTTATCAAGTATTCTGGAAGATTATCCCAATTTTCTAAAATCCAAGTTGAAAAAATTCCAGGAAAGCCAAAACTTGAATCCATTTTGATATCATCTTTATGCGGATTGTCACCAACACAAATTACAGTTTTTGGATATTTTATTTTGTCTATAAATTTACTTCTGTCTTCATCTTTGTAATATACTAAAACGTGTTTATCTTGCATTTTTTTCCTCTTGTTCATTATACATTTTACAAAGATGTCTGATTGATGATAAAGAACATTACATTTGGAGGGCAGTAATGAAACTTAAATTATCACCAATGGAGTTGATAATTTGCTTAATGGTGATAACAACACTATTAGCAATTTTTATTCCAATATTTCTTTTAGCTTGGTCAACATTCTAATTATCAACAATAGTATAAGAAATACAAGTTGTAGGAGGACCAAAACCTTGCAAATATCTTACTTTGACTGATTCAACAAATCTACTTGTGTCATCAGGAATAATTTCAGCTCTAACAAGAAGATCAACAATAGGCTTTACAATATTGTCTGGGTCGCTTCTCATTTTCCATTGTGTATCAGCAAGAATAAGAATTTCTATTTCTATTGGGTAATTTGTTGCTGGTAATAAATTATCTTTAATGATTAGGACATTCTTTTCTATCCAATCATTATATTTTTTGCTTTTCACCATTTTTCCACGAGCAACAGGAGCATACATCTTATTTGCGGAAAATGGTTCTTGGATAGTACAAGATTTTTTAAGCATATAAGATTTGTACAGAGATAGTATAGGTAATAAGAAAAAATTATGTGGTATAAATTAGCACAACAATTACAACTTCCTGGGTTAGATATAGAACAATCCCAGCCAAAAATTAAAGAAAAACCAGAACCAAAAGATAAATCTCCAGAACTTTTAGAAACACAAAAAGAACCTCAAAGTTTATTCTTTAGTGATTGGGCTAAAGGTCATTATGTGCCAGAGCAACCTGTCTATCACGGAACAACACACGAATTTGATAGATTCGATATTGACAAAGGTTCAATGAGTAATTATTTTGGTCCAGCATTTTATTTTACTAGTGATGAAGAAGATGCTTCAAAAAATTACACTGGTACTGGGCCTGATCAAGAAAGAAACATTGAAAATCTTCAATATGATTTGCTTGATCAATATGGTGAAGACGAATATTATCTATGGAATTTATATAGCGATGATCCAAGATACAGTAAAGATTTCAATGAAGATGGCAAACCATATAACCCAAATTATCTAGCAGAAAAAATTGCCAAAGATACAATTTTAGGACCAAATAAGCCTAGAGTAATTCCTGCTCACGTTAGAATGAAAAACCCAATTCATCTGACTAGTTCACAAGATGCAGAACATCCTGAAAAAGTTTTCATTGATGATGTAGAAGGTAGTATGGATTTTTTAGGTAAAAGAATCAATCCTTCTGACAACCATAATTTTAGTACAGTTATATCAAAACTTCATAATATTATAGTGGACTATTTGGATTTTGATATTGCTAATGAAATTTGTGAAGAATTAGTTCAAGAAAATTCTGTTGGGTTTGATGAAGAAATTTCAGCATCTTCAATAATTATGGACTTGATTAAAAAATTAGAGTTTTGGGACCGGGATCAAGATACACATTTTAAAGGTGATATTGTCAAAAGATTTGTAAATTCATTAGGATACGATAGCATTGTTATGGATCCTAATGAATTTTTCAGAATGTACTCTCAAAAAAGACCAATCAAGCATTTCATCACTTGGAATCCTGAAAACATTAAACACGCCAGAGAAAATATAGAGTTTGACCCAGGGAATCCAGTTATCACTGCAATGAGTGGTAAAATTAATTTATGGAAGAATTCTTTGCTGTAGTTTTCATCGAGTGTATGATGGAAAATAATAGATGTTTTTCAGAAAAAGATTTTTATAATTTACTCAAAACACAAAGGTTGGATTCTTCAAAAATAAATTTCAATGAAGTAATGAAAGAATTTCTTACAGAATTTGAATTAACATCATATGAAAAAATTGATAATATTTGGCAGCCTAAAGGAAAATTTATTTCTCACAAAGCAATTTCAAATATAATAGATGAATTAGATTTACATTTAGAAGTTGAAAATTCATTAGGTGGATTTTACGAAACAAGTTGTGATGTAGTGCAAAAAATCAATAATTATCTTTGGTTGTGTGAAAAAGAAGCTCTCCAATAAAGGGGGGCTTATTTTTTTGATAGAAACATAATGTGAGGAACTAAAAATGAAAAATCATTTGAAATTATTCAAACTTTCACAAAGGCTTGATAAAAATAATTTATATTCACTAGCTGACAAAATTGATAGATTGGCGCAAAACCAAACTAAAAATTTTGAGAATAAACAGCAAGCTACAGATTATATAAAGAATTTAGGTATGCCAAGCTTTTCTCAAAATATGGATAAAGCTGCTGATGAAGGCGTTACAATTAATGGTATTTCTATCAAGAACGATCCAGAAATGCAGAAATTATACAAAGATAGTTTATCATCAGGAGGCGCAGTTGCAATGCCAGCAATGGCACCAATGCCTATGCCTATGCCAGCACCAATGCCTTCAGTTCCGCCCGTAGTTTAATTCGCATCCCAAACCAAAAAAAACAGGGGCTACTTTTTCAAAGCCCCTGTTTTTTTTGGTTATTGGTCTGCTTTAATTACTTCGATAGAGGATCGTTTCGACGGCCACCTTCACGACGATCATTAGCTGGAAGAGTTGTCTTTGTTACAAGCTTTAACCCGTCAACACTAAATTGATAAAGAGTGTTGCCAGAAAGAACATAAACAAAATTACCAGATGCAGCAACAGAAGCAGCACCACCACCTGCTCTCATCCCAACACCCTGACCAAGAGGGAATGGAGTTTGACCTGGGCGTGGAGCTTCTTGAATTCCACCTGGAACCTGTGCAAATGCTAGCCCGAAAACAGCCAATGAAGCTGCAAGAGAAACCAAAATTTTATTCATAATTTTTACCTCTGTTCAATAGACGAACAATGTTATTATATGTTCAATAAATGAGTAAAAGATTAAGATAGATCTATAACAAAAAAAAGATCTACTTTCGTAGATCTTTTTTAGAATTATCTTACTTGAAATCCGTTTTGATCAAGTACTGGAAGATTGCCAGCAGTATATACTTGTTTACCCCAGAGGAAATTATTTGGATTTACTGTGGTTTCAAATCTCATAAACTTTGAGTGGCCATCTGCAAAAGTATAATTTGCGCCACCTGTATGTCTGTCAGCTTGAATGTATGCAATTTGTAAAGCACCACCAGCATATCCAGATGATTTGCAAGTAGCCCAGGCACTTGCAGCCAAAGATGGAGTGACTGCATAAACTGCTGACAGACTTGGCGCAAACTGTGATAAATCTTCACCCTTCCAAGTTCCGCCACTCACACTAGTCATAAATGCATTAGTACTTCTGTGGCTCTTGTTTACATAACCACCAGAAGAAGTACCAGCATTAGAAGTGTCATTAATACAAGCTAATGTATTTGTCATCTCTGCTACTACAATTGTATCTGCTGCAAACTCAATAGCTGAAACAGAAGCAACATTAGCAGGATCAATGCTTCTACGCTTTCTTGGTAATACGGAAGCATTAGCAACATAAGAAATTCTTGGTGCTTGTAAATCTAAACCTGGGTTAGTAGGAACAATTCCCTTATTTGGATCTGATGGACAAACAAATACTGACCAATTCTTTACGTATGGATTAATAAGTCCTGACCATTGATTATATCCATTAGTACCGTTGGAATCATTTGTATACCAGTATGCTTGTGGATAAGTTTCATCATAGTCTTGAGCATACATAGTAATACCAAGTCCCATTTGCTTGGTGTTTGAAAGGCAGGATGCAGAACGAGCCTTTTCACGAGCTTGGGCAAAAACAGGGAAGAGAATTGCAGCCAAAATAGCGATGATTGCAATGACAACGAGTAATTCAATAAGAGTAAACGCTTTTTTCATATTAGTTTCCTTTTAGAAATCTTGTTATTATTATTCCGCTTAATAAAAAGACGTATATTAAGGTTTTAGACAAAATTCTTAACATAAAGGAACAGTCTTCTTTTATTCCCTATAATAAAAATATGAATTACAAAATCAAACTCAAACAAAAAAAATATTTGTTCTTAGATATTGATGGAGTATTGAATTCATTTGATGATTATAATATGACAGGTAATGAATTCATAAAAAACTTAAAGAATATTTCATTTATTACTAGCAAAAAACAAATGTCTATATTGAATAACATAGTAGAAGAATATAATCCCACAATAATATTATCATCATACTGGAGAACAAGATATTCTTTAGAAGAATTGAATAATATATTTAGGGAAAATGGTTTTGTGGGCAAGATATCTGGAATTACTAGCAAAGAGGGCGAAGAACACAAAGATAGGTGGAATCAAATCAAACTATATATAGATAAAAATAAAGTTAAAGATTATATTATATTAGATGATGAAGAAATAACCAGAACAGAGAGAAAAATAAATAACTTTGTAAAAACAAATTCTTATGAAGGTTTGACAGAAAAACATTTAAAAGATATAGGAAAAATCTGGTAGGACAATATGGCAAAATTTATTCGTGCAAGTAAAAAATTTATCAAGATATCTCAGAGTGAAGAAAAATATTATCATGGCACAACTACTGGTGAAAATGATTCAATTCTTAAAAGTATTATATCTTCAGGCATAGACCCAAAAATTGCACAAGGATTTGGGCAAGGAGCTGGGTTTTATGTTTTCAATAGCATAAATCAAGCTAAAAGGCAAGCTATGTCACTTAATAGTTTCTTTAGTGGCAGTGAAGTAACATTTGAATATGTGGGAAACCCAGATACTATACCAGGTGGATATCCAATGGTGGTTTCACTTCCAGTTGATTTAAAATCAGAAACATTTGATTTAGATTATGAGTCATTGCCACGATTTGGATTTTTTATAATAAGAGAAATGTACGACTTGATAAAAACTTTGCCGCAAGATGCTTTTGCTGAATTGGATCTTTTGGGAAATAGGCCCTCCGCAATACCGGAGCACACTACTATAGATTCTTCTTTATTAGGCGATGGTGAAATAATAAGATTGAGGTCAAAACCAAAACCTATTCAAAAACAAAAACGCACACGTAAACAAAAAATAGCATTTTATGTCAAAGACACGCTAAAAGAATATGAGACTGGAGATGTCGGAACTGGTTATACTTATCATAAAATTTTAGAAGTTCTTAAAAAATATTTTCCAGAGGAATTCAAGAAAGCAGAAGAAAAAGTTTTTGAAATTTTAAAACCTCTTGAAAATTATGATTATAAATCAGACCATCCCGATGTGGATTGGAAATATGGGACTCAACCTGTAGCTTTTAAATATAACGGAAAATACAATATTCATATCGACCCAGCTTTAGACATTATGGTTTACTTTAACAATAATTGGATAAGTGGTCAAGAATATATGCAGCAAAAGGATTCTACTAACAATACTGAAAATAGCACATCAGATTCTCAGAACACAAAGACATCAAGGAATAAAAATATGGCAAAATTTATCAAGACAGCATTATTAGAAGTAAGAGAAAGAACTGAACAGCAAGAAGTTCAATTAGAAGAAGTAAGAACTGGTGAAACATATACTTCTCTTTATGACGCATTACAGAAACAACATAAAACTGTAGATGCTCAGACACTTTGTGAACTCTTTACTCCTCTCCATAAAAATACAAACTACAATTCATTAGAAGAAGCTTTAGGTAATAAGGCGGGTTTGTATGGTAGAAAAAACGAAGAATTAGCAGAAAAATCATTCTCAGAAATATTAGAAGAAATTGAAAAAGGTTTCCCAGAAGAAATTCTTGAGTTACAATTAAGAAATAAGAAATAATTGGATTTATAGCTAATAGACAAAACTATTAGCTATAATAAATTTAACAGGTGTAATAAGATGAAAAATAAACTTTCAAAAGAACAACTTGATCTTTTAAATAAATTTAAAAACACAAAAGATAATAAAAGCGCTGCAAACTTAAATGAAAAAACTGAATCAAAAATTAATTCAGTTTCTCATAGACCAAACTTAAGAAGAAGCGGATCAAGGGGTAAGTGACGGACTCCAATCTGGGCCTGCCAATACTTCCAAGAATTCTTCATAAGTGTAATACTGAGTTTTAGTAGTTAATGATTCAACACAGTTAGGTACAACTTGCCCCTGCCACTTTACAAATGTCTTTAATCCATCAACACTTAAACGCAAAGTGTCAGCAGATGTTTCAAGTACTTGTGTAAAATCAATCAAGGGTATTTCTGTAACGTGAAAAATAACAAATGTTCTGTCCATATTTTTATTATAAAACAAAAGGTAGGGTTAGTTCCTTCTTTGAATAAAAAAGAATGTTCGGGGACCAAATTATGCATAAAAAAATAGTACTTAATAAATTGCAGAAAATTGCAAACTTATTTGATCAATGTCAACATCACAATCAAGCAGACCAAATAACTCAAATAATGCATAAAATAGCGCAAATTGGTAGCGCTGGAATTTACAAGCCAAAAGGAAGCTCATTCCTAAGCTCACAACCTGACTTGGCAATTATTGAAAGCAAAAATAATATTCCAAATGATTTATTATATTACGCCGCATCAGTAACACAAAGAACTAAAACCCCAAAATATGATCAAGAAAATTTTGAAAAAACATTAGCAAAATTAAATTCTATTAAAAATAATCCTAAAGTAAAAGATAATTTTCCAAATATTTCAAGCAGTGTAGATTCTGCTATTGATTTGTTGAATTCAAAATCAAATCAATCTGGTGAAACTAAAACTAAAAGCACATATATAGAAAGATTACCTAGTTCAAAATTAGGAGACTATGCTTCTCCAGCTGATACAACTTTTAAAACTCAAGATACTCCATTTGATGATTTAGGACAATTTTTAGATCCATATCAAAATCCGCTTTTGCAAATGGGCGGTGGTTTTGGCGATATTGTAGGCAATGATCCAGAAGATAAAGCAAAAGACTTTATAAAAAATAAATTTAATCAAGCAAGCTCAAAATCTAAAAGACAAGCCTCAATACTAATGATGGCTATAAAATTAAAAGAAGATTTAGAAGATGGAGTCAAAGCTTTATTTAATTATTATGATGAAAGAACTTTGATGAAATTATTAAAAGAATCAAATATTATAGAACAAAATGGTGATATTACAGCAAGACCATTTGATTATTCTGAACTTATTCAAAAATTATCACAGTTAGAACCAACTTCTCCGCCAGATATGCAAACAACTTCTGGAAATAATAGTTATGGCAGTCTGGAAGAAGTCAAACAAAATTTATTATCTACAGTAGAAACTATCGATAAATTTCAAGTGTCTATATCACACGCACACGATGTTCAAAGAGAACAACAAAGAGAATTAAATGATTTACAGGGTGATACTATTCCCGACGAATGAAACAAATCTACAACAACTTATTACTAAGAAAATAAATAAACTGTAAAGAGCTATAGCAATCCTATAGCTCTTTCTTTTTTCCCAATTATATTTGTGTAAATAATATCCACTTGTCCACATCAACATAGCATACAAAAACCACTGGATTATAGTCTCACTATCAAAAGCCCAAAAAAAATAAAAACATAGTTGAATAAAAAATACAATTCTCACAAGCTTATTATAAAAGGATAATTATCGATATATTTGTAAAAATAAATTAATCACCTTTGATAAGGAAAAAAAATATGAACAATAAACAAATTGTAGCTTCACTAAATCAAATTGCTAATGAACTTGATAGCAATGGACTTTATCAAGAAGCTAATGTTGTTACCAATGTTATGGTAAAAATTAGTCAATCTGACTTACAATATTCTGGTTCTTCGAAGTATAAGCCGTATGCTAATTTAAGTCCTCAAAGTGTTAATGTCGGCAACGCTGCAGGAAGCACTGCGGGTTCATCAACGACTGATGAACAAACTTTCAATCAGGCTATTGAACATATAAAAACGCTTTTAAATATGGGCGAAAAAGAAGGAGCAAAAAGTATATTTTTCGATACTCTTGAAAAACTTACAGAACCTGCTCAACGTGAAAAGTTTAGAAATACGTACTATGAATTAACAGCTCCTTCAGCTTCTCCAAATGCACCAGTCACTAAGCCAAATGCACCATCTACTCCAATTGGTACACCTAAGCCATCAGTGCCAGGTAAACCATCCCAGCCAAGTTCCAAACCTGGTATGCCATCCAACCCTGGTAGCTCAAAGCCTTCAGCACCAAAAAGCGCAGATGGGTTAGACAGATGGGTAAATAAAGCTGAAAATATTTATTCAGCTTGGGTAACAAAAGGGGCAAAGCCAGGTTCATCAGCATTTGGATTGATCAAAGATGTTGTAGACTATATGCAAAATGTTAAATCAAGATTGCCATCATCTTTGCATAGCTCTGCAAATGCAAAAATAATCAAAGTACAAAAAATGATGCAAGATATATTTGATGGAATGCCAGACCCAACTAAGACTGTTGGAGTAATGCCTTATTATGGTGTAAGTGGAGTTAAGGGCAAAAGTGTTAATCCTTTTGCAGAGGGCGATCGTCTAGAAGGTAAAAAGCTAGATTATCAAGCCGACTACGAAAGTAAAAGATACTAATAAAAAAAGAGGAGCAAAGCTCCTCTTTTTTTATTTAAAATCAAATTATAATAAAATTAATTTTTCAGCTCTAATTGTAAAGTATCTACTTAATAATTTTCCATTTTTAATTGAACGTACAACTACAAAATCTTTTTCATCTGATACAAAATCATCACAAACTACGCCAAACTCTTCCTCGCCTTTTCCATCAATCCATTTTACTTTGGTGCCAACAGTAAATTTTTTCTCTTCAACTAAACTCCAAACTTTGCTCAACTCTTCTACCTGCTCATCTGTCAATAATCTTAACTCGTTCAATTTATCCAACAAGTTTGATTGACTAACTTTGTAATTTGTTATCTGAGTGTCCAAATTATCATTAAGTTTTATTAACATTTTTCTATCATTATTTTGCTTCCATATGATAAAAAATAAAACCAAATTTATTAACACAGACAATACTAAAAAATAAATCATTTTTTTGCACCTTTTGATTGCTTGAAATTTTTAGCAAACTTTATCATTTCATTTACTTTTTGCTTACTATAAATTTCAGAGCCATAATTCTTCATCATTACATCAACTGTTTTAGAAAAATCTTTTGCCTTTGTTGATGAAGAATAAAAACTTTTTGCATCGCCGTGACAAGTCTTGCAATAATTATTATAGTCAATCTTAGAATCTAATAATATCAAAAAATAAATAATATTAATCATATTACTTCTCTCAAAACCTCATATATCAATTCCCAATTTTCTTTTCTTGTAGAATCACTCTTTGCATTGTTGAATATCTCTATAACCTTTCCATCATATTTTGCAGTTATATAAGTATTGTTGTCAAATAAGCCATCTAACAAATTAAACTTTGTTTCATCATTACAGATAAAACCAACATAACCAATTACTTCGTATCTTCCAGAACAAATATCCCTAAATTCTTCATACAAAAATGGTAATTCCCAATTTGGGTCATAAAGATAATATTTGTTGCTGTTTTCGCAGTTATTCAACCATAAACCAGTAGTCCTAATTTTCTTCTGATCAGATAATAAATTTTTCCAAGCTTTCTTGCAAAAATTAAATGTCCTAGTATGACCCTCACAACTAGGTAATGTTTTAAAACCATTTTTATTTAAGAAATTCACAATCTTGCTTATTGCCGGATCTAATGTTTCATCGAGTTCAGTAAAATTATAGTCAGAAATTACTCTTTCTTTATAATAGTACCAGTAATTATGATCTTCACTGTAAAACCAATCATAATTTTTCAATTTATCAACAGTAATAGGATTTATTCTCATAATATATTTTTACTCATAACAAAACAAGATTCCTAAAAGGACCTTAAGAGAAATAGATAAAATAATAAATATGGAGTAAATTATGAACAAAAGACAAATAGTAACAGCATTAAGTAATATTGCTAACACTCTTGACAATAATCGCCTTTATCCAGAAGCTAATATTCTTACCAAAGTAATGAATAAATTAGCACAAGAAGATTCAAAACCAGAATATGATTATACTAAAGAAAGACTATATAATACTTTATCTGATTTTGGTAAAGAGTATGTAGCAGATAGAAATAGGGAAAATCCTATTACATCTTATAAGGAATTTGATGCTGCTATTTATCATGCTTTTCAATCACCTAATCCAAGAATAAGTGAAATGATGTTCCTAAGCCCATTTGAACAAAGCCAAAATGTTTTCACACAAATAAATCCAGATGTCTCAGAACTACTAAGAGGTATGTTTATGATTGACAGAGGGATTGACAATGATAAAACATTCCAAAGCTTCAAAGGTTCTATATATCCTGCACTAAAGAAAAAAATGCAAGAAAGACCAAGCACTGAAACTCTTGATTTGACCACTGGAATTGTACCTTTTGGAAGAAAAACAACTAATAAAAGTAATGAATATCATAAACTTTTGAGAAGAGCAAAATCATTACTCAAAAAAGCTGCTGGTGAATATTGGAATCAATCTGGCGCACAATCTTCTATGGACAATTTACTCCGATACATTATAGATGATAGTTATAATTCAGAATATAGAGATGAAGCTTATAGTATCATGGAAGAAGCGCAAAGATTACATGATCAATTAAAATCAGATGAAGCTAATATGCCAAAATATACAATAGATGTACCAAAATTTTAAGGAAAAAATAATGAATAAAAGACAAATTATAGCGTCCCTCAACAAGATTGCTAATGAACTCGACACAGCAAAGCTTTACACAGAAGCAAACACAGTAACCAAAGTTATGTCCAAGATCGCTATGGACGGAAACGATGAATATGGCAGTATGGAAGATATGGGTTATTGCCCAGAATGCGAAGAATTCACTCTAATAGACGGAAAATGTGAACAATGCGGTCATGGCGAAGATGAAGATTATCCAAACCGTAATCTTACAAATAGATTAGATGAAATTAGCAGTATGATGGATATGCATGGAAATCATCCTGCTGACAAACTTCGTGAAGATTACTCCAAAGATTATAATAACCCAACATTTTCAGAAATGAAAGATGTGTTCAGAGATTTAGATGAATTAGTTGTAGAAAATATGACGATGAATAGAGAACAAAGAAAAAGATACGAAGAAATTAAAAAGCAAATAATGAATGCTTTTTGATAATTTGAACTACTAAAATAAGTGGCAATAACATTTTGTCACTTATTTTTTTAAGGAAAATAAAATGAATAAAAAATACATACTTACATCACTATATAAAATAGCTAATACACTTGACAATGATGGTCTCTACAAAGAAGCTAACACAGTAACTAAAATTATGTCCAGATTAGCCATCGATGAAAATGATGAATATAATACAGAAGATTATTTTCCATATGGCGATCCAGACGAAGATCCAGACGAATTCTTAAACGAAGACGAAGATGAAAGAGACGATTGCTGTCCAAAATGTGGTAATTGCGACGAAAGAGAAGGCAGCACAATAGTTATGGAAAGATTTAGCAATGGAGAAATTCATTATTGTTCTAAAGGATCCTGTGACTATAATTATTGGAGTGATGCAGAAGAAGGCGTAAAACCTCCAATTTGCCCTATCTGCAAAGGAAGAGACTTCTTATTTGACGATTACTCCAACCCTCTCGCTCAATTTGAATGCGAATCTTGCTCAACAGTATTTGTTGACGGATCTGAGGCTTAGAAATGAACAAGAAACAAATTGTTGCATCATTGAACAATATTGCTAACGTTTTAGATAATACAGGATTATATAAAGAAGCTAACACAATAACTGAAATTATGTCCAGGTTAGCTATGGACAAAAACGATGAATACAATACAGAAGATTATGGTTATTGTCCTGATTGCGGCGATTGGATTGGAGATTATGATTATTGCATAGAATGCGATTGGAACGTTGAAAAAGATGACGATGGACCAGATTTTGGTGATATAGATTTTTATGATTTTATAGACGAAGATTTTGGTGAAGAAGAAACGCCAACAAAATATACACCTGAAAAACCTGGAAAATAAAAATGAATAAAAGACAAATTATCGCATCCTTAAATGAAATTGCTAACCAATTAGATATTTCGAATTTGCACTCTGAAGCTAATACTATAACCAAAGTTATGGTAAAATTAGCCGAAGAGGAAAAAATGAAAACCAAACACTCAGAAGAAGAACTCCAAGAAGCAATGTCCGAACAAGGCATTGAAAAAGCATTCGAAACTTATAAAGAAAAAGGTGGAAGCGCAAGCAAAGAATCATACTCATCACAATGGAAATCACTCATAGGAAGAATGATTGATGGATTCACAAACAATATGGGCGTTTCAATTGCTGAAGAAAAATATAAAAGAAAAAATCCATTCTGGGATCCAAGAGACTAATTAAAAAGAGGAGCTTTGCTCCTCTTTTTTTATCCCAATTTTTTCCTAGTTTGATCACTAGCTACCTTTATGTGAGCAAGCCAATCTAACATATGACCTAAAGCTACAGATGCTTTTAAACAATTCATTTGCAAAGTTCCTGAATTACTCATCAAATGGTTAAAACTATCATAAAATGTTTTACTTATTCTTCTGCCACGTAATACACCAGAAACATCGTGGGGATCTTCATATACTAAATCAACTAACTCAACAATATCTTGAGGCTTTATACGCTCTCTATAATACTTAAGAGCATTATCCCTGATTTGTTCATGAGTTAAATCTTCATTCTTTCTCATCAATTCAATTACATATTTATGTAAATCTCTAATCTTAGGATTCTTTTCAAATAAGAATTCTAAAGATGGATTTATAACTCTTTTCTTAATAACTTTCAACCCAGACTTATCTTCTTCGTCTCCAGATTCCTCAAATAAATACTTGGCAATCGGCGCACCATAAAAATATGCCATAAAAGTCCACTTATTATCTATATCTAAACCTGCAAACTCTTTCAATCCCTTTGCTAGAGTATTGAAAATCATTACAGAATTTGCAATAAAACCATACAACCCATCAATTTTTCTAATACCACTAATAAACTCTTCAACACGCTCACGAGGATCTTCTATAACCTTTACTTTATTGCACAAACTTATAAAATTTTTAGTGTCCTCAATTACCCAATTAGCACTAGTAAAACGCAATAAAATAAAATTAATCCACTTCAACGTATGACCCTGCTCAATTGTTCCCAAAATACCCTCAAGAGCAGGTACAACTTCCCCAATAATTAATAACAACTTTTCAGCATAATCTACTATAAATGGAGAATCAGGATCTAAACCACCAAATTGCAAAACATTATCAATCTCATCTCTATCTTCGTGAAATTTTGTAACCGATTTATGAAGAGGGCGATCAGTGAGAGGTTTTGAATCAACGCCCTCCACAGATGTTTCTACCGGACTAAAACCTTTCAAATTAGATAAATCAATAGCTTCTCTATACCACATACATATATAATACTAGAAAACAATCAGTCTCCCCTAAACTCTGATAAAAGTCTGACAAACATAAAAGTAACAGAGATTATAAAACCTTTGTCAGAAACTTTATCAGAAATAAGGCCCAAAAACTATATACTAATTACAGGGCAAAAAGGATGGTTATTCTCAGGGGAAAACGGAAAAAATTAACCACCCCCCCCTACTCTTCTGGGCCAAATTTAGGGGAGAAAAATAAATATATATAATAGGGCAAAAAGGATGTCTAATATTTTGGGCAAAGGGATTTCTTTTACCACCCCCCCCCACACTCCCACCAAAAATTAGGGGTAAGAATATTCCTACAAAAATTTATATATATAATAGGGCAAAAAGGATGGTTATATCTGGGGGAAAACTGTTTTTCTTACCACCCCCCCTATGTTTCCCAAAATATAGCCCACGATTTGTTCGCATATGGCCTTTTTTTTGACGGGGGGAGCGGGAACCCAACGATTATTCTAACATACCCCCCCCACCAGCTAAATAGTAAAGGAGAGAGTAGTCTTATAAACAATAACGAACAAGTGCTTCACTCATACATACTAAACTCAAAGCAGCAAGACTAGTATACTTATCATCTCTAACTATAGGATGGTCTAAGTAACAGACATCTTCTCTATACTTGGTCTTCCATATGAACAAGGCTACTTCTCTCTCAACAATGATAATAGTACCTAATTGTCTATCAGGTAATTCTATTACACTATCATAGCGTATAGGGTTAAACTGTATACCATCTTTGACCACAGGTTCTGATTTAGTAGCTTTTAGCTTACACGATAAACCATAGGGCATAATAGTTTCCCATTTGCCATCTATCATCAACGCTACAACATGATCCGTCTTATTTATTATCTTTGCCATTCTTCCAAGCCATATACCAAAATACAAACAGCCACATAATCAAACATACAAATAATACGTTAGTTACAATGATTAGTAAAGAGTTCATAGGATCCACCTGTTTGCTTGTTCGCTATATCAATCATTTCATCCCAACTGGCTGTATATCCTATCATTCCCGACAACGCTGTAGACACTGTTTCATAACTACGTCCGATCTTTTCACTTACAAAAACAGCTAACCGTCCATTATTAGTTGTTTTAGCATGTTTACCAGTTAATGGATTAACATATAACCATACGTCAGAGATCATATTATCATAATCTACAGGGTACAATTCTGGATCTGCATTGTTCATATATCTTTTATAAAATATCTTGACATGTATATACAATATGATATAATACTTGTATGGAAAACACTACAATCTCCCAATTCGTAAGCGACAACGTAGAAGGCGATCCAGCATTCAAAGGATACGTTGTCAGTGAGTTGAAGGATCTGGTAAAACAGAATCCTACAATGTCACTTTCAGAGTTGCTTCAGGATGCAACGGAATCTGCCCTAGAACAATGGGATACAGACCAATATACAGACTACTACCAAGAGTAGTCTGTACACAGCCCTTGACATTTGTCAAGGGCTTTATTATTTATTTTTTTATGCAAAGTGTTTATAGGAATGGTAAATACCATTCCTGAAAAAATTTGTCAAATAAATTTTTTTACTTGACAAGATATTGGATATGTGGTAAGACCTACATCTCCATTGCTTTTGCTTTTGCTCTTTCTTTGGCAGTTTGTGATTCTGCAAGTATACGGTCTGCTTCAGCAAGGGTAAACTGATTCTTGACGCTGTTTTTAAGCATCCTATGCAGAATCTCCACATATGCTTTCTGCATTCCAACTTCCATGGCGAGTTCTGTGATGTGTTTCATTTCGTTCATGTACATAATATATCACTTTGTATATATTATTGCAAGGCTTATTTAGTTAATAGATCATACATAAATAAGTATTGCAAAAGTGCATATTGTGCTGTAATATATAGACATGAACAAAGATACAAAAGTAGAACTAGAGTTTTCCACCAATCGTTTCTGGGAACTCTCCATGTCCGACCTTGGTTATACCGAAGGTATGACAGAAGAAGAATTCAATGCAAAGATTGCAGACTTCATCAACTCTGACGACTTTGAAACCAGGTACATACCTGAAACCAATGAACTGAAAGTCTACGCAGAGTAGACTTATCATATCTCTTGACGAAAGTCAAGAGATATTTATTTAATTTATTTTTTGTTGTTTATCTTTAGGCACGGTAAATACCGTGCCTATAAAATTTTGTCAAATTTATTTTTACTACCACAGTCCAGACCCGTTGTCAAGAAAATAATTGTTTTTAGTTAATAACTAAATAAGTATTGCAATGTGATATAACTTGCTGTAATATATAGACATGGAAAACACTACTATGCAACTCTGGGAAGTCAAGGGCTTCGAGTCTTCTGCTGTCAAGGCTCTGCTCATCGGTAAGACCGCCAACGGTCAGGATTGTATTGGATGCGCTTGGGACGCAAACACTCTCTACGTTTACGCCTATGAAGGTATCGTAGACACCTTCATGTACTACATGGAAAGATTCAATTCTGTAGGCAAGGCTATGGCATTCACCAAGTTGAAGGATGGTATGGAAGAAGGATTGTACTTTTCCCCTTACGCTTCCGGTAGAAAACTGCAAAACCATAACCAACTGTATGTCTTGCGCCGTTATGAGATGAAAAGTGCTATGACGGCTCACATTGTAGTACATCAAAACGTGTGCTTTGATACACCTGAGAATGCTATCAAAAACCTCATCTCATCTGGTGACCTTGAGGCAGAGCGTAGTTACTTTGTAGACTGTATGGCAAGACGGGTAGTCTAACCACTACCATATCCCTTGGCAAATGTCAAGGGATATTTATTTAAATATTTTTTTTGCAATCTATCTTAAGGTACGGTATTTACCGTACCTGAAAAATCTTGTCAAATAAATTTATTTTCTTGCATAGTATATACAATATGATATACTAACCCTATGAGCAAAGTATACAGAATGATTCTTGGTCAAGACCCTAACAGCACTAGACCTATTGGCACTGAGAAAACGCTTAAGGAAGCCAAAGAATATATCCTATCAAGGGCTTATAATAATGACTATTGTGCTATTTACGTAGCAGACAATGAGAATCCGGCTGGTGAATTGGTAGGACGTTGGATTATAAAGAATAAGAAACTTACATCGTTTGAAAAAAAATCAAAGCCAATTGATTATAAAAAACAAATCTTTTGACAGTTATATAAAAGGTGATATAATAACAGTATGAACGATTACAACGGTTGGAAAAATGAAACTACTTGGACTGTCAATATCTTATTTATGGAAACTATTGAACAGCTGATAAAAGATGGATACGAGCTTGATGAAGTAGCCACACATATTTATCGTAAACTTGGCGCAGATGAAATGAATTGGTACGGTAGTCAGATTTTTGCAAGTGCGTGGAAGCAAATTGACTGGTGGACGCTTGTTGCCAGAGCAAAAGAAAATGTAGAAAAAGATGCTGTAAGTATTGCAGAGTGATATAAATAAGGATACTATATAGACATGAACAATTTAGTACATTCTCTTCTCGTAGGTGCTGGTCTTTTGGTTCTTATGCTGGGTTTGCTTTCAACCCTAACATTGAACAAGCCAGCTGAATAAATAAATCCCAAGAATTTTTCTTGGGATTTATCTTTAGGTCTGGTAGAGACCAGACCTTTAAAATATTGTCAAATTTATTTATTTTCTTGACAGGTATATACTTTATGATATACTGACTGAGTAAGGAAAAAGATATGGAAATTAAAACTACTGACTACGGTGTTTGCAAAGTGTCTAAAGGTTATTACCCTAGCAATGGTAATATGTGGTTAATTCTCACTGATGCTGATGGACAGCAAGTGACAGTTATTACCTCTAACATCATTCCTATGGCAGATGGTGAATTCTGTGGAAACATTACCAACATTGGCAAAATTCTGTGGAATGATATTCTTGCTTCTGGTCTTATCGAAGAGACTGGTGAGTTGGTTCAGTCAGGATTTGTCCAATTTCCTGTATGCAAGCTGGTCAAAGAACTAGCATAACTTCTACAACAAAGATAAATCTCAAGAAAAATTCTTGAGATTTATCTTTAGGTCTGGTATTTACCAGACCTTTATTTTTTTGTCAAATTTATTTATTTTCTTGACAGGTATATACAGTGTGATATACTATTCTTGTAAGGGAGTTAGACAGATGACATATTCAGAATACATTGCGAAGTGTGAAGTCGCAAAGACAGCGTTTCAGTGCAATGTTACATCTTCACTTATAGTTGATAATGCAACACCAGAAAAACGGTTGGAGTGGATTGCCGAAGACCTTGCAAAACTTAATGCAGAGTTGGAAGTGATTGGTAAGGCGTTTGATGAACAGGATGAGGTTGGTGACCCGTTTGTAGGCTTGGAGGCAAAGTAATGGCTGTTGAGACTATTGGTTATTGGAACGCTTCTTACATCTTTGAAAGTATTGAGTTGAAAGATGATGAGCAGGAGCAGTTTTTGGAAAAGTTCACTACAGGTGATGATCACACTTCATTGACATTGGTAAGCAGATACAAGTTTTTTACAATGTTGAAAGACTTTGTGAAGAATCTTGATGATCAGGAGCCACAAGAAGCAGTACTGGCAGTTCAACACTGGTATCCTGAAGCCAAGTATGTTAACGTAGAAGCATAAAAAGAAGATAAATCCCAAGAAAAAATCTTGGGATTTATCTTTAGGTATGTGAATTACATACCTAAATTTTTTTGTCAAATATATTTATTTTCTTGACAGGTATATACAATGTGATATACTATTCTTGTAAGGGAGTTAGATATGAACATTCAAGATTACGACAAAGTGAGAGCCACAGTTCTCAACGCATTGTACTGTAGCGTACAGTCTGCATTGGAGATGAACTATGTATCGGAAACCTGCAAGTTACACTGGATTGCAGATGACTTCAAAGTTGCAAAAGACAAGTTGCAAAAGATTGAAGAAGAGATGCGAGTTTTGCTTGGAGACCCGTTTGTAGAAGAGGTAAAGTAATGGAAACAGTAGACTTTGTAAACGCAACGGAATTTTTTGATGGAATGGAACTTGGTCATGGTGAATCAGACGAGTTCCTTAGCAAGTTCACATATGGTGATATCCGCACTACATTCACCTTGGTAAGCCGTGGAACATTCCTTTCATATCTTAAGACCTTCATTACTGATTGTGAAGACATCTATGAGAAAGATGTTGTGATGGAAGCATTGAGAGATTACAATCTTTCAGTTGATGTTCGCATTAAGTATGTAAACATCGAAGCGTAATAAATAAATCCCAAGAAAAATTCTTGGGATTTATCTTTAGTTATGGTATAACCATAACTGAAAAAATTTGCAAGAAAAAAATCTTGCAATCTTTTCAGAAAGTTAATGGTCTTGTTTTAATAACCAATTCCATATCTTCAATATCACCTTGAGGAACGAATGTGCAAAAATTCTCAAAACACTCGCAATAAGGTGCCCAACCATTCCACCCTTTACATGATGGTTTACAATTGGTGCTTTCAAACTTATGCCATCTCTCTTCAGCCAGCAAAGCCGACCAAAGAGAGAGAGCCTTTTGCCTGTAATTGTTCATTTAAGTCTGTAACTCTTGTCTAGTCTTAATTCTATCACACCATTGTTGTCTTCGGTAGCACCACGGTAAACATTATCGCCAACACGAACATAACAACGTACAAAGTTTCCAAATTGTTCCCAGAATAATGGTTTGCGCATCTTGCTGTATCGTTTACCATTATGAATTCCAACGACTTGAATCTTGCTGTCAGTTACCCAACGTGTACCACCATTGTTCAAGTAATAATGCGCCATTACTTATTAACTCCTCTTTGCGTGTAAAAGTTATTGCCATCGCACAGAATCCATTCTGTGCAGTACTTGGATGCATAGTACTCGCCCAAGTCGATTGGGTCACGTCCTGATGCAAGAAGGATTCCATTGTAGTGTGCAGTGTAGAGCATCTTTGGCACACGGCTCTTGAATTTTACGATTACCTTGTCTGTAGTGTTCATAGCAATAGTATATCATCTTGTGTATAGGATGCAAGATATATCTTTTAAAAATAGTTCTTGACACCCTATATAATAAGTGTTATACTTAAGCAGTAAGGAGTTAGAACAATGGATTATATTGAAGCGGAGTTGGAAGCAAGAATTTTTCCTAGCGTTGATGTTGACCCAATGGATTATATGACGGATGAGGAACTGGATGAACAGTTCGACAATGAACCAGATTGTGATGACCAATGGGCTGATGCAAACGCTTTGGCATCAGCAGGCTGGGGAACTGATGAAGACTACGGTGGAGGCGATATCGAATGGTGATATCATATCCCTTGACAAAAGTCAAGGGATATTTTTATTTAACAATATTCGTAAGGAATGGTATTTACCATTCCTATAAAAAAACCTCAAGAAAAATTCCTGAGGTTTTTTTTGGAAGTAATGCAAGCCCAAGTTTATTATACGTTAATAAACCCTTGATGTATGGCAAATTACAACATCACCAAACAAATGCACATTATCTCTCTTACAAAGTTTTTGGTAAATTGCACTTGCTATCATGTTATAGTTACCAATCTCTACATCATCCTTGAACTTTGTTTTAAGCTGTCCTTCTTCATCACAAATGAAAATCACGGATTCATCACCTGTGTATGCGATTTCAAAGTAATCGTAGTTAGCATCTGACTTGATTTTGTCAATATCAAAGTACTGGTTGCCATCTATAACTTTGTCAAATTCACGTTCCTTGATATCACCCTCTATAGAAATATAAAAGCCTCTGATGTTGTTGCGTACTTCTTCAAGAATACGCTCAATGTTTACCAATGCTACAATGTTCATAACTAACTCCTTACACTATGATTATATCAGGCTGTATATATTGTGCAATATATTTTAAATATTTGACAAAATTTTATAGGTACGGTATTTACCGTACCTTAAGATAGTTCACAATAAAAAAATTCCCCATTTCTGGGGAACTTTTTTTACTTTGCGTAGTCAGTGCTTTGTCTGGTAGTGCTTCGGAACATTTCAGCTACTTTGAACGCTTCAGACAAGTATGCATGAATTGCACTAGTCAAAGCCAAAGATGATATGTTATTATCAGTGAGGGTTTTGATTGGCATAGAATATTTCAATTCTGTGTCATCATTGAGAAAATGGTATACATCTGCTTCTATAGCATCCATTGTTGGACTTATGACTATATCAATAACACCATTGCCATGTGCTACACTTAAGACTATGTCTTTTTGACCAAATTCTATCGCTTGCTTTACAAACTCTTCGGTAGTGTCAACGCTCTTAAAACCGTTCTTAGAGAACAACATATTTGTATTGCTTCTTTCCTTGTAACTCTCTTGATGATTGTACCATAACCATCCACATAGTAGACAACAAACTAACTGTAGCAAGACCTGCTACAAACATCATTGTGGTGTCAATGTTGCCACCCAAGATGTATTCAATAATCATAGAAAATGGCGTGAGCAACAAAACGCTACACGTCATAACTGTTATACACTCAAGCAATGTATATAGTGCTTTAGGCATATGCTTTGTAATCTGCCAAAAAGCAACAATGCCACCAGTGTAAAGAAAAACCTGTATTGTTCTATTAATAATCTCTTCTGTCATCCTGCTACCTCCCAATCTTCTGCCAATACATCTTCAGTCTTTAAAGTATAACAAGCCCAAAAACTCATTTCTTCACCAGTAGACCAAACACATTTAAATTTAAGTTCTGATTCTTCTAGTTTTACCAAGATAACATTAGTAGAATTAGGATTCCACTTTTTGCTTCTTGTGATAGTCTTACCATCACGGAGCATTGGCAATACCTGTTCAAGTTTCATAGAGTAAGTATATCATCTATCATATACTTGTCAATAAGAATTTTTGCCCCATTTTTACTGGGGCATTATTCAAAAATTATTCTCTTGCTTAATAACTTCTAATTTATTTAATAATTCTTCAGGGTATTCTTCTAATATATCTGCTAACTTAACTAAATTAGATGCTGTAGGAATTCTCTTACCATTAAGCCAGTTACTTACTTGTGGCTGTTTGACTCCCATCATCTCTGCAATTTCTACCTGTGTAAATTTAGTCATTATAACACTTTTTTTCTTCAATGTGTCTTGAATAATATTTACCTCTTCATTGGTATAGTTGGTATAGTTGGTGTTAAAAAGAATTTTTTTCATAGAGAAACCTTTCTGTTGTTGTTACATCCTGTAGTATATCACATCGTACATATGATTAATTTTGAGTAAAAATTTTTTTTGATAAAATTTTGAAGTTATGGTAATACCATAACTAAAGATAAATCCCAAGATTTTTCTTGGGATTCTTTTAGTTTATTCGCCAGCAGTTACATATTCAGCTGACCAGTCAATTTTTGCATCGTCACTCCAATGTGCTGGTAAGTTTGATTCTACAAAGAATGCAAACGTTTGGGAATCAGTGTCTTCAGTATCCCAATAAACAGCCGCTTCAAAGTAAGTACCGAAGTCATGGCTTTCACGCTTGATACCAAAATAAGCGTTTTCAGGGATGTTAACAAACCGTTCTTTTAAAAGGTTGACAAACTTGAAAACTTCATTACGCATTTCAGTGTAGTCAACTTCTGGGCTAACTTGGATGCATTCTTCTTCAAATGGAACTGGTCCAAGGGTCATAAAATCTCTCATATCAAACTCCTTACACCAATAGTATAACACAAATTATATAAGATGCAAATTTAAAAAATATATTTGACAAAAATTTATAGGCACGGTAAATACCGTGCCTTAAGTAAAATGTCAAAAAAATAGGAGGCCTAAGCCTCCTTGTCTTCATCTTTGAACTTATCATCCAAACAACTCTGGCATCCAACCCACCATTTATCATTGTAGCTCCAGCACTTACCTTGACCTGGCTGAACCACTACTTTGCACCAACAGCACTTCTTAGCATACAAGTTCTTCATAACAACCTCCACAGTAAATATACCAGATTGTATATATAATGTCAAGAAAAATACCCCATCTCTGGGGTATTTATTTAATCCATGATGTTGGCTAATCGGTCTTCTTTGGTTTTGAAGTGACCAGAAAGCCAACCTTCACGCTTTGGCTCTACATTCTCTGCCTGTGTGACAAGCGATAGTTGGTGCTTGTAAACTTCCTCAAGAGCAGATATTTGTGTTGCGATTTGATTTGCCACTTTACTGTCGATACGCATCATATCCATCTGAATGTCCTTGAGAGAAACAATCTGATTGCGTGTACAAAACAAAATCTCACGAAGCCTATCCGAATTCCTTGTAGTTCTCATAACTACCTCCTTACTTACAAAGAGAGTATATCAAGTAGTATATGACGTGTCAAGTATTATTTAATTTGAATACTCAGGTGTCACACGATATAATACCTTATCAATTGAAGGGTATAGGACGATGGTTTGCTACAACACAGAATGGGAAAACCCACTTTATTGGTTTGACAAGTTACTAACTTACACGGAACACGCTGAATTACGTACGATTGAAAGAGATTTGCCTTTAGTAGATTTTCTTCCACTAGAATCAAAGTTTCTGTATCGCACCCTTAAGAGGGATGTCTATTCAATGACATTTGAGACTGTAGTGAATCACAAAAGAATGGAAATTGCAATCAATTCGTTAGGTTACGTTATGACTGTGTATCCTGTGCTAATCACCAAAGCTGACAAGTTTCAATATAAGTATAAGCAATATCTTGGTGCATTCAAGCAACCTGATGATTATTGCCCGCCAGTCATCAGCGATTTCAATTTCTTGGAAGGAACAATATGATAGGTATAATTAAGTTAGAGTTTGGTATGTTCAATCTTTATATAAGAGATGTTTGTGTAGTTTCAACAACTACTATGGCAGGCATCAAACACGCAATCAAAAAACACGGATTGCAAGGATATACATATGCAACAGGGTGAAAACCCTGTTTTTTTATTTGACAAATTTTTTAAGGTATGGCATTTACCATACCTTAAATTTTATGCAAGAAAAATCCCAAGAATTCTCTTGGGATTTATTATTTATTCAGATTCCTCTAGCAACTTTCTCTCTTTTGCTTTGTGTCTGAAGAATGTAGACCTTGATACATTTAATTTTTTCATTGCTTCACCAGAGGTAGAACCATTATAGATGCATTCTTTGATATCAGATTTTTCAGCTCTATTAGGTGATTTTTTTGCAAGGGGAATTTTTTTTGCGATGTTAAATTCTCTTTCAATTAAGAATTTAACTGTTTCCTCAGATGTTAAATCTTTGTTTAATTGAAAAGATAACTTTCGTCTTACAACATCAAGTTCTTCTACATTTACTTGCACTTCAATACTACTCATTTTCGGAACCTTTCTTGTGCTTCTGCTTTCTGGAGTACTTTGACTTGTCCTTGAAAGTACTTGGACGCATCTGACTTGCTCGCATCATTTCTGTGCCTGATGCGATAGCCAGTTCTTCAATAAACTTCTTGAATTTTTTCATCATGCTACCTCTATCTTTCCGTTATTGTCTGCTTGATTGTTGAATTTTTCAACAAGTGCATTGTATTCATTTTCGTAAATGGTATACAATGTCTTAAACCGTCTTTGATATTTAGTCTCTGATAATCTTTTTGCCATATACTTGACAGATTGTTCACACAGGCTTTTCTTCAGGTCAAAACCAGTGACATCCTCTATCAATAGTTCATAATGGTGATGATTGAACCATCGCTCTGTATTGTTCCAAAGTACTGTTCTCATAGCACTAATATACCAAAGATTATATACGTGTGCAAGTATTATTTTTCTGATATAATAACGGCATGGGAATATTTAGCATACTCGGTTTGATGGAAGAGACAAAGAATACAGTCCTTTCTCGTGGGCATAATGTGAAAAATTGGCTTATTCTGGGAAATGATTGTTATGCCTTGGAATGTGCTGATTGTAAGAAATCTGTGATGATTAAAGAAAATCCACTACCAAACGAAATCAAAGTAGGTGGAGAAGCTGCAACAGTAAATTGTGTCAAGCCAGTGAAAGAAAAAAAGTTGAGGAAAAAATAAAGGGATGGTAAGTACCATCCCTGAAAATAAATCCCAAGAAAATTCTTGGGATTTATTTATTTAAGAATGTTTTTGTCTTACGTACTTTTCAATAGTACAAGCGATTGTAAAGAAGCCACAAGCCATAAAAGCAAAAGGCAAAATAAATAGAGTTAGCATTAGATATATCCACTTCATTGTCGTTACCTAATTATACCATTATAATATAAATAATCAAGCCCCTTTTTACAGGGGCTTTGCTTTAGTTTACTTCCAGCAGTTCATTGCCAACAGGAATGATATGCTTTACACCATTACGGTCTAATTCAGCCTTGTATAGAGTGTCATAAAGAGGAGTATTTTCCTTACGAGCATTACGATACGCAACTTGATAAGCGGCTTGTTTGCAAGTGCCATTCCAAATGATGCTTGAAGAATTCTTGCTCTTCTCAAGAACATAGTAAGTGCTTGTGCCATCTACTGTAAGATGGCGGGTGATTTCGATATGCTTGTTCATAGCAATATATTACCTCAGTTATAAAGACAATGCAAGAAAATAAATTTATTTGCGAAATAACTTTAGTTATGGTATTACCATAACTAGAATAAACCCTCAAGAAAATTCTTAGAGGATTTATTTGGATTTGTGGCTAGCTGGATTTCAACCAGTACGTAACACAAGGGCAGTTCTTTCGATGGTCTCTGCCTACGATGATGCCCGTGTCCTAAAAGGAGCATAGCACCCAACCACAAATCATTACACTTGGATAGATTGTTTGCGTCAACCATCTCCAAGGTTTCAGTAAAAGATTGTGGACTTAACCACTCCAAGGTTGCTACCCTTATTTGAATCTCGCAATAGATTCTAGCCGTTCTGGTCTTTTACTGTAATGCGGATACTGACCCACACCAATATAATACACTATCTATGGGTAAAGCACAAGAACTATTTAAACTATTTTTAGATGAGAATTTTCTTGCAATCATATAATACAGATGATATATTACAGGTATGGAAAACACTACTGCAAAACGAATGGTAATGAGAGTTCGACTTGAGGATGTTAGCGATAGGTCATCCTGTATTGCATATGTAGGTCAAGGTACTTGGTTTGATGGCAAGCACTTTATCGTAACACAATACAAAGCAAACCCATCAGTCTATTATTTCTTTGTTTACAATGACCAGATTCCTTATAATTACTTTGGAGATTTCAAAGGCTCCTATGGTAAAGAAATCTGGACTGCAAATCCTGACAATGGTGAAATGGCTGGAACCACTTATATTTACAGCCCAAGTTTAGACCGCTTGTATAAGCCTTTTAGCCCAAATCCAAATTGGGATAATTCACCAGCATTCATTTTTGAAATGAAGTAGCCTATATCATATCCCTTGACGAAAGTCAAGGGATATATTTTTATTTGACAAATTTTTACAGGTGTGTGATTTACACACCTAAAGATAAATCCCAAGATTTTTCTTGGGATTTATTTTAAAACTCTTCTTGAACTTCTATACCATTATCATCACAATATTGGTATATTTCTTTCTTTCTTTTTTCATCTCTTCTCATTACGAGCTGATTTGCAGAGTCAAATAATAAGTAACTGTTTCTACTTTTGCGTACAAACCAGATGACAATAGGGTAATCATCTAATAACATAATCAAGCTTGGAGGGACATAGTCCCTCCATTCCTTTCCTACAAAATTTCTACAGAACCTGTCTTACGGTTTTCTTCATAGTAAACAGTGGTCATCTGGTCACTGTCATCAATAGTCAAAGTATCAGCATAAACTGTACTTTCTTCGTGGATTTCATTGTAGTCAATATCTGCTTCGTTGTCAATCACAGCCTGAACAAAATGAGGATTGAGTTCATCCCACTGGGCTTTGGTGAACTTCTTAAAGTTTGCTGGGTCAAGACCAGCCTCTTCACAGCACTCATTGAACACGTCTTCGTCAATCACCAAATGATAATTAACTTCGAAAGAACCTTCGATTGAAATTTCCATATCCTAACTCCTTACACGAATAGTATAACACATATTGTATAGATGTCAAGAAAATAAATATATTTGACAAGTTTTTTAAGGAATGGTATTTACCATTCCTTAAGTTTATTTTCAACAAAAAAAAGAGGGCTTTTTAGCCCTCTTTTGCACAATTATGCTTCTTCTTTCGCTTCCAAAGCACGAATGATATACTTCATCTGGTCTACTTCTGCTTTGATACGAGATTCATTGGCACGAGCTGTCTCTAATAGATATTCTGCTTCACGCTTTGCAACAATCAGGTCTTGGGTCTTTTCAGAAACCTTAGCATTTCGTGCTTCTGCATTGCTTCCAAGTTCTTTTGCATCAACATTACGATAGATGAGATTTACTGCATCTTCAAGAGCATAAACGCTCTTCTTAAACTGAATGTTCGATTCTGCTGTCTTGTCGATTGCAGAGGTGTATTGACCAACAGCACTCATGAATAGATTGATAACTTCTTTTTTCGTCATTTCAGACTCCTTGGTTTGATGACTTATTATATCATCATGTATATGGTGTGCAAGTAAAATAAAAATATTTGACAAAAAAAATTAGGGATGATATTTATCATCCCTAGAATGGTTTGTAAGAATAATTTCCTTCATAGTATGTTTTAAATCTATCCCAAATGTCATCACCTATGTTACGTGGAATATTAATAGTGAAGACTGTTCCAAACGCTTCGCAAACTGCATAGTATTTCTTCCCGTTAGTCCATAAGATACATCCAGCGCCTTCGGGAAACTTCATTCTAATTCCAATTCTATCTGTCAAATGAGGTTTTAAGATATTATTATCTGTAAACTCTCCATTTTGATAAATTGCTGTTACTATTTCTTTCATTGTATGGGAGGGCTCAAAAATGGCATTTTTCAGTATCATAGGTACTCTAGTTTGTTTTGGCCTATCAATTCTATTTATACTCAAAAAAGAAGATGACCAAGCCTAAAGCTTGGTCAATACTTCCAATTTACTTTTAGTGTAAGGGTCATTGGGGAAACGTGCAAGAGTCATTTTGCAATATCCAATGGCTCTTATTTTATCACCAGATTTTTCACACACACTAATAAGAGAATGATGAGTGCTTTTCGGAGCATCTTTCCATCTAATTGCAGATTCATAATATCTAATTGCCAACTTCAAATCTACATACATAATACGATAGAACTGACCAAGGTATTCATAAGCACGATAACCATTTGGATTAAGAGAAAGATAGCGTTTTGCGAACTTTTCTGCTTGGAATAGCCACACTGTATCTTGCTTGTTGATTGCCATACTCCACATAAGCCAAATCATATTTTCCCAAGAATCAGCATCGTGGTAATCATGCATCAACACTTCTTTATAAAGTGAAATTATACGTGGGTAATCGCCTTCCTTAGTTTCAGAAACACCATGCCATAATGTTTCAATTGTCTTTTTCAGATACTTTATTTTCTGTTCAAGAGTTTGCATTTTTCTCTAACTCCAATTCTTCATTATCCATCAGGTATTCTTTGTAAATTGCTTGTCTAACTAAATGACATATATCAACATTCTTTGCAAAGTTCACCAAAATATTTTCTCTCTGGTATCCTTCAAAAATTGTTCTGCGCTTCTTCTGTGAATTGTCCCACTCATATATAAAGAAGTGCATCGAATTCTTCATATCAGAGAAGGCATACTCTACCATATAAGTGCCATCAACATTAATAAATGCATCAAAGCCTGAAATTACATCAGAACCTTTAAGTTCGTATCCTGTACCTGTTTTTGAAAAGTAAATCCACACTGTAGGTTCCATAGTTTAGTTTACCATGTTTTCTTGGTGCTTGATAAATTGATTTTGAATAGTGTCGATAAAACGTACATCAAAATTTAATGATTGAAATTCTACTGGCTTTGTTCCATCTAAATTTTCGTGATGCCCAGTAAAGTAAAAGTAATCTTTGTCTATGTGTAATTTAGCATACTTAAATTTCTTTGCTGTTCCTGATTTAAAATTGTGCTTAAATACATAAGTGAATTTTTGCTGTTCAATATCTGGGACGCAGATGATTCTACGGATAGTGTGAAATGCGCCTTGTAGTAATTTCACATTATCAGTATCAAGTTTAAAGGCAAGTGGTTTGTTTTTGGGTATATCTGTGAGGTTCTCTTTAATATCAGAGAAGAATTCTGGGTCATACTCCATAGAGAAATAGCCAAATAAAGTTGTGTCTTCACTTGCTGACGCTTCGAAGGAAATAATCATAACAGACATATTATATCTGTTATATGATGAAATTTCAAGAGAAAAAAATATTGCAAAGATTTTACAGGTATGGTGGTCACCATACCTTCGATAAAGTTGCAAAAATAATTTGACAGCTTGACTTGACAAAAAAAAAGCCCCCTCCCGAAGGAGGGGGCTTGGTGGTCTATTCGACCACCTCGCCGAGGCTCTCAGTGAACTTGCTCAGTACCAGTTTGGCAATTTTCAACTCTTCAGGTCGAAAGGTTGCAAGAACGTGCTTCCTTGCCTTGAGGACATCACTGCGGTATCCCTTTGTAAGGCTACGCCATTTGTCCACATAGGTGTACGATGCATTCTTATTGCGATACTGGTCGTATTCCTTGGGCATCTGGTAACACCATAGTGCGATGTCGGCAACTGAATCATTGGTCAAGTCTATCTCTGTCTTGATTTGGTTTACATTGAAATCCTTGTCAAGGTTAGAGGAAACCTCAATGGTGATTCGCACTCTTGAAGCACGACCATGGCTGTCGGCAAACACTACCCAAGAACGGCTCTCTCTCGAAATAGTGGTCTTTCGCTTGCCAATTGTACCGTTGGCATAACCATCAATGTACGCTTCGATTGCCTTGTTACCAATTGCAGGGTGCATAGGACGGCACTTGCTGTCTAGGTGCAATCGACCATCACGGTAGAAATACACACCAGAGTTTTGGTTATTCACAGGGCGATTGTACACATCCTTGGGCAATAGTTTGCACTCGGAACGCTCTGGCAAAAGGAACACAGACACCTTCACATCCTCATTGCCAACGTGGAACACCTTGGATTGAACAGGAGTTTGTCGTAGCATTGGGTCTAAAGGCTTGACTACCTGAAGAGTTGCATAAGTCAGACCGACCTTAAGAGATGCACCCTTTTCGATACGCTTTTGGTATACCTCACCAAGTTGCGCCCCGATGCTAGTAAGGTTCTTTAAACCATTCGGGTTAAAGTTCAGTCCATTCTTAAGGAATGAGGAGGCTTCGTCTTTCAGGTTATGAACCACAACGATAGTACCGTGGTTCATAAAGTTGCCATTCTCATCTGTGACCTCTTTCCAAATTGAAAGGGCTGGGTCATCAGGATTGATGCGAGAGTGGCACTTGCGTACGGACACGTTCCAATCGTCCATTGCTTTCATATTGCTCTGGTTGTATTCCATTGCGTGAATGCACTCATCTTCGCATTTCATGATGACGGTAGAATGACCAGTGGTTGAGAACTTGGATACAAAGTTCTTCCATCCCGAACCATTCTTGCCAAGGTTAGGTGATACAATGGTGCTTACCTTTTTGGTAGTCCAGCCTTCGCTTGCCATCATATGCATAATGGATGGTGTCAAAGCCTTCTTGCCATTGTCTGCAACAACGAGAACCTTCTTGCCATTATAGGTTGAAAGATATACACTGATTTGTGTAGCACCGCTATCGAATGAGTTGTCGATAGGCTCTAGAAGAGCGGAATTAAGTGTGTGACCAGAGTTCTGGTTACGGGTGAATGAAACGGTTGGTTCCACTGAACGAATCTCGTTCAAGGGTGTAAGGTCTTCAAACATTGTCTTCTCCAAACAACAGTTAAGGGCTTTTCCTTACTGACAAAGATAGTATAAGGCATACTTTAAAAGTGTGCAATAGAAATCGGGAGATATGTAACAAAAAAAGTTACCTATTTTAGAGCTGAAAAAAATATTTTGACAAATTTATAAAGGTGTGGTCTTTACCACACCTTAAGATAATTGTTAAATAAAAAACAGGCAAGTGGAGGGGTCTTGCCTGTTTTTTATTGCCTTATTTGACTAAGGTCTGATAATATTATACATAATATTCAACGCAGATGCACTTAGATTAAGAACTCTGTATTTGTTTTTTCTGAAATAATTTTGAATGTTTCAATAAATCCATGATATTCAGGATTGCAGCAATAAAATTCCCTATTATTAGAATTACTAAATTTCAATAGATTCACTACCAGCTCCTGAAATTCATTTTCAGTTAGGTCTAGTTCTTTGAGAATTTTTGCACGGCTTTCTACATTTGTTGTTTGGTCAATAATGTAGATAAACCGTGCTATGTTTTTACGTAGATTGATAGTCATTAATAAAAAGCAACCAAGTAATGACCAGCATCAGCGTGAAGTCTAAACATCCTAGCAAGGTCTTTAAACTCTTGCTCTTCAATATCATAGTTTTGGATGTAAGAATCTCGCCATTCAGTTTCTTCCAAGTCAGTTGCCATCTGCTTTACAGTTTCGTTTGAAATTTTGGAAGTTTTTGGGTCGCCATACAAACAAACACCAGTGACATCTTCTACAAAACGAGCATAAACTTTACCACGAAATGAAGAGTTTCCATTGTCAGAACATAGACCGCCACAGATGCAAAAATCGCCTTCTACCATAGCGTCTTCGTTGTCATTTTTTTTCCAAAGGTTATCAAGTCCCATATCGCTCTCCTTATGTGTATATAATAACGCATATATTGGGAGTTGTCAAATAAAAATATCCCTCTTACTGAAAAGAGGGATATTTGTTGGCCTGCTAGATTATTGACTTAAGGGCAATATACCTATCAACATCTGGATGGTAAAAACAGAAATTTTTCTTTTTTTACTCCGTGAGAACCAAACTAGTTTCTTATTACTAAAAATGTTAAGAGTAAACCTTTTTAATTAAGAATTGCAAAATCATAACCATCAGACCACTTGACAAAATTCTTCTTAATGACTGGGTCTGTAATACTATCAATAATCTTATTGATATTGATTTCATTAGCTAAAAAAGCATTCTTACCAATAGCATCCTTGACAGCCTGGTAAGACTTGTCATCAAACTTCTTACGGAAATTAGAGAGGTGAATTTTCTTCAATTCATTTACCTTGAAACTTTATTTTGCATTTTCATGCATAAGTATTTTATGAAAAAATTTGACAATTGTCAATAGGCATTGTACTACAATGCCTTAAGTATTTTGTCAAGATTATTCTCCCCTCCACTTCTGGAGGGGAGATAGTCAGGTTAGACTGTGACTGCGGATGGAAGGCTTTGCTTCAACAAGTCAATCAAAACCGCAACAGCATACTCACTGTTGACCTTGTGCGTCTTGATAAAGTCCGCAATGTATTCACTGCTTGCATTAGACTTTACTAGAATGTCAACAACCTCTTCAGGTGTAAAAGCCTTCAACTGGCTAGGCTTTGGCAAAGGTAGTTGACCAGCCGTTTCTTGACGTGATACCCGGTTCTTTGCCCAAGTTGCCCTAATCTTAGCATTGACCGCAGATTGGTTTCGGTTAGACACCATTACGGAACACTTGACTTTGGTGTATTCCTCTTTGGTGTAACCCAAGAACTCATGGGCTGAGGTATACTCGGAGTAACGCTTAGGGTCAGCGTGAAAACTGAGACCTTCTGCCTTGACAGCATCGGAGTACTGTTTAATCGTCTTGAACTTACTGCCCATTGCATAGGACTTTGCATAACTGTACGGGTAAATATCTTCCATTTGGCTTCTCTCAACTAAGAACTAACTATGTTGTTCTTACACCAGTAGTATAACCTAACTACTATATGTTGTCAACAAACTATGCTATATATTTTAGAATATATTTTTTATTTGCATAAAAATTTCAGGAATGGTAATTACCATTCCTAGAGCTTATTGACAAAAAATTTTAGGATACACTTCATTGTGTATCCTAATTGTTTATTGACCAAGACCGAATATCTGTTTGATTATGTTACTAATCTTCCAGAATTTAACGGGCTTTTCTTCGTGGACGTTCTGGTCTTCTTGGACAATTGAATCAATTTTACCAAGATAGTGAGCAGTACCAACCCACTCACCACGACGAGTATATACTTGATATGGATTGGTAGATAAACCATATGGCTTCTCTTCTCTCACCCATTCAGTATATTCTCTCATTGATTTGAATTTATACTTTTTGACAATAAGTCTGGCTTCATTATATGGAAGAACAAAATTCCATTCAGGATTGCCAACCTTACGCTTATCCGAATCAACTGTTACACTCATTGTATGGCTTCCTTTCATTGATAGTATACTCGGATAATATATACATTGTCAACGTATTGGGAACACCAAAACAAATATTTTTAATAATAAAATCAGGCATTGTATACTCAATGCCTGAAAATAAAATGCAAATAAAAAATCCCTTCCAGAAAACACTACTAAACTGGAAGGGATGAGACTCAATCTGTTTTATTATTTATCCTACCCCAAAGGCAAGTCAGATTGAGAAAACTTTAAATTGCCATACTCTTCTTGATATGCTTGTATTGCTTCCAAGGCAAACTGATATCCATTAAGCTTATCCATAACTTGAGCATAAATATGATTGATACCGTAAAATTCCATCCACTCATTTTCAGTGTAATTAAAAGTGATGGTGACAGCAAAATTATTAAGACTTGTGCAAATCATCTGGTAACGCAGTTTGATTGGATATAATTTATTTAATTCATCCACTCTGTCTCTAATTTTATTTGCTTGTTCTAGTGTCATAGTGTTTTATTTATTTATGGAATAAGGAAGAGACAGGATTCGAACCCGCACACCCCGTCAAGGGTGAGACCGCTTTCAAGGCGGTTGCAATACCATTCTGCTCACTCTTCCAATAGGTAAATTATACCTCGTCTGCCATAAACTTGCTAATATCTTCACGGATTTCAACAAGAACATCGTCAGATATATCTAACTTTTCAGCAAGCATATCAAATAATTCTGCATCAGCCAAGAGTAGTTTAAATCCCTCAAGAATGACCAGCAAATCGTGTTCTGATTTGTCTGATAAATAGTTTAATGTATCGTTTGGCATAATATTTCTCTACAAACAATATATCATAAAGTTATAGCAGTGTCAAAAAAAATCCCCTCATATATTTCAATGAGGGGAGGAGTAGGACATGCAAAACACCAACCAACCAGAAACAATGGGCGATGAGGGACTCGAACCCCCACTCAAGGGATTATGAGTCCCCTGCTTTAACCATTAAGCTAATCGCCCCAAAAGGTGGAATGGGACTTACACCCATATCAAAGGTTTATTCCTCTGCTTTATTTAAGCTATCCACCATCAATAATTTCAAACCATTCGCCCTCAAAGAATCTTGATTTACATTTTTCGGTTTCTATTTCATAATGGTACTGAAAACCTGGATGCCATATAGAAGTATAACTGAAATAACCTTCGGAGCATTTATAAGTTCTAATGACATTCACTCCTTCTAAAAATTCATCTTTAATAACCTTATATTTACCCTTATATAGATAAAGGGTTTGTGGTTTTACTGGAAAATCTACTTTTAGAAGAATGTCGTTCATAATATTACCCAAGATGTGAGAAGAATGTAACGGGCATACGAACCATGTTATTTCCACTCTTCTCACATTTTTCCAGAATCACCACATTCTGAGTTTGTTCTTGATGCTGTAATCACCTTGAACAAATATAGCATATCATTAATCTATGTAGTCCACAACAAGTTTTTTGGAAACTTCTTTGGTTCCATTATATGTTCTAATGAAATCAATATCACCCTCATCATTAATTTCAAGAACTAGAAATTTTGGCTCATACTTTTTTTCTTTAGTATGTTGTTCGATAAAGGCATTGAGATAACTGTAATTTTCAAAAGTCAATTTGATGATAATGTCAAAATCATCTGTGACTTCATATAATACGTGTTTCATATACAAGTGTACATTAAGAAAACACTATTGTCAAGGTTTATAATCTTTGGAGATTACTTTATTAAATTGCCTAGGGTCATACCAATAGCATCCAACACAAGTGCCTGCATAATTAGACTCTCCAACAATCCATCCAAATGAATAACCAAGCCTTTTTGCATCGTATCTTTCATTTGTTTCCTCACACGTCTTACAATGAGTTCTCTTTGATAAATTTACGTTCCTCAATAATGGCTGAAAATCATCTTCATTTTGATTTTCTACGCTATTATAAGTATCAGAACTATATCGTCCGTCTTTATGGTCACACTCGATATTTTCTCCACCAACATCAACAACACGGCATCTTTGTTTTCTTATTGATTTGAAAATATCAGTTCGTATACGTTTTTCAATTGATGTTTCTCTATAACCATCAAGACGAATTCCTATAGTGCGATTTTTATCTTTTTCTCTATGAACAATGAAATCTTTTAATTGTCCATCAGAGCGGTTCCAATCTCCACCATTTTTAGTTTGGAATTCTACGCCGGGATATAAAGTTTCCAATTCACTATATAGCCAAAGACGAGTTTTACCATCACTATCTGGTTGTGACGCTTGAAGAAACATTTGTACTTTTGTCATTTAATTTAGCGATTCTCTCTGTTGCTTTTGTGTAATAAGTTTCATCCAATTCACAACCCATAAAGTTTCGTCCAGTGTTATAGCAAGCCACTGCACAAGAAGCAGAGCCAGCAAAACAATCCAAAACAGTATCGCCTTCATTGGAGTGTTTGGTAATTAAAGCTTGCAGTAAATTGAGAGGCTTTTGAGTAGGATGGAAACGGTCTCTCTCATGACAGATTGCAAACTCATAAATTCCCTTATCATATTGAGAATGAAATGTTGGTTTACTTCCTTTGATAGCAGTAAGGGCTATCTCTCTTGAATTGGTGAGATAATTAATCTTCGAATTGATAGGAACAGGATTTGTCTTTACCCATTCAATAAACCGGAGTTGCTTAAACTTGGCACTCTCAATCCAATTCTTAAGAGTCTCGATTTTCCACAAGTCATAGAAACAAATTAATGTTCCACCTGGCTTGAGGATACGATAAGATTCTTCCATAACCTTATCAAGAACAAAGATTTCATTATCCCACTCTCCAAATTCATAGGACATCTTAAATCTTTCAACACCCTTCTCTCCACAACTCTCGAATCCTGTTGCTCGTGAAATTGTATATGGTGGGTCAATCAAAACAAGATTTACTGATTTATCTGCAACACGAGGCAAAAAATCAAGACAAGATTCATTATTTAAAACGATAGACATTTGGCTTCCTCTTATTCATAATACGATATATCTTTAGGGTATGCAAGTTTAAAAAATTATTTGATCAATATTTTTAGGAATGGTATTTACCATTCCTTAAGAATAATTGCAAAAAAATCCCTCTTCCTATGAGCGAAGAAGAGGGATAGAACACAGAATTATGAGCGGATTCTGTGTACTCTATTCTATCACAAGAAATTCAGTTGACAAGTCTTCTTTTTGGACAGGCTTTTCAGTGACAAAATAACTTTCTCGATTTACCCAATGGCATCCAGAGATTACAACAAAGCAATCATCAGAATCAACCATTGTCCAAATGTTTTCTGGATTCTGCTTCTTTACAAATTCCCATTGGTCATCTTCAGAGTAATCGAAAGAACATCCCTCGAAACTAGTTTCCTCGAATTGATTCTTTAATGGTTTGTATTTCTCAACCCATTCATCATAGGTAAATACTCTCCTAAGAGAAAGAATATTCATCTCTGTCACTTCACAAATACCAACCTCATAATTGCCAATAAATGAATTAATATATTCTTCAGCAATCAATTTATCTTCGGTATTGGTTGTTTGGATATACCCTTGCTTTTCAACATTTATAATTGGCTTACCGGGATATTTCCAACTAAACTTAACATTGACTTCGTAGGTTGGGGTAATAATAGTGTTTTCCATACCTGTATTATATCATATGTTGTATGTACTGCAATAGGAAATCCCCTTCTTGTCGGAGAAGGGGATTGGTTTCACTTGTGGAGATAAGACAAGTGAAAAGTGGCTCCAGCAGAAGTCGAATCTGCACTCAAAATCTTAAAAGGATTCTGCTTTACCGTTAAGCTATGGAACCAAACTAAAAGAAAGAGGTTATGTGTTGCCTGTGATGGAGACTAGTTATCCAGAGCACAATTCCCACTTCACATTAAAAATTTCTTTCACGACAAGACTCAGATTACTCTTTTGTCTAACCTCTCTCAAAATCCTCCAGACGAGATTCGAACTCGTAAGGCTTGCGCCAACGGATTTTAAGTCCGTCGTGTATACCGTTCCACCACCGGAGGATACGCTAATATTATACCATTAGGGTTAGCCGATTCAAGAACTATCTATACATTTATTTTTCTTTGACAAAAAAATAAAGGGATGGTATTCACCATCCCTTTTAAAATATACTAAATATTTTATCTAGTCCAAACCTCGAAACTGGCTCCAGAACCAGACATTCCAGTTATAGCAACACCTGAAACATATAAGTATCGTCTGTCAAGTGTTGTTAATTTTGCAGCATTTGTGTATGTGACAAGAATACCAGCAGTGTATGATAAAACAATAGCATCACTTCCGCCATCATTTGCTCTAACACAACTTAAGCTAATTGTTCCAGTACTATTTGCTGCCCCGTATTTTCTTACTTCTAAAAGAGCACCAGCATTATCATATGTACCTGATGTTCCTGAAAATGTTCCAGCAGTATTTCTCTCGTGCAGCTTGTAAATCAATTCGTTATTGTAAGTTCTTCTATATATGTCTCTAAAGCTTGATAAGCCAGTGCCAGTTGATGTTGGTGTAGTTTGTACGAAATTTACTGTTCTACTAGTTGTTTTTGAATTAAAGTAATCTCTGAATGATTCTCCGACTACAGCATTGAAATATGAATTCAAAGCTCCTAAAGTCCCAGAATATACAGGATCAATGGTTGATGGCAAAGAAATTTCAGCACTTCTTAAAGCTTGTGAAAGTGTTAATGTAGAATCAGTATTTGCGTCAGTGCTGCTATTATCCCAAGAATCAATAATTAAGTCACGAGTTGTCTTGGTATATGAAGCAGCAGTCCCAGCTAAAAGCAACAATTCATCTTGAAATTGCTTATCAGCTAATCCCAAATTAATTGCAATACTTGTAAACACACCAGCTTGATAAACATACGGCATAAGTTTTTCCTCTATATGGATTTTCTTTTTTCTCTACCTCTAATCCTGTTTAAAAATATTTCTGATAAGTTTTTTTAGGAATGGTAAAGACCATTCCTCCAATAAAATGACAAAAAAATATCCCCCAAATTTCTTCGGGGGATTTTCTTGACAAAACCGAAACTATGGGTTCAGTTCGTTGTAGATGCGCTTGACATCATCTTGGGTAGTATGATGAAGGAGTGTCTCAAAGGCAATCCGGGTCTGGTCATCATAGAAATCAAACTCACGTCTGATTGACATAGCCAAAGCCGGACGACGAGATGAGAACAGATGACCAACCAATTGGATAAGATTGACCGTTTGCTTCGTCCAATCTACACTCTGAATCTTGTTGTCAAGAGGAAGAGTCAATTGGATTTCAGTCTTAGATTCCTCATCCTCATTCTCACAGTCGCAACAGTTTCCGCACTGTTCACACTCACAACACCAAGAATTGTATTCTGAATCGCAACCAGAGCAGAGGTCTTCTTCATCATCATCGTTCCAGATATCAACATCATCATCTTGGTCAGTCTGGAAGCGTGAAGCATACAATGGGTCAGTGAGGTCGATTTCATACTCCCCAACTACCTTATACTTACAGGTGCGGAGTTTCTGGAATTCACAGTCGGTTGGAATGGATACAACGTCAGATGGATTGATTTCCACCAACATAATGTGACCATACCCACCTGAAAATTGCTTTGCATATTCAATGGTTCCAGCGTGAAAGCCATATGAACATCCAATATTCTTATCATCGTCCACCTTGTTGCGTGGCATCTCAAGAACTGCATCTACAGTGTTGAGGAACTTGCCAGAGTGCTTGTCGGTGTAATCTTCACGGACTGCTTTGTAAGCACAGAAATTGCCATTATCTGTGATAGGCAATGCACGATGCTCAAGGAAGGTGTACAATTCATCGACTGCACGTTTTGATGGATTGAGGTTTAACTTCAAGATAAACTTGAAGAGGTGTACACAATCCAACCCTGCCTCAAGGAACGAAAGCACACGGGTTGCAAGAGTGGAGTGAACTGGCTCATCAAAGACGTAGAGGTTGCCATCCTTAACTTCAATGCCCTCATACTTGGCATAGAGGCTCTTAAGGCGCAATTCTGGATTGACAAAAGAGATGAATGCATCCCAGTCATTTACCTTATATGCTTCTAAAGCATTCGTGAACAATTTGTTTCCTGCGTTGATTGAATGGGACTTGCCATCCAATACTACAGTAATGAAACCTGATTGAGGGTCAGGATTTACAATACGGGCTGTAACGGTCATAGTGTTTCTTTTTACCTTTATAACTGGAACGATATACCAGTTTACCATATCTACAATCATCTGCAAGCCAAACTCGAAAAATAAATAGTGCAAGCTCGAAAAAAATATTTTCTTGCATATATTTTTTAGGGATGGTAATTACCATCCCTTCGAAATTCTATCAAAAAAAAAGGAGGCTCGAAAGCCTCCTTTTCCTATTGGACTATTTGTTTTGAGGAAACCTATTAGTCCAATAAGCCCTCACTTTTCAGATAATCTTGCGACTTAAGGTACTCATTGACAATATACCAGTACTTTTCGGTCGGAGATTCACTATAATGTGATGATTTTTGTGAATATCCGAACAAATTACGCAAAATTGGGTATTTAATTAGGGTTTTATCTACTAATTCTATGCATTCATTGTAAATGTCAAGATACAAACCATAACCTTGCTTCTTAAGGAATGAAACTCTTTCACCTTGGTTTGAAATGGACAAACCAGAACTGTAATACTCTGATATGATTTCCTTTAGACGGGTTAAGTCTCTGTCAGTGTCTACCATATTTTTTCTGAAGGCATATTGCCATTCATCAGACACATCAAGCGATATCAGATACTGATTGAATTTCATAATTTCTTCATCGGTTTGATTGTAAAGCGACTGCTGGATGTAATCAGTTATCTCAATCCATCCAGAACCCAATTTTTCAATGTCGCAATACTTGACACCGTAAATGTTGTCACATCTGATTCCTAATGTATGAGCATTGGACAGCAATTCTTTGAATGCTTCCATTGTCTTAATATTTGTACCATTAGGGTGTTTGGCTACAGGGAGGAATCGCTTAATCTCAACATAGATTCCTTCGGATTGTTGGAGAGAAAGCGTGGTCGATTTCCAAGTGTTTCGCAAGGTGCTTTGATGGGGACAATAACTGTAGACTTCGCTTGTGGCAAACGACCCAGCAGATTTGCCTGTGACCTTGCTGTATTGCAATGTTGATACATCGACAAAATTTGCACCCTGCCATTCTGGGTGGTTAACAATTGAATCGCAATCAGCCTTTGACGCAAAACGCAAAAGGAATCCCGACAACTTTGAATAACCAGAATTCATAATTCTCTGGCGAATCGAATTTTGAGGGACATTGCCATAGTAGGCAAATAAGGTTTGTCCCTCTACTATGTTCAGAGATGATGAATTTTTGAATGACGAACGTGCATCATTTCGGATTTCTTCTATCTCCTTAATGGCAGGGTAATCTTTCCTGTAAAGAAGCATATTGGAATTTGTTCTATATGCTTTGCCACCATAGATTGAAATGAGATTAAAAACATCTCTTATCTGATTAGTGTTTTCAAATTCAAGAGCAAATTGATAGAAACTCTTGCATTCAGATAGTCTCTCATCAATTTGACCCTTGACTGTGGAATGAATTCCTTTCAGTGCCTCAAAGATATATTGTTTGGTCTTTGTATTCATTTCCAAAGATTCACGGGAGGCAGATGGAACAACACTACCTATCGGGGCATAGAGCTTAACCTTTAGATTGCGGAAGCACTCTACAGTCTTGAATTCATCACTCGTCAAACCCAAATCATCAATGTGAAATGGATAGTTAACATTCCCCATTCTGACACAAGACTTTTGATTGAATCCCCAAGTGTGAATAGCATAGTCTTCAGTACTGACAACGAAAGATTTTTCGACCTGACGTTGCAACAAATTTACAACCCGGTCATCATTCTTAACTATTGGCTGTGGGTTGAATTCTGCAAGGAACGAACCTGCTACCTCACGGAATTGGGACAGGTCGATTGTCTTAACAACGATATCAATTGCCAATCCAGTTTCAGATGTTGCTTCCTCAGATATCTTGGAAATCTTACCGATGTTGGTTTCATCAATATATGCGAGGTAAACTGACTTTACACCATTGTGATATGACGTGATGGTGAAATCGTTTACATAACAGAATGCAGACTTGCTACCAAGACCCAACATTCCAACCTGCTCATTTGTTCCACGTTTGGTTGATTCGCCATACGAAACAAAGATATTGTAAACTTCAGACTCTGACAGACCCTTGCCAAAATCACGGATAGTCAAAGAATTCTTGAATGCTGTTGGGAATGATACCTCAATCGGTCGGCTTGGAATACCTGCATCAATGTGTGCGTCAAATGCATTTGTGCAGTATTCACGAATGATGGCAAGAGGCTTGTTGCTATACAACTGGTTGCGGAGAATGCCAAAGATATGACCAATGTTAGACTGCTTGACAGTAAAGAATGCTTCGGACTGGATGCCAGATGACTGGACTTGAATTGTCGATTCAGCGATTTTCATAATAGGTTTCCTCACTAGAATATTACCATCTGTGTATATGGTGTGCAAGTACTATATTTGAAATAAAAAAAATTGACAAATTTTTTTAGGTCTGGTGTCTACCAGACCTGTCATAGAATGTCAAATTATTTTTTTAGCTGCATTTAAGCACAAATAAGGACGCTATAAGAGCATTTAGTGCAATTATAACGTCCTTATTGGAAGATTTGTGGGCTAAACGCCCACAAACTGGTATTGTCGTGAGACCTTTTCTTCCATTTGGTTTGCTCTAGCGTCAATTAGACCCCATCGCTTGGAAATCTCTTCCAATGAAGAATCAATGGATGGTGCAAGTATCTTGCTTGCTAAGGTTTCCATCTCTTCACGGGTTGCCCCGGTGTAATCTTGGGCAGAGCGGGTCAAGCCATTGATGATACCAAAGGCAGACTTTTCGTGAACATCGCCGTGGCGTTCGTGCAAGGAATCCAAGTAGCCCTTGTGCCAGAGTTTACCCTGTTCGATGGTCATCTTTTCATCCCTAGCCAACTGAGCAATTACAGCAACAGGGTTCTTAACCTTGACTTGCTTTGCATATCCTAACAAGGTCAACATATCATTGCCTTGTGTCAATGCAACCTTGATTGCTTGGGTAACTTGCAATTGAAGGTCTCCAAGGTCAATCTTACCCATATGGCGTTGGTTGACGTTGATTTCTGAATTCATACGTCCCCATATCATACCATTGAGGCAGATTGCTCTAAACAGGAAAGGCGAAATCTTGAATGTTGAATTACGAATCTCACTGTTCTTGAATGCAATGCCCACGCCATAGTCAGAGTCTGGTTCACTCTTCATATAGTCTGGCAAGAGGATGTTCCCATAGATATCATCACCATCATTGAAGAGGTGTGAAGCAAGAGCATCATTCAAAGATGGCAGAGCATTGGCTACCATTTCCATTGCTTCGTGATTGTCAATCACGCCGTATCGTTCTGATACAATAGCCCGGATAACATCGTTACCATCATCATCGTGACGGATGCGGACATTAAAGGAACGCTTTTCCTTACCCTTGTTATTCCAGTCAGTTTCACGGCGGTCTAAGTCTGCATTGACAAACTTGACCAAGTCATCGTTGTATTCCCTTTCCTTGAGAAAGTTAACCATTGACGATGGAATGTCTGTGAACATACGTAAGGAATTGATACCTGAATCGGTAAGAGGTGTACCGTCAATCAAGGTTTCAACATCCTTGAGGCGAATTTCTGATTCTGGCTTGATTACATCTACCTTGTTGGTCGATTGTGACTTAATTGTTTCGATGAAATCGGCAAGCGGTGTACATTTAGCCTGCCATTGCTTGGCAACGTGGCGGTGTGATGCAGAGGACTGAAGCCCAATGGCATTCACCCAATTACCACTAGCATCTTGCTTGGCTACAGCACCTTCACGGGGTTGAAGGGACTGGGCATTGGTGAAAACAGAGGTGTTTGGTGTGACCTTGACTGGTGCATCGTCCAGTTCAAGGAACGATTTAGGTGTATTCGACATAACGGGTTGGCTTCCTTATCAAACAATGTGATACTGAATATTACCATCTGTGTATACTAGTTGCCACAAGTATTTTAAATATATTTTTGAATGCCAGGACTATCACAAAAGCTTGTTTTTGTCAAGAAAATAAAAAACTTGACAACTTTCTTAAGCCGGGGAAATCCCCGGCTTAAGAAAGTTCTTATATTTTAAATTTACCATCCATCTGGAAAGTCTTCTACTTTGCAATAATAGTTTTGATACATATTGACGGGAGTAACACCTGATAGCGGATATACTTTATCTGTCTGTGAAAGAATCCAAAATTCTCCCCTATTATAATTTTCAATATTATCTGGTGTAAGTTTTGGAAGATTCTTTATGTAATCTGAATTAGCCCACCAGAAATTTCCTTGGAAGTGTTTTGGTTCTTCCACGTAAAATCCGCCAGCTGAATCATTATCTTTTAAAGACTCTACGCATTCTTTCCATTTATTAATTACATATAAATCTAAATATCTAACCCAGGCCTCTACATTCTTTTTTACATCAGGGTTTGTGTAAGATAAACCTTTAGTGTGCAGATAGAGCATAGGAGTATTAGATTCATATTCATTTGCTTTTTTTAACATTAAGTTGAGAGTATCAGGTTCATTATTAAAAACAGCATTAGAGACAATTCCGTATTCTATTTTTGAATACATATCTTTTAATTCATTTAAGAATTCAGAGTTAAATTCAATGTCTCCATATAATGTAAGATAAATCTTATTAGCACTATCATAGAGGCCAGAAGATTTGAACTTTTTAAATTTATCAATAAGGATACGAGAATATCCAGATTTTAAATATACGTGAAAGAAAATGTCCATATATTTTTTTTACATTATTCGGTGGAGATTATCATAGGAGTTCTAATTCCAAGATATCCACCTGCAATATTAAAATCTACCCATTCGAAAGCGTCCTCTTCTGCTTCGTCTTCAGAGATTGGATTTTCAGAGTCAGAGAGATATTCGTTTTTAAAATGTTCAACAAGTCTTTCATATGAGTAGATTGCAATTTCCACCCATTGTTCTTCTCTAATTACTTTAGCAGTACCGACGAGAGCTGAATCACAACCATCGTATGTAATTGCTCCATCAAGTGTTTCAATATATTCCCGGATAGTTTGTGTTTCAGTCATTGTATTCTTCCAAGTCTTTCGTATCAATAGCGATGGGCTCAAAGCCTAGTTTCTTTGCCTGATGTGCCTTGAGTGGTTTTCCGTCAACATACACTGTAGGATATATCTTGATTTGTTTGCCATCTTTAGTCTCAAAGATACCATCTCTAACGTGTTTGATGCTGTCTGTTTTTGAGAAGATGCATTGGAAGGATAATGTCCAATCGCTTTTGAATCCATCAAATTGTTCGCCAGTCCAAGAGTAATCGTCGTGATTTATCATATTATCAAAACGATATTGTGGTAATGAGAAATCTTCTTCTAATATAACATTGATGCCGTCTACTCTATGTCGCTTTAAGAATAGTCTCAAATCACCGTCTTCTTCAATGAATACTTTATTGCGGTCTCTACGGGAAAACTTGCTGATGAGTTTTGAAATCTTTAGTTTACGCAGATAGGGCAATGTAGTTTGAACATAACCGTGACGTTCTGTAATGAAGTAAGTAAATTTCTTTTCTCCCTTAGGCACGTCATTATCAAGTATTAAGGTTGGGGTATTCTCTTCGGACATAACGTATTATATCATATTGTCATAAAGGTGCAAAATATATTTTTTGTTTTTTAAATGAGTAATATCAAAGATATTACTAAAAAATATCCCAAAGAAAATTCTTTGGGATATTAGGTTCAATCAAGATTATCAGACCAGACAAAAGTGTGATAGATTTTAATACTAAATTCTTCACCCTCTTTATATTTCTTCTTGTCTCTTAGGTAAACAACAAACCAACCAGCAGTTCCAACAGAGAAGTAAGTTGACTTGCATTGTTTGCGGTTCTCTAGTACTGACTTATAAAGACTTTCAATTGTCTCTACTTCATTGAGAAATGTTTTATGTGGATGAATTCCAGTGTATTCTCTGATTGCCTTAACTCGGTCTTGGTAATCGCAAAGATATTGGAGTTCTTTATCCAATATCTTTCTTTCTTTATTTGTCATTTTGGCTTCCTGTTAAAGAAATAGTAACTTCCTACTTTAGAATGTTCTATGCCTATTGTATCAAGATATGCGAAGAAATCAAATTTATTTTTCTCAATTATATTAACTCTTGGAAAGTCTGGGATATCTTCATTAATAAAATAAACATAACAGTGAGCTTTTGCATTCTCTGATATGTAAGTTTTTAAAGATACAAAATTCTTTATTGGGTCCAGTGCGGTTAAGAGAAAAATACTAATTAGAGCTATCATAAAATTCCCTGTGCCTTTAGTGTATTAATATTTTCTAGAATCATCTGGTTGCGTCGGTTTCTTTCTTCTGCTAATTTTATTTGACAGAAGCTTGTGCAGAGATGTTGATGTTTTGTTCTATAAACTTCAACACTATCTAATTCAGCCACATAAGAATCATCTATTTGATATATCTTATACGGCTCTACTTTGATTCTTGTCTTGATTAATCTTTTCAATTGCGTATCTTTCTGCTGCACGTCTTGTTTGTAATTGGAGCTGGACATAGTTTTCGCAAGTCTTAACTGTCTTAGCTGTTTTTAAAGTATATCCAAATTGGTCTTTGACAGCATATCCCTCTTCCATTTTGTAAACATAGAATCCATCAGCCATATAGATAAATTTTTCAATCTTCAAAGTAGGCATCCTCATACTCGAAAATTCCAAGCTCATGAGATTTAAAATTTTCATCTGTTACAATTATTTCTTTATCATCTGCTTCTAAACCAGCGATTAAGGAATATGTCTTATCATTGATTTTAAAAGAGTAGATTTGATTCTCGAAATCGTACTCATACTCTACATTGTCAGGAACAAAGATAGTGCCTGTGATTGAAAATTTAAATTCTTTCATTACTCTGCATCCTCAAAATAATCAGATTCAATAAGAGAGCTCGATTTTAGTTCTTCTACTATAGATGGGTCTTGATATAACCCTCGCATAAAAGCTCGAATAATTAAATCTTTTGTTTCATCATCATACTCGCTCGAAAGTTCATCTCTCAAACGGTCACTCATTGCTCGAATCCACTTAATGTTTTCCATAGCTGTATTATATCATCTCTAACATATAAGAAAGGGGAGACTCGAAAATCTCCCCTCGAAATAGTTTAGTCTTCTCCCTCGATTTCTCCACATAAGACAATCCGGCAAATATAACCAGAGAATGTATCTAGAGCGGGATGTACTACTTCATCAATATAATCTAAAGATACTTCTGGGTTGAATTCATTTTTAGAATGTACAGCAATTACAACTTCAGTGTCTTGGCTATACTGTTCATATTTCTTTTCTAATTCTTGAAGTTTTAAAATTAGTTCTCTGAGTGTCATTATATGCTTTCCTCAAACATATCAGACCATTCATCCCATCCGCCCCATTTACCATCTGCTACTGCTTCCTTAAATGTTTCATAGGAGCAGGTTTCCTCGAATTTACCATCTTCACAGGTAAACTCGTAATGGGTATCGTTTTCAATGGAGCCAGAAACCATCTCAAATGTAGCGTTAGGGTACAGTTTAGACAACTCTCTGACAAAGTGTTCAGGACAACCCCAAGGAGAGTCAAAACTAAAGGTAATTGTAAGAAGGTCATACTTAGCAGTTGGTCTTACAGCATCCCACTTAACACCCCAATTATTAAGGTTCCAAGAATACCAGTCATGATAACCTGTTTCCTCGAACGCTTTGATGTTTTGAATAATCTCTTTAGCACGATGAACAACCCACTCATCATCACAAGTAGCAACTTCCTCTAATGTAAGAAAATTAGTATTCTTGTGCTTATTCACTTCATTGATATAATCACCTGGAGCAAGATGAGGAGATGATGTTCCCTTTAAAACTTCAGGCATAGGGATGAAGGAGTTGAACAATCCTTCAAGATTGACTTTCTCTTTAAAAACATTATACTCTTCCTGTGTTTGGAAAATACAGGTGAGTTCGTTCATTACCCAGTTAGGCATCTTTTGGCTTCTTTCTCGTACATCATAAATGTACAGGATGTTATATCATCTACAACAGTGTATTGCCAGTAATTAAGGGATATATTTCTCTTGTAGAAATTATATCCCTTAAAGCTCTTATGATAGAAATTAAATGTTACTTGGTCCCACTCTAAGTATTTAATTTCTGCAGCAAGTTGTTTTGCTGCACTAGTCTTCAAAAAATTCTGCATCATCATAGCGCACATTAGTTATGCTATGATTTTCCATTTCCTCGAATTGATGAACAATATCATATCCACCAGCACCAGCTTCAGCAACAATACACATTTGCAGCATATACATTATGTCATTGAATTCTAATGCATATAATTTACCAGCAACATCATAGTGCTTTATTACGTCATCAGGTATTTCCATTGTACCTGTAATTTTAAAATTGATTTTCATTTGGCTTCCTCAAAATCAATATACTCTACATTTGATTCCATACTAATATTTTTTATCTCGAATTCCTCAATGCTAGAAATATCATTAGGAAATCTTAATAAGTCTTCTGGAAAGGATGGGTCAATTTCTATGCAATCAAAAGAAATTTCTGGATGAAAGAATACACCCTCTGCCTCGAAAACTGTATCGTGCAAAATAACACCATCAGGAACAGTGAATTCTGCGACAACTGTAACACGCATCTTTTTCATATTGGCTCTCTCTAATGTAATATATCATAAGAGACATAATAACGCAAACAATAAAAGCTTCTTTATTGGGAGGGAGAACGACATTGTTCTCCCTCTAATCGCTACAGGACAAGAAGCCAAAATCATCCTGTAGCAATCTTTTTAAAAATCAAAGTGCAATTGATTCTCTAAACAAGAAGACCAATACCTCGAATTTTTATAACCTTGTTTGACATCCCAATAAATACATCTGGCTATATAATTGGGTGCTTTCATTTTCTCTGCTCGATAATGCCATTTTCTTTCGCCTTGTTCATACTCGGCAACATCTTTAGAGTTATCTTTCTTATATCCCTGTTCATTCATTCCAAGTAAACGGAGCATATGAACATCAAGACATACCGCTTGACATTTTTCTGGATAACATAATTCAAGAGCAAAACTTGTTTTTGCTAATCCAATTCCCCACAATTCAAGAGAGAGACGATTGCGAAACTTAAACCAGTTCTCTCTATTAGTCTTTTTAAACTTTTCTGGATTCGCCCAAAACTTACTCGAAAAGTCCCAAATATACTTTGTGCGCTGATTATGACAACCTGCTCTACCTATATATAATAAATGAGCAAGTTGGTCTTTATCACTAATCCAAGACTCGAAATTCTTGATATGATTGTATGCACGAACATTACTTTCCCACGTAGTATGAATTGATGTATATGCGAACAACCATCTTTGGAAAAATTCTCCATCTGTCTGTGGAGCAATGTTATTCCAATACTCTTTATATCCATTCACCTTATGGCTATCAACACTCTCTAAAACACTCTGGAAGGTCATTTTGGCTTCGACCCTTTCGTTTGATGTCTTATAGTATCAGATGTTTAAGGGTGTGTCAAAAGATTTTTTTCTTAATCTCGAAATAATGGTCATGAATTTTATTATATAATCGTTTTGAGATTGTTCTTGCATCGATACAAGATTTATCTTTTATATTATAATATGATATAATGCATGTAGGGCTATTAAAATGATTAGATATATGTATTTGGGTTTTCTTATCTTTTAAATATATTACTCGAAAGTTTGGTGCCTCTAATTTGCCGCAACGTTCATCAAGCTTATATAATTTAAAAAGATTGCTCGAAAAGGTGGCTTCATCATCTTCTTCTATTAGTTCTGGATATAAGGTACTCATTTTAAAAGTCCTAGTAATCTTTCTATTACTCTTGCAGGCACGTTTTTTAAATCTAACTCAACGTTTACCATTAAAGACTGTTCTCCAATTAAATCTTTATTTTGATATTCTACTTTTTGATAATTAGCTGTCTCAAAACTCTTTAATAATAATTGAAATAATAACGCAGCTTCATCGTCATTAAGAATTTGCGCTAGCGCTTGAATCTTCTCTTTCATCTGTAAATAAATTTAATACCTTATAAATAGTGCTGAGCTCAAAATCCTGAATTGAAGTGTGTAAATTGATCTTATCATCTTCCCAGGACTCAAGCAAATTTGTTAGCAGTGTGATAATATTATCTGATTCAATTTCATTTAAGGAATCAGACAGTTGTAAGAATTTCTCTTTCATTGTATCTCTTTAATATATCTAATATTGCGTAGTCTTTATTCTTTAATTCTACATCAAACAATACATCTTTATCATAATGTACTGGAAGATTCTCGGCCATATCACTGTGAGCTCTAGTTCCATTCTTGCCTTCAGAGTAATGGAATATAGGAGCACAATTCCAGGTAGAAAATGCATCGAAAAACGCATCCTTATGAGAAGTTCCGTGATTCAACATTTCGTGATGCAAATTATCAAATGTAACGGGAATTTCACACCTATTATAAAAATATTTTTTAAGATTAGATACAGTCCAAGTATTGCCAGTATCGTTGTTCTCTAATACTAGTCTACTCTTTACACTTTCAGATAAGCGCTCGAAATTTTTAATAAACGTTCCTGATAAATCTTCTGCATCTCCTTCTTTACGTATATGTATATTTAAAGGATTGTAATGGGACCTACTTAAATCTAATCTATCAAATATTTCCCCGTGCATTTCTAAATCAATTAAGGAATGTTTTATTTTAACGTCGTCATCAGAGGTAAGAGTTATATATTCACTAGGATGTGCGCTTACTCTAATACCTGTTTCTTTAATCGTATGGGATAAATCTTCTATTGATTTATTAATAAGATTATAATTTGGCAGATCTTCCAGGGCCAACATTACTTCAGGATGTTTTATTACTGGAGTTAAATCGCTCGAAAGTCTATATCCCTGAATATTATTAGCAGCACAATGACGAACGATTTTCTCAGACACAGTAAAATTATTAATTATTATCTCTGACAGCTTCTCTAATGATTCGGATCTTTCTTTACTCGAAAAAGATTTATAAGTCATTGTTCGAAATTTATGGCCCTGTTCTGCCAAAATGTTCGAAATGCAGCATAAGGAAAGATTCATATAAAGATGATATCATATGCAGGAAGAAAACACTAATATTAAGAAGTTATTTCCTATGAACGAAGAGATTTTAAAGAAGCTCGGTTATAATAGTATTGCTCTCGAAATGCTTTTAAAAAGAGAAGCTCAAATTGATCCTAGAGATATTATAATGCCAGGAGAAGATAGATCTAGTATTCAACAAGATTATAGTAATGTTGAAATTGTATTAGAAAATTTAAAATCTCAAATTATTCAAATTTTAAATACAGCTAAATCTCTACCTCAATTCTTAGAAGGTGAAGAAGGTCCTGATGATTCTGCATTCTATGATTACAGAAGATCACTAGTAGATAGTTTAGAAGAAGCGGGAAATAAAATATCTACATTACTAATAGAAAATAATCAATCTAGTAGTGCTGATGAATTAGATAACTTTTTACAGCAATAATAAAAAAGGATTCTTCTAGAAAGAATCCTTTTTTATTTAATTCCACAATTAAAGTGTTTAGGGAAGAGTAGATTCAGTACTTCATTGTCTTATTCGTCTCTTCAATTAGATCTTATCAACTCTATCCTGTATAATCCTTTTATGCTAGACAATTATGAAAAAGATTCTAATGGTGTAATATTTCAAAAAGATAGAGAACCATTCTTATACGATTATTCTTACGCAGACAATTATAATACACTTCCTACAAATGATATTATGTCTCACTTGCGTTTAGGCTACATCATTGGTTCTTTGGGAAAAATGCCAGAATCAATTTTAGATGTTGGATATGGTAATGGTGCTTTTTTAAATTTAGCAAAAAATTACTCGAAATGTTATGGACACGATATTTCTCATTATCCAATTCCAGAAGGTGTTGAATTTGTAAAAGATATATCTGAAAAACATTTTGATGTAATAACTTTTTTTGATGTATTAGAACATTTTCCCAATCCATACTTCCTCGAAAATTTAAATTGTAATTATATTGTTTGCTCTCTACCACATTGCTATAATTTTTCTGATGAATGGTTTGAGAATTGGAAACATCGAAAACCAAATGAACATCTTTGGCATTTTAATCAAGAATCTTTAATTAGGTTCTTTGATGCACAAGGATACTCAGAAGTCAACACCTCTAATTTTGAAGATGTAGTGAGAAAGAGTAAAGAAGAATACTCTAACATTCTTTCTGGAGTGTTTAAGAAAAGATAAAAAAGAGGAGCAAAGCTCCTCTTTTTCTTTACGCTGCTAGTAAATCTAAACTGAATTGTATTTGTCTCATTACAGGGATAAAATCATTAACATCGATTTTCTCATCTTGTAATACCTCGAAAATCTTTAGCGCATTATATTTAGCACTATCTGGCATATCTGAGCAATTGTAAAAATAAGAAACATAGTCTATCAAAGCATCATATAACATTTTATTTTTCTTTGTCATCTCCCACACCTCAAGATATATTTTCATTAATATCTTTTACTCGAAATCCTATCCTAATAACTCTTTTATTCTTATTTCAAAATTACACCTAAATCTTTTAAAACTTTCCTCGAAATGTTAGGAAAACCAGTCATAACTATTTTATCACTCTCTAAAGAAAGTTCTATCTCTTGATCGAAAAATAACTCTTCCTTGGAAATCTTATTAGAGAAGAAATAAAACTCTTGATTAAGGCTACCTCTAAGAGAATCTTCTGTCTTATACTCTTCCTCATACCGTCCATCAATTAAAACATCTATATACTCTAAACATTTTTCTCTAAGAGGATTTTCTCGGATTTCATTACGAGAAAATCCAGTAAACAATATAATTCCTTTAGGGAGTTTTATTTCTTTTAAGAGAAATAAAAGCTCTAACAATTCTCTCTCTTGCTCTAAAGGATCTCCGCCAGATATTGTTATTCCATCTACCTCGAAATTTTTTATTAGCTCGAAAATTTGTCTAGGAGAAAGTTCTTTATAAACTTCATAGCTCCAAGTCTCAGGATTAAAACAATTCTTACATCCTTTAGAACAACCTTGAGTCCATAATACAAATCTTAATCCTGGGCCATTTACTTTACTTAAACAATAACCTCGAATATTCATAGGCTCGAAATCTGTCTCCCCTCTAATGATAAAATGTTGAAGCTAAATAAGAAAGATATTCTTATGCACTAACATAAGAATATTCTAAAAGAAATAGGCTCGAAAATTTGGCCTCTCTAATTGTTTGGGAGATGAAGGTAAAGATTTATCTTACATAGAATAATACTTATTACGTCCCAAAATTTATAGTTCAATTTAGATTGTTCTCGCTTTTTCTTAAGAGCCCCGATAACTGAGACCAATCTTTCTTCTAGTGTGAACAATCTTTATCTATATTAGACCATTCTTTAATCTAATATTTCTTTTTTTTCTCTATGGTAATAATTATTTTTCTCCCTTATTAAAAAGCTCGAAATATATTTTCTTTCTTATATAACAAAAAATAGATCCCTCGAATTTGAAGGATCTATTTCTTTTTTAATAATGGTGTTTTAGGATATGTATTGTTCTATAATGTGTTAATATATTCCTTCTCTAATAATGTAATAAAAATATTATTCTCCATATAGTCTCCACCCTGTCTCCACTCAACCTCCACTAGTATTATAATTTTGTAATTATAATATGTGAATAATGTTATAAGGTCTCCACTGTTTTTATATTTTCTTTTTTCTGTAAATTTTTATGCTCAAAAGGTATCAAAAACTTATATTTGAGGATAAGTCTGTATTAATGCAAGGTAGCTGATTCATTAAAGGAATATGTTTCTTATATGTAGAAGAGACAAAGTCTTTATATAATTTTAATAGTGTTTGATATGCTCGAAAATTGTTTTACTCTAATGGTGTTTATAAAAGCTCGAAATATATTGTTGTTTAGTGGTGTATTGTTTTAGTTTGTAATATTTCATCTTGGTATAGTAGATTATTAATTATTTTGATTGTTGTTTGTTTTTCTTTAATGGCGAAAAATAATATAATGATGAGAAAGATTAATGTTATGTATGGTTTTATGTTTTTCATTATTTGCTCGAAAATGTTTGTTTCTCTAATAGTGTTTTTGAAATTTATATTGTTCATCTATATTGTCTATGATAAATCTTTCTATATGGAATTTTAAAGATGTTTGTTCTATGTAGTCTAACATTTCTTTTGTTCTCTCTAATGGGTTTTTTAAATTGCTCAGAATATTATATAAGCTTTTCTACTAATGGGCAAAAAAGAAATGCTCGAAAAGTAGATGGATAATTTAAGTAGAATATATATTGTATGGATAAATTATTAAAGGTTGCAAGTTTATTAGATAATCTTGGTAGTTATGTTTTATCTGATAAGTTATATAAGATTGCTGAATTGTATATTCCTCCTGTTGAATTTTATGAGGGTGTTGACAAGAGGCATTATAATGATTACAGGGCTCCGGGAAGTAAATCTTATGATGAGATGATGATTTCTCGAATGAAGAATATGCCTAAGAATTTATCAGGTACAGCCGTTATGGATGGCAGTATGTATCGTGACAATCCATATACTCCGAAAGAAATATTAGATATTAGAAAAAAATTAATCCCTACTAATTTCAGGAATGAGATTAGTCGTTATGAGAGTGGGGATAGTGTAAGTAACAGTAGTAATCCGAGAAGTTTTGTTACTAGTTTATTTGAGTTTGGTAGAAAGAATGGGATGAATAATTTGACAGCTGCTTTTGATGCTTATGCTGATAGTGGTGCAACATATAATAATCAGAGTATAAAGAATATCCCTCAATTAAAGAAATTATATATGCAGATAAAATCTAATCCTCGAATGTTTAGTGAGACAGAAATTGGAGATATGTTGGAAGTTTTGTTTTAAAGAAAAAAATCCCTCGAATCTTTAATCGGGGGATTTTTTATTTAATTATTTGTTTTATTTTATATGCTGCTTTTGTATATATGCCTGGGTTTACAGTTTCAGGAGTGGATGTGTAATTTGGCACGTATTGTTCTGAGAGTAATCTTAAAACAAAATCCTGAAATTGTTCTTCAAAATCAGCTGCCTTACGTCTTGCAAAAAAGGGAATTCTTTTAATTGGTATTGAGAAATAATTTGCAAAGTTGTTTTTAATTTGATCAGAAACAATTTTATTTGTAATATCCATCTCTGTGTTTGGTCTTGCGTAATAATGATCACTTCCATCAAATTCTAAAATATATTGAATTCTTTTACTACTGTCTAAAACAACAGCATCAAAAGAATATGATAGTGGATCAAAATTATTATTATTCAAAAAGATAGAATAAGAATCTGCAAAACCATCTTTATTAGGTGTGTAAGTTGTACATTTCCATTTAGTGCAGGATCTCATTTCATCATTTGCAGTTTCTGCACACTCTAGCTCAAACTCATATAATTTTTTATCTTCGAAATCTGGATCTTCAGGTGTAAGATTTTTTCTATACGACCAGCCATCTTTTACTTCTGGGATTTTTTCAAATTCAGTGTTAGATAAATTGAAGCAATGGATAGTTTTTCCATTTCTTTCGATTACTGTTTTATGTGATTTTATGCTACTAAAGAGATAAGTAAAAATGTCTTTGTTTCTATCTTTTTTGATTTGTGTTTCAACAAACTCTTCGAATCTGGGATCGAGTTTACATAGAAATCCTTGCTTAAAAAATAAATTTTGTGGAAGTATATTTTGAGTAAGATTGGTTTGTTGAATGTTAAAAAAAACTTTATCACCAAGACTTGATGTTGGCTCTCTTTTATCAATGATCAATTCTTCGTAAACAGTTTTTAAATCACTATTAAATGGATCTCTTAATTGTCTGAGTGATAATATATGATAATTTTCATTGTTGAAATTATATATTGATATTTCTTTATTATTGATATCTATAATTTTATCATATTTTTGTTCTACAGATATTTTATATGTTCTTTCAGTAATGTCTTTTGGTAGTGTTCTTAGGAAACTTTCCCAAGCAATAGGATTTTCTCTGAATGATAAAACTTTTGGATTCATTTCATTCCTAAAGATATTTAATTGTTGTTTGTCTAGAGCATTAAGATTGCTTTTAGATTTTAATTGATACCACACATCATTAAAATAATATTGTTTTGGCAAACCTTCATATACTGTTTCAGAAAATCTATTTGATATTATATTTTTATTTTTCATATCTCTTAAAATATTTAAGAATGTTTGAGCATCAGGAGTTATAAAGTCAATTCTGTATTTATTATTTATTTCATAATCAGGATAACGTATATTTTTATTGTTTTTTCTAATAAAAGGTATAGGTTGCACTCCGAGTTGTGCATATGCATTTTGTATTATATCTAAATTTGGAAGATCTTTTAATAAGGGTTTTCCAATTCTTAGTATTAAAGTATTATTTTGTCCAGGTTCTGTGTTTATATCAGCAAAATAATGTGGTGAAGAAGAATAAAATTGTGTAAGTTGAGTTGCTTTTTCTTGAGATAATCTTTCAATAAAAATTTGTTTACTTGCAAATTTAGTTTTTGATAGTAAAGTTATGTGATCTTTTGTATCTTTTAATAAATTGTTAAATTCTTCTGGGGATAGATCATTGACTGAAATAGGAGCTGGCATATCGTATTGAACGATTTTGCTTTTTGGCATTCTTATCTTGATTCTATAATACATTTCATAAGTTTTATACGTTATGATGTACTGCTATCCCTCGAAAAAGTGGGAGATTTTTCTTTTTAAGTAGAATAAATATAGTATGGAAAACTTTATTTATTTAGCTGAACATTTTGACAATTGTGGTGATTACGAGCTTTCAGACAAACTATTTAAAATAGCGCAATTAAGTACAGTCCTTCCAAATAATTCCAAAGGAATTCCAAAATATTTAAAAGCCTTAAATCCTATGATGGGAATAGCTTTATCTCCCGAAGGTTTAGCTATTGAAAAAAAAGTTATAGATGAAGCTCAAGCTAATCCAGTTTATCAGGGAGCTAGTAAAGTTCAAGAATTATCAGAACAAGTTAAATCTCCTGTAAGTAATGCAAAAACAATTGCTTCAATTGGAAACTTAACAGGTTGGTTTACTAAAAATATTCCCTCAATGATAAAAACATTAGATGCTGCTGAACAAAAGCTTGATGTGTTTAGTAAGTATCCACTTGCACAAAAAGTTTTTCAAACTTTAGACATTGTAAATCTTATCAAAGATTCAGTTGAATTTTTAACAAATATTTATAAGTCGGGATTTAATGCAATGTATAAAAATGACCCAGGCGGAGTAACAAAATATTTAGCTAGGATCGTTAGTACTTTTACAAATCCAAACTTGACAAAATATTTTCCTCCTATATTGCCATTACAACCACAATTGATGGCTTTAAATACATTAAGTTCGGGAATGGGTTTAATGGTTAGTGGAGCAGAATCCCTTGGAACATTTTATGGAAATATGGAAAATAAAGGTAGTAATAGAATAGAACAAATTCCACAAGCACAAGCATATACTAGCCAAGGAATGAAAGCTAAAGGTGCCACGATGCCATTAGATGAATTAGCGCTAAAGTATGGTGAAGTTTATAATGTTTTGTTAGATTATGTAAATAAAAAAGCCACAGTTCCAGAAATGATTACAAAACTTGGCAATGAGCCTGGAAGAATGGCTTTGATGAGTGCTCACATTGCTCAAGGTATTCTTCCGCCAGCAAATGGACAGTATCAAATTTCCAGCTACAAGAGAGCCCGTGATCAAGCTCAAAAACAAAATCAAAAGAATTATGTTTACAGTCCTGGATCTGGAGGAATGGGATATTCAAGATAATTAGTTGTCTTGTAGTCTTTTTCTTCGATTAGTCAGTGTCTCATCTTCATAGCACCAGTATTTAGGGCCTTGAATTTCTTTTTGAGAAATAAGTCCTGTTTTTCTTGCAGCTTCTGTTAGGGTAAGTACTTGAGAATTAAATAAAACTGTATTTTCTGAAAATACAGTGCAAGTAATTTCTTCATTTTTACAAAAGTAAAGTACAGAGCCTAGTGGGATATAAGCTTTCGAAAAAGTAAAATTAGCTTCTCTTTTCCTTGCAACTTTTTCTATTTCTTTAAGTTCATCTGGTTCAATGTATGTATTTTCTTCTGGAGTAACATCTACAGGATTTGCCAAAGAAAGTGCTGTTTTAACTTGTTCTGGATCCACGTTAAAAAATTCACGTCTAGGATTGACTCTACTCGAATTAAATAATTTGTGAATAGTATCTTCAACTTTTTGTGCATTTTGGACTTTGCAAGCGTAATAAATTCCAAATGGATATGGAACTGATGTTGATGAGGATAGTTCTTTGACTCTTTCCTTAACATCATTCTTTTCAGTAAATCCAATCTTATAAATATCTGGCATACCAATATTGCTTAAAATATAAACTATTCCTAAATTTTCATTCATAAAAAGATTATACGTTTAGGTAATAATATTTGAATTTACATTTCAGATAAATGTTTCATTCCGTATCCCACCCAGTTTACAAAGTCTTCAATAGTAAATACTTTGATAATCTTTTTGCTATTGGGGTCAAGATACTTTTTATTATTTGCAGCTGTCCTAATCCACTCGAAAGCTTTAGGTTTATATCCTCCGCCATCTAGTATGATTATGATTTCGTCTTCTGCCCATACTTCTGCAGCATTTTGTAGTAAGTATGGGAATTTTTCATCTACACTTCCAGATACACTTTGCCATTTACATTCAATTCTTATTTTTCTGTCATCAAAGCAGATTAAAAATTCTGTACGGCATTTGCTTCCATAGATTGAGATGTATGGAATGTGTTTAATGATAGTGCGTTCTGTATCATTGTTTTTGATATAATCTGCGTAAGAAATTTCTCGAAACTTGTTGCTGATAAAGAAATCATAAACAAATCTTTCTAATTGTTTTCCGCTTTTTGTATCTGGCATATTATTTACCTTTATATATTGCAAGCAATTCAGGAGCGTTCTTCCTATTTTCTGCTTTACTTGCTATAGTTCTCTTAACGTCAAAAGAAATTATATCATCTGCGTCTTTATATATATCTCGAATATCTTTTGTATCGTGATTTGATATTACAACAGTGCAAGAACGTTCTTTAGAATATTGTATTGCTAAATCTCTTAATTGCAAGTGTTCTTTGATAGAAAAATCGTTTGTAGAGTATTTACTAAAATCAGCAGTATCAGTAAGTGGTAAGTATGGTGGGTCGCAATAAATTACTGTATTTTCATCTGCTTGTTTGAAAAGTTCAGAAAAATCTTCATTAAGGAATACAAAATTATTTTTAGTATAATCATGGAATTCAATAATTTCTTTCTCTGGAAAATAAGGTGCTTTAAATTTGCCAAAAGGCACGTTAAACTTACCTTTACTATTGTATCTACATAATCCATTGAAGCAGTGTCTATTTAGATATAAAAACAGTGCAGATTTGAGATTTTTATCAGGGGTGTTATTATATAGTTCACGTAATTCATAAAATCTTGTTTCTTCATTACCATTTAGGAAAAAGTCTTGCGCTAATTTTATAAACTCTGTGGGATTTTTTTGAATTAGCTGATACATATTAATCATATCAGCATTAATGTCATTACAAATATATTTTTTAAAATTTGTATTTAGTGAAACAGCGCAACTTCCAGCAAAAGGTTCAATTAATGTTTCGCCAACAAGGCAAGGAGCAATTTTCTCAATGATGGAAGATTTATTTCCAGCCCATTTCATAAACGTTTTCATAGGGCTATTATATCACAAAAAAATCCCCTCATTTCTGGGGGGATTTTATTATCTAGAAATCTGAGTCTTTATCAAAGTATCCTTTCTTGTCATCACCATACATATCTTCATCGTCTTCTGGTGATTCATAGTCGAATTCATCTTCTTCAGGTCCCATATCGAAATCATCTTCCATATCTTCGGCATATTCATCATCTTCATCAAATGACATTTCTGATGCTCTGCCAGATTCTTGATTTAGGATATTCATAATAGAAGAAATATCCTCGTCATTAAGATCGCCTTCAGAATGTGCCTTCATAAGAGAATCAATAAGTGTGTCAAATTCATCTGTTTTAGCATCCAAATCATCTGAAGCTTCGTCATCTGGATTGTATACCATAGGATCGAATTTATCGTCCATCATATCTTCGGCTATTTTTGTCAAAGAGTTTGCTTCGCCGTGAAGTTTAGAATTGTCAAGAAGGTTTGCAATCTTGATTAATTCTTTAGTAATTATCAATCTGTTCATAAAAACTTTTTCCTTATTCGGATTTATAATTTATTTTTACAAGTAAGAAATGTTTTTTCCTGGCATTCAAAATAAAATACAAACTTGTATAATAAGAATATGAAATTCAATACTAATCTTTCTGCTCCTGTGGCAAGTCCTGTAATTGGTGCGCCTGTAAGAAAACCAGTAGTAGTTTGTTGTATTCCCGGAAAAGAATTTACCCCTGGTTTTTTTGATTCTTGGACAAAGCTTACACTTGCTACTTCTCGTGGTCTTCCTTTTGACATCATTGTTTCACGACATTATTCTCCTGTAATTTTTCACTGTAGAGCAAACTTACTAGGTGCTGACAACAGAGCAGGTGTTCATCAAATTCCATTCCAAGGAAAAATTGATTACGATTACATTATGTGGTTTGACTCAGATATCGTTTTTGAGCCTGAGCAAGTATTACAGCTTTTCACAAAAATGCAAAGAGATCGTTCGTTGGAAGTTCTTTGTGGAATTTATCTTACTACTTCTGGCACTCACTCTACCATTGTCAAGGATTGGGATTTGGATTTCTTCTTAAAGACGGGTATGTTCCCATTCTTAAGTCCAGCAGATTTAAAGAACATTGCAAGCGAATCACCAAAGAAGCTTGCTGAAGTATTCTACGCAGGTATGGGCTTTATGATGTGTCGAAAAGGCGCATTGGAGAAAGTTACATATCCTTGGTTCGAGCCAGCAATGCACGAAATTGATATCAGTCGTGATTTTTCATCAGAAGACGTTTCATTATGTTGGAAGTGGAAGGATGCTGGAGTCAAGGTTTGGGTTGATCCTGAAGTTATTGTCGGACACGAAAAACAAATTATCATCAGATAGTAAAAAAGGTCTCTTTCGAGACCTTTTTTTATTTGTAAAACTTTTCCAATTTATTTTCTAACTGAGCAAACTTTATAAAATATGGAACAAGTGAAGATAGTAATTCTGTTATCTCATTGATATTTTCTAATTTATCTTTTGATTCATTGTCTGTGTCAATCAAATTTTCAGAAACAACGTGCATCTTGAATTCTTCTGCTTTAGATAATACAGGAGAGAAATGCTCGATAAAACTAATGAAAGAGCCTAATAATTCTTGATGTAAAACTTTATCTATTTCAATGCCAACATTTTTCATAACTTTGCCTCTAATATTTTAAAACTCATATCGTAGAAATCAGATAATAATTTTTTGTGCTGATTTTCATCTTCTAAAAAATTATGAGCCCAATGAACTGAAATAATAGCATATTTATCATCAGTAAATCCCCAAGATACATTGATTCCATTAGTGTTGCATAATGGCAATGGGGTTATTTCGTCAATTTTGGGGTCTAAAGTATTAAATAACAATCCTAATAAGACAGGAATGCATTTTTTCTTAACAATAAATACAAAATAAGGCAGTGATTGTGAATTATCATCATGGTTATGTCCTTCACAACTAAACAAAGTCCAGCACCAGGAAGATTTATTGATGTTTTTGATAGTTTCTTTGATGCTTGTATCTATAGAGCTGTCAGCATCAAAGTCGTATTCGCTTGGATCATCAAATTTAATTTTGTTTAGAAAATCTTTAAGACTTGATTTCATAGGTTGATTGTATCGTCTTTTCTAAAATCTTGTTGTTTGTTAATTGCAACAATCAATGAATCTTTAAAATAAATACCTGAGGTAGTAATTTCATGAACATCGATAGAGCATTCTCTATTATTATCTACAAAATCATCACGAAGATCATATAATAGGAATTCCTTACCATTATAAATTACTGATAAATTTTCAAAATAAAGATCAATGAGTTTATCGATTGCAGAAACATCACATACTAACATTATTGAGTGTATCCTATATTTAATCTACGAATAAGATGGGTGAAATTATAATTGCGAACAAGATGGTAAAGAAAATAAGCCCGTCTACCAAAAGAAAACGCACGAAATTCGGATTCTGTTTTAAATACTTGTGTACCATCATCATATTGGCTTGGAGTTCTGATGCCGACTTTTGCCCATTCTTTTTGTTTGGTAAATCTACTCTCTATAACAGACAAAAGAAAATCCCATTCTTCTTGGTTATATCTGTCATTTTCTGGCTCTAAAAACTCATCAAATTCAATCTTTTTATGAGAGAATGAGCTTTTATGAATAACGACATAAATCTCTTGTTTATTAGCTTTTTCAACTGGTGGTAATTCTAGAGACCAGCCTATATATTTTGAAACACAATATTCAGGAGCAGAATGATTTTTGACTCGCATTTGTCCTGTCTCTAAATTAATCATATGATCAATGCAATAATGATCGTGGAATTCAGGGACTGTATCAGAATCTGTCTCAAACGATTCAACAAATTTGAATTCAGATTTGTATTTTTCTGTGCTTGGTACGTATCGCCAAAAAGAATGTTTGTATTTAGCCATTTTTTATAATCTTAAGTCTAGGTAGTGTTCCTATATTCTTGATTATATCATCATTATCAATACTGTCAATGCACTTACAAATGTCATAAGCCCATTTCGCTTTACGATTAATAAATTTATCTTCAATTGAAAAATAATAATTACTTTCAACTAAATTTCTTGCTAACAAACCAGCTGCAAATAAATCTGTTTCAAAATCATCTAAAGTGTTGTATTTTTTAAAAGATATTATATAAGAAAAATCTCCAACTAAGATTTTCCAATACAAAGTGCAAGCTATATTTATAATACGTAATTCATTTTCTGATAATTTGACATTAATATTATTAATTCTTTTATTTTTCATAATTATGCCAGTATCAATAAATTTTTGCTTTACATCTACTAATAAAAAACCAAAATCTCCCAGTTGTAAAACATTTAATAATTTGTTATTATAATGTTTTACTTGCATATCTGCTAAAAAATGATGAAGCTTAATCATTCTTGAGTCAAATATTTCTGGGAGATCGATTTTGTTTTCTAAATAAGTTTTTTTATTTTCTATGAATAATGATTCTATTCGGGTAAGTTCGCCTTTACTAATTGATTTCAAAATATCCAAAGATTTGGAAATAAGTTTGATGTGAGCAATCTCAAATCTTATTTTGAAATCATACAACATACTAATCTAAAATTTCAAAACTAAAGTCCAAAGGACCAAAAACTGTTATTGCAATTTCTTCTTCTGTTGAGAGTGGGTATTTAAATTTATAATATGACAACCAATCACTAATTACTGGTGGCTTTGGAGCTAAACCATTTTGAACATAGTACTGAGTTAAGTTTTTATAAGTGCGATTGTCAAAAGGATTTACGTTAAAAAGAACTAAATCTTCTTCGTTAGTTGTAGGTTGGCTAAGGGTAACTATATAGTTTTCCAATTGTAGTTTATTTTTAAGCAAATATTCTTCAAGCTTTTTTGAGTTATCTGGAAGTTCTTCCAATAAAGTTCCTTTTTCGTAAACTTTATATTTTCGTGTGGATTCAACTTCTGCAACGTTTGATTGTTCAACAGGCTCTGGCATTTCTTCAGCAATAGCTTCTACAATTGAATCAAATTCTTTCTTAGCTTCCAAATCTGATATAAGCTCAGAAGAAATTTCGTTATTATCAACTACAAAAGGTTCGTCAATTTCAATATGTGGAATATCAACTTTTTTAGGTCTTGGCATTTTTGTTTTTCCTTACCGCTAGTAAAAGAGATTAATTACTTATTTTTTTTACTGCTCTCCATAAACTTATACCTATTATTACATTTAGCATCAATAATATCAGAGCTAAATGGTAATTATTTTGAATATATTTATATAAGAATGGTCCAAAAGCAGAGGATGCAATAATACTGGCCATTGTGAAAAAAATAAATTTGAGCATTATTTTAGAAGAAAACTCATCTTTATATTTTTCAAAGTGCTTACATCTTTGGCAAGTTTTGTCAAATGTGTCAGTAGTAAATGGCTGTTTGCAAAATGTACAAATTTCCCACCACGGCTTATACGTGTGGGAACTTTTACGAGATATGAGTGTTTTATCAATTAAACTCATACTTATATTATAAAGGGGAAGATAAAATTTATCTTCCCCTTTAGTCTTAAGTTAGAATACTTGCTTTACGAAATTACGTACAGTTTTCTCAGCTTTCGCCGGAGTACTCATAACGTTGCGAACAAGAGTCATAGGATCAACAGCCACTGCAACTGTTGGGTAGTAAGAATTGTTGACATTGAAACCACGTTGCAATTCAACGCCACGTACAGTGACACCAGCAGCAACTGAAAGACCTGGAGCAACTGGCCCAAATTCAACCATTGCAGAAGCACCAGCATATGCCTTGTCTACATTCTTATTAGTTGAAAGTGTTGCAGTTGTATAGAATTTCAGTCCTTGAAAGCTGAATGATTGCAAAGTCTTTTGTACTGCACCATTACCATTCTTATTATCATAGATGCCAACAAACTTTACATCATTGACGCTCTTAACTTCAACGCCATATGACTTAGCATGAAAAGTGCCAGTGCCTTCCTTGACTGGAGGCTTTGCTGGTCCAAAGATTGGATCTGCAGCAAATGCTGATGTTGCAACACAAAGTGCAACTAATGAAAGTAAAATATTCTTCATTTTATTTTTCCTTTTTCAAATGAAACTTTAACCATTATACCGTTGTTTCTTCATATCTATGAGAAATTTCACGGTATTTTTCTTGCAACAACTTCTTAGCCCTAAAGACACGAGATTTAACAGTGCCAATTGGAATTTTTTGTTGAATTGCAATATCTTTGTAGTCTACATCGTGAACTACATTCAATTTAAAAGTATTTACGTGAATATTATCTTCAAAATGAGACAATAATTCTTTGACTAAATTAGTTTGACTATCAAAATTACACAAAGTTTCAGAAAAGTCATCCACCGAAATTTGCTCAAATAGAAATAAATCTTCAGAAGAATCTAAAGTATATTCATTTTTATTGTATGTTTTTCTAAATGTATCAAGATACATATTAACAGCAATTACAGTAAGCCAAGTTTTTAGCGAGGAATCACCTTGCCATTTATCAACAAATTTTACTGCTTTAATAATTGCATTTTGCACTGCATCTTCAACATCTTCTCTTCTGGCTTTGGGAAATTTTCTAAACAAGTAATTATGTAAGAATTCTCTATAACTACAAATTTGTAATTCTTTTGTCATTGCATTTCTAATGAATAATCGCACAAAGGTTTCCAATAACTCAATGCTTTTTCAAGAAACACCAAACCATTTTCAGTATCATTGTTTTTCCATAACATTGCCTGAAAAACACAATAATAAGAAAGACTTACTAGATTTTCTTGAGCACGATTAGATAAATTCTCATAAAAGTTTGAATGTGGTTTTTTAATTTCCTGAATGAGACAAGACATCAAAATAGCATAGTTAGCAAGATCAATTACTGTATCTTCAGCTTTTTCAGAAAGAACAAGATATTCTTTTTCTTTGAGAAAGTTTTCAAGACGAGACATTTTATCGCCAATTCTTACTAAACAACCTCGCCAAGCATCAATCCCAGCATCCTCACACTTGCGCAGATTGCCCATAGGAAGACCAGTAGCAGAATAATCATTATCCTTTGCTTCGTAGACTGCTTGCATATTATCAAGAATATCTAAAGCTGTTTCGTCTTTAAACATACTTTTGATTTCGAAAATAGTTTTATCGTAAAATTTATTTCTTGACATAATTCATAGTCCATCCATAGTTTTCTGAGTTTCTTGGACTCCATTCTACGGTAACTTTATATGGCTTTTCAACTCTGACTAACCACCCAGCCGAAGAAGCCTCAAATTTATCTTGAGGTAAATCATAATTTCTCAAGATAGCTCGATATAAATCTTCTACGATAGTTAAATGAGATTTTTGTGAATCAAAGCGACTTTTACATCCTCTTTCCAAAATCATAAAATCAAAATTGACTAATGCCTTATTTAAAGCATCGTATTGTTCTTCGGTAAAAAATCTTTTAATCATATTTATCTCCTTGGTGGTAATGAGTTTTGTTTAATTTCAAAAACACCATTGCCGATGAAGTTAGTAAGTGTATCATAACCGCCATAAGAAACAGCAGAAGATATACCACCCCACAGTTCATCGACAAGTGTTTCAAGGGGGCTTAATTCATCAAGAATTGTTACTTCTTTCCCTTCTGAATGTCGATATGCTTTGCCAGTGGAAAGAATCTGCTGTTTATGAGATGCACCACCCCAATAAGTACCATCGCCTATTTGATGAGTCTCTGCTTCAAATGCTTTAGCAAAATATCCACCCATCATTACATAATCAGCGCCAGCACCAAAAGCTTTAGCAGCATAGCCAGAATTCTTTATTCCACCATCAGCAATAATAAATGGTTTATGCCTATGATCTAAAAAAGGATCCCAAGGATTAGACTGGTCAATTTCCATAATTTCAGTAATTGGCCCACGATTGTATCCAGTAGAATCATTGGTTGCACAAGGACTACCACCAGCAATACCTACACGGACATATCTCATAAATGTTTTATCAGTTCTGATTGCTGACAACATCTGAAAACCACGTTCAGAGTGTACGTTGCCCATCATCAAATTGTGAATTCTTGCTCTGTCGGAAAGCTTAATGACACAATCGTTAATTTCTTGATGCATATAGCCATTTGCCATATCAATCAACCAAGACGTTGCTCCTGCTTCGGCTAACGCATCAACTCTGTCCCAATCATTTAAGCCTATGGAAACAAAAACATTTCTGCTGTTAGGTAAAGAATTATAAAGCTCTACTTGCTCTTGGATAGAACAGAAGCGATGTAGACAGACAGTGAGACCAAGTTCGTTAGCTTTAAGAGCAAATGTCTTTCCTACAATTGCTTCCATAGGAGATACAATAATCCTATTTAATTCAACAGGAATATCTTTGCGTGACTTAACTTTACAAGGTTGAGCTACAAGATTTACATCATTGTAGTAAATAGATTTTGTCTTAAGTATTTGTGCCATATGGTACCCTTCAAAATAATATTATAGCTTACAAACAAACAATGCAAGAGGAACTATGAAAAAAAAGTAAGAAGAAAACTTTATAAATCCTAAAAAGGAATTCACTATGAAAAGACAAATTATAGCAAAAATTAATAATATTGCTAATCAATTAGACAGTAGCGGGTTTTACGTTGAAGCAAATGCTCTTACAAGCGTAATGAAGAAATTGGCTTTTGACCGTGATTTTGACGAAGAAGGCACATACGACGAAATGTTTGGGGAAATGGATGATGATCGTGAGCCAAACCTTCCTGATCCACCTGGAAATAACTCAAATGTTGCAGTGCGCAAAGGTGATAGAGGTTTTTACGTAAGTGCAACCTTATCAACAGATAAAGATAATATTTATCTTGGCGAAAAACATGGAAGAGAATCAGCTGGAGGATACATGGCCAAGTTTGAAAATAATAAAATGGATGCTATTGTATATGCACAAGAATGGGCAGATGAACTTGGAGAAAAATACGATATTTTATTCACAGTTAAAGATAGAACAAAGCCAAGACCTTTTATGCCTGATACTGGTGCTATGGCGTATGAAAGAGAAAGAGACGAAAAATCTAGTTATTAAACAAAAAAGGGGAGATTTATTCTCCCCTTTTTTTATTTTGTCTTCTTGCTTTCAATCACAGTGTCGATGATTCCATATGCCTTTGCTTCATCTGCGCTCATATAGTAATCACGGTCACAATCATTTCGAAGCTTCTTTACTGTTTGTCCTGACTTTACAGAAAGAATTTCAAGCAACTGGTCATAAAGCTTATTAGTCTCTTTTACTTGAATGTTGATGTCAGCAGCTGTTCCACGATATCCAGATGATACTTGGTGAATCATAATACGAGAGTGTGGAAGTGCAGAACGAGTACCAGTTCCTCCACATAATAGGATTGCTCCCATACTAGCAGCAGTTCCAACACAGGTAGTATTAATTGGTGCAGAAATGGTGTGCATAACGTCATATAATGCTAAACCATCTACTACACTTCCTCCTGGGCTATTAATGTAAAATTCAATAGCCATATGAGGATCTTCACGATCAAGAAACAACATCTGCATAATACAGAGGTTCATAGAATGTTCGTTGACTTCTTCGCCAAGGAAAATGATGCGATCCTTGAGCAAACGTGAATACAGATCATAAGCACGTTCGCCTGTAGCAGATTTTTCGAGAACTGTTGGAATAATCATATATTGATTATCCACTATATTTTCGATTATGTCAAGCTTAATATTTTTGGATTTGGTGAAAGTATTTCAAATTCATCAAAAAATTCAACATTGTCATAAAACAAATGATCTGAGCCATATAGTGTATTTATCCATTTACCTAATTCACCGATTCTAGGAGCATTTAACACAGATGCCATTGTAATTGGAGCTGTAGCATTAAATAAATTCATTTTAGCGCTGTTGATTATAGTAAGTTGTTCTTCTAAATTCTTGCAAACTAATAAATCTATTTTTTTCTTAAGTGGGAAATCATCATAGAGCTTTTCATCATAAGTAATAAATAATTTTTTATCATATTGTTCAAACAACTGCAGGTATTGTTTTTCAACAAAACTATTAAAATCAAAAAGTGGTTTTCTATGAACAATCAAGTGATCTTTGTATTGATCATTTTTCTTCCAATTTAAAACTTTAAAATTTTTTGGAATAGTTGGACAATTTGGAAAAGCTGTATGCAAAAATATTGCCCAGAAAGGACGAGTACACCACATTCCATTAGTGCGGAATAAATTTAAATCATAATCAATTTTTTCGCCATTGTAAATTTGAAATGATTGGGTAAAAGATTGCGAAATAATAATTTGATACAAGCTATGATAAGTATCTTCTAATCCAGTGCTAAATTTATCAAACTTTTCAGTTATATATATGTTAGATTTTACTCCATAAAAATAATACAAATATTTGGGGACAGTAAGCATATGGAATAAATCACCAAGCTTAGGGCCTATTAAAATATTTTTTGTTTGCATAAATTTATGATACAGAATAAAAAAGGGGAAGAATTGCTTCTTCCCCTTTTTGTTTATGATTTCTTGATTGAAATCTTCTTAACTGTTTCTTTTGGTTCTTCAGCTTTCAGAATAATCTTTTTGAAAGCTAATTTCAAGACACCATCTTCTAAATGACAAACTTCAGGTTCAAGTTCAAGATCATCTGGTAATTGAATTGTTCTTGTAAAAGCAGATTGTTTTAATTCCTTAAGATGATAGAAATAACTTTTCTCTCTTAAAATTCTTGAACTTCCAGTAATTGTAAGAAGTTTTGTTTCCTTGACAACTTCAATGTCAAGATCTTTTTCTACAACACCTGGTACAGCAAAATCCAAGCAGAAATAAAAATCGTCTTCAAAGATATCCATTTTTGGATAAGAAGTGTTGGAATGAATAAAGTTTTTACGATTACCTAAAAAATCGTCAAAAAACTTATTAATAATCTGTTCATGTTGAGCCATGATCATATTACGTTGTGGCATTAAAATTCTACGCTGAGGTAGATTTAATACATCATCTATACTAGCCATATATTTCTCCATTTGCGCCCATTAGGTACGCTTGATAATAGGTGTCTGAAAGATCACCTGAGTGAATGCACTCAGTAAATATTATACCAAGTTTAGAGAAAAATATTCCTTTTAAATAAAAAATCCCCCGAAGGGGATTTTTATTACATTTCTGGCATTTCAGGCATTTCTTCTGCCATAAAATCCATTGGACTTTCTTCTAATGAGCTTTTCATTGCTGGAACTTTAAGTTTAGTTCCAGGTTGCAAAACATTTTTAGGGTTGATTTGAGGATTTAATTTTAATAACATTTGTAAGCTTATTCCCTTACGTGATGCGATTGAACTTAATGAATCGCCTTGGGAAACTGTATACACCCCAGGAGCATCTTTCCTTGGTGCTGGACCTAAATTTATTGTTTGACCTTCATAAAGTACATTTTTAACTCCAGGATTGTATCCTTTTAATTGCATGACTGATACGCCAGTTTTTTCAGCAATGTCTCTTAAAAATTCTCTAAAATCTGTAACTTTATATGTTCTCTTTTCCTGTGCAACTTTCATAAATTCATTGTGAAATTTTGACGCTAAAACAAAATCACCATCTTGTGCGCATTCATTTGCAATTTTATTAATTTGAGCTAATTTTTGAAACTTTGACATTATAAAATCCTTATCTAATGTAGATATTTACTAATTTATTCTACTGGTTAAAAATAAAAACCTTTAAAAAATTATTTCTATTTTCTTAAAATAAAAATTTATCGCAGTATAATCTTTTGTATGAATTATGATTTATGTGATTTGTTAAATAGAAAAATGGAAAATGCATTTAGCTATATTGCTAATGATTTGCCAAGAAATTCTATGCTTAAAAATACCAATATCATAGATGAATTTTTTGAATATGTCTCTCCAGATGAATATATCGAAACTATGGAATCTGAAGATTGTGAACACGAGTGTTATGGGTTTTGGATATACAGAAATGGAAAAATTTCAAATCAAATTGAAGATTTTGACAAATCTGCTAGAAAAATTACCAGAGAACTTGCTAACATGAGCTTTTCAAACAGTCCAGCTCTTGATATAATGTATTTTTCTGGTTGTATGAAAGTTTTTATTTCCAAGAATAAAGCGATTTATGTAGAAACTTGCATTAGACCAACTCTCGACCAAATGTTTGCAATTAAAGATTTAGAAGCAAAATTTTTAGTAAAATCAGGTAAATTTTTGTGGAGAATCATCGAACGCAAAAAGAAATCATTGTGTCACGATGGCATTGGAAGTAACGCACTTCACGATTTTAAATGGGGGAAGATTAAGTAATGAAAAGTAATTATGTTCTTATGAGTGAGCAAGAAATCAATTTAATCAAGAATAGATTGAAAAATGACAAAGATATTGACGTGAATAATTTCATTCACAAGCTTGACTATTACAAGAATTTGTGCACCAAAGAAAATATTAAAAAGAATTTAGAATACAAGACAACTGCAATTAGCAAGCTCAAATCTTATGATGTTGATTCTATTGATAATGAAGATTTTATTGTTGATGATGATGCAATGATTTCCACTATGAAGGATGGAGCATATGTACAAGTCTGGATGTGGGTGGAAAATGCTACTAAGCCTAAAAGAACGAGGAAGAAAACAGTCTAATGGTCAAAGAAAATTGGTATGCTGTTCACGTTCTTTCTCAATATGAAAATAAAGTAAAGAGCTATATTGAAAAAGTCAAGAAAGAACGTGGATTTGAAGATAAAGTTACAGAAATTATAGTTCCTGTTGACACAGAAGTTAAGAGAGTTCAAGGAAAAAAAATTGAAAAACAAAATAAAGTTTTTCCTGGATACGTTCTTGTCAAAATGAAATTAGATGATGAAACTTTTAACTTTATAAGAAGAGTTCCGGGAGTTACAAATTTTGTTTCATCTAGTGCAAAAAAACCAGTAGCACTTAAGGACTCTGAAATTAAAGCTATCTTAGATTCCCTTGACCCAAACAAAGGATTCACTCCTAAAAAGAAGTTTTCAAAAGATATGCTTGTAAGAATTATTGAAGGCCCGTTTTCAGAGTTTACTGGTAAAATTGAAACTGTTTACGAAGATAAAGAAATACTCAAGGTAATGATTTCCTTATTTGGCCGAGATACACCAATCGAAATTGAATACGCTCAAGTTGAAAGGATATAAAAAAAGCTCCCTTTTGGGAGCTTTTTTTATTTAGTATGTTTCGTAAGTTTCTGATACTGGAAGTATTTTATTGAATGTTACTAATCCATCAGCTGCTACAGCTGAAAGATTGAATCTTACCCAATATCTTTCAGGATTAGGCGGAAGAACAACAATTGGATATCCACCAGCAATTATTCTATTTTGTTGAACTGTTAATGGATCGTTAGGAAGTAAAGTGTTAGCGGAAAAATCAGCTTTTACTGGAACCCATGTTGAACTACCAAGACCAGAGCCTTCTACAATGCCAGAGAATTTCATAGTATCTGAATTACCTGTAGAAGTATCATCAATTACTGTAAAGGAAGACCAAGCGGTCCCACTCCAAACTTGTCCTAGTAAATTAGCAGGAGCAGTAAGGCCAGTACCAACTTGGAATTCCCAGTGATCAATTTTCTTTCTTGACCCAATATAGATATAGTCTGTTGTAGCATTAAGGTTAAATTGAGAAGCATTTTCTCCACCATTACCTTTTGCAATACCTGTCACATCGTATATTGTTCCAGCAGTACCGCCAGTTCCAGTTTGTGCTTTTCCAACCAAAACTCTATAATCATCAATACTTTCTATACCTTGAGTATCAGATCTAGGATAATCTAAAGGTAACGCTTTCTTACCAATCGCTGATATTCTTAAGGCAATATTGCTTCTAGACTCAGTAAATGTAAAAGCAACATTTAAGAAAGGTCTATTATATAATTGTTCGTGGTAAATTGCAGGATTAAAACCCCATCTGGCAATGAAAGATTCTGCAGCGGTAGCATTTACATCTGTGCCATCTCTGTAAATTAAATGAGCTTTACCATCTGTAGTACTATTTCTGTAATGAGCTCCCGTATTTAAAATACTAAATGCAGATACTGTAAATGCTGTGCCTGATACATTTGTAATTCTTAATTCATCTATTGTTGATTGGGGATACCAAGGTATAGTTGCATATACAGATGTGCCTGAAACTGTAAATCCAACTGATGACTTTAATATTTGATTATATAAACCATTGACGACACTCATAAATGATGCTCCGTTTTAGCAGACTTCTTATTGATTATTTTTCTTGCGAGAGCTTTTTATTTCCTTTTATCCATTGACTTTCAGCAATGGTTTCTGTAAAATAAGATTGTTCAAGAGTATCGTCTATGTAAAAAGGGAAAGGCGCTCTGCTCTTGAACAAAGGTATAAATTATGAAAATACAATACGTTTCAATATGCCCAACTGAATCTGCTAAACAAAATGATTGCTATGCATTAACTCCCGAATTACTTGCAGCCACAGGAGCTCGTTATTCTAGGAATAATGAAGGGCTTGATGCTATTGTATCAAAGATTGATTTCTCAAATACAGACAAATCAGTTGATGGTATTTTCAAGATGGTAGATTACGGACACGCTTCTATTGCGGATATGGCTCCAGTCGCCTTATTTATTGATGATATCTCTTTGTTTGCAGCATATTTTCTTTGGACATTAGCTCCTACTGCTGGTGGACAAGAATGTTCAACAAGATACATTAAGTTAGATGCTAATAGTGTAGTTGATGATGACACTTTAGGCATTCCTGAACATTTAAAATTAGATTATTGGAAATATGTTGAAAAATCATTTCAATCTTATGAATTAGCACTTGAATATTGGACTGATCTAGGCAATTTACATCCAGAATTAACCAAAATATCATCTCTTTTGCTCAATTCGTCATCTGATAAAGATAAGAAACAAGTATCCAGAATGATGCGTAATTTTGCATTTGACAGAGCTAGAGTTTATCTTCCTGTTTCTGCAATGACTGGCGTGATGATGATTCAATCTGCTCGTGCTTGGGCAAATATGTCAGCACATCTACAGTCTCATTCTTTACGTGAATTGAACCTTATTGGTAAAGAAATTGAAGAAAAACTAAAGATTGGTGCATCACGACTTGTAAAACATTGTCGTCCAACACAAGCAATAAAAGATTTTTATTCTTTTGAAAATAACTTTGAGAAAAAGTATTGCAAAATGAAGAATAAGTTCTTGCCTTCTTCAAATCAATGTGATACTTCACTGAAAGTACATACAAATAAAAAACTTGACATTGAAGCTTTATCTTTCAGAACTAATAGATATTCTCCATTTGGTCATACAATATCTCAAATTCCAGTAACATTTAGCTGGGAAGGTATTACATTTGGAGAAATAAGAGACCTAAATCGTCATAGAACTGGCTCTAAGTATTGTTCTCTAGTTCCAATAGGCTTTTATGGTGCAACAGATCAGATTCCAAACGAACAGTCTGCAGTTTCCGAAAAAATAAATCTGTTGCATAGTAATTTCAGCCAATCATCTGAAGCTGCAAGAAAACTTATGAACTCAATTCCAGAATATATTTATTTTACTTCTTTAGGTCATAAATATTTCTTTGAGCATACAACTACTGCAAATAATTTTATTTACGAAATGGAATTAAGGACTGGAGTTGGTTCTCATTATAAATATGCAGAACATTGCCATAAAGCTTTAGAACTCTGGTATCAAAAATATCCTCAAACAAATGGGTTAATATTTGAAGGCAGCGCAGAACCAGAATAGTTAGATTCTGTAGTAAAGCTCAAAACCTTCTATGGATTTTATTTGCATAGAGTAATTAGAAACAGTAGTAGGTAAATCAAATAACATAATGCAGTCATCGTGTTCTTTGATTCTATTGTAATAAAAATTGATTTTTGTCAAATAATTATTTTTATTATGTTCAATTATTATATTTTGCAACTCAAATGGCATAAACTCACAACTAGCATCCATAATTAGATTTTTTTCAGGTAAAAGTTCTTTCATTGCTATTTTGAAATCTCCATATGAAATTAGCTCACCATTCATAGCTTGCGAAATGATGTCTGAATAATTAGTTATGGATTGTTTTATGTCCAAAGGTTCTAGAACACTATTGAACACAAAATCTGCTCGTGAAATTGAAAATAAATAATCTTTATTTGTATGTTCTCCATTCAATAAAGAATGAAAACATTGCTGTAAATCATTTAAGCTTAAAACATTATTTGATAAATATACAGCAATGTTTTCATAATTAGGTAAAGAGTAACACAGAATTAATCTTTTCAGTAAATTTGTGTCATCATCATAACTTTTTATTTCCAAAAAAGAATCAGTATCAATTGTAAATCTTGAGGTTTTGGAAGCTTCAAAACCTACCAGAATAAAATATCTGTGGTAGTTAATTTGACTGGTCTGATAAGCTACTTTTTCAAGCTCTTCCTGCGATTTTATTAAGAAACACACTAGATTGTTCACGACTGTTTTATACAGGCTGAAGTTTGCAATTTGGTCAGCTTATGATATTATCGTTATATCGAATCCGAAGGTTTATTACTAAATGACTACACAAGTGAATAATATGGACACTGACTTTAGGCCAAAAACATTTGATCAAGTTATTGGTCAAGAAGAAATTAAAGAGAATCTTAGACTTAAAATTACTGCTTTCAAGAAGACACAAAAAAGCGTTGTTCATATGCTTTTCCTTGGATTTTCTGGTGCGGGAAAGACAACTCTTGCAAATGTAGTGGCAAATGAAATGGGTGTTACTTTTCATCAAGTTATGGCTACCAGAATTAAAAACTGGAATGATTTTTACGCAATTCTTCGCAACGTAGAAGAAAACGATGTCCTGTTTATTGATGAAATTCACGCATTGTCTAGTGATGTGCAAGAAAATCTTTACGGTGTAATGGAAGATTTTAAATGTACTATCGAAGACAAGAATCTCCAGCGCCAAAGAATTATCAATCTACCAAAGTTCACTCTTATTGGTGCAACTACGCACACTGGCGACTTAAAGACCGCCTTGCTGTCACGTTTTCAATATAAAGGACAGCTTGTTCCTTACACTGTTGACGAGCTTACAAATATGGCAATAACTGCTGGAGAAAGAGTTTACAATCTTGACATTCCTGAAGATATTGCTCGTAGAATCGCCCAGCTTTCACGTAAAACTGCCAGAATCTGCTACACTCTTCTTCGCCACTTTGTAGATATCGCTGAGGCATCTACTCCTGGTAGAGTTACTAGAGATATGCTTACCAAAACATTATTGTATAAAATGCTTAGACTGCACCAAATAGACCCTATTGTAGGTCTTGACTATGCAAGCCGAAATTACATTACAAAAATGTTACGTGAGAGTCGGCCTTTAGGTAGTCGCTCCATCGCAAATATGTGTCAGGAACAAGAAAGTACCGTCATATCAATGATTGAACCATTTCTTCTTTCTGATATAACTCTTGAATACATAAACCCATCAAATGGACAAACTGTTGTTATAATTTCACCATTTGTTCGTATAACAAGTAAGGGGAGAATTGCGTTGGAAGCTGCTTACAAATACATTAAGCTCTGCCAGTCTCTTCAGAAGCAAGGTTGGTTTAATAATGAAGCCTTGAGTGTCAAACCGGAGTAAATATGCCAGCAAAACAATTATCTTTCAATGATGATGCACGACAAGCTATGGGTCGTGGAGTTGATATCGTAAGTAACGCAGTAAAAACCACATTAGGCCCTAAAGGTCGCAATGTAGTCATCCAATCACCTTCAGGGCCAATTGTTACTAAAGATGGCGTAACAGTAGCTAAACACGTAGAACTTGAAGACCCTTATGAAGATTTGGGTGCACAATTATGTAAGCAAGTTTCCAGCAAGACTAATGATGTAGCTGGTGACGGAACTACTACCGCTACGGTTCTTGCGCAAGCTTTAGTTAATGGTGGCCTTAAATATATTTCTTCTGGTGGCAATCCAATCAGCGTTAAGGTTGGTATGGAATATGCTGCAAATAAAGCAGTTGAAATTATTGAAAGTCTTGCAAAACCTATCGAAAGCAAAGAACAAATTACATTTGTTGCAACTATCTCAGGCAATGAAGCTGAAGTTGGACAAATTGTTGCTGATGCTATGGAAGCTGTTGGCAAAGATGGTGTCATTACCATTGAAGAATCTAGAGGTCGAGAAACATGCTTATCACTTGTTGAAGGTATGAAATTTGACAAGGGTTATGTTTCTGCATTCTTTGTAAATAATGCAGAAAAGATGCAGTGTCGTCATTCAGAACCATTTATTCTTCTTTATGATGGCAAAATTTCAGACCCAGCAGAAATTCTACCAATTCTCACTAAGGTAAACGAGCAAAAGAAACCCATCGTAATCGTTGCTGACAATGTTGACGGTCCAGCTCTTCAAATGCTCGTTATCAATGTCCATAAGGGTGCTATGCCTTGGGTTGCTGTAAAGACTCCTGGATTTGCTGGACAAAAGAAAGAATATCTTTATGACATTGCTGCTTTAACTGGCGCCGATGTTATTTCCTCAGAGATGGGAACTACTCTTGAAAATTGTACTATTGAAAATTTAGGTAAAGCAAAAAGTGTTATCATCAACAAAGAAACTACTACTATTATTGGTGGAGAAGGTGATGACGTTAAGATTGAAGATCGTATTTCTCAATTAAAAGTTACTCTTTCACAAGTAGAGAGTGATTATGAAGCTAGAATGCTCAATGAAAGAATTGCAAAGCTTTCGGGTGGTGTTGCAATCATTAAGGTCGGCGCCAGTACTGAAGCAGAATTAGTTGAGAAGAAGTATCGATATGAAGATGCTTTGGCTGCTACTCGTGCTGCTGTTGAAGAAGGTATCGTTCCTGGTGGTGGTACAACTCTCTTACGTATTTCTCAACAATTAGAAACTATGAATGTTCTCACTGAAGAAGATGAGAAAGTTGGTTTTGAAATTGTTAGAAAAGCACTTATGGAACCTATCAGACAAATTGCTTTCAACGCTGGTATTAGTCCTGATGTTGTTGTTGATACAGTGTGTTCAAGAGACAACGGAATTGGACTTAATGCAAGGTCAGGTAAGTATGTTGATATGATACAAGAAGGCATTATCGATCCTGCTAAAGTCACTCGTTCAGCTGTCCAAAATGCAGTATCAATTGCTGTTTTAGTATTGACTACAGAAGCCTTAATTGTAGACAAGCCAGTAACAAATGAAAAGGTCTTAATTCAAGAAGGAAGTTTCTAATTTTTCATAATATATTTCATACACCAGATTATAAATTAAGTATAATATCTATGAGTGTGTGGAGGGTTATTATGGAGATCAGAAATCTTAGAATCAAGCTTTCAAAAGGGCAATTATTTACAGTCAGCGCAATACTTCTTGTGCTGACTTCTGTTTCATATCAGCTTTATTTATTGCGCAAGCATAATAAAAAAGAGGAGATGGGAGAAGCATATTTTGTTTATCCCGAAAACTAAATGACAGAATTTTTATATCATTACAAAATGACAGTAACCAGAGTTGTTGATGGAGATACAATTTATGGTGATGTTGATCTTGGTTTCAATTTTGGTGCAAGAAAAATGGAGTTTAGACTTGCTGAAATAAACACACCTGAAATCAGAGGTGAAAATAGAACGGCAGGATTAGCTTCAAAAGAATATGTTGAGAGTAAAATCTTAAATAAAGAAGTTTGTATCTTGACCAAAAAAGATACTAAAGAAAAGTATGGTAGATATTTAGCTTGGGTATATTACAAAGAAGCAGAAAATCTTTGGGTTTGTTTAAATCAAAAATTAGTTGAGTTGAATCTAGCTGTGCCATTTATGGTATAGTGTATGTATGGCATTTTATAGGCGATTATTTATTGATTTTAATTCATTCTATGCTAGTGTGGAACAGCAAGATAATGAACAGTATCGTGGGAAGCCTGTAATTGTAGTTCCTGTTGTTTCTGACTATACGTGTGCAATTGCTGCATCATATCAGGCTAAAAGACTTGGGGTAAAGACTGGAACCCGTGTAAAAACGGCGAAGGAAAAAATCCCAGGTCTTTTTGTTTGTGGGGCTAGACCTCATCGATATGTAGAAGTGCATAATAAAATAGTTGAAATTTTATATCGTCATTTTGAAAAAGTACAAGTTCTAAGTATTGATGAAATGGCTTGTGAAATTGATGAGGACGATGAGTTTGAGTGTGAAATGATAGCAGCCTTATTGAAGCTTGATTTGATGGACGAGTTGGGAGAGCATATGACTTGTTCAATAGGTGTTGCTAGAAATGTATTTTTGTCTAAAGTAGCTGCTGATATGGAAAAGCCTAATGGATTCACTGCCCTGGGCCAAAAAGCCCAGGAGCAGTTGGAGACTTTAGGCTTGACAGATCTTCCAGGAATAGCAGAAAGAATGGAGGCTCGTCTAAATAAATCTAAAATAAAAACTGTTAATGATTTATTTAGTATGGAAGAGTTGAAATTGAAAAAAGCTTGGGGGAGTATAATTGGTGCTCGTTGGTATCATATGATTCGTGGGTCTTTGCAATGTGATTACGGTTTATCTGGAAATGACATACCTAAATCATTTGGGCATACTCACGTTTTACCCCCTAATAAACGAGATGATTCTGGTGCTTACGAAGTTTTTGAGGCATTACTCTATAAAGGCTTAGAAAGGCTAAATAAGAACAGAATTGGGGCTAAAAGAATATCTGTTTATTTATCTTGGCGCAATACTGAAACTAAACGAAGAGGTACTTATAAAAAAGTAAGTCCTATTGCTATTGCTTCAATGGATTATACTTATTGGTCTGTCATTGCTAATTCTTTATGGAAAAAGATGCCAGAATTAGATTTGAGAGCGATTCCTTTAATTGTTGGCATTAGATTTACAAGAACAATCAAACAAGAAGATATAAACTTACAGCTATTTGATTTGGATTTTTTTCCAACATTTGAAGCTAAAGAATTATATGAAGTTCCTGATAGAATTTCTTTTGGGGATCCTGGAAGACTGTTTGATGATGTATAAGTTGATTGAGGTAATGTTATGAAAATTAATGTTGAATTTGACAATTTGACTGAAGCTCAAGCTGTGGCATTAGAAGAATATTTTGCAGTTTGGATGTTTTTAAAAGAAAAACAAATGAGTATGTGGACTGCATTTTTTGCTGATACTGCAATTGACTTCAAGCCTGTTGTTAAAGTAAATGGTGAAGATCCCAAGCGATTTATGAAAGACATTGGACTCAGAGTTGGCAAAGTAAAGTTTGTAACTGACAGTGGTGATATTCAAGACGATATGTATTTGCTTGATTATGAAAGAGTAGAAAAAGCAATAAATGAAGACAGTACAGAAGGATAAGTACCTTCCAGAGAGTGTCAAAATTAAGATTGGCAAGAATATTTTTGACGCTGATGTAGATGTTCTTATTGCGTCTATGACTCATCAAGTAATCCATAAAAATAACAGTCTTTATAATTCTGAAGATTTTGGCTTAGTTTTTGATATAACAAGAGCAGAAGTTACAAGTTTTCTTGAAAGCAATTATGATGAAGGTGCAGAATATTTTGATTTATTTGAAGATTGGGTAAGTCTTTTTGATGAATATCAAAAGAATAAAAACAAATTGTTCTGCAAAGACTTAATTATAACTTTCCCGGACAAAACAAAATGGCAAGTTAGGATTTTAGATGTTTTATCTTTAAGAAATAAACTGTCGGGTGATGAAAACTCTGAAGTTGATTTAGGCGATGAACTGCTATTGGATGATCAAAAACTTTTAGCTTGGATTGATGAAAATCTCTCTTGGGAAGAATTATCTGAATATGCTGAATTCCTCAAAGAAACAAGACAAGAAAATACAAGAAAAAAGAATTTTCAGAAAGCAAAAAAAGAAATTAAACAATGGTCTAAGCAATTATCGATATTTGATTTTATCCAAGTTGGTGATATGATAATTAGTGAAGATGAAGATGATGACGACGAAGATTGACCCTTACAAGATAACTAATTATAACAGGACAGAGGAAGAGCTTCAGCTTTTCCTCTTGTTTTGCATTGTAGTGGCTGGAAAAACTGCATATATACAAGCAGAGAAACTTGAACAATTTTTAATTTCTGTAAACAAAAGATTGTTAATGCCAGAAAATGTAAAGCCATTTCAAACAATTAAAAGCGCAGAACAACACGGTATTTTGTTTGAAGAAATTAAATTAGCAAAACTAGGTCAATACAAAAAAATCTTTTCTGGATTCAAATATATTTCTGAACGTGAATATAACTTGAACAGAATGACACCAAAAATACTAGAAGAAATTCCTGGTGTTGGAATGAAAACAAGTAGATTTTTCCTATTGCATTCAGACACATTTTATAAGGACAAAATTGCAATATTAGATACTCATATTTTAAAGTTTATAAAAGAAAACATTGATGATAGAGCGCCTAAATCTACTCCTGTAATCCCATTGACCTATAGATACTGGGAAGATATGTTTTTAAATTGGTGTGCAAAGAATAATAAAAATGTTGCAGATTTTGATTTAGAAGTTTGGAAGAGTTTTGCGAGAACAAAAAAAGAAGTTGTTGCATCTAATAGCTGAGGGCAAACAATGATAGCTATTGATAAGCGGAAAGAAGAAAAAGTTTTACGTGATTTTGAAAAGTTGATATTCAAATTAGCTAACAAACAATATCTTCGCTACAACAAGAAATATCCTTTAGAAGATGTTTTGCAAGAAGCTAAAATAAGTGCAATAAGAGCCTTTAGGAATTATGATCCTAGCAAAAACACAAAGCTCATTACTCATCTTTACAATTATATCAATTTTTACTTAAGCCACTATTTTAGAAGCGACACTGGATTGATCAAAATTCCATCAAGAGTTTTAGACAATAAAGAAAAGATTAAGCCAGAAATAGTTCAAAATGATTTTCTTTATGACAATTCCACAGAAAATCATCCTTTTGAAGATATTAGTTCTTATGAAAATAAAATATTATTAGACAATATGCTTTGTCAATTAAATAAAAAAGAAAAAGAAATTTTGAGCTTAATTTATTTGCAAGGTTTTACTTACGATGAAGTAGCTATTATGTACAATGTAAGTAGACAGGCAATTAACAACACTGCAAATAAAAGTTTAAAAAAATTACGAGAAAAAATGTCTGTGTCAAATTAGGCTTGAAATGTTAAAAAATAGCTATCTTTATCAATCTTTTATAAATGCATACGGATATGAAGTTCAGGCAAAATATTGTTTTGAATCTGAGCTAGTTGAAATTCCAAACACTGAAATGTATTTGGAAGTAGATTCTGGGATGTGGGTAATTTATTCAGAAGATACAGACAGTATTGATATGATATTGCACGAAGATTTTATAGTTAATTATAATCCAGTTGACAAAATTGCAACAAATTATTTAGAATTTGTAGTAGATTCAATTAGTTCTGATTATTCTCCGGTTACAAGTAATCTTGACGAAGTACTTATAGAAACTGTTGAAGAGTTTGTAGAAAAAGAAATCAGCTTAAGTTTCTTAGAGAGACTTAAGCTGATTTGGAAGATTATTTTGGGAAAGAAAATTTATATTTCTAAATATTAAATTTCGCTTGGTTCTTCTTCCATATCTTCTGGCATTTCTTCATCTTGAGCACTCATCATTTGGCTTAAGATTTCGTAAGCTGCAGTAATAACATCTTTATCCTTTTGTTTTTCTTCTTCTGGCAATTCAGAATAAGGTACGCCTAAAGGACCATCTTTTGCCCAAGAGTTTCTTGACAACCATTGCTCGTGAACTTCAGAAGCAAGACCATCAATATTGCCCATTGCATTATCCATATTTTCAGCTACTAAACTAATAGCTGATTCTGCTTGAGCTTTATTTTCTGCTTGCCATTTTGGTGGTAAGTCAGTGTAAGATGTATTCAAGATATCAACTTGCCCACCCATACCGTCATCTTTCATTCTGGTTGGATTTTCATTACCTTTGGCTGATTCTCCAGCTCTGTAGCCTGATGCCCAATTCTCGTGTAATTTTGAAGCTAACATACTTACAGCTTTTTCTAAACCACCCGAAAGCATAGACAAACCAATGCCCATAGAGACCTTAACGAATCTTTGTCTCTTCTCAGCTTTTGGAAAAAGTTTTTTTACTTCGATGACATTTCCAGCAAATCTAATCATTTTTTTATTCCTTTTCAAAAAGATAAATTTTTTATATCTTCAACTCTTAAATTTTTCAAGTCTAAAGAGCCATATACCAAACCATTTTTTTGCCAAAATTGAGTATTGTGTAAATGCATAAAAACATAATACAAATATCCAGGATCCAAAACATTTAGTGAATCTTCTTTAACTTTTATTCCTATTTTTTTAGCTATATTTTCAGAATCTTTTGTAGGTTGGCCCAAACTTTTTTCTGAACCTCTTGCGTAAATCCAAAAATCTGCTTCAGACAAACCATATTTTACAATACAATAATCATCTAATTTCATTTCATTCTTTTTTCTAAAACTTCTCTGACTACGCCAGATACATCACCAGAATTGAATGGATTGATATTGTTTTTACGTAACAATAATGCAATTTCTGCCATTTTTGCGTCTTGGCTTTTGACTGCTTTTTCATATAGATTATTTCTTGCTTTAACTGCAAATCTGATATACCTAAGATATTCTCTTTCAGTCATTTCATCTTGATTTGCATCTGGAAGTTTTTGCAAAATCTCAGGTGCTGAAGTGTCTTTGCCAGTAAATGGATCTCCTGGACCTGTTAAGCCTGGTTCTATCGAATCTGTTACAGACATTAAAGAGCCAACTGTTATAGCTCTAGTCATTTCCTGAACAATCGTATCAATATCATTAAAGTATTTGCTGAGATCAGATGTTCTTTCTTCATCCTCTTCGCCCATCAATGCAACTTTTACAAATCTCGGGCTTTCATTGCTTGTAACAATTCTAAACCTAGATGTATTAGAAACATTAGATTTTCCGCCAGCTTGTTCTGTATACTTTGTTACATTAGGCTTTTTATCTGGGTTTGGATCTCTTTCTTTCTTTCTCTTTTGACGAATTCTATTTTTTCTTTGTCTGTCAGATAAATTTTTAGCTTTGTTGGCAGGAGTACATACAGGCTTCTTACCTTTTGAAGTATCTCCTCTTCCACAAGGTTCAAATCCCTTACCCTTTTTCTTTGGTCTTGATACATCCACCCACTTTTCTTTCTTAAACCAATCATCAAGTCCGCCGTGATTTTTACATTCAACAATTCGCTTAATTTCCATTTTAATCGTCAGCTCTTTTAATAAATCTTGTTTTCTTACTTGGATTATTATGTAAAGTTTCTAAGTGATGTTTTGGAATCATATTCATAACTTCGACATGATTTTTGTCTTCATTATAAAAAATTAAGTGATCGTCATCTACTGCAGCTGGACTGTGCATCATATCGTCAGAAGTTTCTTCTCTAAAATCACTTATAGTTTCAGTATCTTCCCAATGTCCATCTTTATCCACTTCATAAGAATCAGCGTCAAATTCATCTAGAGCTTGATTAAGATTCATAGGAAATTTCACATTATAATCTTTATCAAACTCTGAGGCTTGTTTCATAAAAAGATTATGAACTACGTTTGCTTCAATTATGTTGCCTTCGTTTTCTAACTTCTCAACTAATGATGATAAAAATCTTAATTTATTCGTATCCATTATTTGCTCTTATAGATTGCTTTTGATACTTTGATAAAAACTTTATGCAATGCTTCAACTTCTTTGGTCATTTCTGGATCTTTTTCAAGTTCAGCAATGACATCGTTGATTGCTTTAAGTGGATTTGATTGTGCTTTTTTATCTTCAACAATATTTTTTTCTTCCATATATTTATCCTATATTGATATTAATATTTGCAGCTTTACTCTCAAAAGAACCATTAGAAGCTTTATATGTAAATGAGTCAGTGCCAATTACATCTTGATTAGGAGTGTATGTAAATACATCTCCAGACTGACTTACAGAACCATTAGCTGGATTACTTGAAACAGAATATGTCAATGCTAAATCATTAGGGTCTGTTGCGCTAAATGGTAAAACTACTGCAACGTTCATTCCAGTTGTTAATGAAAAAGACGATGCGCTTGGAATTTGAGTAGGAACTGCAATTGTAACAATCGCTGTATTACCCACAATTCCATTGTCGTTTGTAGCAGTGTAAGAAAATGAATCTTGACCGGCGAAACCAGCATCAGGAGTGTATGTAAAAACTGGGCTTGATAATGTTCCAGCTCCAAAATCAACATTTGCCATTTCGATAGTGACTGAACCATTTGCTGGTTGGTCTACAATTGAAAACGTAAAAGGAACATTGTATGGGTCATATGCACCGATTGTAATTGCTACAGGAGTTTCCATTTCAGTTGTTACAGAAGCATCTTGACATTTTGGGTTTTGCACTGGATCATCATAAATCATCACAGCGTTTGCCCATTCTGACCTTTGCATCAATGCACTGTAAATACAAACTCTAAAATCATATGAAACAGATGCATCAATATCATAAAGAGACATTCTAGTAGTTCTTCTCTCCATAATTGATTTACCATCAAGTTTGGCTTGTCTGTCTAAATACAAATCCATAGAGGCGTTGACAAATGGATTTTCGTTACAGATAACTTCAACGTAGCCTAAATACCAATAATTTCCTGACACACCTGTTGATAGAGATGTGTTGAGTTCAAATGCCATTTACTTTTCCTTTCTCCAAGTTCCACCTTTTGATTTATACTGTTTAGCAGCCCAGCCATTTGCATAAGCTGAAGGATATACATCAAATTTAGCTTTTGCTTGTGCTTTACAACTTGACCATAAAGATGGATTGTTAGGAACGTTTTTTCCTGAACTTTTTTTCTTTTTCTTAGCAGAAACTTTCACAAAAACATCGTGAATTTCCGCTGCTAAATCCTCTTTGCCATTATTTTCAAAAAAAGAAGCAATCTTGTGCAAACTATCGAGAATATTATTGTTCATTTTTTTATCCCAAGAAAAAATTAATCTTACTTAGAATATTATAAATAATAGTTGTGAGTACCTGGAAATGAATAACGAGAAAAATACAAACTGGCCTATTTTGATTGGCAATATTTTAATTTGGATGAACTTTGCAACTTGTGCTTGGGAGTTAAAAAAAACATTATTTGAAAAGGGAAATAATTCTTCTTATCAAATTCAATCAAGCAAAATTAAGATTGGTGGTTTAGAAAATAAAAATTCTAAAATAACTGTAGTAGAAGATAAAGAAAAAGTATATTTTTCTTACGATCCTTGTGAAAACCTAAAGAAGGAAAAATAATTATGGATATTTTATTTTTTTCAATAAATATAATTGGCTGCTTAGTATATTTTTTATTTTCATTCAAGTCTCATCAAAATAAACGTCAGGTTGAACAATTTTCAAATGATGAGACTGAACTGCAAAAAATAGATAATAGATTATCTCAATTAGAAAAACAACTTAAGTAAATTAAAAATCTTGATCAATAAAATCTAGTAATTGATCTTTTGTCAACTTGCCAGGTTTTCTTGCGATCATTTCTCCATTGTTGAAGAGAATTGTTACTGGAATACTCTTGACATCAAAATCTTCAGCAATTTCAGGAGCAACTTGACAATCTACAGAAAAACATTTTACTTTGTCATTCTCTTCTGAAAACTCTTTATAGATTGGAGCATAAGCTTTGCAAGGTCCGCACCAAGATGCTTCGAACTTTACTAAGCATTTTCCATCACTGATACTGTCGTAAAAATTTGTTGAATCTAACTTCATTTTTCTTTCCTAATATTTTTTCAATATGGTATAATTTCATTTGAAATGAACAGAATTTTACTGCTTAATTTAAACTACGAGCCATTATACGTTTGTTCCTTATCTAGAGCGATGAAATTGTTGATAATGGGCAAAGCTGAGACACTTCATTTCAAAGATGACACGTATTTTTTTACAGGAGCTGGACAACAATATCAAGTTCCTTCTGTTATTAGACTAAAATATAACATCAAGAAAAAAGGCAACCCAGTTTACAAAGTTAGTAGAATGGGAATTTTCAGTAGAGATAATTTCACTTGCCAATACTGCGGAATAAGAAAACAGAACTTAACTCTTGATCACGTACATCCTAGACACTTAGGAGGACAACACGTATGGGAGAATCTAGTTACTTGTTGTTCGGATTGTAATCATAAAAAAGGCGGAAAGAAGTTAGATCTTACTGGAATGAAATTGCTCTCCAAACCCAAAGTGCCCAGATATACCTTTAATTACTTGCTTAACAGGCCAATTGATAGAGAAGATGAGTATTGGTCTTATTACTTGACTGCATACTAAAAACGGAGGGTTTATCCCTCCGTTTTGTATTTTCCACCACTTCTTTTTCTTTTGCAATATTGTTTCTGAGAAAAGCCTTTTGGATTACTGCAATTAATGCTTCCTTTGTACTTTGTTGACCATCTCTTTTTCATTTTGCCAGTACGAGGAGCATTGTAATCTTTTTTTGCTTCTTTGAATTGATCAGATGTTTCTACTGGCTCTTTCATAAACTCTTCAAGAAATTTTTGAAAATTATCATAAATAATTTTGTATACATTTCTTCTCATTTGTTCATTTTCAGTATGTTGCAAAATTTGTGATATTAAGTATTCACCTTGCCAACTTATATCCTTGAGTACATTAGATGCATTTAAACTCATCGGATCTTGAATAACAAATTTTAAAGCTTTTATTATGGATTGCTTATCTAAGAAAGAATATTTTTCAGCAAACTTACTAAATACGGCTGGACTGAAAAAGTCATTTATGTCAGAAAGAAGTGTGCTGTATTCTTGAGGATGATTGACATTGTAATAAGATATAACGCTCTTTTCATCTTCACCAGTGGCCAATCTTTGGAACACTTCGTAAACTTGGTCTGGTCGCTTAATTAATGTATCAACAAATTTTGCTACTTGTTGTGCCTTTCTATCTGGAGGCAATCTCATAAATAAATCTTTTTCTTTAGTTGATAAAAAATCATATACCATCATAAGCATTAATTTATCTGGGCTATCTTTTAGTTTTTTAGTGTCAGGATCTACCAATTGTTCTTTGTATTTACTAAAATAATCAGCAGCCATATCAAGTATTAGATTGCTTATATAAGGTTTTCTAAAAGTGCGGCCTTTGTCTACTGAGTGTCTTAATTCGTGTTTGATTGATTGAGCCATATCATCAATAGTGTCACCACGTTGCAAATCTCTTAATCCAACTTCTTTTGTTTTTGGATCAAATGTTGCTAAAGCTTTATCAGTTCTAATTGGTACAAATGAAGAAATGTAGTTTTGTAATTTTGATTTTGCTAAATTTTCATTTAATGTATGAAAATATATAATTCCAAAATTAGGACTTACACCAGATTGTAACAACGCTTCAAGTTCAGCGTCAAAGTCATAATCTTTGCCTTCATTTTCAGATATATACTTTTGTAAATCTATAGTGCCATAAGCAGCAAATTTATACCACATCTGTATCTGTCTCCAATGAACTAGTACTATAAGTTTGAGGTATTTTCACAGAATCCTTATATTTCTGCGTTTTATTATATGGAAGTCTCTTTAATCTGTGCTTGACCATAAAACTATCGGGAGGAATATCGCCACTACCCATCGCATCAAATCTTGCTGGTACAAGTTCATTTGGCATCTTTTTTGATAATTCTTCTCTTTCACTTCTCGGAGTTTTTTCGTCAATTTTATAGCCGAAAGATTCAGAAGGATCATAAGATTCAACAGGTAAACCAAAGACTGAATTTCTTACTTCGAAAGCATCTTTGGAATGAACATCTCCAGAAATATACTGTATTTGAGGTTTATGATTTTGAAGAAACTTTTTCATTTCTTGATATAATTTTCTTCCCAAACCCCATTTTGCTCTTGTAATAGAAGATTCATCAACATCATATCCAGCATTTCTAAGTTCATCAGTCAAATCCATTTTATTTCTATCTGCTGGATTGATTGGTTTTTCCCATTCTTCTCTTCCTGGTCTTAATGGATACTCATTCAAAGATACTAACTGAACAAAAGCAGTGTCTGAATAATCTTTGGCTTTAAAATCTATATAACCTAAAACTCTACCGTAAAGATTTGCTTTTATAGAGTAAAGGTATTCATTATAGACTTCGATATCAAATTGAATATTTTTTAAGTCAAACGGCTTAGGTTTAATATCAGGAAAATCCATATTTATTTGACCAGAAGGATCAACTCTTGTAACTGCTTCCCTGTACCACATTAGCGCTTATCCTCGTATCTTGGAAATAAATGACCAACTGCTGCTTCATATAATACTCTGGAAACATCATCGTCATTAAGCGCCATTTTTCTCACTCTATCTGCCATATAAAAAATATCTACACTATTAGCATAAGGGAATATATCTTGTAAATGATCTTTCAATGGTTTAGATTCTCCATTGAAAAAATAATACTTAACTTTTCCAGATTCTCTGTACCACATTATTTATTTTTTGCCTCTAGATAAAGCTTGATAAATGTGATTTCAATTTTATTTCTTATATCTTCATCATTAGAATATGTTTCTGACAAAAGCATTTCTTCAAGTTTATCTCTGTCAATTTTTTGACCAGATATAGAACTTAATTCATAAGTAAGATTTGGTATTTTATAAACAATGAAATTTTTAAAATGATCATCTACTGGCTGAGACATTTCATTTTCATAAGTTTCAAACCAGTCGCTGTCTATTTGATTAGCAACTTTTCTAAATAAAGGAATAAGTTCTCTTTCTTTAGCATCCAAGTTAATTCCATTGTCTACCAATCTTCCTTGCACTTCATCAATTTCGATTGGATGCATATAAGTACTACCTCTTTCCAAAAGGTCAGACAAGAAATCAGCTGGTTTGGTTGATTGATTTAAAATTCCCAAAACTGTTTGTTTCAATGGAGGTGAAACACTATCTAAAATTTCAGGATAGTCTCTTGCCATAGCTACTAATGTTGGAAAAAACTCAACCTCACTTATCTCTCCGGATTCAATTCTCTGATGTAAATTTGCAAGAAGCGGATGCATTTTTACTTTTGGTTCTTCTATTTCAAAAGGAGGCTTAGAAGTGTCAATGGCTTTTCTGTACCACATTTAATAATCTCTCCATTGTCTCATAGTAGATGGTTTCTTTTTTCCGTGCATTTCAAATTGCTTGATATCATTTTTAAAATCAGCAGCAGCATCAATGTCGTAAACTTCGTCAAATACACCTTTGCCAGTTCTTACTTTAAATCTTATATTTTGAGGTTGCAACAAATGGACAATTTCAAATAATTTTTGCATTTGTGTAAATGTTGGAACGTGTACAGCATTTACAGTCATCACCGAACCCATATTGCTTATTCTGATACCTTTGTCAAAATAATCGTGAAGAATTTCAGTTACAGCGTCCTCTTGTTCCATAAAAGGTTGTTCAGGTCCAGAATCAAAATTTATTCTTTCTGCATAATCCATTGGGCCATAAGCTTTATCTGGCAAGTTTCTGATATTATACTTTTCTGATATTTCTGGATTGTCACGAAGACTTTTACGAGTTTGTTCTAATACTTTATCGATATAATTGCTATGACTTGAACCTTGATGAATACCTCCAGAACCAGTAAGAATTAAGTGATGATCTCCTTTGGAATGGTCTATTTGATCAACTGGCTGAGGAATATTTGCTCTGACTAAATCTTTAAAAACATCATCTGGAACACCCGGTTTTTCAACTGGTGTAGGAGCATTTGGTTGTTCTGGTTCCTTTAGCCCAAACAATTCTGCAAGATCAATAGCAGTTCTATACCACATTATCTGACCTTAGAAACAAGAATTTTAACAAGAACATTTTCCAGCGCTGTATTTACGTTTCTTTGATTAACATTGGCCTCTTCTAATGCTGTAAGAACTTCTTGTTCCGTCACTTGAATATCTTTATTGTAAGGTGAGCGTGAAGCTGCTTCTTCAATCATATCTACCATTTCAGGCACTCTTGATTTTAAATAATCATCAAAGTAATCATAGAAATCTTGGAATGGAGTTATTGCTCTAATTGCATCATTTATGGTTAAGTTATTGATTGGATTTGCTTGAGCAAGATCTAGCAACATATCTCCTGCTTGTCCTGGGTAATTTACATCAACACCATTTTCTCTAAAAAAATCTTCTGCATCATCTTCAAGATCTGAAATCCACATAACAGAAGTATCATCTGCGAATTCAGTTGCTTGTTCTAAAAAAGCTCTATCTTGTCCGAAAGTTTGAACACCAGATTCTTGCAATCGAGTTTGGAAATTATCAATATCTGCAGCATTAGCGACAGGAGTTGCTTCTACCATCTCAATAAAAAGATTGTTGAATTCATCCTCTGATATTTCGCCTCTTTCAAGTTTTGCCCTTAGATCAGCAAATTTATCTTTTCTTTCGTTTGGGACACTCATACCTAAAGGATCTTGTGAAAAATCAAAATCATCTGTTTGAGCTTGAACAAATTTAAAAATAGAATCTGAAGTACTATATTTGCCTTGTTTATCTAATTTGTTTGCAAGCTTAAGTAAATTGAAAATATTCATTATTTGCCTTTCAAGTTATCAGATACAGACCTGCCAGCTTCCCAATTTCTGCACGACCAGTAACGAGCTTTAGTTTTTGGCCCTGGATTATCGCAATTATGTCTAGCTCTAAAATTCTTTCTTCTATTTGGGTTGTTTCTTTTTATGCTGAGGCCTGGATCGCCGAAGTTAACTTTGATGATATTTCCCTTGTCATTCTTTACATAAACAGAAAATTTCTTTGGACCACCTGGAGTACGAAAAGGCTTATTAAGTTTCTTGCCTTTGTTCTTATCCGATGCTGTTTTATGTTCACTTTTTAAGTAATCAGACACTCCATCAAGCATTTCTACAGCATTAGTAATCTTTGACTGAACCCAAGCCATAAGATTGCCTTCGCCTTCTTCACCTACGACATCTTCAATGTTTTCGATTGCTCTTTCTGCTGTTTCCATTTGATTTCTGACCATATCGTATTCGTGATCATAATCATTGGAAGCAGTCTTTATCAAAGATGTAATTTTATCTGCTAATCTATGTGCTTGATTGTTGTCAAGTTCGTTAGCTAAATCGGCTAATATTTCTAACATATTATATTCCTGCCTTGAAAGTAAAATCATAAGTAAAAGGCGTAAGTCCAACAGAAACAATTGGATTGTTTAATAGTCCAAATGTCACAACGCCTGTAACTGCTGTCCCTGCAGTTGATCCAATAGAGTTTAAGATTATAAGTCTTGCTGTATCTGCAAATGTTGACATTGTAGTATAAGCTAAACCACTAAAATTAGTTTCTACATAATCAACTGCATCTGAATAACTTGTAGTAGAACCAATGCCCTCATAAAATGTAGTTAAATCAAAAATATTAAGGTATTTTTTAGTAAGGGGTGCGACTGAATTGGTCAATGTATAAAAAACTTCAACAATACTTCCAGATTTTGTGATTGAATTGATTGTGTAGTTTACAGAAACAGTTATTCCGATTGCCATAATAAACTCCTATACAAGTTATTTGTTCTTAAATCGAGAATAAAAATCCTATGAAACGCTTTCTTAAATTTTGTTCAGATTTGGATGAATTAGGTTATATTGAGGAGTCTGATAAACTTTTTAACAAATATGCCTACACTCATAATGAATTGTTGAAAAAGCAAATATTAATTCCATCTAATGTAAAATCAACTGCTACTAAAGCATATGGTTACAGAAATAAAGACATAAAATTTGGAACTATAGAAGACATTGAAGTTGCAAGGCAGCTTACACAAAGAAGTTATCTTGAGCTTGATACTGTTTTGAAAATTCATAAAATTACAGCAAAAAAATGGCATTCTCGTAGTAAAAAAGATGACAATCCTACTTATTGGGAATATCTTTGTTATGGCGGGGATGATGGGAAAAGCTGGGCTGAAAATATAATAAAAATCTACTTACAAAAGGAATGGAAAATTAATTAGTTTGTAGTATAATAATCTTGTAAGCAATTTGACAAAAGAATATGGAAATCGGTGGCTTGACGTCGTAAGATAATAATAAAGGGATAAAGTAATTCTCTACTGCTCCCGCCAAATAAAATTGGTCAGTCAAGCAAGCTCAATCTTTGTGAGTTTCAAGCACAGAACTTGGAAATATGGAATAAGATGAAAGCGGACTTATATACGCTGAATATAAGCCAAGCACAGCATCATCGAAGCCTAAAAGATGAAGAGTAATTATAAGGTTCGAGAAGTCACGATTAAGAGCTTTATAGTATGATGAGAGGTTTTGCGGAAGATACAATTTAATTCCTTCCGTTATAGTCTCAAAATCAGGTCTAAATACTTTGTGGAGTATTAGGCATTGAAGTGAGTTGTATTCCTTATCCAGGAGCAACAAGATACGCACACTTCTGTAGAGAGCGGGTATAGAATTATTAAAGAGATCGCAATCCGTTGATAAGATAACAATAATTCACTCAAGAAATAGACGTATCTCGTGTTAGTTGTAAACAATCAAAAAATAAAAAGTGTAATGCAACAAACACTTAAAACATAGTGCAGATGCTTAAACATCTAAAATTTCACTTATGTTTAAAAGACTAACATTAGACTAGAAATGCCACTAGTTTAAAAAGGCGATTGTGTAGTTTGACTGTAAAGTGGATAAGCAAGCAATCTATAAGTTGCGAGTAGAGTAATCTTGCAAACGAAACTACAGGGCTAGAAATAATCTCATTCTAGCCCTTTACTTTTTTAAGTGTCTATGATAAAAACATAGAATATTAATTTGAGGAATATTATGAAAACACAATTTTTATTATTAACATTATCTTTATCTTCTTTGTGTTTTGGCCAACAATTTGGAAATAATTTTTCACAAAATCCATATTCAGAATCATATTTTGTAAAGCCTAATCAAACTTTATTAAATGCAAATGTAAAACTTAAAAAACTTCCAGGTTTTGAAGTAAACATTGATAGCTTGCATAAAGGCACAGATTTATCTGCATCAGAAAAACACAAATTGCTGATGGGTTACAATTATAAGTCACCTATAGGTACGTTCAATTTTTCTGCCGGGAACACAAAAATGCCAGGATTTGTTGAAGATAAGAAATCACTTTCTGCATCTTATGTACTCAAAAATAAATGGAGTGATTTTAAATTTTCTTATGAAAATAATAATAATTTATTACCAAACTCTAATAAATTCAGTGACCCTAGATTAGTTGTTTCCGGTTCTTTCATTTTATAAGGTACAATGAACGTATTATGGAAAAAACACCAGAATACGCATTAGAAGCTGGAATTGCTGTTTGGACTGCTGATAATCAAGATATTGTCAAGTGCGCTCTTGAATTAGCTACAGTATCAACTAACTTAGGATTAGTTGATACAAATCAAAACTCTTTTATGGGAATTGTTCCTACTGAAGTTTTTGGTCCAGATGGCAATTTGATTCACGAATGTTTTTTAAACATCAATCATATGGCTTGGGGATATTTTAAGATTATCATCAAGTCAATTTCTCATTTTGAAGTAATTGCTCCAAGACTTACTACTTTCAAGAATCAAATCTTGCTTTCACAACAAGAAGCTTTAGATTTCATTAAAGATCTTGCTACGTCTCTTGATGATTTATATCTGCTTGAGTCATTCCTTGAAAAAGAAGAAATTCGTGATGCTGAAAAATTACTTGAAAATATGCTTATTGGATATCACGAAGCAGTAAAGCACGAACTTATTTCAATCAAAGAATATATTTCTAGTTTTCCAGGCAAGATGTATATTCAAAGCACAAATAGTGATGACAAGCAATATATTGATGATATTCCTAATCGTTATGATTTAGCCTTACAACACCCTGAAAACTGGCATATCGAGTTCTTTGATGGCATCGGTACTACAGAGCAAGAAGATAAGGAATTTCGTAAGAGACTTTCAGAATTTCAGAAGCTTGAAAATCATTATGCTTGTAGGTTATATCTAGCACAGAAAATTGTGTTAGAATCTAAGCGTAGGTTGACTGTTTTGACAGATAGTGAAGTTCCTGAGCCTGATACTAGCGGTGAAGTCTTGTATGATAAAGGATTGGGACTTGCTCTTGTTCGACCTGTAATTCACTGTATTGGAATGAGAATAGATTATGAATTCTTATGTTCGTAAAGATTATGCCAGAAAAACCAGCAACAAATACTCTCAGGCTCAACTTGATGTAGCAGGTAAATATTGCACAAAAATTATTTGCCTGTATTTATTTAAAGAAATTGCGCCTGAATACACACTTGACTTGACTGAAAAATATATTTTTGGTGACATTATAACTCGTACAAATGATAAGTTTGTCCGAGCAAGTGAGAGTGAATGCAAGGGTACTAAGTTGTTTGATATGGTTTGGAATCTCAAATGGGAGCCAAACCTATTGAAAAAGAAAGGCTTAGAACAATTTAGCTCTATTTTTAAGACTGATGTTACAGGAAGTGTGGAAGTTTTAGATTATTCAAAAATAACTCAAACTTCAATATACACTGGACATAGACTTTCAAAACCAGAAGATATATTTGAATTTTATCATTTCCTCTTTCCTTTAGAAGAAGCAATGGAATGTATGAATAATAAAACTTTTCCCTCAAGGTTTATTTATTGGAAGTTGAATCCTGAAATTTACGGACTTCAATATAAAGAAGAAATTTCATCTGATGCTGATGGAAATAAATTTAAGGAACTCAAATCCAAAGTTCCATTGAAGTATATTGAAAGAATTACATTTAATTCTGACACAGGTAAATTTACAAGATTAGAAAAATATAAGACATACACTAAGAATGATGGAAACTTAACATATGAATATTAAAATTACAGACAAAGCAGCCGAATTAGTGAAAGATTCTATATCTCAAATTGAAACAGATGATCCACATCTCTACTTTTATGTAGCTGGAGGAGGTTGCTCTGGGCTTCAATACGGATTGGCTGTCTCTGAAGGTGAGCCGGAAATTGACGACATTATTGTTTATGACAATGATATCAAAATTGTAGTTGATGCAAAATCAGCAAAATATCTTGATGGTGCAATTATATGCTACAAAGAAGATGGATTGATGTCAGGATTCAAGATTGAAAATCCTAATGCTGAAAAGAGTTGTGGTTGTGGCAGTTCTTTTTCAGTTGACGGAGAAACTTATGACTCTTGTGGTGGCTGTGGATATAAGTAATCTTTCTTTATCCCAATAATCATATTGATAGCCTTTCCAAATTTAGTTTTACGCTGTTTTTTGGAAAGGTTTTCTTCTATTTTTTCAAGCTGTTCAACGCTCATCAACAAACAGATATCTAAACTCTTCACCATATCTTTTCTAGATAATTCTAATTCAGTGAGTTTTCTAGCCACCATTGCTTTGTAGCCGTCTGAGTCTGAATAATCCATTACATCATTTTCAAACGATATTTTGTCTGATTTAAGATAGCAAGCATTTCATCTTTGATATTTAATAAATCAGTATCAGAATTTGAGTCTAATGATTGAGGAAGATAATTTATAAAATATTCAACTGCTTCATCGATAAATACATTGTAATCATCAGATAAATTTTCAAGATTTACAACAAAACCATTCTTGCCCATCAAAGCGCCATTCTTACCTTGAAAAACTTCTATGAAATCATCAATAAGTGGGTCAAGTGCTTCATAAGCTTTTCCGAATGCCTCGTGTTGAGCAAAAGAACCTGGCTTCTTTTGTGTTTGCCAATGATAAACTCTAAACTGATTCTGTATTGTTAAAAGATTTGTAATTATATTCATTTGTAACTCTCCAAGGTTTCATTGACAAAATCCCAATTAATTAAGTTAACCCATTTTTTTAAATATTTTTCTCTATCATTTTGATATTTTAAATAGTAAGCGTGTTCCCATAAATCACATCCGATTAATGGTTTGCCGCATTCTTCTATATATGGATTGTTTTGATTTGCCATTGAAGACAGTTTTAGATTTCTACCATCTTCAGTGCATAACCAAACCCAACCAGAACCAAAATGATCCATTCCTGTTTTGATAAATTCTATTTTAAACTTATCAAGTGACCCAAACTTCTTGTCAATAAGATTTTTTATAGCGCCAGAGTAGACAGGCTTTTCAGTAGTCATTACATTCCAGAAGAAAGAATGATTGAAATATCCACCAGCATTATTCTTAAACTTTTCTCTATCTTTTGCTGGAATCTTATTTAAATCTGACATTAATTCGACTAATGAATTCTTTTGTAATTTTGAGTTTTCATCAACAATGCTCATCATATTATCAAAATATTTTTTCTGATGCTTTGTGTGATGAATTTTCATTGTTTCTGCGTCAATTACAGGTTCTAGAAAAGAATATTCGTATGGTAATTTTTGGAATTCAAAACCGTTTGATTCTACTTTTTCTTTTTTTGATGAAAGTATTACAGTATTAGTTATAAACATTATCCACCCTGGACAAACACATTGTAATTACCTCTTTCATTTGGTTGATTACTCCATTGTAATTGTAAAACACCCTGATAAGAAGTTAAGTTATTAAATGCGCTTGTATTTGCTGCGCCTTGTTTGCACGATAGAATAAAGTTGCCCGGATTTACACCATTTCTAGCAGCCCACTCATTAAAGTTTTCTTCTGTGCCCATATCATTATTCTGCCCACTTAGAAAAAACTTTCCATTTTGGTCAACATTTCCGTGAACTATACTGACCATTTTCCCAGTAGTAACATCACGAACAGTTACAGGCGCACCAGTTGTTTTGAACTGCTGAAGCTTTGGTAAATCTGCTTGAGAAATTTCTATACCCTGTCCACCACCTGAAATGGTTGATGGATTAGAAGTAGTTGTCAAATTTTGTAAAGGCTGAGCTTGAGAATATCTGTACCACATAATATTTTTATTCTATGAAAAGACTAACTAACCTTCCATTCAATAAAACTTTCATAAGAGATACATTCAGTACAAAGATCCTCTAATTCAGTTAATGCTTCAAATATATTTTCAACAAGAGCTGTATCATTTTGTGACAAATCTATAAACTGCACTAACTTTTTATGAAACTTTTCTGGATGCATTTTTCCAAACATTGGGAGTTTCATTTCGTTTAAAATATCTCTAGCAATATTTTTTGGAATTATAATTTGATTAAAATTTGTATTGAGATCTTTTGCTTGGATTGTGATCCTTACTGCATCAGGCAATATAAAATCCCAAGCATATTCTTTACAAAAAGGAAAATCCATATCCAGAACAAACCCAAGATTAGTGAACTCTTTTTGCCAATATGCCAAAGGATAATTTATAGAGTTTTTATTTTTGACAAGAGCCAACATTTCTTCTGGAAGTGTTGGCTCAATATCTGGATGAATATGAAAAGTAGCAGACCAAAGGACAGTATCTTTTACCTCGTCATCTCCTAAATCCACAGGCTGAAAAACTACGTGTTTTGACATTATATTGTAGGTTCTTCAACTTCAGTTTTTTTGATATGTTCGTTTACATAAGTTCTCAAGAAATAGATTTCTTTTCTTAAATCAGCTAACTCTCTATGTAAAGCTCCTACTTCTTCATTCATTCTATAGGGTGCTGGATCAACTATTGCATTTCTTCTATTTATAATGAGTTCAGCTTCTTCTTTAGTGAGATAATTTGACATTTCTTTTTTGATTTGTGTTATCATTTCATCAGTTTCAAGAAAAGAATAACTTTTTTGCCTATAAAAATGAGACATTAGAAATTTCTTCCTCCGCCAAATCCACCATTACCAGAGAATCCACCTTGACTTCCCATCATACCGCCAAAGCCCCCCATTGCTCCTCCGCCCATTCCGTTACCAGCGCCCATTCCAAAGCCTCCATTGCCTCCCATAGCGCCGTTCCCAAAACCGCCAGCCCCACCAAAGCCACCTGTGCCCATTCCATTCATTCCACCTGTATATCTACTAAATTGATTAATAAATAATATATTACCCAAAACTGCTTGTAAATCAAATGGATCTATATAATTTAAATGAATTTTTTCCCAAGCTCTAGAAGTTTTTGTTTCTATAATTAAGTCAGAATAATTAGTAGGCTCTGGGTTTGGTCCTATTACTATTTTTCTACTCTTTACAATATAAACATCATTTTCTTTAGTATATGTAAGGGGAATTGTATTTGCTCTCATAACTAATTTGAGAGCATTTTCAAATGGTTGTTCTGAAAGATTCATTGAAATTACACCAGACACAGAGTTTTCAATGACATAACTTTTGATTCCAGCTTGTTTAAAAATCATTTCCAAGCTTGTTCTTACTGGCGCATCTTTTAACTCCATTGTTATATTAGATTGCGCAAAAGAGACTGAACAAATCACTAAAAGGACTAAGAGAGCAAATAACTTTTTCATTTTTTCTTAGGCTCCACGTTATATATTTTTTTCTTGCCAATTGTTTCGACAGTAAATGTTACATTGTATTTTGATGATAAGTACCCTATTGCTTCGTCAAGAGTAAAATCAACAAAACTGAAATTCTTCTTATCTAGCTTATCCAATGAACTGTCAATATATTTATTTCTTATATTAGCTTGCTTGAAAAAACCTTCAATAACTTCCTTGGCATTTCTGTAATATGTTGAATTTAAACTAATCAAAATTTCTTTTTTTGGTTTTTCGTCAACTTGAAAGATTGGCTGAGCAGGCCGAGAAAAAGATTCTACTGGCGATAAAACAATACACAAACAGCCTAAGATAGCAAAAACATTATTCATTCTATTATCCTCTATATCATAAATTGTACAATCCTAATATGAACTACGAAGATTTAGACGAAGAACAGCAATTAGAACTTCAAAAACAATTTGAAGAAAATAGAAAAATTATTCTTGCTATGGATCCAGAAACATTTTTGGAGAGATTGGTAAAGATGCACGATTCTACTGATGTTATTTTAGAAGGCTATGATTTAGTGACTAACATTAATGAAGGACACGGAATTGCAGTAGCCGGATTAATTAGATTGAGAAATGCACTTATGGATAGCATTGAGTGGATTACTACAAATCTAATTGCTGGTGATGAAGAAGAAGAACTATAATGTCTGCATATAAGAAGATTGAATGTGAAATTGTTGATAAAGAATGTTTATTAGAAGCATTAAGTCTTCTTGGTTTTTATCCTGATGTTTTGAATGAGCCAAAAAACTTAAAAGGTTATAGGGGTGATGATCGGAAAGAAGTTGCCCATATTATTATCCCAAGAGACCAAGTCAATAAGTTCACTGGTGCATCTAACGACATTGGATTTTTCTGGAATGAAAAAGAGCAGAAATATGACTTTATTCTTTCAGATTATGATAAAGCAAAAATTATGGATCAAAGAATTATTCAAGCATATGTAAAAGTTGCTCTGGAAAAAGCATTAGCCAAAAATGGATTCAAGATTAAAGTAAATATAAATGATGAGGAATTCTTGAAACGAACTATGTCTGAAATGGAAATAGTTGCAAGAAAAATAATCTAATGGCAAAAGAAGTAGAACTTAATATCAAGATTGGTAAAGATGGAAAAGTTGAAGTTGAGCCTAAAGGTACATCTGGAAAAGAATGTTTAGAACTTATGAAATTTCTTGACAAAATTCCTGGATTTGTTGTGAAAGAAACAACCCCAAACAAAGATATGCAGGACGATTATAAAGAAATTGTTAATCAGGAGAATAAAACAAAATGAATCAAGTTAAACAATTTTTTTGGAAGTTATTATCAACAGACAAATTTAATGATTTTTCAAGCTTAGCAGTAAAGACACCAGGCCCTATTAGCAAGAAAGCTGCTGTTGATGCTTGTGCGAAAGAAGTATTAAGTGTAAGAGAAGATGGTGCTAATTCAGGAACTTTTGTAGAACGATATCTTTCTGCTGTTGGTCTTGGGGCTGGCAATCCTTGGTGTATGGCTTTTGTAGTTTTAAGATTAATTAAAGCTGCTCATTCATTAGCACTTACAATTCCAAATGAAATGCCAAGAACAGGAAGCACAGTAGTTTTTTCTAATTTTGGTAAGAAGAAAAGTTTGTGGATTAAAAGAGCTGATCTTGAGTTAGGTAGAGCAAGAATTCAAGAAGGCGATATTGTATTTTATTTCTTCGCTGCAAAAGGAAGAATTGCTCACACTGGAATTGTTGTTGATGCTACTTCTAATAATGATTTTAAAACTGTTGAAGGTAATACATCTTCTGGTTTGAGAGATGTTGTTGATAGAGATGGGCAAGGTGTTTATATGAAACAAAGAAGCATCTCATCTCTTGGTTTATTTGGTGGTGTAGTGAGATTACCTTACTAACTCTGCAATCAATACTTCTGTTTTATTCTTAGTCAACGAAGCAGCAATAACTCTTCCTGTAGCATCAACAATTTGAGAATGTCCTTGAAAATATAGGGGAAACATCCATCCAGCACAATATGGCCTGACTATTGTAAAACCATTTTCTTTAGCCCTTTGTATCTGAGGAGTTTCTTTATTGTAATCAAAAGGATATCCTGGGAAAGGGCGCCATCCATTAGAAGGAGCAAATAAAATTACTGCTCCTTCTTTTTTAAATTTACTAATATAATAAGCATCATTTAAGTCGTAACAAACACATAGCCCTACTTCACCAAATCTTGTCTCTAAAACAATAGGCTCGTATTGTGTTTGTAATCTAAGAGCTTTTTCAAATCCAACAAGATATTTTTTTGAAGCTTTGCCTACAACATCTCCATTAGAATCTATTAGTGTCTGAGAGTTATAAATACCATCATATCTTTTTTCATAATATGTTCCTGAAACTATATGAACATTATATTTTTTTGCAAGATTTGACATAGTTTGCAAAATAATTTTTTCTTGATTTTTGATATTAAACAATCTTAAAATAAAAGATAAATCTAACTTTGAAATAACTTTATCAAATAAAGATTCAAAATTATTTTTGATGTTTAGTGATGATATTTTTTCTTGCTTTGCAAACAATAAACAATAATTTATATTTTCTGGGAAGCATATAATATCAGGTTTTATAAGCAAATTTTCAAAAACTTGTTTTTCTATGTAATATTGAAAAGATTTTTGAGAAAAACAATATTTAAGATTAAGTTGAACAGAAGCAACTTTCATTAGGTGTTTATAACTCTTCGTCTAAAGTAAAAGTCTTCGTCTCTTATGGCTAAAAACCAACCGTATCTAGCGCCATTAGCAAGAGTTGTATAGGTTACTGTAAAACCATTTTCTCCAGTAAAGTTTTGTATATCACCTACTGCTTGAAGCGTTGGAGTTGTAGCAGTAAAACTCACAATACCATTAGTAGAAACTCTTCCTCTCATTGCATCATTTCCGTTAGTGTTGTTGTCAACGTTTCCATAAGATAAAGAAAATTGTTGCGATTTTTGAAATTCATACGTTGCACTTGTTACAGTCGTAGTAGCATTAGATTGTAAAAGAAGTGCTGTATTAGAAGTAATTGAACTAACAACTCCAACAAGACGAAAATTGCTATCATACAAAGTGTCTGTGGCACCTAACTCTGAAAGAAAAGATGTGCCTGTACCACTTACAGAAGTATTAGCCGTGTTAGATGTAATAGTACCTGTTCCTGTAATGTTTTTTCCACCCAAACCATTTGCTGTAAAAAATGACATCACTTCACAACCATTATTAGCTGCTGTGTTTGTAGTGTTGAGAGTATTGGAGTGAGAAAAACAACCCAATACATGACAGGGCTTGAATCCAACACCATAAGAGCTTGATGTTGTAGCAGTGCCCGTTGGAGATTGGAATGTTCCAGCTGCAAAAGATGGATCCAAAGTACGACCAAAACCAGCAGTCATAGCTAAAAAAATTATTGAGTGTCCAGTATTCGCTGAACTTTGTGTCACTGCAAAACCAGTATCAAACATTGTTTGAAATTTAACACTTGATGTTGAAGCTAAAGTCAAGCTGCCATCGTCAGAGATTCTTGTTGTTACTGCGCTATTACCACCACCATCGTCTACATTCCTCCAGATAGCACCTACTTGAGATGTAACAAAAGAACCGCCCGTAGAAGCTATTCTTACAGCTGCTCCAAAATGTAATTGCCCATCTGTTGTTTGAGCAGGACGTATATGAGAATATAAAATAGCATCTGGCTGAAATGTTGTTCCCACGACCGTTCTTGTATTTGCTGGAGGTGGAACTACGGTTTGTCCAACTGCACAAGTGAAGTCATCTCCTGCAAAAACTGTAAATACTGCATCTAATGGTGTTTGCTGAGTGCCAACACCTTGATATGTGCCTAAAATAGTATCTTGAGCAAATCCTGTTAGCTGCCACTGTCTTCTGATAGTCTGTGCAGTATTTGTTGTAAATATTGAAACTGTATTACCGAAACTTGCTCTACTTACTACAGGGTCTGCAGCTTCCTCATTGCTTGTCCAAACGCAAGCATTTGTAAGACCTGTACCTGCTATATTACTACCACCAAAACCAACTGAAAAACAAGGAAAGTCAGTAGTAGAATCAAAGTTATCAGGTTGTACAAAATTATCTTGAGCGTAAACTAAGTAACCTTTAGGAACTCCAAATCCTGTTGGCAAACTAATGTTAAATGTACCACTTGCTTGAGCTGCAGGTATTCTGACAGATACAATTCGAGTTTTCATAATATTATTATAAAAAATTAAACTTCGTTTAATGTAAATGACACTGAGAAGTTGGCGTGAGTAGCATTCAATAAATTAAAGTTCAATCTCAAAAGATTTCCTGAAGTTACAAAAGTGCCTGCTACAAATGTGTTAGTTGTAGTCACATAAATGCCTGCACCAGAAAGGGTCAAACCTGAACCTCCAATTAAACTTGACCCTGTAGCAGCAAGAGTAAATGCTCCAGTGTCGGTCGAAGATCTTTCAAGTTGAATTCTTGAAGAGCCAGCAGATGGTGTTTCTACCCTTACATTAAATTCAGTAAGTATGAAAGTTTGCTTCGTAGCACCATCTTCAGAAGAGTCAGGTATTAGGTAAATTATGTTATCTGGACCGGCTGCCAAAGGTGTATATCCTGCTGCCATCCAAACATGGTGCTCCATTTTATTTCTTAGAACAACACGATTGCCTGTAACAGATGTAGTTGCTAATCCACCCTCCAGAGGGGCAAAGAACATATTTCCAGATGTATCAACTAATATTGTTGAATATCCATTACCGACAGGAGCTGTAGGTAAAGATAATGTATAGTTTGTAGCAACATTCGAAGCTTGAATAGCAGCGTATCGTGAGTTGTCAGCATTAAAAAATCTTACATCATTCTGCGCTCTCAAATCAAAGTTTGTAAATACAGAAATTGCAGTGCCAGCTTCGTGAATGTATATAGTGTCTGTAGCACCATTATTGACGGCAAATCTTATTGGGTGAGATGTTGTAGTACCCAAAACTAATGGCCCACTTGTAGCAGCCAAATAAGTTGCATTTGGCGCAAATAAGGCTCCTGAACCAGTAAAGGTACTAGAGTTCATACCAATTTCACCATAATTTGCAGCGTCTGTGCTTATATCATTATTGACAACTAAATTGGCTGATGCACTAGTACCATTAGATTTATTTTGAATGACAAGTTGATTATATGAGTTGACAGTAGAAACAAATGAAGCTAGATTATTAGGAATGTTATAGCTTGGGGTTGTTCCTACAGATAAAGTAGTACCAACAAATAAACTCTTTGCAATTCCAGCCCCACCGTCAACTTGAAATGCGCCTGTTGTTGTAGATGTAGACTCTGTAGTATGAGTAATTTCTACTACTCCAGTTGAAGTATTGTTTGTAAATGTATTAGAACCAGAAACTGAAGCACCAGTTCCTGCATAATATGCTACTGAATATTGAGCATTAGGAATTGCTACTGTTCCTGAACCTGCTCCAGAAGAGCCACCTGATGGTGCAGCCACCCAAGCCATAACTCCAGTGGTACTTGCAGACAAAAAGGATGTTCCAGTTCCAGAAGGGTAAGCAAGCGGAAGAGTATACGTCAAATTGGCTGCTTGTGAAGCGCTTGTTGTCAGTGTGTTGTTATTTGTTCGTGTTGCATATGAAGAGCTAGTAATGGTAAGGTCTGCAACTGTGGTTTTGCCAACATAATCCACTTTGAAAACTGAAAGATTAGATGGAGGTGAACCATTATCAAATTTTGCATCAATAAAGTTATATTGAGCTCCATTCAATGATGTATTACTCAGGGCTAAAAGTGTTCCAGTTGCAGAACCTGTAAAGTTTACAGAGTTATTTTCTCCTATCAATAATGCAAAATTTGTTGAACTGCCAGTGTTATAATTTATGGTTTTCAACATTCCAGTAGCGTTTGCATAATTGAAAGTCGATGACGCAGCAAAATTTCCAGTGCCAGAATTATATTGAACATCGCCAACAGACCCTGAAGGGGATCCACCACCACCACCAGCAGGAGCAGCCACCCAAGCCATAACACCAGCTTGTGTAGATGTCAAGAATGAAGCTCCAGCACTAGAAGGGGATGTTGGTGGAAGTATATATGTAGTGTTAACTCCAGACTGAGCGCTTGCAAATGCAGTATATAAACTACCGTTGAACATTTGTAATCTGCCACCAATGCTGACAGACAATCCAATTCCAACTCCACCTGTCGCTATTAAACCACCTACTCCAGGAGTTGTGGAATTGATATTTGACTCAAAGCGAGAAGCATCACCAACGTAAAGACTTCCACCAATCCCAGCTCCTCCTGTGACAGTTAAAGCCCCAGTTCCATTTGATATTGCTGCAATTGAAGAAGAAAATCTTGAAGCACCCGCAACATACAAACTCCCACCTATGCCAACTCCACCAATTGCTTGCAGAGCTCCAGTAGTAGTATTAATTGCTGCTGCCGTTCCAACTACTGTTATTGCTGTCCCTGCAGAAATTCCTACTGCAGCAAATGTTCCTCTTGCTGGATTTATTTGGATGGTATTTACAGTTGATAATCCTAAGCCTGTACCTGATGCTGCAGATATTACTGTTGGATAAAAGACTGCATCAACAACGGTACTGCTAACTGCTACTGAGGATGCTGCTGAAGGAGGGACTGCAGCCCATATAGGTGCTGTACCCGGACCTTGGGCAGTCAGAACTTGATTTGTTGAACCAGAGGGAAGTTTACCTAATGATGTCGCAGTTGCAGCATATAATATATCCCCAACTGCATATGTATTAAATCCAGTACCACCGTAGAATGATGTGATAGTGGAACCAGACCAAGTTCCTACAGTTACTAATCCATTATTTAGAACTACACCTGAAATGCTTGATGGAACTGATGTGCTAGTAAATACTGAACCACCAATACCAACACCACCAGTTACTGTCAATGCTCCAGTTCCTGAACTTATGGATGAAGCGCTAGAGGTAAATCTTGAAGCTCCTCCAGCAAATACGGACCCACCAATGCCTACTCCCCCAGTTACAACTAGAGCTCCACTGCCCACATCTATGGCAGCTGTAGTGGCTTCAAACTCGGATGGTAATGCTACATTTAAACTTCCGCCGATTCCAACGCCACCAGTGACTGTTAGTGCCCCGGTGCCTGAATTTAAAGATGCAATACTAGAAGTAAATCTAGAGGCTTCGCCTACATATAATGAACCAGCAATTCCAGCTCCACCTGTCACGGTCAATGCCCCAGTTCCAATAGAAATTGCTGTGGCAGTTGAGGAGAACCTGGATGCTCCTCCTGCATTTATGCTTCCCCCAATTCCTACTCCACCAGTTACCACCAATGCGCCAGATCCAACATTTATTGAAGCTACCGATGATTCAAACTGTGAAGCAGATGCTACATACAAGCTTCCACCGATACCCACACCACCAGACACTGTAAGTGCTCCAGTTCCAGAAGATGATGCAACATTAGTGGCAGAGAATCTCGAAGCACTTCCTACAAATAATGAGCCACCAATACCAACTCCTCCTATTACTTGTAGCGCCCCAGTAGTTGTGCTTGATGCTACTGCATTGCCTACTACAGTTATGGCAGTTCCAGCAGATATACCAACTGCTGCAAAAGTTCCTCTAGCAGGGTTAATCTGAATAAAAGGAACTGTAGATAAACCTAATCCAGCGCCTGATACAGCGGACACTACGGTTGGATAAAAAACTTGATCTAATACGGTACTGATGACTGCTACCGATGATGCTGCAGATGCTGGCACTGCTACCCAAGTTACACCAGAAGGCGATGTAGCGCTGGCTGTTAGGACAAAATTATCTGAGCCAACTCCCTGTCTTATAAATGTATTACCAAAACCTACTAAAATATCGCCTTTTGTGTATGTGTTAAATCCGGTACCACCGTAAAAGGCCGTTATAGTTGAACCTGCCCAAGTCCCTTGATTCACCACACCCTGTATTACAGACAATCCCGAAATACTTGCACCAATTCCACCAACATACAAGCTTCCACCAATACCCACACCGCCAGACACTGTAAGTGCTCCTGTAGCAGAAGTTGTTGATACTGTAGCGTGAGATATATTTACTACACCAGTTGAAGTGTTGTTTGTAAACGTAGCAGAACCTGAAACAGAGGCGCCAGTTCCAGCATAATAAGCTACTGAGTGTTGAGCATTTGGAATTGCTACTGTACCCGAACCAGCTCCAGAAGATGAAGATGCCACCATAGGAACCCAAGACATTACACCTTCCGCTGTTGATTGTAAAACTGATGATCCTGTAGCGGGAGTTGTTGCAGGAAGCGTATAAACTGTATTTCCTGTTCCTGAACTTACAAATGCTGTTACATTTGCTCCATTAAGTAATTGTAATCTGCCTGCCACACTAATTGATTTTGCAAATCCAGCTCCGCCTGAAACTACTAAGCCACCTGTCGTAGATGATATAGAATTGTCAGTTGAATTGAACGTAGCTTTTCCTGTTGCTGCACCAATATTCATTGCAGTAGCGGCACCAAATGCATTTATGGTTGTTGCATTTGTATTAAAAACAGCAAAAGTTGCGTCACCTGTAGTGACTCCTGTACCAAATGAAGGTTGAGTATTGAAGACTAAAACGCCTGAACCTGTTTCATCAGTTATTGCACTAAGTATTGCTGACGAGGTGGTTGAGGCAGAAACAGTACCAGAAGATATGGTCAATACACCAGAGGAAGAACCTAAGTTTTGCCCAGTTCCGCCATAAGTAGTAGATATAGCAGTACCGTTCCAAGTCCCTCTAGTTATTGTTGAATTTGAAAAAGTGACGCCAGTTATACTTGCGCCAATACCTCCAACATACAAACTTCCGCCAATACCGACACCACCCGTGACTTTGAAGGCTCCGGTACTAGAATCTGTTGCAACTGTAGCATGTGTAATACTTACTACACCTGTAACAGTGTTATTAGTAAAGGTATTAGATCCTATAACAGAAAGTCCAGTGCCAGGATAATAGGCCATTTCATATTGGCCACCTTGTCCTACTCCAGCAGTGCTTCCTGTGCCTCCAGACCCAGTAGCAGTTGCCCAAGTAAGTGTAGCTGAACCGTTTGTTTGTAAAAATTGACCTGATGAACCATCTGTTGTTGGAAGCGTATATGTTATGTTTGTCGCAGCGTTAGATTTAAAGCCTGTGTAAAAAGTATTTCCAGAATTATAAAGTAGTAAAGAATTTGCTGACCGTATTGATAAACTATTACTTCCTGATACTGCTGAATTACTAAAAATAAAATTATATAAACCATCATTGGAAGAAGCTAAACCAAAACTTCCCTTAAGATCTAATTTATATATAGGATTTGTTTGTCCAATTCCTACAATACCGCCATAAACTGCAAGGCCAACAGTTCCACCAGCACTTGAAGACAATAATGGAACACCAGAAATATCTGACACAGCCCAGATTGTTCCTGAAGATAAGTTAGAGTCAATAGAAAAAACTTGTCCTTCATTACTTGTGAAAGAAAGTGTATTATCATCTAAAACTTCAAGAGTAATAACTGATGAGCCAGCAGCAGAACCAGTAAAGACAATATTAGGATAAGTTGTCTTATTTTTACTAGTTGTGATTCTTATATTTTTATCGGAGTTTGCCATAGGAGTATCTATATATTATTATAAAAAAATGAGCCTTAATCTTTTATGGTAATCTGAATCTACCTTTCATTGCATCGTAATGTTGTTTAACTTGTAAATCGGATAATGCATCACCTATATTCAACCAAATAAAACCAATAGCACCATCACAGCCAATATAGTCAAACACTTTAGAGTCTCCAGAACCTGTACCATTAGCGCTTAATCCAGTGAATGTAGTAAAAACAGAACCATTTACATACATAGTAGCAGCGGTACCAGAACGTGTATATGCATAGTGTCGCCAAACATCATCTGTCATACCAAGTCCAGAGGTAGTAAAATCAACATTATGATGTCTCATAGTTACCTGGCCAGCAGCATTATGGCTAAATGTCAAAACATTGGATTGAATCTGCATAATTGTAGAATCAGTCCCTGTCTGTGCTACTTTATAAGAAAAAAATAAAGTATACTTATCACTAGTCTCGTTTCCAACTTGTTCTATTCTTTGCGAGAATTGTTGCTTGCTTGTTTGCTTGACATATTTTGAAACTCCCGAGCCAGCAATTAAATTCGTGGTGTTTGTCATAGTCCAATCTGTATATCCTCTGAATCTAAAAGGATTATTAAATGTAAATCCAGTTCCAGGGTACAAAACATTACTAGATGGGTCTAAAATATTATCAAATGTTTCCCAATATGGAACATTGGGGCCGCCTTTTACTCCCATTATGGTAATCCAAATCTATTTTTAATAGAATTATATTGTGTAGATATTTCTGTTGCCGTAAGCGCTCTGTTATATATTTGACAAAAACCAATATTGGCAGTAATTCCAGCATTGGAGCCGGAATCTGACTTTTCCATAAAAAATCTGAATCTGGAAGTAGAATCATAAGTCATATCCGATGTGTCTGTTAAATTAGCACTATTTTCAGCAGATGTTCCAACAGCAGCACCATTAAAATAAATCTTAAATGCGCTTTCTACTCCTGCAATTGTTGTTGGAGGTGTGCCAGTATAAGTTATAGCGTAATGAAGCCAACGTCTATGATAAAGAGAATATCTTGTAACACCACCGGGATTTGTTCCTTGTGAATATCCAAAATCAAGATTGTCAGACAGATTACCCTTACCAGCATTCCAATGAGTGATGCTTGATCCTGTTGCTGGAAACCAAGAAGCGCTAAAATTGTATAGGTTATTTCTCCAACCATTATTTCCAATTATAATTGGGCCTGTCAAAACTGTACTGCCTGTAGAAGTTTGTAAATCTGCTTTTAACTGCGATATATAAGGAACGAATCTATAAGTAGTAGATTTTTGAAGAGGGAAAATTGTAGCTGATGATGTGAATTCAAAAATATTACTATTTTGCCAAGTTAATATATATGTTTGCCCAAAACTTGATGTAGCACTTGTAGAAACAAAAGGTCCAGCTTGTCCACTAAAATATGTTTGTCCATAGTCTCCCCAAGATATAGCAGTTCCAGCATAGACCCTTCTGCCACCAAAAAATAAATCATTAGCAAGAACAAAAGTTAATTTAGTTGAAGATTCAGGATATAAAGCCCATCCTTTATTATTGACAAATCCATTGACCATAAATCCAGATCTATATTCATTAGAATTATTCGCCCATTGCAAGACACAAATTACTGTAAACGGAGTGCTATTATTCAATTCAAATGTAGAATCTTTAATTTCTCTTTCTGTTGTTTGTTGTGTATATGCTCCAGAAATAAATGATTTTGGAGGGTTTCTAATCAAAGGAGCAGTCCAAGCATCAGTTGCACCAGACAAATGAAATGACTGCATTAATTGATTGGGATTTATAGTGGATGAATATTTTTGCATACTAACACCTAATCCACTTCCTAAATCAACGTATTGAAAAATTCTTTGAGAACTTGCATCAAATTCAAAGGTCAAGTTACTAGAAAAGTCTTGCCCTCTATTTTCACTTAATTTTCTTTGTCCAACTTTACTTCCCATTATGTTAGCCCAAACCTACTTTTTAAGGCATTATAATTTTTAGCGTGTTCAGCAGCAGAAAGTTGTCTATTGTATAAGAGGCACATAGCAATTCTCCCTTGAAAATCTCTTACTGCCCCACTATACCCTTCTGTCCCTAAAAAATATGTAAATGATGCCGGAAATGTTGTTTGATTAGTTCTATAAGCACCTAATATATTCCACCCATTTACTAAAGATGCACCATCAGCTACTGCTGAACCATTAACATAATAAGTAGTACCAGGATTTCCCCAGTCATCACCATTAAGACCTGCTGACGCTCTAACAGTCCAAGGACCAGTGCCATTTGCATTATTAAATCTCATACTTTTATCTGTATTTGTAGTGTCATTTGAAGCTGCTATCAGACCTACCAATGCTGCATTACTGTTCAGTGCAAAATCAGGGTAAAATACAATAGTACAATCTAAATATTGTTGAGACAAAGTTGATGAAATAAACTTTGTTGATGCAGCTGTGGCAAAATTCCAATAACTAGAAGAACCAGCGCCAACAAAAGGGACTGTGCCATTAATTGTTCCATTTGCTCCTTTGTCAGTGAGATCAAATATTGCTGTGCCAGAACCAGGATAAGATCTCGGATTAGAAGCATCAATAGCCATTATTAATCCATTGGTGACAACTTGCGGATTATGATAATGTCCCATACTAGTACTCCACAGTTAGTTTAGGTATATCTTTTCTTTCAGCCCATATAGAATAAAAACAATTTATTTTTTTAAATAAAGATGTTCCTATGTATACTTTGTTATCTTCACATTTTAAGAAATAATGTGAATTATTTTTTCCAATAGGTGTTAAGTGAACAGTTATTGTATTGTAATCAACTAATCCCAGCCAATAATCTGGTAAATAAATAATATTAGAAGTAGATATGCCTCTGATATAAACTCCATTTTCAGGACCTTCTAAAGATCCATATCGAAGTTTCATACCAGGCTTTGTTGGGTGATTAATTACAAAAGATTTATTTGTTGCAGAAATTTCACCATTAACTTCAAGCTGAAATTGGGGATTTGATACTCCTATTCCAACTCTGACTGTTGTGGTGGTAGGAGCAGAAATAACAAAAATTGTGTTTCCAATCGCTGCTCCGCCAAATACTGAAATAGTTTGACCTTGTCCAGCAGAAGTGTACTCAAATCCATAAGAATCTGTGACGGCACTTCCTGCAGTTGCGTAATAAGCCATCCTATTAGCAACACCAGTAGCAACACCACCACCGGATGCTGCAAGAGGCACCCAACTCATCACACCTGCTGCAGTAGAAGATAAAACTGATGATCCAATTGCTGGAGATGTAGCAGGTAATACGTAGACAGTATTTCCTGTCGCTGAACTTCTTAATCCACTAAAGTTTGCACCGTTGAATAGTAAAAGAGTTTGCCCAATTGATGCATTTGAAGATATTGCTATGCCACCATTTAGTCTAGCAGCACCAGTAATAAGTGAAGTTGTGTTTGTAGAATCTCCAACAAGTAATACGCCAGAAAGGTTTGCATTTGTAGCAAATGTATTCCATCTTAATACCGCTGAACCTAAGTCATAGCCAGAGGTTCCAGGGGTGAAAGCAGATGTTCCAGAGTTATCATTGAAAGTGGCAATAACAAATGTGCCAATACCACTCGAAGCAGGAGAAAAACCCGAAGAATATCCTATGATATCAATTTTATTTTGAGAATCACCACGTATAGAAATTGATTGAGGAGATCCAGCGCTGTCATTCCAATAAATCTCTCCACTGGTTGGATTAATAATGACATCAGCAGGCATTTTTTATGCTATTCCTTTACAATAACAGCATTGAGTGAAACTAATAATAACTCTAAAATTGCAATTCTTGTATCTTTTCCACTGTTACCTATATTTGCAAAATCATCACCATTGATTTGATAATTTTTTCTTTCAAGAGGCTGCATATCATAATCATAAAGACAGTACATAAATCTTATGCCTGTCTCTATATTAATATTCCCTTCTTCGATTGTAAGCCAAGCAACATTTAAGTTTCCTGCTTGGAGAATCCTGAATTTCATTGATTATCCTGTTTCAGAAGGCAGATTTTACTCTGCCTTCTGAAATTTAGTTTATATCTTTTGCTCAATTTCAAGCGGAGCGTCTTTTCTTGAACCTATTACAGTAAAGTCAACTTTGATATGCTTAAGTTTTCTATTCAAGAAATTAGTATTTGCAGCTATTATAAAGGAATTCTTTGATTTCTCTACAATATGTACTCCATAGTTTCCGTATGGTGTCAAACTGATTGTAAAGTCATCGTGTACTAATTCAGACCAATATTCAGGTAATTCTATAACAAGATTGCCTCTACCCTCAACGGTTCCTCTATGATAAACTCCGTGTTCTGGGCCTTCAAGAACACCGTATACAAGTCTGTAACCTTCCTTGGTTGGGTGTTCAATGTCAAAGCTTTTAGTTGTTGCTCTAAGGTTACCATTTGCATCAACAGAGAATTTTGATGTTGCAGTAGAAGTAATACCTCTAATAAAGAAGTCACTTGTAGAAGAATCATCTCCAGAGACTGTTTGCAATGTAAGGTATGAATTATTTGTCAAAGCAGCTGAAGCAGAAATCGTAAGACCAGCTCCGCTTCCAAATATGCTACTTACTGTAAGTACGTCTGTAGATGGTACGTATGAAAGAGCAGCATCAGTAGATACTGCTAATCCTGCACCAGATGTACCTGTTGTCATCAACAAGAAATGAGCACCAGAAGCTGCTGCAGCATTGACATTAACACTTGTTGAAGTAGTTGCAAATCCTGTTAGATTACCACTAATTGCTCCAGAGAATGAACCTGCAGTTAATACATTAGTAGAAGGATTATATGTCAAACTAGTATCAGTAGAATGACCCAATCCCGAACCTGATGATGCGTTTACAAATGTGAGAAAGTGAGTTTGGTTAGCATCAGTAACTGTTACATTTGTACTTGTAGCAGTTGTAGCAAATCCAGTTACATTTCCAGTTACATTACCAGTTACATTACCAGACAATGATGCTGTTACGGTTGTTGCTGATATGTTAGTTGAGCTTAATGTATCTGTTGACGGGTTGTAAGTCAATTGAGTGTCAGCTGATACTGCTAAACCTGCTCCGCTGGTACCAGTAGTAAATGTAACAAAGTGTGCAGCATTAGTTCCCGCAGCATTGACATTTACGCTCAGAGCAGTAGATGCAAAACCAGTTACAGTACCACTAATTGCTCCAGAGAATGTTCCAGCAGTCAACACATTTGTTGAAGGATTATATGTCAGGTTTGTATCAGCAGATTGACCTAAACCAGCACCTGAAGAAGCATTTACAAATGTGATAAAGTGAGTTTGGTTAGCATCAGTTACTGTTACATTTGTACTTGTCGCAGTTGTAGCAAATCCTGTCACGTTTCCAGTCACGTTTCCAGTTACGTTTCCAGATAAAGAGGCAGTAACTGTAGTTGCTGAAATGTTTGTTGAACTTAAAGTATCTGTTGATGGATTGTAAGTCAATTGAGTATCAGCAGATACTGCTAAACCAGCGCCAGAAGAAGCTGTTACAAAGGTAATGAAGTGTGTGGCATTCAAAGCACCTAAAGCAACATTTGTGCTTGTCGAAGTTGTAGCAAATCCTGTAACATTTCCTGTTACGTTACCAGTTACATTACCAGATAACGATGCTGTAACTGTAGTAGCAGAAATATTTGTTGAACTCAAGGTATCTGTTGATGGATTGTAAGTCAATTGAGTATCAGCAGATACTGCTAAACCTGCACCACTTGAACCTGTGCTGAATGTTACAAAATGTGTAGCATTAGCTGCACCAAGAGCTATATTCACACTAGTAGCAGTTGTAGCAAAACCAGTTACATTGCCTGTTACATTGCCAGTTAGTGGGCCTGAAAAGAGACCTGCTGTCAAAGTATTGGATGATGGGTTATATGTTAAGCTGGTATCAGCAGATTGACCTAACCCTGAACCGGATGAAGCATTTACAAATGTGACAAAGTGAGTTTGGTTAGCATCAGTTACTGTTACGTTCGTACTATTAGCAGTTTGAGCAAATCCTGTAACATTACCAGTTACATTTCCAACAAGAGTACCAAAGAAATTGGTATAGGTTGCAGCGGTTCCTGCAGCGTTACCAGCTAATGTCGCCTCAATAGCAAAGAATACTGCGGTTCCTGCAGTGCCTGAATATATATTTGAACCAGCAGTTGTTGTTGCGTTTGGAATGAATCTGAACTTACCATCAGTGTCATTGAATCCAAAGAAACCAGTAGTAGCTGTACCAGCATTAGACCATCTAAACTCAATACCTCTATCTTGGTTATTGTCTAAAGTTGAGTGAGTTCCACCAACTCCAGAACCAATAACAATAACAGGGTCTACTATTGTTGAAACTGTTGAGTCAACTGTAACTGTCGTACCTTGAACTGTTAAGTTACCTGTAATAACTAAGTTGTCATTTACATTTGTTTGGCCACCTACAGAGTCCAGAGTTAAGTTTCCTGACGTTGTGTTGATTGTATTTGAAGAACTACCGACAATTACACCATTTGCAGTTAATTGTCCAGTGCCTATAGACATTGCATTAGTTGATGGGTTTAGTGTAATTGAGACATCAGTTGATAACGCAGCGCCAGCACCTGCAGTCGAACTTTGCAAAGCAGAAAACACAAGATAATGTGTTGAATTTTCTGCAGCTGACTGCAATCCTACATTGTTTGCAGTTGAAGCAACGCCACTAATAGTACCACTAAATGCACCGCTGAAGTTTGTAGCGGAAAGTGTGTCTGTGTTTGGATTGTAGAACAGAGTTGAGTCTGTAGATACTGCAACACCAGAGCCAGTTTGTGTTGGTGAGAATAAAACAAAATGACTTGCGGCAGCTGCTCCAGCTGCTACATTGATGCTAGTAGCAGTTGTAGCAAAACCTGTTACATTTCCTGTTACATTTCCTGTAAGAGGGCCAGAGAAAGAACCAGCTGTCAATACATTTGTTGATGGATTATAGGTAAAATCTGTGTCAGTAGATTGTCCTAATCCTGATGCTGCAGAAGCATTTACAAATGTAATAAAGTGAGTTTGGTTAGCATTTGTAGCTGAAACGCTTGTACTAGTAGCAGTTGTAGCAAAACCTGTGACATTTCCTGTTACATTGCCTGTTACATTGCCACTTAATGAAGCTGTTACAGTTGTTGCTGAAATGTTTGTTGAACTTAAAGTATCTGTTGAAGGATTATAAGTCAATTGAGTGTCAGCTGATACTGCTAAACCAGCACCAGAAGAAGCTGTTACAAAGGTAATGAAATGTGAAGCATTCAAAGCACCTAAAGCAACGTTTGTACTGGCAGCAGTTGTAGCAAAACCAGTTACATTACCTGTTACGTTGCCAGACAATGATGCTGTAACTGTTGTTGCTGAGATATTTGTTGAGCTTAATGTATCTGTCGATGGGTTGTAAGTCAACTGAGTATCAGCAGATACTGCTAATCCAGAGCCTGAAGTACCTGTTGTGAATGTTACAAAATGTGAAGCATTTGCAGCACCCGCTGCAACATTTACACTAGTAGCAGTTGTAGCAAAACCAGTGACATTTCCTGTTACGTTACCTACCAGCGAACCAGAGAATGAGCCAGCAGTTAAGGCATTTGAGTTGGGATTATATGTTAAGTTTGAGTCTGTTGATTGCCCAAGACCTGCGCCAGAAACTGCATTTACAAAAATAATATAATGAGGGTTGTCAGCATTAGTTGTTGTTACACTTGTACTTGTAGCAGTTGTTGCAAAACCTGTCAAGTTTCCTGTAAATGCAGAAGAAACAGCACCTACTGTTAAGGTATTTGTCGAAGGATTGTAAGTAAGGTTTGAGTCTGTTGATGCACCTAAACCTGATCCATTAGTAGCATTTGCGAACAATGGGTAATGAGTAGCATTAGCATCAGTAACTGATACAAAAATACTTGCAGCAGTTGTTGCGATGGCAGCAATTGTTGGAATGTCATCCGTATAAGCAATTGTTTTTGCTGTTCCACTACCAAGGCCAAATCTTAATCTTAATCCTGTAGAATCATAGTACAACGCACCATTATCATTGGTAGCACCAGTACCAACGTTGAAATACATATAATCTGTATCCATTCTACCAAGAGTAGGATAAATCCAAATTTTTGCAGTTACACCAGTACCACCGCCATAATTAGGGAAAGGTTTGTATAAAGTTGCTCCATCGTATCCACCAAATGCTAAAACTGGCTGAGTACCTGTTGTTGCATAATTGTAGATGGTGGATCTTACATTAGTATCTACACCTGTGGAGTCTGGTGTAGTTGGAGCATTCCAATAAAAGTTTATTTGAGAGACAGAAGTAGCTGCAGCGCCACCGTAACCTGGAATGATTACAATGTCTTTATTACCACCAGCGCCAGGACCACCTCCTGACCCAGATGGTTGACCTAAGGCTCTAAAATCTGCAGATTGAACTTTTACAACTTCAGGTTCTTGAACTTTTACAACTTCAGGTTCTTGAACTTTAACAACTTCAGGTTGTTCTGATATGTCAACTGCTCTATTAGATTTTTTTAAGGATTGTAAGACTTTTTCTGCAAAGTCTTGAGGATTTTGATCTCCCATGTTTTCTACTCCATATTATTTAGGTTGCTCTACAATTAATTTGATATCCGTTCTCTCTCCGACTACAAAATAATCGAATTCAATATATTGTTTACGTAATAGGTTCCTTCTTACCCTTTGAACTTTGAATTCAGAATTGTCACTTTTAGAAACAAATAAAGAATCATTTACTCGGGAAGTTATATGAACAGTGATTTCATTTTCAGATAATGCTTTAAAATAGTTAGGTAATGCAACAGAAACACTCTCATATCCTGATGCTCTTCCTCTTTGATATATTCCGTGTTCTGGTCCCTCTAAAGATCCGTGTTCCAGATACTTATTTGGGTCTAAGGGATGTTGGATTTTAAAGCTTTTTGTTTGAGCCTTTATACTTCCGCCAACAATAATAGTAGTTCCAAACTGCTGCATTACTGAATCTGTGAGTTGTGTTCCCCCGGCATCAAATAATGGAATATATGCTGATGTGCCCGAGCCTGTAATTGATCCTGCAGGTGTAGATGTAAGAGTAATATCGTTGGCGCCAAAGGAAAATGAAATTCCTGAGCCAGCAATGAGTGTTCTATATACTAAACCTGAAGCGCCACTATTTGAACTTAATAAAGCGTTTCCAGCAGATATACTTGTTAGGCCTGTACCGCCTGCTGTAATTGCTGTAACATTTTGTGTACGCCAAGCAGTGCCATCATAGCGCCAGGTTTTACCGCTTTCTGTGTAAACCTGATTAGTGCTTGGACCTGAGGGGAAATTTATCGCCATTTAATTATTTTTGAAAGGAGAATGCTTTTTATTTTATTCTGCATCTTTGTTATAAAATATTTCTTATATTCCATATCTAAATCTTGTAGCATTGAAATTTTGCAATATTTCTTGTTGTGTGAGGGCTCTGTTGTAAATAAGAGCCCCAGCAATTCTTCCTGTAAAATTATTACCATTGTCATATGAACCAATATTTATGTCTTGGCTTCCGGTAAAAGCTGTGGTATTAGCACTTGTTCCATCTTGAGTACCATTTAGATATAGTTTCCAGCCTGATGTGCTGCTGTATGTAACTGCGCAAAAATACCATCTATTCAGTGATAGTGTTGTTGAACCAACTACTGTATTCCAAACATTATTATGCCCAGCATTTAATTTATTAGATGCAAAAAGCCAAAATGCGTGTTGTGCAGTATTTCCACCACTTATAATATTGTTTGAAGTTGAAAAATTTGTTACATAAATATATGCTATCTTTGTGTATTCTGTTTTTGAAAGAGTGTTAGCACTAGAATTTACAATGACATAATCATTTGAGCCATCAAAGGAAATATATGATGAGCTACCAGAACCAACATATGAAGCTCCATTTGTTAGGGTACTAGTGTTTGAACTTCTACTTAAGTCATACCAAGTATTTCCTGATCCAGAATAACTTCTTAGATTTACTGCATCAAGATATAGCACTAATCCATCTGATACAATGCTTGGGTTATATCCTACTGCCATTACAATCCAAATCTCTTTCTTGTAGCGTTATAATTTTGGAGAATTTCTTGTTCTGTTAAAGCTCGGTTGTAGATTTGAGCCAATGCAACAGTGCTATTTGAATACGAACCATATCCTGTGCCTCCCCAACCTAAAGAAAGCATATTAGTAGTTTCATAAACTATAGGTGTATTGACTGATGAAACACCAATTCCATTTATATAAAGATTATTTGCATTTGATATTGAAGTAATTGTAACGTGATACCATTGATTGGTATTTGCTGTATATGCCATAGCGGTAGGATAAGAGCGAATTACTCCGCCAATTGTTCCAATATAATTTCCTTGTCTCCAATTCACTCCATCAGTCCAACCAAAACAGACTGCAACATCCCCTGAAGTCAAACTTGCAAATTTAGCCCATACAGATAAAGTTATATTTGTACCTTGAATATCATTTCTTCTACCTAATGCTATGTGGTCATTAGTCCCATCAAATATAAAACTGCCATTATTAGAACTTGTAAAACCAACACCATTAATGAGTGTTGCACCTGTTCCAGCATATAAATCATAGAATGTTAAACCACTACCAGAATAGCTTCTTCTATTAGCAGCATCAAGATAAAATATTAATCCATCAGATATAATGCTTGGAGAATGTGCAAGTCCCATATCAAATGTTATACCGTTCACGCATAGCATTAAAGTTTTGTTGAATTTCTGTGGCTGATAATGCTCTGTTAAAAATTTGAACTTGAGATATATTTCCGTTAAAATAAAAACCGCCACCAGAAAATCCAATTAAAAGACCATTACTAGTTAATACATTACTAGAAACTGTATTTAAAGTAAAATTTGCAATTCCATCTCTGTAAATATAATGTGTTGTACTGCTTCTTACCGAAACTAAATAATGCCATTCATTATCTGCAAATGGTAAAAAAATTCCATAGTCACCACTTGTTTCTCTTATACCTCCACCCCAATAAGAAGGAGTTGTAATGCTTCTTCCTAACCAAAACCCATTGATATAATCAAATTCTATAAGTCTTGCAACAATACCATTTGAAGATGAAGGCTTAAACCATAAAGTGACTGTAAAATCTCCTGATATTGATGTTAGTGAAGGTACATTGATATAATCATTAGTACCATCAAAGATAAAACTCCCATTATTTGCACTACTAAATCCAACACCATTTACGAGAGTTCCACCAATTCCACCCACTAAACCATTAGAAGTTAAGCCAGATCCAGAGTAACTTCTTAAGTTAGAAGCGTCTAATTGAAAAACTAATCCATCAGATATAGAGTTTGGTCCAGCAGAAATTCCCATTATCTGTATCTTCCTTTTGTGGCATTATAATTTTGCTTTATTTCTTGGGCAGATAAAGCTCTATCAAATAGCTGAACTTGTGATATATTTCCATTAAAAATAAATTCATTAGCTTCATCTCTGGCAATTCGAACATTAATAGAATTACTTATGGTTGTGATAGGAGATCCTCCGCCATTCGAAATTGAATAAGAAATTCCATCAACAAATAAATCTGTCGCAACTTTATTTGTAATTACTACAGCAACGTGATGCCAGACATTATCATTAATTAATTTACTACAATAATATATAATCCATCTACTTCCATCAGTTTGTAATAAAATACTTAATCCTTGTGTAGGAATATCTCCTCGAACAAACATTGCCCAACCAGCTCCACTACCATAGTTTACCAATTTTGCAACTATCATTTGTACATTAGTGATTGCAGATGTTTTTTGCCAAGCTACTACTGTAAAATTTGTGGGATTATCAAGAAAATTTCCACAATCTACATAATCATTTGTCCCATCGAAAATAAAACTTCCATTATTTGATGAAGTAAATCCAACACCATTTACAAGAGTTCCACCTATTCCGCCAACAAGTCCATTAGCTGTTAGACCTGTTCCTGAATAGCATCTTGGATTAGCTGCATCAAGATACAATACTAATCCATCAGAAACAATTATATTATTATAATCAATGCCCATTAAAGTCCATATCTCCTTTTTGTAGCATTATAATTTTGTACTATTTCTGATGCAGTTAAAGCACGATTGTAAATTTTAGCAATACTTATATCACCTTGTAGATATTCTGTGGCATAAGTTTTTGCTAGTTGAATTGTAGTTGAAGTTACGTTATGGCTTGTTGGAGTGTCAGAAGCAACAAGAACATTATTAGCATATATTTTTCTTGTAGTGCCATCAAAAGTAACTCCAGCGTAAAACCATTGATTATTTTGAATATTTCCATTATTGTTAGATGATATTAAATCGTTAGCCCACCAATAATGAGTCAAATTTCCTAGAGTAGCCGTATATGTTCTAAATGCATTGCTTTGATTGGAAACAGTAAAACCACCAATAGAAATCAAGCCTCTTCCATCTGCCCAAGAAGAAAGTCTTGCAAATAAGAACATAGAGTAATTATCATTTGCTACAGGAATAGAAGAAGTTCCAGCTCCAGTAAAATAACCTGTTGCGCCTGTTGAAAAATATCCAGAAGAATTAAAAGATGGGGAATTTGTTAAAGTTAAGTTATTTGCGTTTCTTGACAAATCGTACCAAGTATTGCCTGATCCTGAATAACTTCTTGGATTTGCTGCATCCCAATATCCCACTAATCCATCAGTGACAATTATAGGAGAATGATCAAGCCCCATTATCTATATCTCCCTTTTGTGGCGTGGTAGTTTTGTAACACTTCTTGGGCTGTTAATGCTCGGTTGTACATATTGAATGAAGAAATTTGACAAGCAGCATATTGAGATGCATTAGCTTCTGCACCACCAAACAAATAATCAGTTGGAAAATTGGAAATAGTTATAGTAGTAGTTAAAACTGAAACTCCATTCAAGTAAATAATTGTTCCGTCATTTACTCCTGATTGATATGTCATAACTACATTTTTCCAAGTGTTGTCTGCAATATTAATACCAGTAGATCTTGTTTGATTTCCACCCCAATCATAGGCAACTAACACACTATCATTATAAAAAAAACCATAAGCACCTTGTCTTGCAATAATGCCTCTAAAGCCTCCACCTGGTGCGCTTGTTTTTGTCCAAGCTGATAATGTGCCTGAAGATTGTTGCAATGTAGAACTATTACCAAAATTTATATAGTCATTAGTTCCATCAAAAATAAAACTTCCATTATTAGAAGAGGTAAATCCAACTCCATTTACAAGAGTCCCAACAATACCACCTACTAATCCATTTGCAGTAAAACCAGCTCCTGAATAACTTCTTGTATTTCCAGCATCTAATTGAACAATTAATCCATCAGTAACTTCGATAGGTCCAATATCAATGCCCATTATTTATAACCCATAGATAGCTTTATAAGTGTTGTAGTTAGTTGCTACTTCGTCAGCTGTCAATCCTCTGTTGTATACTTGAAAACTACCTACTCTCATAGCACAATAACTTCCCTCACCCATATTTGTACCGTCTTCAGCACCTAAAGCATAATGTAAATTAAAGCCATTGTTAAAAGGAGCTTGTCTTGTTAAAGTTGCAGTGCCGATTGATGCCCCATTAATATATGCAGTAAGGGTAGTTCCAGAGTAAGTCCAGCCAAGGTTATACCAAGTATTGAAAGATTTTGATGAACTTGTCACTCTATTAACTAAATTACCATGCCAAACACTAAAAGATATTAGACCACCACTTGATATTTCAATGTTTGAATCGTGCCAAGCTGAGTTTACAACAGCTTGGCCTATTTCAGAAACAATAACCCCTTGCTCAGTAGGATAACACCAAATAAAAATTGATTGGGCTGTAGATTTATTAGGAGATGTTCCACTTATCTGCGCATTTAAGGATGTTGAAGTCATAACGTATTGATTAGAACCATTTAAGGATATATATCCACCGTCACTGCTGGAATAAGTTGGACTATTAGCTAAAGTCGCATTACTATTACCTACATCATCAGTCCATGTTGAGCCAGAAGGAGGTGCTGTTTTCAAGTGACAAATTAACCCAGAACCAACAACTGCTACACGAGTTGAAAAGATTCTACTTAAAGGTTTATGTTGACTGGAAAATGTGTTTAATGGCATTATATTTTATCCGTAAGTGGAATATTGACCTAAAACTGTCCAAGCAGATCCAGTTCTAATTAAACTGAAACCGACTATATCAACCTTACTTGCCGTTCCAGTTGGGGTAATATTATTTACCCATTTTATTGTTTGCGCACTACCATCTATTTGAAGTGCTGTTGACATATAAGGAGTGACACCTTGTGCTAATACTAAAGTCACACCAATGGCTCTATCATTTGTAGTTGGAACATTTGTTATATTTGCTGTAAAGTTATTGGAAATAGAGCTGTGATAAAAAATTGAACCTGTTGACAAATCGTGTGTAACTGTTCCTGTAGCAGATGTTTTTGTAGTTAATTTTTCTGATGTATATGTAAGAGTTGTTAAGCCAGAGATACTTAAATCTGATCCAATATTTAAAGTTCCACCAATACCAACTCCACCTGTTACTACTAATGCTCCAGTAGTTGTAGATGAAGAGTTTGTAGTTGAAGTGATAACAACATTACCACTTGAACTCAAGCTAGATACTCCCATACCTCCATCAGCGCCTACTCTAAATCTAGTAACAGCATTTTTTTGTAAATTTATTAAGTCGCCATTAAAAGCTGATATTGCATTTGCAGCAATAAGTGTTCCATCAACACTTCCGTTAAAAGAACCAATTGTTTGTTCAATCAATAATGCAGCAGAAGTAGAAGTAGGTAGTTCTTCACCTGGAAAATTACCTAATCTTAAGCCATTAGTTGTAGTATTGAAGAATAAACTTCTTGTTCCACCAAACCCACTACCAGATTTATATTGAACACTTCCGTCTAAAGCGCCACCTGAAGAACCTCCAGAAGTAATCATCGGCACCCAACTCATTACACCAGCAGAAGTGGATTGCAATACTGATGAACCAGTAGCCGGAGATGTTGCTGGTAATGTATATACTGTATTACCTGTAGCAGATGAAACAAAAGCTGTGTAATTTGCTCCATTAAATAATTGAAGTCTTCCACCAACAGAAACTGACTGACCAATTCCTACTCCACCATATACCCATAAAGAGCCTGATGTAGTAGACGTAGAGGCAATATTTCCACCAATAGATATTCCAGTGCCGGTAAACTGTAAATTAGCATTTTCGCTAACGGCATTAGATGAGGCTGGATAAAAAGCAGCATAGGTCGCAGTTCCACTATTTACTGTGCCTGAACTGGATCCCCCCATAATATTGGTTGCAACGCCATTGCCACCAGTAGTGATATCTAAAAAGAAACCTCTTGCAGAACCACCTTGCTCAAAGAATCTAAGTCTATTTTGGAAGATATCAATTGTTACACCGTTAGTAATTGTGGAGTTGGTAGCTGGCTTGTTAAGGAAAATCTCTCCGCCTTCATCACCAAAACTCTGCATAATGCTTAATTTGGTATTTGCATTTGCAGCAACAAATAAATCGCCTTGAACTCCCACTCCTCCGCTTACGACTAATGCGCCTGTAGAAGATGATGTTGAAGATGTCGTAGATGTTACTGCTAATCCAGAAACATGTAATATTTCAGTAGATGGATTAAATGATATTGTTGAATCACTTGAAACAGCAGAGCCAGCAGATAACGATGATGGTGTAAATAAAATTGGATGGAAAACATTTGCGTTTCCAGCTGTGTTTACTACAATATTTTGCGCTGTATTTCCAGAAGCTGTCATAGGCACCCAGCTCATTACACCAGCAGCGGTAGACTGTAATACTGAAGATCCTGTTGCTGGACTTGTGGCTGGCAATGTATAGACTGTGTTGCCAGTTGCAGAAGAAACAAATGCAGTGTAGTTTGAGCTATTGAATAATTGTATCCTTCCACCAACACTTACAGATTGACCAATACCAACTCCGCCTGTTACAACTAAAGAGCCTGTTGAAGCTGTATTTGATGCCGTAGTTGAGGTTATTGCAGCACCAGAAACGCTCAGTATATCTGAAGATGGATTATATACTAATGTGGTGTTAGAAGATACCGCTAAGCCAGAAGCCGAGCCAAAAGATGGTGTGAATAATAATGGGTGATTTGCATTTGTAGATGCTGAAATTACATTTATATTTGTAGCAGTAGTGGCAATTCCTGAAGAAGTTGCATTTCCTACAAATAATGTTGATTGAGCTACATATGTTGGAGTGGCACCAGATCCAGCTGAAGTTAAAACATAACCTGAATTTGAATTTGCAGTTAATCTTGCCCAAGTAGAAGAAGTATTTGCGTAAAGTATATCGCCTACTGTAAATGTAGTTTGGAGACCAGTGCCACCATAAAAGGCTGTAATTGAAGTTCCAGACCAAACACCAGTAGTAATTGTGCCTAAAGCTGTGAGACTAGAATTTGTTACTCCTGTTCCTAAAGATGAACTAGAAAGAATAGTGGTATTATTTATTTTATATGTATTACCTGATGCTAAATTGAGAGATTCAGAAGATGACCAACCTGTACCTGTATACCAATTTATAGATTTATCAGTAGCACCACGAAGAGTTATACCGCCACCTTCAGCAGTAACGTCGGATGGAGTTACAACAGAACCTAATTCAATATTTTTATCATCAACGGTCAAGGTTACTGAATTTATTGTAGTTGTTGTGCCATTTATTGTCAAATCACCAGCAACATATAAACTACCGCCAATTCCCACTCCACCAACAATTGTAAGAGCGCCTGAAGATGAATTTGTGGCTGCAGTTGTGTAGCCTATATTTATAGATGTCCCAGTATTTGTAAAACTTAAAGAACCAGTTATTGCAGTTCCAGCAGTAGGATAGTATGGAATTGAATTGAGTGAACCATCGTAGACAGTTCCAGCTCCGCCTGCACTTCCCCCAGTAACAGTCATAGGCACCCAACTCAATACACCAGCAGAAGTGGATTGTAATACTGAACTTCCTGTAGCTGGACTAGTTGCTGGTAAAGTATAGACTGTATTGCCAGAAGCAGAAGAAACAAAAGCAGTGTAATTTGCTCCATTGAACATCTGCAACCTACCACTTATAGATGCAGACTGACCAATACCAATTCCTCCACTTAATACAATAGAACCAGTGGTAGATGAAACTGAATTTGTATTATTGACAACAAAAAGATTATCAGCACTTACTCCAATTCCGCTTGATAATATAAAACTTCGCTTTATTGCCATTACTAAATCCTCATAACAGAACAAGCAATTTTATAAGTTGTTACTGCATTTGTTGGTGTTACTAAAAATCTCATATTGCCACCAGAAATATCTCCATCAAATGTTGATCCAATTGCACCAGTATTGACCATCGCATATTCAGTCATAAATACTTGGCTATCATCGTGCACCATCAAAATTTCTTGTGAATGATAATTTGAGCCAGATGTTACTTGCACAACCATTTTTGCTGTTCTAAATGATGATGCGTCTATTGACAATGCAACTTGATTTGCAGTGGTGGCAGATGTAACTAACGTAGATGAAATTTGGTCATAAACTCCATTGATACTAAAAGATGATGCATAAACTGTTCCTGCAACACCTACTCCCCCATCAACAATTAAAGCGCCCGTAGAAGTTGATGTAGAAGGTGTAGTGTTGGTTATATGAATTGGTTGTGATAAATCAATTCCACTACCAAGAGCAATTTCAACCCATTGAGCCGTATCGACATCATTGTAATAAACAAGCAAACCACCATCTAAAGAATTGAACCAAAGATCAGCATTTTTTGGACTGGCTGGAGGTGTATCAGAAACAGTTAATGGAGTAACTGTAGTCCAGCCAACTCCTGAAGGCTTCGAAGAATCTGCGCCAAGTACATAACTATTAATGCCCACTGGAAGTTTTATGAATGTACTTCCTGAACCAACTAATAAATCACCCTTTGTGTAAGAGTTATATCCCGTTCCACCATAAAGAGAAGTTATTAATGTTCCAGCCCAACTACCAGAAGTAATTACACCATTATTTAAAACTACACCAGAAATACTATCTGCAGTTGATGTTCCAGTAAATAAACTTCCACCAATTCCAACTCCACCAGTAACAGTAAATGCTCCGGTAGATGTCGAAGTGGAAACTGTATTTGAAGAAATTACAGTGTCGTTCGTAAAAGTTTTGACACCAGCAAAAGATTGTGCTAATGTTGAAACAAGACCAGTAGCACCAGTTCCAGCAATCGGAACATTGAAAGTATGTGTTGAACCAGATGAGGATATATTGAATCCTGATCCAGATGTTCCAGTAGCAAAATATTGAATTGATGATGTGAGAGCATTTATTGTTGTTACACCAGTAGATGCAGCAACGGACCACTTTACACCACCAGGAGCAGTATTGTCTGCTGTAAGAACAAAATTATTTGTTCCTATTGGCAATTTATATAAAGTTGATCCAGCACCAACTAGTAAATCCCCAACTGTGTATAAATTGTATCCTGTTCCACCATAGAATGCAGTTATTGCAGTTGCTGACCAAGTGCCAGTTGTAATTGTTCCTACTGCTGTTAGGGAAGAATTTGTAACTCCAGTTCCTAAAGATGTTGAGGAAAGAACTTGAGTACCATTAATTCTATAAACATAGCCGGATGAAAGATTAGTATCTCCAGCTACGTGAAGTTTGTAAGATGGATTAGAAAGTCCTATGCCAACATTTCCAGCAAACTCACCCATTGCAACAGTGCCATCAGCATTAGCACGTAATAAGGGTAGGCCAGATATATCATTTACGGCAAATATCCAACCAGAAGATAGATTGTTGTTTATTGAGAATAATTGCCCAGAACTACCATCAAAAGAAAGTGAATTGTCAGCAAGTACAGACAATGTTATTGGAGAGTTTGTTGTTCCAATAAATGCCATAGAAGGAATGACAGTAGTGCCAGCCGAGCCCAATGTTGCTTGGCTGAAATAAAGTCTTCCAATTGCGGAATTTCCAACATTTAAGTCAGTGGCTGTATATACTGTTCCGCCGATACCTACACCGCCTGTTACAACTAAAGCTCCAGTAGTTGAGCTTGTAGATACAGTTGAACCTGTGACTGCCAATCCAGATACAGAAAGAATATCTGTGAATGGATTGTATACAAAAGTATTTTCTGTTGAAACAGCTGCTCCAGAAGCAGTTCCTGATGCTGGAGTAAACAATACTCGATGGTTAGTATTTGTGGTAGCTGAAACAACATTTATATTTGTAGCAGTAGTTGCAAATCCAGAAGTTATTGCATATCCAGATTGATGGGCGTATGTTGCAGTAGTGGCTAAACCAGCAGTTATACCATAACCAGACTGATGAGCGTAAGTGGCTGTTGTGGCTAACCCTGAAGTAATAGCGTACCCTGCTTGATGTGAGTACGCAGCAGTTGTAGCTAAACCTGCTGTTATTGCATAACCAGATTGATAAGAATAACTTGAAGTGGAAGCAAATCCTACAGACAAAGTAGATGGTGCTACATATGTTGGAGTAGCACCAGAACCTGCAGAAACTAATACATATCCAGAATTTGAATCTGCAGTTAGTCTTCCCCAAGTGCTTGTAGTGTTAGCGTAAAGAATATCTCCAACAGTAAATGAAGGAACTAATCCAGTTCCACCATACAATGCTGTAACTGCAGTTGCAGACCAAACTCCAGTGGTAATTGTTCCTACAGCAGTAAGTGAAGAATTTGTTACACCTGTTCCAAGAGAAGAACTTGAAATAACATTGGTGCCATTTATTTTGAAAGTGTTGCCTGATGCTAAATTAAAACTTTCTGAAGATGACCAACCCACCCCAGAATACCAGTTTATAGATTTATCAGTAGCACCACGTAAAGTGATACCTCCACCTTGAGCAGTCAAATCAGATGGGCTTGCAACAACACCAAGTTCAATATTTTTATCAGCAACTGTTATTGTTGTCGAATTGATTGTAGTAAATGTACCTTGAACATTAAGGTCGCCTTGGACATTAAGTGTTCCGCCTACTCCTACTCCACCAGTAACAACTAAAGCGCCAGTAGTATAAGAACCTGAACCTGTGCTATCTGTTATTGAAACAGCATTTGTGAAAGTTTTGATTCCGGCAAAACTTTGTGCTTGTGTAGACACTAAGCCTGTAGCACCTGTACCAGCAATTGGAATATTTAGTGTATGTGTTGAGCCAGAAGATGAAAAGGCAGGGACAGTTCCAGAATAACCAAACGCTAGGTCTTGTTTAGATGCAGTTAAACCGTTTATGTTGGTAATTGCAAAACCAGATACATTAGCCCACTTGATACCACCTGGAACAGCACTATCTGCAACTAAAATAAAATTATTAGTACCAACAGATAGTTTAGATAATGTTGCACCAGCACCAACTAGTAAATCACCAGTACTGTAAGTTTGGAAACCAGTGCCACCGTAGAATGAAGTGATGGTGTTTCCAGCCCAAGAACCAGTGTGAATAGGTGCGTTAAATCTACCTGTGGATGGGTTGTAATATAAACTGTTATTAGTTGATAAAGCTGTTCCACTAAAGAATGGGATGTTGTAATCAGCATTTACAATTGTATTGTTAGAAGAAACTGTAAGTGCTAATGTTGCAGTACTAGCTAAACCAGAAGTTATAGCATACCCTGATTGATAGGAGTAACTTGATGTAGCAGCAAATCCTGAGGTAATTGCATACCCGGATTGATAAGCATAATTTGCAGTTGTGGCAAAACCAGACGTTATTCCATATCCAGATTGATATGCATAACCAGCTGTTGTTGCAAATCCTGAAGTAATCGCATATCCAGCTTGATGTGAATATGTTGCAGTAGTAGCGAATGCAGATGAACCTGACGTTATTGCATATCCAGATTGATATGCATAGCTAGCTGTTGTAGCAAATCCTGAGGTTATTCCATAACCAGATTGATATGAATAATTAGCGGTTGTAGCAAATCCGGAAGTTATTGCATATCCTGATTGATGTGCATAATTTGCTGTAGACGCAAAACTAGCAGTTGTAGCAGTACCTGTAAGGTCACCGATGATAGCGCTTGTAAATGTTTTCTGACCTGCAATTGTTTGAGCAAGTGTTGATATAAGACCAGTTGCACCAGAGCCTGCTATTGGTATATTGAATGTATGTGTAGATCCAGAAGAAGATATATTAAATCCAGTTCCAGAAGTTCCTGTGGCAAAATATTGTAATCCTACATTTAAGCCATTTAAGGTTGTTAATCCAGTTGCAGCAGTTGGAGACCAAGTCAAACCTGTTGAAGATAAAGAATTTACAGTTAAAACATAACTATCAGCACCTACACCTAATTTAATAAATGTATTACCGGCACCAACTAAAATGTCACCTTTAGTATATGAATTATATCCAGTACCACCGTAGAAAGCTGTTATTGCTGTAGCAGCCCAAACACCAGTAGTAATTGTTTCCACTGCTGTTAATGAAGAATTCGTAACTCCAGTACCCAAAGAAGTAGCTGAAAGAACTGAAGTCCCGTTTATTCTATAAACATAAGAAGATGATAAATTAGTATCACCTACAACGTGCAACTTGTAAGATGGATTTGAAAGACCAATACCAACATTAGCAGCAAATTCTGCCATCGCTATCGTTCCATCAGCGTTTGCACGGATTATTGGAAGACCAGATATATCTCCAACATTGAAAATCCAACCTGATGAAAGATTGTTGTTAATCCCAAATAGTTTTCCAGATGTGCCTTCCCAAAGTAATGAATTATCTGAGAGAACGGTAAGTGTAATTGGAGCAGCAGTAGTGCTACCAATAAACGCCATAGATGGATTTGTAGCGCCAGTATATCCTAGGGCAGCCTGATTGAATGAAAGTTGTCCAGATACACCTAAACCGCCATAAACTGTCAAAGCCCCAGTATTGAATGCAGTTGACCCAGTCGTTGATGAAATAATTACATCATTAGTGAAAGTCTTAACGCCAGCAAATGATTGAGCTAAAGTTGATACTAAACCAGTGGCTCCAGTGCCAGCAATCGGAATATTAAAAGTATGTGTACTTCCAGAAGAAGCAATATTGAATCCAGTTCCAGAAGTTCCAGTTGAGAAGAATTGAGCAGAAGCAGTAAGGCCATTTACCGAAGTAATTGAAAGGCCTGCGATATTATTCCACTTAACTCCACTTGCTGTTGTAGCATCAGCGACTAGTACAAAATTATCTGCACCTACATTTACCTTAATGAATGTAGATCCAGCTCCAACTAAAATATCACCCTTAGTGTAAGAATTATAACCAGTACCACCATATAATCCGGTTATTAATGTACCAGCCCAAACACCAGTACTTATTGTTCCTACTGCTGTTAATGAAGAGTTAGTAACCCCTGTGCCTAAGGATGTTGCTGATAATACACTGTTTCCACCAATGCTGTATGCTTGACCTGACAGTATATTGACGGATGTTGCACCAAAAGCTCCTGAAGTAGCATTGAAAGTAAAGAAGTTGTTTACAGATGCGCCAATACCTGAAGCTGAAGACGCAGTATTGGAAAGTACTGGATAGAATAGTCCAGAAACAGCACTTGAAATGTTAAAGTTTGCTGCAGTTGTTGCAAATGCTGAGGTGTTAGAACTTCCAGAAGTAATTGCATATCCGGACTGATGCGAATAGTTTGCTGTTGTTGCTAATCCAGAAGTTAACCCATATCCAGATTGGTATGAATATGTTGCTGTAGATGCAAAACCAGATGTAATAGCATATCCAGATTGATGAGAATATGTAGCAGTTGTAGCTAATGCAGCAGAACCAGAGGTAATTGCGTATCCAGATTGATGAGAATAAGCAGAAGTTGTCGCAAGCCCTGAAGTGATGGCGTATCCTGACTGATACGCATATGTGGCAGTTGAAGCAAATCCAACTGATAAAGTATTAGGATTTACATAAGTTGGAGTTGCCCCTGAACCAGCAGAGACTAGTACAAATCCTGAGTTTGAACTTGCAGCTAATCTTCCCCAAGTTGTTGAGGTATTAGCATAAAGAATATCACCAACAGTAAATGCAGGTACTAAACCAGTTCCGCCATATAACGCAGTAATGGCAGTAGCTGACCAAGTTCCTGAAGTAATAATTCCAGCAGTTTGTATTGAAGAAAATATTACTCCAGTTCCTAATGCGTTGCTTGAAAGAACATTAGTTCCATTTATCTTAAAAGTATTGCCAGATGCTAAATTCAAAGATTCAGAGGATGACCAACCTACGCCCGAGTACCAGTTTATGGATTTGTTAGTAGCTCCACGTAAAGTTATTCCGCCACCTTCGGCAGTTAAATCTGTCGGAGTTGCTACAACGCCTAACTCAATATTTTTATCTGCAACAGTGATAGTTGTAGAATTTATAGTAGTGAATGTACCTTGGATATTAAGGTCGCCTTGGACGTTAAGTGTTCCTCCAATACCAACTCCACCAGTTACAGTTAAGGCTCCAGAGGTATATGACCCAGAACCAGTACTATCTGTTATTGAAACAGCATTTGTGAAAGTTTTTATTCCAGCAAAAGATTGTGCTTGAGTTGAAACTAAACCAGTAGATCCTGTCCCTGCTATTGGTATGTTTAATGTGTGAGTGGACCCAGAAGATGAAAAGGCTGGTACAGTTCCGGTATATCCAAATGCTAAATATTGGATTCCTGTATTTAAACCGTTAAGCGTAGTTAATCCAGTTGCAGCAGTGGGTGACCAAGTTATTCCTGTAGATGATACTGATGATGCTGTTAAGACGTAATTGTCAGTACCGACATTTAACTTGATAAATGTATTGCCAGCTCCGACTAAAATATCGCCTTTAGTGTATGTATTGTATCCAGTGCCACCGTAAAAAGCTGTGATAGTGCTGCCTGACCAAGATGCACTAGTTATTACACCATTATTAACTACAACACCAGACAGACTTGACGGAAGTGAAGAGGATAAGAATAAACTTCCACCAATTCCAACACCACCAGAGACTATCAACGCACCTGTAGAAGAAGATGTTGAATCTGTAGCGGCTGTTATTGCTAATCCAGATGTAGATAAAATGAATGTAGAGGGATTAAAAGAAATAGTTGTATTGGAAGATACAGCTACTCCAGAGCCACTAGCCGTTGATCCGAATATTAATGGATGAGCTAAATTACTAGTAGCATTTACAACATTTATATTAGCTGATGTGGTAGCAAATCCAGCTGTAAGTCCATACCCAGATTGATGAGAATAGGAAGCGGTAGTTGCAAAACCTGCAGTAATCCCATAACCTGATTGATGGGCATAACCGGCAGTAGTTGCAAATCCTGAAGTTATTCCGTATCCTGATTCATAAGAATATGAAGCTGTTGTTGCAAATCCAGCTGTAATACCATAACCAGACTGATGAGCATAAGAAGCAGTAGTTGCAAAACCTGAAGTATTAGAACTTCCAGAAGTAATTGCATATCCTGCTTGATGTGAATAACCTGATGTAGTTGCAAAACCTGAGGTAATCCCATAACCAGATTGATAAGCATAATTAGCAGTATTAGCAAATCCTGAAGTTATTCCATATCCTGATTCATAAGAATATGAAGCTGTTGTTGCAAATCCTGATGTTATTCCGTAGCCAGATTGATATGCATAATTAGCTGTGGTTGCAAATCCTGAAGTAATTGCATACCCTGCTTGATAAGCATAACCAGCAGTAGTAGCAAATCCTGAAGTGTTGGAACTTCCTGAAGTAATTGCATATCCTGCTTGATGAGAATATGCTGCTGTAGTAGCAAATCCAGCTGTGATACCATAACCGGACTGATGAGCATAAGAAGCAGTTGTTGCGAATCCAGAAGTGATTGCATACCCAGACTGATGGGCATATGAAGCTGTTAAAGCAAATCCAGCGGTTGTTGCCGTCCCTGTAAGATCTCCAATTATTGCAGATGTAAAGGTTTTTTGTCCAGCAAATGTTTGGTTTGATGTAGAAACTAAACCAGTTGCTCCAGCTCCTGCAATTGGAATATTGAATGTATGTGTTTCACCAAAAGAAGAAATATTTGGAAAATCGCCAGAGTAACCAAATGAAAAATATTGGCTTGTAGCAGTTAATGAATTAAGAGTCGTTATTCCAGTTGCTGCAGTTGATCTCCAGGTTATTCCAAAAGCTGCTGTACTATCAGCTGTAAGAACTAAACTATTAGAGCCAACAGGAAGGGGATATAATGAAGTTCCAGCACCAACTAAAATATCACCAAGATTATAAGAAGTATTACCAGTTCCTCCACCTTGAACATTTAAGATATAAAATGTTTTCCAGCTAGTGCCGTCAAATCTCCAAGATTTTCCATTTGCTGAATAAATCTGATTTGTTGATGGTGATGGGGGGAAATTAAGTGCTGCCATTAGTTATCCGAATTTTTGGAGGTGCTTATTAAATATTCTGCGTAGTTCATATATTTTATTTCTTCAAGAGTAAGCTAAATCTAAATCGCAAAGGTAATTTGTTCCATCATAATAAATTTTTATCATATCTATGGCATTTGAAGATGTAGATAAAGTTTTATTACCACCTTTGAATTTTAGAGATGCATTTGGTGTTAAAGTGTGATTTCCGGAAGCATTTTGTCTAACAATTAATTTTAGGGAAGAGCCAGATTGCATATTTATTGGTACATTCAAAGAAAGCCCACCATTTAAAATTATTTTTTGTATACTTCCATCATTCCAATTAGGTGTAATAGAACCAGAAGATGTACCATAATCATATACAGTTTCTAGATATCCATAACTTGCTAAAAAGTAAGAAGCTGATATTACTGTAGTTGAACCAGCAGACCCCTGTGAAGGTCCATTGCCAATTTCAACCCATTGTGAAGTACTGTCAACATCTACAAAATAAACACTTAAAGAACCATCTATAGAGTTCCACCAAAGGTCACCAGTTATAGCAGGTAATGGAGCAGTTTCAGAAACATTGACATTAGAAACATAAGTCCAGCCCAATCCACTTGCAAAAGCAGAATTGGCTTGCAAAATATAGCCATTTGATCCTGATGGCAAATTAATTATTGATGTTCCAGCACCTACTAGCAAATCACCAAGGCTATAAGAAGTTTTTCCAGTACCACCATAAATACTTAGTAATGGTTCATTTGGTAAAGAAAGGCTTCCATAAATTGTAACGCCATTTCCTGAAATTAAACCATTTTGAAATGTTTTTACACCACCAAAGGTTTGAGCAAATCCTGAAACTAGACCTGTAATTCCAACTCCAGCAACTGGAATATTGAATGTATGTCCATTACCAGCTGAAGAGATATTGAATGTATTTCCATTAAATCCAGCATACAAAAATTGAGAAGAAGCGCCAAGACCATTTATTTGAGTGATTCCAATTCCAATATTGTTGGGAGGATCCACGCCACCAAATGCACTGTTGATTTCAACCCATTGTGAGGTATCTACATCAACATAATAAATATTTAATGCGCCGTTTTCAGAATTGTACCAAAGGTCTCCAGCACTTGAAGAATATGGGGGCGGATACTCACTTATATAAACCGAGGTACCAACACCAGTGCCACCACCGCCAGAGTTAGCTATCCATCTTAAACCAGAAGGAGTACTATTATCTGCAGCTAGTATAAAGTTGTCTGACCCAACTGAAAGCTTTACAAATGTGTTGCCAGAACCAACTAAAATATCACCTTTAGTATATGAATTGTATCCTGTACCACCATAAAAACCTGTAATTAAACTACCAGCCCAGGATCCAGATGTTATTACTCCGTTATTTGCAACGATACCAGAAATACTAGATGGAAGTGAGCTGGTAACAAATAAACTTCCACCTATGCCTACTCCACCTAAAACAACTAAAGCGCCAGTAGAGGTTGAAGTGGAAACTGTGCTTGAGGAAAATATGGTATCGCTAGTAAAAGTTTTTGAACCATCAATAGTTTGTGCTATTCCGGTAATTAAACCAGTAATGCCAATACCAGCAATAGGTATATTAAATGTATGAGTTGAGCCAGAAGAAGATATGTTAAATCCAACGCCAGAAATTCCTGTTGCAAAATATTGCTGACTGGAAGTTAAGTTATTGAGCGAAGAAATTCCCGAACCGCCACCGCCTGTATTAGGGATCCAACTCAATCCAGAAGAAGTGGATGAATCAACAGAAAGAATATAACTATTGGTGCCTACAGGAAATGGAATAATTGTGGAACCAGCACCAACAATTAAGTCTCCTAAATTATAAGAAGTAAAGCCTAAACCACCACTTGATGCTGGAATAATGCCTTTTGGACCAATATATCTCCATCCGACAATCTTGAATGGGCCGCTTGTTGAAATTAGTGTGCTGATACTTGTAGTATCATTATTGAAAACTAAAATTCCAGTTTGATAATCAAAAAGCCAGTTTGAGTTATCAGATTTTGTAATTAGATTATTATTTCTGTCAAAAACTTTGATTTCATAACCAGCGCCAGGAACTGTACCAAAAGCATCATACTTATCAGAAACCCAATCGCCTAATCTTTGAGCTTCTGAAGCTTGTGTCCCATCATTAGCTGCAGTTGTATTTGCCCACCCTGATGTCGCAAACCAAGTTAGATTTCCAGGAACAGATGTATCAACAGCAAGAGTTTGCCCAAATGCCGCTGTAGGTCCGTAATAAAATAAATTTTCAGAAACTCCATAACCAGCATATCCAGTGCCGGGTATTAGTCCCGTTTTGATGTCTGGTAAATAAAGCTCAAGTGTTGATGCGCCTTTTTCTTCTGGCAGGCCTTTACCAACGCTAGTGGTAACTCTTTTATTACTTAGCTTCTTAAAACTTGTATCTGTTTGTGTCCAGGGCATATTATGAACTCGTTATACTTGTCATACTGTAAGTATTGTTTCTAAAAATAACTACAGCTCTATATCTAGCGGAATTACCAGCGCCTGCTACACCTGTAGTCTTAACTCCTATTGACCAACCTAATGCGCCGCCTGAAGCAGATGTTTTTGCTGAAATTGCAGCAGATCTAGTAGATCCATTGTTAGAATTTGAGCCTTGTAATACTCCTAAATCAAACCACAAAGCGTCTCCATCTAAATAAAGTAAAACATTTATGTTTCCTGTCCCATAAGGTGCTATATTTGAAGCTGTAAAACCTCCGAATGTCAAAGTTCCAGTACTTGCTGATGTTTTGTAGAAATATCTTTGATATTCTTGATCACCAGAGAAAGTGTGCGTACCGCCCCATTGAGTATCATAATCAGATGCTAATGGGTATTGCAATGTGCCAGATCTAACTTGAGCATTACCATTAGCCATATCAATAGTAGAAGTAAAAGCTATACCTGAACCTATAACCAATCTTCTTGCCTCATCTTGAAAACCATCAAATGTGTCTGTAGAAATTGTTCCATAAGTATTAATTGCTTTAGTTATAGTTGCATTGGAAGCTGCAGTTGTTCCGTGGGCTTTGTAAATTGTTACAGTCAAATACTTATTGAATGAAGACTGACTTGCAACAGATAAAGAGACTCTGACGTGATTAGAGCCTGATTTATCTAATTCGTCAGTATATAAAGGAGGACTTGCTGGCAAGCCTGTTGCAGTATTTAAACCAGTAGCTGAAATTGCATAAACTTGCGTAACATTATAAGCACAACTGTAAATACCAGCTGCACCTTTGAAATAAACACTAAAACCTGTGCCTGAAGCGTAATATGAAATTCCAGAAAGCCATTTGTCAGACTGACTATATGTTGATGCAGTGGCCGCCTGTGAAAAAACTGGACTGCCATTAGACGCTGACCAAGGGTCTTTCCACATTTCATATGTATTTGTCAATTGACTGTTTTCAGTGTGAGAAATAAATACTCCCTCGTATCCAGGATTGGGCTGTGTGTACGCTGAAATTTGAGCATTTGCTTTAGTCCATATGCTGTTATATGTCCCTAATGCAGAAAGCCTTAAATTATTATTTGTAAATCCAACAGTGTAGTTTGTTGTCAGATCGATAGTACCAACACCACCACCTGTTGAAGTTAAGAAATTATATCTCTTAAAGAATATTGTTCCATAAGTGGATGTTGTCAAACTACCAGCAGAGAATGTAGTGCTAGTGTTTGCTGTATTTAATGTATGAGCCCCAGATAAGTAATATTTACTAGTTATCAGGCTGCCAGTACCATAGCCAGCTTGATACCATTCTGTACCTAAGCCAGCTGATATCCTAACTGTATAGTAAGTAGGAACACTGCTTGCGACTAATGATGTTCCAGTTAAGTAGCTAGGTCTGGCAGGAGCTAAAAGGGCCAGTAATTCATTCACATCATCAAAAGCGTTGGAAATTGTAGTATTGTTAGTCCAAGTTGAAAAGAAACCATCAGTATAAACTCCATCAGTTGGAGTACCAATAGTAGTTGTTCCAGATCCTCCGCTAGTAGCAGTCATTGGAACCCAAGATAGATTTCCAACAGTGTCTGAACTTAATACTGAAGTGCCAGTTGCTGGACTACTTTGTGGCAAAATATATGTTGTAGAGGCTGTAGAACTTGATTTAAATCCAGTGTAGTAACTACCATTCCAGAAATTCAGACTTCCATCTAAATTTATTGTTTGTCCTACACCAACGCCACCTGTGACGGTTAAAGATCCAGTAGAAGTAGTTGTCGATGCTACTGAACTTGAAACAATTAAGTTATTTGTGAAAGTTTTATTTCCAGCAAATGATTGATCCAATGTTGAAATAAGACCAGTGGCAGCAATTCCAGCTATAGGTATGTTGAATGTGTGTGTTGAGCCTGAAGAGACAATATTGAAACCAGACCCACTTGTACCAGTTGCAAAATATTGAGTTGCACTTGTTAAATTATTTAAATAAGCAATACCGCTAATTCCAGTAGCGCTTAAACTGGAAAATACTAAACTTCCAGCGTCATAGGTGATTGCAATTCCAGGACCAGCAACCAAGCTGTGCCATTCAACATCTGCTCCGCAATTAGATACAGAAAGGACTTGATTGGGTGTTCCTAATGGTAATCTTGCCCAGCTTGCACCATCAAAATGTAATATGTCACCTTGAACTTCGTATGGTATTGTTAGCTTGCTGGCATCAAATGTTTGGCTTGTTGAAAAAGTAATTGGCTGGGAGTAAGTTTGAGTTCCAGTCCAATTGAAATTATAAGCTTCATTGATTGAAACACTACCATATGATGTAATTGGATTTGAGGATAACGATATACCGCTTCCAGCAGTAATACTTGTAATCCCAGAACCTACAGCAACCCAAGAACTTCCATTGTATAGGTCTAACTTGTTAGTATCTGTGTTGTAATAAACTTGTCCAGCAGTTCCAGAAGCAACTCTAGTAGTTAAGTTGGCAAATCTTAGGAACTGGCTTCCCATTGAGATAGCGCCAGTAGGAGTATTGCCACCATCTAGTCTTAAATATCTATTGTCTGCAAAAGACTGAGTAATTCCAGAAGTACCAGTCGAAGCAATTTCATTCCAAGTAGACCCGTCGTAAACCTTAAGAACACTGTAAGTTGTATTAAAATATAAAGCTCCACTTACACCAGTGCCAGGATCGCTTGGACCAGAACCTACAGCAAGACCATATTTTCCTGGGTCTGGCTGAAATATAATATTAGACGGAACAATGTCTCCTGATTTTTTGATATAAAAATCAGGTGCTATCGAAAAAGTAAAAACCCCACTATTTATGTTTAAGGTTAAACCGCTATCTGGGTTGACCTTAAATGACAAATCTCCACGTAAAGTATTGAGAGATGTTACTACGTTGGATCTTTGCAGAGAACCAACAATTAGTCTAGGGGGTACTATATAAAAATCAGACATTTGTTATTTTTGACAAATCAAACGAAATAAGGCCATAGACATTTTTTACAGTTATTGATTGATATAAATTATATTCATTGCAGATAGAGTATAAACTTTTATGAATAATCGATAAAGGTAGTGATCTGGATTATATTGAAAGAAAAATCTATAAATCGGTTTGGTTTCTAAGATGATGAAATCATTTAAGGAGTTTGAATAATGCCAACTTATCCATCTTCGCTTTTATTGGGAGTTGCACCAGGAATAAGATCTGTTAACAATTATAATAACAGATTTGAATTTAGATTTGACAATGAGCCAACTGCAATGTCACTCGCTGGTTTTGCAATTTCAGCAGGTACAGGCGCAACATTACAAAGTTCACCTACATATTCAGGTAATGTTCTAACAGGTTCTGGTTCAACAACTTTATTTATAGATGGTGTTTTATATACTGATACTGCAACAACAGTTTTAGTAAAAGACCAATCTAATGCAATTCAGAATGGTGTCTATACTCTTTCTAAAGCTGGTTCTGCATCTACATACTGGCAATTAACAAGAGACACCAGATTTGATGAAGATGCTGAGCTTAAGAGAAATACAATTTTCTCTGTCACAAACGGAACTGTAAACGCATCCCAGAAGTTCTTCTTATCTTCTGACGAGCCTATTATTCCAGGTACTAGTAGCATAACATTCGGCGCTCTTGGCACTACTGTTGTTTATCCAAGTGCTGCAAAATATCCTACTGACGTAAATGTAGGTACAGCAGAAAGAACAAGCGCAACAATGTTTATTGAAGACTTTAGGTCTATGCTTAATACAATTCAATATGACTTGACAGCTTTGGAAACTTCTTTTTCAAGCGTTTCAACTGAAGGTTTAAAGTGGATGGCTTCTTCAAACATCAACACAATCCAAAACCTTTATAGAAAATTCAGAAAAATAAGCTATGAAATTACAAAATTAAGAGGCGATATCGACAGAATGAACACTGTTGGATTTGCTGCTTCATTCCCTGGAATTGGTCTTACTTCTACATATCCATCTGGCAAAAATAGATTAACTAATATTGCTGGTGGATATTAGAAGGAATAAGCGTCGGAGAAACAAAATTAATCTATTGAAAACAAAAAATATGTTTATTAGTTTTGTTTCTTCGAAGAAAATGATACGGTATAAGGAGTACTAATATGCCAACATATCCATCAAGTTTATACAAAGGTACAGCAAGATCAGCCAACGGTACTACTAACGATCCAGGCTCATACCTTTGGAACAACTTAACCACCTATCAAGAGTTAAAAGATACTACAATTGGTAATGGCTCTGGCCCTAACGACACAACAACTGTAACTTTTAATTCTGCAGCAAAATACCCAACTGACGTGACATTTGGTGGCACTGCAATTGGTTCATCAACATATGAAGATTTTGATTTAATTCAATCTACTTTATCTACTTTGATTACAAATTATGGTACTGCGGTTTCAGGTATTACAGCAACTGAAAAAGAGATTGCTGCAAACTTCTCTGGAATTTCTTACAACAATCTTCAATCAAAAATGGAGAAGATTGCTTTTGAACTCAACAGATTAATTGCTGATATTACATTAGTTAATGCTGGTACTGCAGTAACAACTGCATTAGGTAGATATCCATCTGGATGGAATAGATTTACCAACACTTCTGGCGGTATCTAATCTTTTTTATCACCTACTAAAAAAGAGGGGAGAGAAATCTCCCCTCTTTTTTTATTTCCAAATTGGCCCTTTCCCAAGTTTAGATTTTAATGCATCTATTGAAAGATGTTCCAATCTCGTTTGAACTAGCATTGTTTTTACAGAGTACCTATTTTTCATATAAGATCCATTGTAAGATCTGTACATATTTCTATAAGCTGTTCTGCTAGGCAATCCTTTTCTGGAGTGTTTTCGCAAATGAACAGATAACTCTTTAGTCCCAATTGCTATATTCCCCTCAATTGTGCGTGGATTATAGACTCTTTTAGGGTCGTAATACCTAATTGATGGTCTGACTAGCTGCATCATACCAATACAGGGTCTACTAGTCATCTTGAATTCACTTTCAACATATGCGGTAGAAGCTATCACATATGGGTCTACTTTGAAAACTGCAGCATACTTTATTATAGCAGCTGTAATTTTCTTTATGTATGATTGCGAATATCTCGGTTGAACAAGTTTGATAAATTTAGAAATTTTTTCTTTTTTATCAAGTTTATCCTTTGATGTTGATACGGAAACTTTCGCATCTTGATGGTATGGTTTCGGTGGTAATTTTACTACTCTCATACTTGTGAGTAAAAGAATAATAGAGATTACTACCTGACTGATTACCTCAATCATTGTCATCTCCTTTTCATTTCAAGCAGGAAATCACTTGAAATCTTTTATATTATAAAATGTAAGTGTTTTAATCTGAGAAAAATCATATGAGTTTACTAGACAATCTTAATAAATACCACAAGAATCCCGAAAATGCAAAACCTAAAGGTAAAATAAATTTATCAAGGTCTTGCGAATCTTGTGGAAACGTTTTACCATTAAATACTGGCTTATTTAGATTCTTGCCAGTATATGCTGAAACTGCGCCTTGGTATAAAGATCGTATTGGTAAAAATGTATGTTTTTCTTGTTTGCCTCCTGAAGTTCAAAATCAGTTATCGAACAATATCACAACTGCATCTAAAAAATCTTATGTTGATGATTTGTTCGTAGAAATTTTTAAGAGTAAATAAATGAATATTTCCAAATTAGCTCAATTGATAAAAGATTTGGAAGAGTCTGGCTTAGAGAATGAAGCGACAGAATTGGCTGATGCTATTACTGAAGAAACAGACCCAAATCAAATCTTAAACAGAGCTGATATCAATAATTTGATAGATAGTATTGCTGGAGGTGTTTTATATCACTTAAAGCTTGATAATAACATTTCTTTTGAAGGAAATAAAGTTTCAGATCAAACTTTATTGGACATTAGAAACAGCTTAGATCAAATTATTAAAACTTCTTAGCTATATTTTAGTTTTTTATAATCTTCCATACAGCTTTCTGGAATTTCTTTTTCTCTGCATTCTTCGCAGTGAGTAGACATATGAGCCACCCAATCATCCCAAGTCTTAAGTTGTTTTCTATTCATCGCAAAAACTGTACGATATTTAAGACCTGGAAGATATAATTCTTCTTTAGAATAAAAATTTTTTCCGCAATTTTGACAATAGCAAGTAATTGTAGGCATTATTTTACGAAGTCCACTAATCCTTTGCCTGTAACTAATTGCAAGATAGTTAAAAAGGCTATAATTCCACCAATAGTCCACGCAACTTTATTCAATGTATTTTTGACATCCCAGTACATTTTTTTGATAAACTTTACGTCTTCTTTCATTTCTTCAACAGTTCCGCCAAAATCAGAAATTTGTGCTGTATATTCTAATGTTGCTTCTTCTAACTCAGCATCTCTCCTAATTTGAGCGCTTTGAAAATTCTCAAACAACTTTTCAAGAATTGCGTAGTCTTTAGAAAGTTTTTTAAACTCATCATCTGAAAGTATTTTTAATGATTCAACCTTTCCTAGCAATTCTTTTTGATTAGTTAAAATATTAATAAGAGCCATATTAAAATCTAAATATGCCTCTGTCTGTGCTTTGTAGACGTTCTTAAGCTGTTCTAAACCGACTTCGTTTTCTTGCATTTCTCCTCCGATTATAAGGCAGAGAGAACTTGTCGTAATTTTTTGGAAGATTCTGTGAGTTTAGTAATTGTTTCATCAACTACTTCAAAAATGATTAATTTACTTTTGGTTCCGCTATTGAGATCTTGTTTTTTAATTTGATATTTCAGGCCTTGATACGAAAGGATGGAAGCATTGACATACTTCTTTACATCCAATCCATTTTCAAATAATTCTCTAGCGTGTATATTCATTATGATGTTTTTATTTTCATCAACAATACAAGCTGGAAATTCAAATGTATTTAATAAGCCACATAGTAGATTAGACGGGTTCTCACAAGTTACTTCCATTCAACACTACCTCAAGTAAATATTCTATTGTAATATTCCTCGTATGTATTGTAACTGTCCTCGTCTTCCATAACTACAAAAATATTTTTAATTTTGCAATTTTTCTCTGAGTTCAAGAATGTTTTTATAGCTGATAATTGAACTCGGGCAGAATCATTGATATCTAAAGTTCCACAATCACTAGGCAACATTACAATATTTCTAGCTTCTTCTTGGTTTGCTAAAATAAGAGCTTTTTTGATTGCTGACTTTGTATCAGCTTCATTTACAAGCCTGCTCTCTCCTGCTACTACTGCATGATAAACTTTCTGAGGTTTAACTTTAGAATCACCAAAACCATTTGAAGTAATATATACGGTGCCCATTTTGATTGGTTTTGAGAATTTATCACATTCAAATTGAATTCTGCCTCTTGACATACGATTGAGCAGAGGATCGTCTATAGTAAGGCCAATATTCGTTGGGTAAACCAAAACATCTGACTTGACAAGATAAGGGTTTTCAACTTTGTGGATACTTACTTTAGTACTTTCGACAAATTCTTCAGTGATTTGTTTTACAGCTGGTTCGTCAATAACTTCTTGAGATTTAGATTCTTTTGTTTCTTCTTTGTACGAACACTTAAGAATAGAACCTTCGCAATCAGAAATCCATTTTTCTTGAATTACTGAAAATTCTTTTTTCAATAAAAAAGCTACTAATCTTGGGTTTGAAATTAACTTGAGAGCACATTCTGATGTTTGAGTGTAAAGTGGGCAAATTTGATCCATACTTTAGTTATACAGATGCTATTTTAAAGGCTGAACTCCATATTGCTGGAAGATAGAATTACCTTCGCCTTTCATAAAATCATCACGTAATTTTGGGTTATTTGTACTTCGTGCTTCTCTTGAAATATCTTTGAATATATTTTGCAATATATTTGGCACATATTGTCCCAATCCAGGATATTTAGATGCCTTCTGTGTAAAATCATTAATAATTCTACGCCATTGGGAACTAGGCTGAGCTCTCAATTGGTCTGAATATAATTTTGTTAATGTAGGTATTGATGCTTGCAATATTTGTTGTTTTGCAGCTTCATTTCCACCAGATTTTGCAAGGTTTGACATATAGAATTCAATTGCTTTAAATGGTTCGCCAGTACTTGCCATAAATTGTTGAGCTTTTTCAAGATTCCTTATTTTCAAATCGTACAATTGTTGAGGAGTCATCCTAGCTTCTTGTTCAGGAGAAGGAGTATCTAAGATTAACGGACCTTCATTGCCACCAGGCCTATCTTCTTTGTAGGCTGAATCAGGTCCCATCATACCTTCTCCAAAATACTCTCCCATAGCAGTACCACGGGTATCAAACATATTACCTACATATTTATTAGTTTGATAACCTACGCCTTGAGGTGCATCTTTGTCTTCTTGAAAAAATGAAAAAGGGCTGTCCATCAACTGAGAAACTTTGATGAATTTTTCAAGTTTATCTGCAGTTTTATATAATTTAGAATTATCTAAACTTTCTAATATTTCAAATAAATAATTTTTCATTTCTATGCCACATCAGGGAGATTGTAATTTTGTTTTAAGAAATTGTATAGAGCTGTTGCAGAACTTGAATACTTATTGACAATTGTAACAACTGCTCTTTGCTTCTCTGCAACAGACATTTTTGGATCGTCAGCAATTGGCTTGATTTGATTTAATATGTCTGTTACTGACCACTTAGGCATCAAGTTTTGCAACTGTTCTATAGATTTTTTGCTTTCTTCAGTAGGCTCCGGCTTAGCTGCTGAAACTGGTTCGCTAGTTGCTTGAGAAATTTTGACAAATTTGGTATTTTTATTTTTTGAAGAAGTATTTTGTCTTAAGGCATTTTGGATATCTGGATCTTTATATCTTGATGTTCCAACTGAATCTGGAATGAATTTTTTAAAATCTGACTTAAGTTCTGCAGAAGGCATATCGTAAGCGCCTTGAGAAGCTTGTTGTCCTCCATAACCTCTAGCGCCTTTTGTTTCTAATATATGTTCATAAGCGCTTGGTGCGTACATTTCAGACTCCATAGAATCCTGAATTCTTCTGTAAGCATTATAATCTAAAATAACTTCACGCAAAAAGGATGGTTCTGTTACTTGATCGACAATTTCGTTCCAGTTATTTTTAAACCAACCAACAATAGAATCAAAAATCCCCTTAATAACTGGCCACAAAGTCATAGCCATCCAGCCGTGCCTACTGAAAAACTTTTTCGATGATTGACTGATAGAATTAAAAATATTTTTCTTAGCTCTTGCTGATGCACCAGGAGAGGGAGTTACAGGTGATGTTCCACTTGGCGCAGCAGGTGTCCCAGGACGTCTTGCAGGAACTGTGGGGCCTAAACCTGGTGTTCTTCGAGGTCTCACTCTAATAGGTCTTATTCTAGGCGCAGCTAAAACTTCTTTGTCAGAATTTGGCTCACTACCAGCTAACAATTCACTGCGAGAAAAACCTGCTTGCACAAGTTCATCCAAATCAAAAGTTGTACTTTCGGACTGAGCTAAAGAATCAATTTCTTCGAGCCCTTGAGTGATAATATCTAAAAAAGATTGTTCATTAACAAAAGGGCTTGTGACCGTTTCATTTTCAACAAAATCAATCAACAATTCTGATAACTTTGACTTAAAATAATCTTTATTTGAATTATTTAATGTAACTTGCGCCATTTATATTCCTTAAAACTTCTTCTTCGGAGACAATTCTCTATCATCTCTAAGCCAGTAATCTAGCAAGCCCCTATATTTTATATGATCAATAGCATTTTTCATTTCATCTGACTTCAAAGGCAAAACAGGTTGAGCTAATGATAAACCTTTCAATGCGTTTAGTCCGATGTTTCCTAGGCCACGTAATCTGCTTTTTATTCTATTCAAATACAAGCCCTCTAATCCTTCGAGAGCTTTGATAAATTTTCTTTGTGATAAATTATTTGTAAGAAGTTCTTTTTCTAAGCCTGCTAGATTATTTTGAAATTCGTCTCTTTGGCTTTTCATATCCTCTGTTCTATCTAAACTTTTTTTCTCAATTTTTAAATAATATAAAAGTTTATTTTGAGCATCATTGTAATTTTTTCTGTGTTGATAGATTTTTTCTTTCTCTTTTTCTGAGCAATTAGAAGGCAATGAGTCAATACTCTTCCTTAATTGTGACGGTTCTAATATCTCATCTAAAGAGGCTTTTTTATTTATTTCACTAGTGTAACAATTATAACTATCTTCATCTTCTTGCACAGGAATATCAAAACTTTCATCTGGCAATTCATCAACGGGACTAGTAGTTGTGGTTGTCAGAGTAGTTACAGGTGTAGATGTTTCAGTTTTTTCCGAATACATAGATACATCGCCAATGTCAGTATACTTTGGCTCATCTTCTATTCTTGGTGTTTCTTCAGATACAATGATTGGCTCAGGATAATTTTTCAAGCTGAATATACGCTTTACATCATCAACATTATATTTTTCAGCTTCAGGTACATCTTCTTGTTTGACCTTTGCTACAGATGCACCCGGCGCATTCCAATTGACAGTAAAAAAGTAAGTTTTTCTAGCTGCATAGACATATTTAGCATTTTTATTATGCTCTTCTAAATATGATTGAGCTAACTTAATTATTTTTTCTTGGTCCATAAAAATATATTTCAGAAATCTAGGTCTTTCATCCTTCTAAAATATATTTGCTGGGTTCAAGGACTGTTTCTTTAGTTACTTTGATTTTTATTTTTTCTTGATTATTTACGCCCAAATATTCGAATGCTGCTGAAGATAAAGACATCTTCACAATAGAATTAAGTGCTCTTGTTCCAGTACCTGCTTTGATAGCTTTATTAATTACTTCTTCTAAAAAATCTTCTTCAAAATCTAAGATAACATTAGATTCAGCAAATAATAATTGATGCTTCTTCACAGGGCTATCTTCTAATTGCGTAAGACAATAAAGCATTTGTTCTCTGTCTAATGGAATCAAAGGAACAATTGATTGAATTCTGCCTACAAATTCAGTTGACATACCAAATTCAATTAAACTTTCGGCCAAAACCTCGTGAGATGCCTTATTGTAGATTTCATAATTTTTAACTTGAGCATCGTACTCATTGGTTTTTGTATTTCTGAAGCCTATTGTTCCTTCAGTAAGACCTAGTTTTTTAGCAACGATTTTTTCCAAACCATTAAATGCTCCGCCAAAACAAAATAAAATATTAGAAGTATCCACTACTACAGGTGGCGTACCTTGCTCTCCTAAGGCAGCAGAGCTAACTTTAACTTTTTTCCCTTCAATAAGTTTGAGTAATGTACTTTGAGTTGAATAGTGAAAACTCTCAAGTCTTGTTGCAGCACTCATATTTGATGCTAATTTGTCAATCTCATCAATAAATACAACACCTTTTTCAGCTAATCCAGGTTCACCATTTGCTTTTAATAATAAATCAGTTATGACAGAATCAGCATCAGATCCTTGAAATCCTGTGGGTGAAAATGATGTAGCATCGCCCGAAACGAAAGGAACGTCTAAATACTTTGAAATTGTATTTACGATCAATGTTTTACCAGAGCCTGAAGGGCCTAAAAACAAGATATTTTGCTTATCATTACTGACTGAATTATGGATGTTTCGCATATGTTCAAAAACAGCTAAACTAATTCTTTTTTTTGCTATATCTTGACCAACGACTTTTTTGTTGAGGTTTTCATATAAATCTTTAGGATTGACATATTTGAATTTCTTAATGTCACTCGTGAATAAAAACTTTTTTGATAATGGTGCTATTTCTGCAAGCTTCATTTTCAGATCAAGTACTGGACTCTCATTGTCACAACTTGAAATAAGAGAAATAACATTTTGATGAACTTGAAGTTGTCCAAATTTATTTCCTGTCAAATACGATTTGTAACAAGCATCACACAAATGCATTTTTACTAACCTGTTTGCGAAAATTTCAATTTCTCCAAGAACGTCTTTAGTTGCAGGCCTACTACAAAAGTTACATTCAATTCCTTTAAGTTGTTTCAACATATGTTCTCCTCCTAATATTATACATTATAGGCAGGATTTGTTTTAGATTTATAATAAATATTTAATGTAATGGAGGGAAACATATGGCAGTAGTTGACAATAATTCACAGAATAGAGGCTTTGGGAAATGGAAAGTTCAAACTTACAATCCAACAGCTCTTATTGGACCTATTGACGGTGTATTGATTGTAAGCAAAGATTTTTACACAATTTTCAAAGATGAGAAGTTGATCAATTGTCTTTTCAATGTACCAAGTCAAAATGTTGCTTTTGCATATAACGAAATTCACGTACAAGATTTAATGATTCAAAAATGAACAGCAAAGAACTAAAACAAGAAGATAAGGTGGACAAGCAAAGACCAACTTATGAAATGAAGATTATAATTTTAGATGGAGAAAATGCAATTAGAAATTTGCTTAGACTTCAAAAAAACTATAATCCTGAAACTGTTTTAGTCGATAGAATGTTAAAAAGACTTGTTAATTATTTAGAAGAAAGTTATGGTTCAATTGCTAATGTAAGATTGTTCAGTAAAGGAATGTCTTTACAACCAATTGTTACTGAAGCTGTGCAACACTTGTTCGGAAAAAAATAGTGAAAATTGGAAAGTCTTCAAGAAATTTCCAATAAACTCATCAAATGCTCTCACAATGATAAGTTGGAAATACTTATGAGTGTGAGAGCATTTTTATTTGACAATCCTGAAATTGGTGGACTAATTTTTTCGCCTTATTCAGATTATAATCAGGTAATTGGGACATTTGTATCTAAGTCTAACAAGTCGATAAGATTACTAAATGAAAAAAATCTTAAGAAACTTCACATAAAATCTCAAGAATTATTTCTTCTCCCCAAAAATAAAAAACTTGTTCTGATAAATTTAGTTGACAGCCTAATTCAAGAATTTGATGCTGTTGTTGTATTTGATCAAGTAAGAGCAGATCCATTTGCTAAAGATGAATTATTTGATTTCATAAAAGATAACAAAAATAGTTTTTCTAAAAACTACATAAATATACTTGCAAAAAGATCTAGTGAGTTATATAAAATTATTGATTATGCTAAAATTGAAAATCAAATTAATGAAACTTGTTTTACCATTTCAAGAAAAAACAAAATTATAAATTATTGGATTAATACTTGGGGACTATCAGAAACATATTTAGATTCTGGAATTATAGAAAATTTAATATTATGAAACAAGCTTTTTTAACTTTTATCAGAAAAAAGGAAAATGATATAAAATTTCTGGCAGTTAAAAATCCTACTAACATTAACGACATAAACTATAATGAACTAAGATCTGGCTTACCCGTAATTGTTGTAATATCTGATGAAATCTTAGAAGCTCTTTACATAATTGGCACAGATGGAGTGTTGTTTCAAGTTTTTGGTGACAATGATAGTCTTTTTTTTATGAAAAAAATAAATGACATATCCTTGATAAATATCCAAAAATACAATCTAATTAAATTCATTTTACTAGACGCTTTTGACGAGCTTACAATTCAAGAATCAAAAATTTATAAAAATATTTTTGAAAGTTTTGAAGAAAAAATTTATTACAATACTTTGCATACAGAATTAGAATTTTTGGGAATAAAAAATTTTGCAATCAAAGAACTAATGAAGATAGAACTGGACGCAAAACTTAAGGCTAGATTATTAGATAAAATTAAAAATGTAAAGCCAATGCCAGATCGTTTTTTGAAAAAGAAAATTGATGTTGATTTAACTGGGTATGGCATTTATATCAATGCCTTTATTGGTCAATCTTTGTAATTCTGCTCTGTTGAACTCAATTGCACTTGCTTCACATTTTTCACAGCAATTTTCAGACCTTTTCCAAACTCTTCTTCCATCTCTAACACCAGGGGCAGAAAGCACAGGAAGTGTAATGACTTCACAATGGCAATTATCATGCAACGGAGGAAGTTGCATCATTACTGTGGGATCATTCTCAATTTTTTGAACATTCTTTTCTAAATCTTCTGGTGTAAACTCATCTGTAGGAGTTTCGTCTTCTACATCAACGTCAATTGGATTGATAATTTCATCAACAGATTCAGGTTCTTCAGTAACTTCTTCTTGCTCTAATGGAGTTTCTTGAATATCTGTATCTTCCGAATCTTCTTCTGCAAAAAATTTAAACTTTTTATCTCCAGAGATTGGCAATCCAAATATATTGTATTTCTTAGCTTGTCGATACCACATAGGTTTTTATTCTCTTTTTACTTTATAAAAGCCTTATGTCAAATGAGTTTGATCCCAAAAAAATTATTGATTTTGAAAAGGATTATTATAATATATTATCCATAGATAAAGAATCTTTTCCAAAAGGTAATACCAGAAATGATGTTATTGCAAGAACAAAAATACTAGAATCTGCTTTCAGAAAAGGAGCAAGAAAAGCTCATCCTGATTTTGGCGGATCTGATGAACAATTCTTAGACTTGGTGAGAGCCAGAAGAATACTTGAAGACTCTATTTTGCGTAAGATATATGATAATGGAGAGTTTTTGGATTTTGATATTAACATTTCTGAAGACACTAGCTTCAAAGTTGATTGGACAAAAGTTGGCAATTATAGAAAAGGCACTCCTGAAGACACAGTAGGATTTAGCTTATTCTTAAGATTATGCGAGAAAAAAGAAGAGCTTGGACTTGTGCCTGCATTTTTTCCAACAACTAATGAACACAATTATCAATGGGATTTTGTAATTAAAGATTCCAATAAAAATAAATTAGTTATTTCTATTGTCAATGACGAAAATGAAGTGTTAAGACTTACAACTTCTGACAAAATACAAGATTCTTTACCATTTAAGATTTATATTTGTGTTCCAGAAAGTTCGCTGGTATTTTCACGAGACAATAACTTAACTATTGACCCTTATGGCAAAACCCTTATAAATGGAACAATCTTAAACGCAAACTACAATGATTTAGATTTGTTGGAGTCTACAAACATAAACTCTACAAATAATTATATAGAAAAAGCTTTAGCTCAAGATTTAATTGCTTTTAAAAATGGAGAACTCAAGTCAAAATCATATAAAAACCAGAAAAAATGGATTTCTAGTGAAGAACTAAAAAAAATTGATAAAGAAAAATTACAAGAAATTGTAAACTTCAGAAGTTTTGAGGTTGCCAATTTAGAAAATGCAGACACTTGGTTAGATTCAATTGACAAAAAACCTATTAAAAGATTGTTTGAAAGCAAACCTGATTTGCCTTTATAACAGGGCTCTATTATCAAAAATTGGAAAAAATAAGAGTGGTTATATTTTAGCACTAATGCGAGGAGACCAATAATTTGGCAAAGCATATATACATCATCGACACTTGTGTCCTACTCCACGATCCCCTTGCTCTCTATAAATTCGGTGATAATGATATTTACATACCATTAGCAGTCATCGATGATTTGGATGATATCAAGACAAGAAAAGAAAATGTTGGTTGGTCAGCTAGACAAGTATTTAGAAACTTAGAACATTACTCACTTCAAGATCTTCTCAAGGGCGTTAAAATCAATGAGTTGGGAGGAAGATTGTTTGTTTACAACACTGAGTCTCCTTTACAAAAAAATGAAAGACCAAATATCGTTAAAGTTCATTCTGATAACGCAATTATAGAATGCTGCTTAGCCCTAAAATCAGCAAATCCTAGAAAGAAAGTAGCGATTATCACAAAAGATACTGGATTAAGAATTCGTGCTATCACTTGGGGTTGTGCAGCTGAAAATTACAGAGCAGATCAACTTTCTGATGAAATTTACACAGGTATCAGAAAATTTGAACTTACTAATGAAACAGATTGGGCGTTACTTTGGTCAGATTATGAAATTGAAGCTAAAAAACTCTCTGAAGAAACAATTACTCAGCTTGGCGACATATTTCCAAACGAATTTATTTTATTTCACTACGGAGATAAAATTTGCCCTACACTATATAAGAGAGGCATTTTTAGAATTCTCAAAGAAAAATCCAATGCTAAAGAATCAAAGGGATTCTCTGGAATTCAAGGTAAAAACTTAGAGCAAAAGTGTGCTTTAGAAATTTTATCTGATTTGACTGTAGCTTTAGTAACTCTATCTGGACCAGCTGGTACAGGTAAATCTTTCTTAGCTCTTGCAGCTGCTTTGCAAATGATTAACGAAGGTATCTACGACAAGATTGTTGTAATGAAGCCACTGATTGCGGTTGGCGGAAAAGACATTGGTGCTCTTCCTGGTGATAAGTTTGACAAGATTTCTGCTTGGCTAGGACCTATCAAAGACAACATTGACCAAATCTTGGGCTCTAAATCTCTTTCTGCTAATAATATGTTTGAAGAAATGTGTCGAGATGGAATTATTGAAGTAGAAGCTATGGCTTTTATTCAAGGTCGTTCTATTCCAAGATCTATCATTATTCTTGATGAAGCTGAGAACATTAGCCCTAGAGAAGCAAGGATGGTAGTAGAAAGATGCGGAAAAGACAGTAAAGTAATCCTTCTTGGCGATCTGTCACAAGTCGAAAATCCTTATCTTGATGCTAGATCAAACGGCCTTTCTCACGCTATATCAGGTGGAAAGAAAAGTGAACTAGTAGCTTCTGTTACCCTAAGTAAAGTTGAAAGATCTGAATTAGCTGCTGTTGCTAGTGAGATTTTCAATAGACCTGAAGCTAGAAGAAATTAAAAACGGATAACTAATGGCTCACGCATTTTTATGGACTGAATTAAACTCATCCAACAACACGGAAGTTTCAAGAGAAATTTCTAGTGCAGGTTTTGGCACTAACACGTCAACCACTTGGACAAAAAAACTTTTTAAACTTAAGTGGATAAACTCAGATGTTGAAAATATTAGACTATGGATTGATAACGAATATGCTAATATATATAATACATCTCATTATCCAACAATCAAGAATACATCAAACCTCAAAATTATAGAGGACTTGGGTTTTGAATTTAAGTTTACTGTTTTTGATACATTCATCGTAAACCAAACAAATGCTGACCTTGCCACATCTTCTAATCTTGGATCGACGACAATTGTTAGTAGTAATTTTTTAATTGCTCCTAGCTACATTGATGGAATAGCACTTGACACAAATAAAAAAATTCTTGTCAAGTCTCAATCTGATGCAAAAACTAACGGATTGTATAAAGTTTCGTCTACTTCAGGTCAAGGAACATATGGTGGTATAGTTGCAGAAGATATTTTGACTGCAGCAAAAATAGTTACCCTGAATAATGCAAGTTATTTTTTATATAGTGTGGGACTATCACCATTTCAAAGTGCAGCTGCTGGATCAACAAGTTTTAAATGGGTAAATAGATCTACACTATATCAACTTGCAAACGTTGACTGTGCTACTGAAAACAATTTGCAGCAGTCAGCAGTAGGTCTTTCTACGCCATCTTTAGTTTTAGACAATCATACCTTGAGCACAAACGACAGAGTGCTAGTAAAGGACCAATCTGCAAAATCTGAAAATGGTATTTATTTCGTATCAAGCTTATATCAACCAAACGCTAATACTTACTATAATCCATACAATAGTTCGTTAGCGGCTGATGATTTTTGGGATTCGGCGCTTGATTTTATCCGTTCAAATAACTCCCTAAGTGTTCAATTTGTCAACAGTGCTGTAGGCAATAGCGGAGGATATTTTAGATATTATTCTGGATCTGGATTAACCGGAGGCACTGCCTCTACTTCTGATTTAAAATGGGCAAACGCTGCATACAACTACAAGCATTTTGGCGTTAATTGGTACTATGAAATCTCATCAGGAAGTGCAATTGGTTTTAGTTTTGATTTAAGTTCCAACTCTGGAACATTGACTAGCACACCTCGGCAAATTGTAAATTCTTCAGGCATAGCTACAACCCTTGCCACAAATGAGCGTGTGCTGGTAAAGCATTATTTACCTAGTTTTAGTGGTATTTACACTGTCAGTAATGTGGGATCAGGTTCTACTGGATTGTGGGTGAGAAACACTGCGTTTGACAGTTCGAGTGAAATTACACAAACAGTAGTAAGTGTTGCTAATAACACAAACAGCCTTGGTGGAAATATTTGGTACTTGGGCAAAACAGAAACATATAATTCTTTATTCTTGCTCAATATTGACCCTATAACAATTCAAGAAAGATATTATCCTTACACATACGAGCCAGTAAACAATTTAGTTAATGCAAACCAAACAGACTTGACTACAGTTAATGAAGTTTATTTTTCTAATTCAGGTATTGCAATTTCACAAAGAGTTTTGGTTTCTGGCCAAACTTCTTTTCCAGCACAAAACGGTATATACAGTGTAAGTTCTATTTGTGATGTAGTTTATGGACTTAAGCTCAATGATAATTACTCTGTGTTACGTGGATCTGTTGCAAGAATTGTAAATGGTAATACTGGAGCTGGCACTACATATATGCTTTATGCGCCAGGAACAAACACTTCTCCAGGAGCAATTGGTGTAACTTGGGTTGATATAACTAATATTACAAACATCAGATGTAATGCAGAAACAACTGTAAACAAGTTTTCTTCACAATACATCACTCCTAATGATTTTGATGTAGCAGTTGCAGTAGGTACCACTGTTTTAGTAAGAATTGACGATGAAACTAGAAATGGTATCTATACTGTTTCTGCAATAGGAAATTCTCAAAAACAAATTTTTAATTACGAAAATGCTTTGTCTAGCTGGACATTTGATATCTTTGAATCTGTTCTTTCTGAAGGACCTGCGGGAAGTCACAATGTATCACCAAACTTTAAGAAACAAATCAAAGGTATCTATCAAATAGCATCAATTGCATCAACTGAAACTGGTCAAATATTTGTACCTGAAATTTCATTCCCATCTTTTCAAAATTATGAAAATTTCTTTGGGTCAGAGGGTAAAGGCAGTTCTTTATTACAAGATCTAGATATTGATTGGTATAAACAAGATTTTCAAAAATACTCTGTCAAAGCAGTTTTAAATGTTGCTGATGTATCATTAATACCTACTACATCAGGCACAGCTATATCGAGTTTGGTACGCTCTCATTCTGGATTAGGCAATACTATCTTACAATCAAATGATAGTGTTCTGATTTTTGTAGGCTCAGGCTCAAGTTCGTCATCAGCCTTAAATGGTATCTACAGACCTTCATTTACAGGCATAGGTAGTGTCTATTTTACCCAACACGAAGATTTTTATTTTGATACTAAATTTGAATCAACAACCGACAAAAAATCTCTTGCTTCACCTTATGAAAGGCCATCAGTCGTATCAGTAGAGCAAGGTTATATGGGCGTTGGTACAACATTCCAGAGCAAATATGTCTATATGCAAGGTGAAGTAGCAATTCGAGCTAATACATTTAGCTCTGATTACTCTACAGAGGACCTTGAAAAATATTTACACACAGGAACTGAAACTTTTAAGATTGGTTCTGAAATAAGATTAAATACAAATACACAAGATTTAGATAAATTTCCAAGATTAGCTCCAATTCAACATACTCTTTTAGCAGACTTAGCTCTAGACACTGTATCTAATGACATCTTGATAGTCAAAAGAAATGGCAATCAATTATATAGCTTAGTAAGTGGAGATCCGTCACTATTTTACTTCCAAATAAATGATAGAGTGTTCTATTACGCTACTGATGAGGATATTTATAATTCAAGCATTAGAAAATCGACTAGCGGCATTTATCAAATAATTTATATTGACACTAATTTTAATTACTACTTAAGAAAAGTCAAAAATAATTCAGTAAATGGGCATCTTGATTATTCAAAAAGATTAGTTGCTCAATCTTCAATTGGTGGAACAATTTTTTATCTTGCACGTCCAGAAACTTCTACGACAGTGTTCACTTGGACTAATTCAAATTATCCAGTTTCTTTATCTGACGTTTATTTAGTTTCAACTGGTAACACAGTTATTCCAAAAACTTACTCAACTGATTACACAATAAACCCAAGTAATGGTCAAATCAGTGTTGTAGGTTCTGGCTGGACTGGGACATTGTATGTACATCTTTATGCAGATAATACAGTCCCTTCTTATGACGCAGAACCGAAACAAATACTAAATAGATATTATTACATCCCACGAGTAACCAAAGACAGATTTATTTTTACTTCCGGAGTTGCTTTAGGTTCATCTACTTGGCAAATTGATTCTGAGCATTTTCAAGTAGTAAACAGCATTGGAACTGCTACTACTACTGAAATTAAATTTAATAGAGATAGAAGTTCTTGGCTTGCAGATTATGACACAAGCAAGAATTATAGCTCAGTAGCTCAACACATTTTAAGTAGCGACTCAGTATCAAATTATTTCTTCACAGACAGATTGTCATCAGATGGGTATTATTTTAAAACTGGATTAGGGAATTCGAGTGTTTTCAACGACACAAATCTTATTGATCCAATTACTCTTAATAAAATTGGCTTATTCACTGGTGATTTCTATTTAGAAAAGTTAATAAATTCAGGAATTGGAGCTACTCTTACAGACTGGTACGCTGGTTTGGGATTGACTGTTGATGCTAATGTACTAATTTTAACTAATAAAACCACACCAGATTATAGCGACAAAATAATAGATTCTTCATATCAATCTTCTTATTATGATGATTTGAATAGATTAATTCTGCAAGATAAAACTGGTAAACGATACCAGAAAGTTTACACATTCAAAAGAAATGAATATCAAACTGTCAACTTAGATTATCATTCAGCTTTCGGAGTTACATTATCACCGATTCAAGCAATTTTGACTAATTCTGCCGGAAGTGGAACATTTGTTTTATATTACGATCCCGCTAATACAAACAGAAACACAAGCAATCGTTCTTGGATTGATGTTGCTACAAGATCTAGCTTCTTGTGTGCAACAGGTAACACAGGTAGTGTTCCAGATTTCAATGATATAACTTATGTTCCTGTGATAGGGCCTTTGAGTTCACCATCTGGGTCAGGTAACACAGCGCAGTTCGATGGTTACGTAGTTGGCACTGGCGATACTATTATGATTAGAAATCAATCAGATAGTACTAAAAATGGCATCTATACTTCAGTTGTTAGAAACAAATACACTTTAGTGAGAGCTACTGATTTAAATGCAACTTCAGAATTATATGAGTTAGGTAGAGTTTCATTTGGTAATAGAATTTTTGAATTAAATCTGCCAGATGATAATTCTTCATATAACTTAGGAGCGTCAGCGTTAAATACTCCGCTTATATGGAAAAATTTGGGTTCTGAGTATGTCATCGATGTTGTCGGTTTAGGACATACTAATTTTTCAAATCTAAACGCACTTCCTGATTATATCAATGGAAGAGAAATTAGTGAAGGAAATAAAGTTTTCTTTTTTGGACAAACTACAAATTCTGAAAAAATAGTTGCAAGATTTAGAAAAAAAGTAATGCCTAATCTAACAAGAGTAGGTAATGGATCAAGTACAACTCAATTCCAAATTTCAAGTTTGTACGTAAATGATGCAAATAGAAATATAAACTATGAATTGTATTATGATCCCTCATTGACTTCAGTTGGAACACATCCCGTACAATGGTTTAGACAAAATTTTATATCAAATTTTTCACCAGTTTCTTTTGGAAGCACTATCCCGTTAAGTGTCAATAATTTTATTATATTAAATGCACAAAAAGGAGATAGAATTTTACTTTTCAATCAAACAAATGAAACTGAAAATGGCATCTATTATTACGACATTGTGAGAAACTTCTATCTGTCAAGAGATGAATTTTTAGATTCTGATGATGAAATTTCTGTTGACAAAAAAGTATATGTTTCATCTGGTTTTGCAAACACAGGATATTACGGCTTAAGCTTTGATGAAGACGTAGTAAGTCCAGGAATTGGTATTACTCCAATATATTGGACAAAAATTAGAGAAAACACAACATTGACTGACGCTAGAGTTGCATCAATTGCAAATATAAATCTAACAAATCCTCCATCGAAAGTTGATGAAATTACTTTAAGAAAATTTGATAGAATTTTACTTAAAAATCAAACATCACAAACTGAAAATGGAGTCTATATAGTTTCAAGCATAGGTAATTCAAATGTTTGGACCAGAGCCACAGATTTAGATTCAAGTTCAGAACTAATACCTCAACTTTCTGTCAATGTTGGATACGGCACTACTAATTCTAATAAAAACTTTAGAATTAAATTGCCAGTTCCAAGAACAATCACTAATACACAAACAACTGCTTACATATTAAACACCGATAACATTAATTGGATTGACACATCTTCATCTGAGTTATATGAATCAAGCCCTGAATTATGGCAAAACTTAAAAGCAGGGTATGAAAATGCTGTTTTTCTTGGGACAGCAAAAATGGGTGTAGAGTCAACAGCTTCTAGTCGTAGTTTTGGAATTGCAGTAAGAACACCAAATTCTACTATTTTATCAGGTTTTGGAATCACACAAAATGGTAAAGTAAGAGGATTAAATTTCAAAGTAGAATATAAAATTACAAAGGACTAAAGGTATTGTTACTCCCCATAAAAAAATATAGTAATAACAATTTATCAAGAGAGATAAAATATGCATAATTTAGAATCAGGCCTTCACATTATTTTAGATGATATAGCTCCCAATATTCACTCCTTAGAAGAGCAAGCTAAAATTATCGCTTTAGCTTCGTCAATCATAAATAAAAAATTCAATTCTGTAAGATTATCTAAAACAGATTCTAAAACTGTAGAAGCTAAAATGACCGAAGCCATTCTGATTTCTATGAGTTCACTCAGCAATTGGGATGATGAAGATGATGAAAATGATTACATTGACGGACGTGGATTGTCTGCTAATCAATTAGTCAGAAAAGTAGCTAATACTAAACCTTCCTGGGGCAAGATGGACATTATTGATCCTGATGTTTTAGATGATGTATTTTCTTTTGAAGAAGAAGACGTAAAAGATGAAGAAAATTTCTTTGAAAATGGACAACAGACTACAGAAGTCTTTGACACCAAAGGCAGAGGAAGACATCGTTCAGATTTTAATTTTATGCCAGTAAAATAATATGAAAAAAACAATTTTATCTCAAATGATGCCACCAATGGGAGATCCAATGGCTGCTATGGGTATGCCACCACCAGTAGCTCCTGCAGCTGGTCCGGGTATGGCTGGGGGTAATGCTGAAAAAATTATCAGAATTCCACTTTCAAATTTAGGTTTAATTTTAGCAGATGTTGAAGTTGAAAAAAAATTGATGGAAGATTTTGAAGACAACGAACTTGAACTTGCCAATGAAATTTGGATTATGTATGGTGGCACAGAAGATGGTGGAGTTGTTCAGTCAAGAGTTGGCAAAAGAATGGAAAATCAAGATGTTAGTGATGAAGAAATTGAAAATACTAACAAATCTCGTTGGGAAAGACTTCCTGATGGAGAAAATTTGGATGATTTAGAAATTGAACTTTCTGATTTTGCTAATGCTATAAAATATCTTTCATTCGGCTTTTCTAAGAATAAAGCAAAAGAACAGCCAGCTCCTGGCGGAGGAATGCCAGGTATGGCATCAAGAAAGCTTGAAAATATGGTAAAATTAGCACGAAATTTGGATAAATTTGGCCTTTATCGTATAGCTGATCGATTAATGTAATTATTTCAAATTTGGCTTGTTTTTCGTATAATGCTATGGTATAAAAATCATAGCATTATTTTTTTGCTCAAGGAAAACAAATGGCAAGTCAATACAATGAAAATTCCATACAGATCTTGGAAAGCCAAGAAGCTGTAAGGACACGACCAGCAATGTACATCGGTGACACTGGTAAGAGAGGTCTTCATCATTTAGTCTGGGAAATTTTGGATAACTCAGTTGACGAGCATATGGCTGGTCACTGTACTAAAATTGATGTCATTGTTTCTAAAGACAACCGTTCAGTTACAGTTATTGATAATGGAAGAGGCATTCCTGTAGCCGTAAAGCAAGAAGATCCAAAGAAACGATCTACTCTTGAGATTGTACTTACTGAACTTCACGCTGGTGGTAAGTTCGGCGATGATGGCTCTGGCTATGAAGCATCAGGTGGACTTCACGGTGTAGGAGCTTCTTGTGTAAACTTTCTTTCATTAAGGTTAGATGTAGAAGTTTGCAGAGACAAGAAGAAGTATCAACTTAGCTTTGATCGTGGAATTCCTGCGTCTCAAGTGACCGAAATTGGAAATTCATCCTCTACTGGTACAAAAATTACTTTCTCTCCTGACTATAATATTTTTGGTCAATTTGCAGTAGAAGATGCTTTTCGTGAAGTTCTCTTGGATGATTTTGACATTGATGAGAAATTTGCAGAATGTTCTGGCAAATGGCGCAAAGCACTAATCAATGGCCCTGTTAATCTTGAAGTATTCAACCAATGTTTTGGATATATGAACTATGCAGAGGAAATATTAACAAAAGCCTTTGATTCTTGGTTCAACCATTCTTGGAAAAATATTCATTTTGATGAGTCAGTTATAATCCGCAGATTGCGTGAAACTGCTTATCTTAACGGCGGACTGAAGATTGTTTACAAAAATGAGCACACTGGTACCAAAGAAGAATTTTTCTTTGAAGGCGGAATTGCTGATTACGTAAGTTATCTTGCGTTTTCTCGGACAGGGGTGTATCCACTCAAGCCATTCTTCTTTGATAACAAAAGTGGCAAAGTCAATGTTCAAGTTGCATTTCAATACAGTGAAGATGATGAAGAAACAATTTATACCTATGCAAATAATATTTTTACCACTGACGGTGGCACTCATCTTAGTGGCTTCAAAACATCTATCACAAGAGTAGTAAATCAATTTGCACGTTCTTCAGGTGTTCTTAAGGAAAAAGAGCCAAACCTTTCCGGAGAAGATATCCGAGAAGGCATTATTGCCATAGTTTCTGTCCGCCTACCACAACCTCAATTTGAAGGACAAACTAAAGGCAAACTTGGTTCTCAAGAAGTTGAAGGTGTTGTAAATAGGCTCTTTTCAGAGGCAATCACAGAATATTTTGAAAAAAATCCTTCTGTAGTCAAGAATATTGCAGAAAAAGCTTTGAGAGCAGCAAAGGCACGAGCAGCAGCAAAGAGAGCATCTGAAAATATCAAGAGGCAAGGTTTTCTTGGTCGTTCAGGTTCTCTTCCTGGAAAGTTATCTGATTGTAATTCGGAAGATGCAATGTCTACTGAACTTTACATTGTTGAAGGTGACTCTGCAGCTGGAAGTTGCAAGGGTGGTCGTGACCCAGAATATCAAGCAGTTATGCCTATTCGTGGAAAGATTATCAATCCAGAGAAGAACGATTATGCCAAACTTATGCAAAATGAAGAAGTTGGTGCAATCATTTCAGCTGTTGGTACTGGAATAAAAGATGATTTCAATATTAAGGATCTTCGATATGGCAAGATTGTAATTATGACTGACGCTGATGATGATGGTGCTCATATTGCAACTCTTTTGATGACATTCTTTTATAGATTTATGCGCCCTCTCATAACAGAAGGTCATTTATTTATTGCTAAGCCACCACTTTATCGAGTCAATTACAAGAATGATAAATTTTACATTCATACTGAAGCTGAACTTGATGGGTACAGAAAGAAGTATGGTGATAAAATAGAAGTCACAAGATTCAAAGGTTTGGGTGAAATGGATGCTGATGAACTTGGCACAACTACTATGGAAATTGGCAAACGTCAAATTATCAAAGTAAATGTCGAAGATGTTGAAGAAGCATCAAGAATCCTAAATGTTCTGATGGGCAGTAATGTTGCTCCTCGCAAAGAACATATCATCGAAAAGTCTGCTGCAAGGATATTAGAAAACAATGGCTAGAAGACCAAAGGTTGAAGATACAACAACAATTATTGATAAAGAAGACCACATTATCAACAAAGAGTTCATCGAACTCTTAGATGATCGGTTTACCAATTACGCTTTTGCAGTAATGGAAGATCGTGCTCTGCCTGATGCAAGGGATGGTTTAAAGCCATCCCAACGCAGAACTCTTGTCGCAATGAATGACTTGAATTTGCGTTCATCTGGTAAGACTAAAAAATGTGCAAAGATCTGTGGTGATGTTTCAGGTAACTACCATCCTCACGGAGAAGCGGTTGTCTATCCAACACTTGTTCGTATGGCACAAGTTTGGTCTTTGCGCTACCCATTGATTTCCCCTCAAGGAAACTTTGGCTCACCAGCACCAGAAGACAAGCCTGCTGCTATGCGTTACACCGAAGCGAAATTTTCTGCTTTTGGTGATCAAATGGTTGCTGAGCTTTCAAATCAAGTTGTAGATTATGTATCTAACTACAATGATGAGTTGATGGAACCAACTGTTATGCCTTCCCTGATTCCAAACCTATTAATCAATGGGTGTTCTGGAATTGCTGTTGGCTGGGCGACAAATATGGCACCTCATAACTTGCGTGAAGTGGCTAATTTGATTGACGCTTATATCAAAAATCCTGAAATTACAGTAGATGAAATTTTAGAGATTGTTCCAGGCCCAGATTTCCCTCTACCTTGTAAGATTCTCGGAACTAATGGAGTGAAGAGTTACTTTACAACTGGAAGGGGCTCTATTCAATTGGAAGGCTACCATACAATTGAATCTGAGAAGAACGGTCAGCTTTACATTAAGGTCACTGCACTTCCATACGGTGGTTCTGCTGAAGGCTTTTGTCGTGAAATCAAAGAACTTGTTGAATCTAAGAAAATTGAAGGCATCACAAACCTCAAGAATCTTACAAACAAGAAGGGTATGGATGTCAGGATTTGGATCCATAAATCAGCAAATTCAAATGTTGTTTTAAATCTAATTCTCAAGCATACTTCTTTGCGAACAAATTTCTCTGTTAACTCAACAGTACTTATGGGTGGCAAGAAAGTTGTTGAAAATGTTCCTATTATCAAACTTGTAGAAACATTTGTAGAACACCGCAAAGATGTTTTAACTAGAAAATTTAATGCAGAACTTGATAAAAATAATCGAAGACTCCATATCCTTGATGGTCTCATTGGCATTACCGCTAAAATTGATTCGGTTATTAAGCTCATCCGTCAAGCTGATGATAGGAATGTGGCACAACAAGAACTCATTGCCCAAGGATTTGTAAAGTCTCCTGAGCAGGCTGATGCAGTTTTGAAGATTACTTTGGGAAATCTTACTAAACTTGATGTCAACTCTATGACTGATGAGTTCTCAAAGCTCACACACCGAAATGAGTGGCTTGTTGAACAGCTTTCTTCAGAAAAGAAAATGCTCAGGCTAATTTCTAAAGAGCAACTTGATCTTGCTGCAAAGATTGGCGATGATAGACGGTCAGAAATTGTACCTTCCATAGAAGATTTCAATTATGAAGACTTGATTAAAGAAGAGCAAATCATCGTATCTCTTACAAAAGATGGCTACATCAAGCGTGTTCCATTGGATACTTTCAAGACACAAAATCGTGGTGGAAAAGGTGTCATTGGCGTAAAGTCTCGTGAAGAAGATGAGGCTTCAGACTTCTTTTCAGGCACGACTCACGATTTGTTCTTGTTCTTTACAAATCAAGGTAATTTGCTGAAGAAAAAGGGCTATGAAATTCCATTAGCAACAAGAACTTCCAAGGGTGTTCATCTTAACAATCTTTTGAACTTGACTGAAGCAGAATCAGTATCATCAACAATTACACTCAAAAGTTTAGATGTTGATGGCAACTTTGTTATGGTCACTAAGAAAGGTCTCATCAAGAGGTCTGAGATTAGAGACTACAACACCAGTCTTCGTAAAAGAGGACTAAAGGCCATCTCATTAACTGAAAATGATGAGTTAGCATTTGTAATGCAAACAGATGGTACTCAAGATGTTATGATTGTCACAGCAATGGGAATGGCTGTAAGGTATTCAGAAAATCTTGTACGGTGTATTGGCAAAAATGGGCAAGGTAGTCGCTCAATGCTTCTAAAAGCAGAAGATACAATTGCTGCAGTTCTAGCAATTGATGCTGATGCTGATCCTTCAATTCTGGTAATTACTGAATTTGGTAAGGGTAAGAAGACTTTTGCTTCTGAATACCGTTCTACTGCTGGTAGAGCAGTCAAAGGCCAAAGAACAATCAACACTCTTAAGAGAGAAGCTTCTGGAAAAATTGTAAGTGCAGTGGCATTATCAGATAATGATGAAATATTAGTGCTTACAAACAAGGGCAAAATGATGAGATGTAATCTTGACTCTCTTCGAAATAAATCCAAAGTCACACAAGCAAATAACATTGTGTCCCTTGATGACGGAGACACTGTGCAAACTGTTAGTGTAGTTCCAACTTCAAATAAGGACTTTGAAGAGGAGTTTACAGAATAAAATAATTATGGCTAATTCGTTGTATGACAGTGGTAGAGATGGATTCCTCAAGGGTGAATTCAACTGGAGTTCTGATACTTTCAAAGTAATTTTACTTTCGTCAGCATATTCAGTAAATCTATCAAGTCATACAACGACAGCAAATATTGGTGGAACAGTTGCTATCTCAGGTGGTTTATCAACATTAGTCCCTGGTGCTGGTGTAGCAGATGCTAATGACATTACATTATCAAGCGTAGCTGGAACAACTGTAACGCAATTTGTAATTTTCCATGATTCTTCAAAAAAACTTGTAGCTCACATTAATGACTCAACAAACTTACCTTTTACGCCTAGTGGAGGAAATGTAACTTTGCAATGGGATAATGGAGTAAATAAAATTTTCAAGCTGTAGAACTCAATCTACAGCTTTTTTTATAGGTATTGCAGGTGTTTATTGGAAAAATATAATTAGGACTTGCAATGGAAAACTATACAATAGAATCTTGGATACATAAAAAGTATTATTTTGACTCTTCAAAAAATGGAGTTGTCATCCCACCAGCTTATGATTCTGGGGGGACTGGTGGCACAGATGGCGGTGGTGGAGGCGGTGGTGGTGAGTCTGGTTCAGGTTCAACCACTTTCTTAAGCACCACCGACTTGATACTTAATTTAAGAGCTTCAGATACTGATTCATATCCTGGCACTGGATTATACTGGTACGACTTAACATCGTATGGAAATAACGGTATTTTTTACAATGGGGCGGCTGTAACAGGCACAGGTAATTCAAAAGCATTTATATTTGATGGTACTGACACATACTTTGGAATTGGAAGAAATATTACTCAAAACACAACTAATGTAAGTATGTCTGCCTGGGTTAAGACTTCTAACAACCTAATAGCTGGTCAGATGATTGTATACAACGGTAGTGAAGCTAGACTAAATGGTTATGGCTTTTCCATAAATAGAGATGGTATTACATCTGGAAATATTTACGTAAGATATGGAGATAGCCAATGGTTTAACACAGGAATTGCCATTACAAGCAATCATTGGCATTATATTACTTTGAACATTTTATCAGACAGAAGACCTCAAGTATTTGTTAATGGTGCTATAGGATACACAGGTTCAGCTGCAAGAATCAACACTCCAACAAACTACACTGAAGTTGGACGAAGTGATTATCCTGTTTCAAGATACTTCTACGGATACATTGCTCAAGTTCACGCTTATAAAAAGGCACTTACATCTACTGAAATTCAAGGAAATTTCAACAGCACTAAAACACCTTATGGGTATTGATAAGGAATTAAAATATGCTTAATAACGAATTCTTAACAGGTACAACTCTTAATATTTATGCTGAATTAAAAGATGAAAGTGGATATGGAGTTACAACTACTGGTTTAACCTTTTATATGACTGAACCAGGGGGAATTGGCTATACTTATTATTTTGGGTCAGGTTCAGGTAGCGGAAACTCAGAGCCTGTTCAAGCTGGTATTGCGACTGGCATATATTATAAACAATGGACTCCAAGCAGAACAGGTGTACATAAATATTCCTGGAAGGCATCAGGAAGTATTCAAGCTACATTCAAGAGCTTTTTTGATGTCAAGAGTGGTGAGTGGTAATGGCTTTTCCTGGAATTCTTTCAAGAGCTGAGCTTTCTTCTGGTCTTAACACAAAAAGTATATGTGTTAATGGAAATTACCTTATTGTCGAGCAATGCAACATCAATCAAGAACAAGAGCATAATGTAAATAATTACATTCAAGGTGGTCCTGCCTATGCTATCTACAATCTAGGTGCTAGAAAGCATGTGGGTAATTTTTCATTTCCTTTACGTGTAGATCAAAATGGTAATTTAGAAGAAGCAGCAAAAGTAATTTTACGTCACGCAGCAAAGCCTATGACTTCCTTGAGAATAGACACTCACAACGTTCTTTCTTCATTTTCAACCACTGTAGTTAATCCAGGCACAGATGATAACAAAAATTTATCTCTAGATTCTTGTGTTATAAGTAATCTTAAAATTACTGTCAGTGAAGGTGGAGACGTTAATGCAAGTGTTGATTTTATAGGAATGCTTGACATAGAAACGGAATCTACATTTGATTTTTCGTCTGATTATCTTATGGGAAGAAGGCTAAATTTTGCTGATTGTAATGCATTTAGAAAAGAATCATCAATGAGAGGCACATCTTCAATAACAATCAATATTGAAAATGAAGTGGTAACACCAGTATTTCTTATGCCTTATTATTCAAATAAATTTGTTGGTTCTGGAGTTACTGAACAAAAAGATCAGATTGAGCTTCTAGCAGTTCAATCTACTAAGTGGTCTGGAGAATTTACAGAAGTTATCAGAAACGGTCTTGATTTATATACTTTCATCCACGGTGGTTTGATGCATGATGAAAACTTAACTTTAGACATTGGAAACTTAAGAACCACTTTTTATAACCCAGTTTTCAAAATTGCTCAATCTCCATTAACAACACAAGTAATAAGGAGAACTACAGAGTGGGTTGGAATTAATAAACCAGATGATTCTATGTTGGATGATCGACTGTTTACTTTTTTATAAAGGTAAACCAAATTAATTATAAGAATAAATTGAATAGCCTAAAAAAACAAAAGAATTAAAGAAATCTTTTGAAAGTGAGTTGAAAAAAATGCCTATTAATAACGACATTCTTGGTATTTATAAGCAAGTATACGTATTAACATCTGGTACAGCAATTTCATACATTGTTGAAAGTGCTAACAGAAATGTTTCAATCGATGCGCAGCCAAAAGTTCTGATTGCTGGTAGCCCTAAGACAAGAATTATGGATATCGGTGGTGTAACAGAAACTATTTCTATTACTGCGCCTATGCTTATTGGTGGTGGTGCGGCCTATGACGGTAGAGCTCTTGTTGGTAATAAAATTACTGAAATTTTGAATCCAGCTACAGCAACTCTACCAATTTTAAAATCAGCATCATATTCGATTAGTGAAGGTGGTGGATCTGTTTCTGTCACATTAGAGTCAGATGGTAACGCAGCTTCAGGTAACTCTGGTTTCTATCTTGTAAACTCAACAACACCTCACCCATCATTAAATCCAGTTGGTACTGGTGGTTCTGGTACTACAGCTTTTGGCCCTACAAGAGTTGCAAGATTCTATGACTTCCGTGCTAAAATCGGCGGAAGACAATATTTCATTCAAGAAGCTAATGTAGACGTAAACGTCGAAACTTCAAAAGCTTACTTTATCAACCCATACGACTTTACTAATCCTAACGATGGTTACAGATATTCTGGTGGCGGTGGTACTGTAATCCCATCAGTTCTTGGTGGATTTGGTATTTCTTGGGCATATGGTAGCCAGTTCCCACATATCGGTGTTAATGGAATTACCATTTCTGGTAAGGGCAAAGGCGCTGTTGTTGTAGGTTCAACCTATGCTTCTGAAACTACTGCTGGAATTACTACTCAAACAGCTGGTAAGACAATCTTAGCATCTACAGAAGATGTTACTTTTGCTCTTGAGATTGCTGGTGGCACTGGAGGAAATCCTGGTGTAGTAGCAACATGGCAAGATCTTATTGCTGGTATTGGTCTTTCAAAATCAATTATCAATGCAACAGCGTTCTCAGTCAGCACAGGTATCTTGACAGTTGAATTTGACTTTATGTGTTATGTCGTCTAATCAGTCGGTATCGTCAGACATATAAGTTTCAAAATCCCAGTCTTCATCCAACTCATCCATATTGTCCCATACATTTCGTAAAACAAATAAATTTGTATGGGATAATATGGATAAAATTAAACTATCAACAAGAGAACAAACAGAAAAATAATTATTTTTCTTATAATCAGTGAATTTTACAGATGCATATATGACATCTCCTACTCTGTTCTCTATACAAATACTTTCAACACTTGAATTATAATGATTCAGTAAACGCAAAAACATTTGATGTATGATCATAACGTGAGCGTTTAAGTGATAATCCTTAATAACAAAATTCAACAAACTAGCTTCGTACGGAGCAATCTCACAGGCCACTTTTTTCAACCCATCACTCAGTAATATAAAAACTCTGGTTTCAGAGTCTACTATTACTTTTTCTAAAAGGATAGGAATAGTTTCATAACGATCATCATTGTGAATATTATTTCTATCTATTTTTTTTGGCATTTTGAATTTCCTGTATTACACACTCTGCAAAGTTTGCAAATTTTATTGTTTAATATATTTGAAAATATAAGCATCAATGAACCAATAATCATTAAGTAATTTATTTCTTTATGATCGGAATGCTTGTGTTCATTTAAAAAATAACCTGCAAATGTTATGATAATTCCTAAAGAGAAAAACCATAATATATTGTAATTTTTGTGAGTTTTGATTCCAAAGCAAACATTATAAATATTTATTGCGCAAGATATAAATAATAAAATAAATTCTATTTTTGAATCAAGCATCAAGTAAAGAGCTGAAGTAGGCAAAAATATCATAAATAAAGGTAATATCGTGCAGTGCAAAACACAAACAATACTAGCTATATTTGCGAATTTTATCATAGATTGACTTTCTTTTTTGCTATGTCATGAACTTTTAGAGAGATTTCTTTAATAGTTTCTTTTGCACTTTCTAAGAGACTTGAAAGTAACTCAATATTGTGACTTTTGCCATCTTGTTCTATTGATTTCTTGAGATCTAGTAATTCATTAACATCAAGTTTATCTAAAACATTAGTTCTAAGTAATTCTTCAATTTGAATTTCACAATCATAAAGAAGATCGTGCATATTTGTAATCTTTCTAAAGTGCTCATCTTCGTCTTTGTGTTGTTGTGCTTCATCAATAATTTTTGATATTTCTTGACTTGATAACGACGATCTGCCTGTAATCTCAATGTCTTTTTCTATTCCATTATCCAAACTTGTGGCTTTGACTGAAAGAATTCCATTTGGATCAATTTGAAACGTGACTTCAAGTTTTGGCAATCCTCTTGGTTTTTCTTCTACCCCATCAAGTTTAAATTCCCCAAGCAACAAATTATCTACTGTTTTGGGTCTCTCTCCTTGATAAATCTTTACATCAACTTCTGTTTGATTATCATATGCAGTTGTAAAGATTTCCTTAACAACTGAGGGTACTTGAGTATTTCTGGGAATTAAGATACTCATAATCCCACCTTGTGTCTCTATACCTAAAGAAAGTGGTGTAACATCAAGCAAATAAACTTCTCTGCTTGATTTTCCTGTCAAAACTGATGCTTGAATAGCTGCACCGACAGAAACAGCTTCGTCAGGATTAATTGACTTATTGGGCTTTTTTCCGAACTTTTCTTCTATTACTCTTTCTATTAGTGGAATTCTTGTACTGCCACCAACAAAAACAATTTCATCAATTTTGTCAGTTTTTAAATTAGCGTCTCGTAATGCATCATTGACACAGAGCATTGTTTTATCAATGTATGTCTTGATAGATTCTTCAAATTCTTCACGATTAATCTTGAGTGGCTCTTTTCCAACCATTACATTAGCCACAGTCATATGAGAAAGCATCTTTTTAGTCTTCTCAGAGATATTTCTTAAATCAATCTGATCTAAAGTAACATTAGTTTTGCTAAGAATTACTTTTCCAAGTGCTTCATCAAAATCAACACCACCAAGAGATGTATTACCAGATGTAGATTGAACGTGGAAGTCAACACCGTCCATAAGCTTAAGCAAGGTGACATCAAATGTTCCTCCGCCTAAGTCATATACTAAAATCGTTGCATCATTTTTCTTATCTAGACCATATGCCAAAGATGCTGCAGTAGGTTCATTGATGATACGTAATACTTTAAGACCAGCTAATTCTCCAGCTGTTTTAGTAGATTGCCTTTGGTCGTTGTTGAAATATGCAGGGACAGTAATTACAGCTTCAGTTACTTCTTTGCCCAAATGCCTCTCTGCGCAATTTTTAAGATACTTTAGGATGTATGATGAAACTTCTTCTGGGCTGTAGGATTTGCTATTTATTTCAAATCTCTTATTAGTCCCCATTTGCCTCTTTACAACACGTATAGTATGAGAAAAGGGCAAATGCTGCTCCATATCAACAGCATATTGCCCTACATAAATCTCATCACCAAAACTGACTACGCTGGGAGTAATTCTTTCACCTAAATCATTTGGGATAACTTCTGGCTGATCTTTGTCATTTACATAAGAAACTACACTAAAAGTACTTCCTAAATCAATTCCAATTGCGTAACTCATAATAAAGGATTATACATTATTCAGGTTCTTCTGGTAATACAGTTCCTCCAGGCACATATCCTTCCATCAATTCTTTGAGAGCATCTTTATTTTCAAGCTTTTTTCTAAACTCAAGACTTTCATTTTTTGTTATTGGCCCTATCGCTATATTTTTATCTTTGTCTTTTGGTAAATTGTCTTTATACTCGTGAGCCATTGACATTAATTGTATTATTGCAAAAGTATCTTTACATTTTGAACAACGCATAATAGCGTAAACTTCTACTTCTGACTTAGGCAACCAACCCAAGTGAGATAATTTTGTAAATTGAGTTTTACAATTTCTATTAAGACAACACTTCGGTTTGCCGATGATAGTTTGATGGAACATAGCACACCTCCAATGCACAAATGAGCAATTTAATATTCCTGTTAGAACAAAGCTTGACTTTTATTAAGAACCATTAATAGGACAAAATAAACTTGATATTGTATACTATTATAGTCCACTGGCGGATAAATTGAGGCCAGTGGATATTTTTATGTAAGGAGGAAAATGATTATGAAGATTTTTGAACAACTTGAAGAAATGATGAATCAAGTAATTTCAGCATTATTCAACGTAGAATTGTAAGGTAACTTATAATCTACAGCGTCGTAGATTATTTTAATTCAAACATTTTCCAAGCTCGTTCATTCTTATAAACTTTCTTTCTCATATTTACGTGAGATCTCAAATTCTTATGACTTGAGGCAAAATCAATAATAATAGCTTCAGGTTTTCCATTCTTTATAGAATCTTCAACATCTTTGCCTACACATCTTAAGACTCTTCCAACTTGCTGATAAGTTGTGACTGGTGATGAACTAGTCCCAGCAAGAATTAGACAAGAGATTTTAGGAGCATCAACACCAACATTTGCCCACTGTGTTGCAATCAAGACTATTTCATTATTCTCAACTGCATTAAGCATTCTTCGACGATAATTCTTTTCCTCATCGCTTGGGTCTATTTCGCCTTTATCGCCACCAGGTACAAATACTGCGTCCTCTATCATTCCTTCAAGAATATTGCCGTGTTCCATCCTTTCAACAAGAATAAGAGTAGGAGTACCCTTTTTTTTCATAGCTTCGGCAAATTGTTTTATTCTAAAATTTCTTTCCCAGCAATTAACAATATTTAAATTGTAAACTTCATGATAAGTTTGGCCAGGTTCTACAGTATCTATATTTACTACAAAGATTTTGGGTGGAACTAAGTACCCTCTCTCCACGAGATCACTGGCACTTACTTCGCATACTTTACCGCCCAAAGTACCTTCTATCCTGATTTCTTGATTATCGGTACGAAAGGGAGTTGCAGATAAACCCAATCTGTAATATGCATTCTTTGCTTGATTACCAATTTCTTCAGTAACAACAGCTGCTAAATGTGCTTCGTCTATAATCAAAGCATTACAGTTCTTGATTACATCTCTGACTTGAGATTTTTGAAATAATATATTCTGCCTATTGTCCCAAGCTGATTGAGCTTTCTTATAATCTGACAATTCTTTTTTTACTAAGATTGACAATTCACGATCATACTGTTTTCGTAATTGAATTAAGTTTTTTGCAGAACTTTCTTCAGCTTTTTCAACTTTCTCATACAAGTCTGAAAGTTTTCCTGAAGCCACATGAGTTGCTTTTTTGTAGTTTGATAGAGCTACTTCTAATTCTTTTTGAAGAAAAGCAGTTGGTTTACTTCCTTCCCCATTATCGTCAACAATTTTGCTGTTTGTTTCAACATATTTTCTATCAAAAGCTATCAAAGCTGTCTGATATGTAATGACGTTGATGCCTTCCATATTTAAGTCGCATAATCCGCCACCGGCAATTCCAACTTTGACTTGATTGCCATTGAACCTTAAATACTTTTCAAATTCTTTTTGCGTCTGTTTTAATAATTCAATTGCTGGGACTATAAATACAACTGGCTTGACTTTCAATTTTTGAAAGATATAACATGAAGTCATAGTTTTACCAGCACCAGTAGCTAAAGCAAGCATTCCTCGTTGATTTTTCAAGGCTAAATCGCCTGAAAAAACTTGATAATCTCTAAGTTCTTTACCCATAAAATCACAAGTCAGCTCGTAATCTCTTGTAGGCTTGACTCTTTTGTCAATAAATTTATAATTTATTTTCAATTCATCAAAAAGTTTAGCTACACGCATAGTAAGGCCAGTAGGAAAAGATTGATTCCGCTTTACATAAAGAGAAATTTTCCCATCCCATTGTCCAGTCTTAAACTTTGCAGACCATTCTGAATCAGGAACTTTGTAGGACAACTCATTCCTCAAAGCTTCTTGAATTGGGTATGATAATTTACCAAAACTATCGTCAGTGTTAATTAGCACACTACGGTCATTGTAAACTTCAATCTCAACCATAATTATTAGTATACCACAAAGAAAACAACCATTTTGTTGCTGCCAACAAAATGGTTGAGTACTTAAATTAAATTTATTTACTTGTTATTCATTGCATTGAATTTATTTACTGCAATATTAATTTGTTTTGGTTTCTTGGAGACAAATTTTTCAAGAGTTGTAAGAACCAGCAATTCAATCTTTTCAGTATCTTCTTCACTTAGCTCAACGCCTTTTTGAACAGCACCAAGCTTAATAAATCTTACAAATTGATCAACTGCGTCTTCACTTGAAAATTCACCATCTTCAATCTTTTTCAAGCCTTCGATCCAAATGTCAAGGATTGCTTCGCCTTTCTGTCCAAGTGCATTTGAAAGAAAAACCTTAACCAGCTCGAGTGATGATATAGTGTCTGATATAGGTGCTTTAGTTCTGGCATAAAAAAATAATACTGCAGAACCAAAAACAAAACAAATTATTAATAAAATAATATCATTTTGAACTGCACTTAAAATTTTGTCCATATTAGCAATCCTTTGCTATTACCGAATCATCTTCATTTGATGAATTTGGATCTAAATCCATATCTGTAGTCAAAGGAATTACCAATTCGTCCTTGATAGCTACTACTTCATCTTTATTTTCTTTTTCATCCGCCCAGACTACCGAATTATCAACTTCTACTTCTTCGCCTTCTGCATTAGTAAAGTTTTCGATTTTGCCTGTTGCTCTCTTAATCATACTCATAACATTTTTCTTCCTTTTCTTGATTCAATATAAGACTTCAAAGCGTCAGTTTCAACTTCATTTAAGTCGTTAGGTATATTATACTTGAATTTTATATGCAAATCAGAATAATTATTTTCGTCTACTGGTATTCCTTTATTCTTGATGATGTGAACATAATCATTTCTAATAGATTTAGAAAATTTGAAATTTAAAATATTTCCATTAATATGTTTGTATTTGAAATTTGGTTCTACTATGCATAGGATAGGATCTATTTCAAACTCGTGTAACATATTTAGGTTACTATCAAAATCAAACGAATCTTGCTTTTTCACATTAATTTCTATCATCAAAGGGCCTGGAGCTTGATGTTTATCACCGAAGTTGCCACGATTAGGTAACATAACACTCTTGAAGCATTGACCTTTCTTGATTGTAAGATCAAACATTTCTTTTGCAATCACGTAGCCTTTACCCGAACACTTGTTGCAAAGTGATTCTGGTCTTTCTCCTCGACCTTGACAAGTTTGACAGGGGCCAGCATAATTTCTTATATGGAAGAAACCAACGTTTTGAACAACATAATGTTCTCCACTTCCCATACAATCAGTGCACAAATTGATTTTGCCAAAACCACCATCACCACTACAATCACGACAAGGCATCATTCTCTCATAAAATATCGGTTTTATCGCATCACTGAAACATTCTTTAATCGAAAGTTCTATCTTTAACAAAACAGGGACATTGAGATTGCGGCGAAAAGCATTTAAGTGAGTTTTCCTAAATGGATTATCAGGAAAAGGCATGTGATTCTGAGGCTTGGGGTTTAAGACATCCTCATAGGCCTGAGAAATTTCCTTAAACTTTTCCTCAGCATCAGATTGTTTATTTACGTCTGGATGATATTCTTTGGCTAACTTTCTGTAAGCTTTTTTAGCATCATCTACGCTAGAATTCTCTGGTATTCCTAAAACTTCATAGGGACTAGGCATAAACTCATTATACTAATTTAGATAGCATATTCTGTATTTTATTAGACGGGCAGACAGAACTTTCACCAACACCAATATCTGCGTGTTGTCCAGTTACTCCCATAATAGTTCCGTATATCAAATTATCAACACCAATTACCATTCCACCAGATGAACCTTCTAATATGTCAGCATCAATAAAAATTATGTCATTCCAAGCTGGCATATTTGAATCTGCGATGCTTTGATGAATATTTGACACTCTACCAACAGTTGCAGTGTCGTGAAATCCCTCAGGAGCACTTATAACTGCTATAATATCTCCAACTTCTAAAGCATCACTATTGCCAAATCTCAAGGGAGCAACATTAGGATCAAACTCTAATCTTACTGCTCCCGAGTCAATAGAGGGATCGGAAACTAAAAATGATGCAGCAATGTATTTTTTGCCATCAAATGTACACATAATTTCAGTAAGTGTTTGATCATTAGGAACTACGTGGCCAGCAGTGACAACAATATTATTTCCAATATAAAAGCCACTACCTGACCAGTTTTTTTTACCAGATCTTACATAAATAGTACAGGAAGAGCCTAATCCTGTTTGTATTGTTTTTTTCACAGGATCATTGACTAAATCTGTTGTTTGCGAAGTCTTTACTAATGACTCCAATAAATTACAGTCTATCTTAAAATTCATTTTATAACTTTGTAGATAATTTCATCTTTTTTTATAGGACCGAATCTTCTACTGTCGTCAGAGTTATTCAAGTTATCTCCAACAACAAAATAAGAATCTTCACCTAACTTATACTCTTGAACTGCATCTCCGTAGTTTGCTTTAGCTTCAAGAATAGATCTGAAAGAGTTATCAAGTAAAAAAACCATTTGAAACTTTTGGGAATCTAATATGTAGTAATAATAATCCCCAGGAGTAAAAATAATTCTTTTTACTATAATAGCATCTTCACTAGTATCATTTATTACTACAATATCTCCTCTATTGTATTTGTTTTCTCTCTTGGCTAAAACAATTTGTCCATTACGTAATGTTGGCATCATAGATTGTCCAACAATTACTATCAACTTATAAGGTTGTAAATAAAAAGATAGACATATCAATAAACTAACAAAGCAAGAAACTATAAATTTCTTATCCATACTCCACCTCACTGGTATGTTATGAGTTAGAGTCATTTTTGTTTTTTTGCTTGCTCTTTTAGAATTACTTTTTAATTAAAATAGTGTTCCAGTCAACATTTGCTAATTTAGGAACACCAGGACCCCAATTTTTTTCTTCTCCCGAATCAACAACAGTATTTTCCATAGAACAGATATTATGTAATGCAACCATCATATCTGCTTGGCAAAATTGGTTTCCAAACTCCTGCAATAAATTTAATTTTTTCAATGCAGACTTTATCAATGCACAAATTCCAGCAACAAATGGTGATGCTTGACTTGTACCTGACATTTTACAATATTCATTTCTTAAGAAAGTTGAATATATATCTACTCCTGGAGCAACAATATCTACAGTTTCATCTTTTGATGTAAATGTTGCAAGTCTTCCGCCTGAATCTAATGCAGCAACAGCAATTACTTCATCATATCTAGCCGGGTAATTAACACTTTTGGAATCATTGCCAGCAGCTGCAATAACAACAATACCTTTTGACACTGCTTCTAAAATCAAATCATGAATAAACTTTGGTGGCTCAGAAGATGAACCTAAAGACATATTGATTATGTCAACATTTAATTCAATAGCTTTTTTTAATCCAGCGGCAATAGTTTCAAAACTACCAGAGCCATCATCATTTAAAACTTTTATTGGAATAACTTTGCAATTTGGAGCAACTCCTACAACACCAAAGTCATTATCACTTCCAGCTATAATTCCGGCAACGTGTGTCCCGTGTCCAGAAGACTTATCTTCCCAGGAATCACTATCCGAACAATTAAAGACAGATTCTTTTGTCCAGCATTCTGATAAGTCAACGTGTTCTGCAATTCCAGTATCTAAAATTGCTACAACAACATCTTCTCCTTTAGTTAATTGCCAAACATTTTGTATTGAAGATAGTCCCAAACCCCAGTTTTGAGTTTGAGAAAGAGCACTGAAAGGTACAGGTGTAACTTCTAAATCTTCAATTGGAATGAATTGAATATTTTCAGACAATTCTTCCACAACTTCGACAGAGATTTCATTATTATTTTCGGACATTTTTTTACCTCAAATATAATATTATAATTATATTTTCTGGATCTCCTCTTTAAATAATGTGTACTATTTGACTATCTTGTGGGACTCCATAAAACTGTCCGTCATATGGCGTAACTGTGAAAGAGATTGCTTTATTTTTAAGAACCAGTGAAGAATTTAAGACACTTCCTTCTGCAATTTTAAAACTTACACCATTAGTCCACTCAAACCATTCAACTCTGGATAAATCATTTGTTGTGCTAAAATAATAATATGCTTGTAAATCATTATTTGATTGAATATTATTATTTGTAATTTCAACAACTGACTTAATTTTTACATCAGATACATAAGGAGCTGTTTGACTCTTGAGTATTACAGGGCTTGAAGTATAAGATATTCCATAATCAAAGTTATCGTAAGGTTCAACAACTACATACACTTGATCGTTTTCTATAAAGTAATTATTTGCAGAATTCAAATCTGATTTATTTTGTAATAATTTATTTCTGTAATTAGGTGATGAATCAAGCTCAGATACAGTAGTTCCACCACCAGATGTTCTAACTCTATACCATTTAGACTTGGGCCTATATTCTTCATTATCAGAGATATATTCATAAGATGTGAAAAACCTTTCACTTAATGAAACTTCTGAAGTAGAACCAGCTGAAACTTTAAAGGCTCTAGAATCTATTTGCAAAGACTCTGATGTTAATGATGGAATTGGAGTATTTACATATCGAGAGTAGACATCTTTATTTGGGACAGTATTATTAGTAAATTCAAAATTAATTGTTTCGCTTGCGTTTGAATTAAATTTTTCTAACTTTAATCCAATTCTATACGAAGTATTACCAGCTATAAATAGAGTAACAATGTCGGATGAACTTCTTCTTACGTTAAAAATAATTCTGCCATTTACTCTATCTAATTTATATCCGCCTCTAACTATTTCATTGTTCACTAAAACAACGATTTTACTATCTCCGGGCCATCTACCATTTACAGCGTAATAACTTACATAATCTGCAGATATCGTTCCTTCACCTAAAGCTTCATATCTTTCGTTTCCAGTGACAATTGTTGCTCTTACATTATTGACATCTACAATATCAGAGGTAAAAGTAATTGTGCCGTTTACATTATTCGAGGTGTAAAGAGTTGTATCGACAAGAGTATCATTTATGAAGACTGAAATAGAGTCTGATAAATTCCAAGTGTATCTAGTGCCATTTTCATAAACAAAGAAAGTTCTGCTATTGTTTGGGGATTTCAAGCAAATTAATTTTTCTTTTATTACTTGTTGTGTAAATTTATAAGATTTTTGTCTTGATGCAAAAACACCATTTTTACCAGATAAGATTTCTTCAAAGTCTTCCCAATTAGTACTATTTCCCTTGCAAACACCCCAGGTTAATTTGGCGAGAGAAGTGTCTGAATAGTTTGTTGAAAGAATATACTCAAAAATATCTTCAGCAGTTGTCAAAACATCACTAAACAAATAATCTACACTTGGGGCAACTTCTGTGTAGTAAAGAGTTTGCACATATGGAGTAACCTTTGATTGAGTTGCGTTATTCCAACCCTCTGTCAATGTAATCTTAAAATCAATATTTGTAATTTCTTTATTTATAGGAGTAGTTGACGCAAAAGAAGCCCAACTGCTAAAGTTTTTTCTATCTTTAGAATATCTATACTCAACTAAACAAGAACTATCTACGCTTTGCCCTGTAGAAGCTACATAAGAAGTAGTAATCGATTTTATATATTTTGGGTCTGAAAATTCTAAGTTTTTTGACCAAGTGCCAGAGAATAAATTGTTACTTCCGCCGTGAATTAAATCATTGCTTAGATTTGTCCAATAAGTATCTGAACTTGCATCAAAAACCAAACCTTGAGTTTCTTGATTTACCTTTCTGATAAAACCAGTATTAGCATTTTCATCAATGTCAAAAGATAAAACTTTAGTTCCTTGATTATTCCAAGAGTAATTTATTCTTTCAATCAATTTAGTTTGATTTATAGTTTCATCACTATCGAAATCACTTACAATATTGACTAAAGGAATAAATGATTTGCCCCATCTTTCCATCATATATTCAGAAACTGTTGTGTTAGAAGGTATAGATGTATGTGTGCCGTCCCAATCTTTTCTGAAATATATCTCTATTTCATCAGTTGAAACAATCGGAGTACTAAAAGTTATTTGACCTGTGCTTGGGCTAGTTGTAAATCCCGAACTAAGAATTGAGGAATTTTTTACTATTTCAACATATGGATATTCTGAAATACTCCAAGTAAAAGTATTAGTTCCATCTGAAGAAATTGTTATTGTGGTTCCTATGCTACCAGTCACAGGAATAATATTAAGTTGTTTTTGACTCTCGTTTTTATATCTGGTCTTTAAGTCAACAATCCTAAGAAGATTATTACTATATAAATAATCTCTTACGGCAGTTATTTCTGTTGTATTTGAAATGCCTGATATAGCGCTTGGTTGCTGTCCAATTAAAGCGTATTCTAAACACTCGTACAAATTGCTGCTATCACCGTCAAAAGCTAAGTCAGAAATTATATTTGTAATTGCTGTGCCAGAATTTGTAAAACCAGCAGAACTTCTGTGCTTGATTTCTGAACCTAAAGTCCAAAGATCTTGGTAAGTCCTTCCTGCTGTTCTAGTGAAAAGTGAAGTAAGGTATGAATTAAATTTACTTTTTGGATTATAAGCTCTATTTACAGAATTAGAACTATCAAAAACATTGGAAACTAAAAACTTTGAATCTAAAACTAAATGACCACTATCATTAGCTAGAACACCTTTGAAAACACCAGTTTCCCAATTTACTTCAGAATTATCATAATTTCCAACAGATACAATAGTGTCTGTGGGTGATGAGTTAATATCATAATGAACTTTATAGAAAAAATCTTGATTTAGTTGTTCGTACCAAGTAGAACCATTCACACTTGTAAATGCAGCGCCGGAAACGGGATTTACTTGAGTTGATTTTCTCCAATTGAACAAAGGAACTGAACTTGATGTTTCCTTAATAACAATTGCCAAGGTAGTGACACCAGAACCAGGAATGTCTAAGTCTGAAGTTAAGTCAAAAGTAGTAAATCCATCTCGCCTTACACTTAAGGAAGTTATGGACGTAGACGAAGCTAATTGTGTTTGAGGCTTACTATTCGAGTCAACTGAATAAACATATGCGATCAATGATGAATTCGTAACACTATCATTATAAGATGCATTTGAAAGACTATCTTGGTCTCTTACAGTCACATATGCAGACACCTTAGTAATTGTGTTAGCCGTTGAAGCTGTAGTAAATGTTTGTGCCAGGTATCCCACAGTGTTTGAATCATTAGCGACAAACTTTATCTGACTTGCTGGTTTAGACTCAAATAATACTGGAGAATATCCTTCACTAGTATTTTCTCCAGTCCTGTACCAATTGTCTCCATCATCTAAAGTATACCAAAGACCATTATTGGTTGCAGCTAATAAAACATTTTGAGTTAATGAATTGAAAGAAGATAAAAATATTTTCAAATCAAATACTGAAGATGGATTTGTTCCCATAAATTCAGTTTTATGAAAAGAATTGCCCTCATCAAACGATCTATAAACACCCTTGTTTGTCCCAATAAATATTTTAGATTTTCCTGGAGTTGACCCAATAGCAGTGTCAGTATCGATAGCGTAACAGAGACATTCAATATTACGTAAATATCTCTGGTCAACTACATAATCTGAAGAACCAAGATTATCAGGATAAGAATACTTCCAGTTTTTTACTTTGATTAACCCATCATTGGTAAGAATAAATAATGGATTTGCATAAAGACTATTTGCAGAAGATGTTGGAACAGAATATGCTTGAAAGGAATTATAGAATCTTGTAACTCCATCTGGATTTCCTGATGCAAACATTTTTCTTGGATTTATAAATTGACCAAAAGATGAATTATTTGCTTGATAGCCTAAAACATAATATCCATCATCTCCTGAAGCGTGTAAAGATTCATAAATTTGAGTAGTGCCAGAACCAATCTTGATGTACTGCCCCTTGAAGAAACCGTTTATATTAGAGCTTGTTAATTTCAAGAAATCAGATGTAAAAGTTCCATTTTCATAAATCTTGATTGATAAGCCGTCTGATTTACCAAAAGCTTCAAACAAAAGACCGTTCCAAAAACCTTTCAGATAGCAATTTTGTTTTTTATCATCAACTTTTGTCCAAGTAGTATTGTATTTCCATAAGCCATTTGTTGCTCCGACTAAAATGTCTAACTCAGGATTTTGAACAATATATGCAGTGTCTGAAGCATTATCAAGAATAGAGTCTAAAGCCCATTTATTATTGACACATTTCCAAACACCTAAATCAGTAGCAATTTTAGTATTTTCACCAGTTTTTTCAGGACTTAAGATTGCTCTAATCATAACAGGATCACTTTCTGGATCTGTTATAGAGGGGACTAATTCTGTTCTTTTCTTGTATGAAGAGTTGTCAGGGTCTAAAGTACTGGAAGATAGGAAATTACTTACTAAAAGGGTATTTTTAAGGCCTCTTGTATCAGTTTGTGATACTACTGGAGCTACAAAGTCAAATACTGTAGATATGCCAGCTTTAAGACTTCTGGCTAATTCTTGGATGTTTTGATTATTAGAAGAATCTAAATAATATTTTTGTTTTGATTTCAGGACATAAATATCATCTTCTAATCCAGATACAACATCATCAGCAACTCCATAGACTTCAGTGTTTTTCAAAAATGAAATTCCACTTGATGATCTTGCAGATATTAGCACAACCTCTATAGGAAATACTGTATTGTCTATTGACTTGACTATAACAAGTTCTGAAGTTGTTTCGTTTTTTAACAGTAACAAATCATAAGACGAAATTCTTTGATTAAGTAGAAGAGTTGTATCTGAGTTGATATTGTCCTTCCAAAGTTTTGCTATTGGTAAACTTGTTCTTGATATAGGTACGAATGTTGAGCTGTGAGGTTTAGTACCGGAATTTGTAATTGCTGGATTTTCACTCACAACAGAAAGTGTTATATTTTCTAAATCATCTTTTGAAACTGACTGCAAGAAAGTAACTGTACCTTCTAGAGAATTTGTAAAAAATGGTATTGAACTTGGCTTATTATTTATATAAACCATATTTCGAGTTTGTGTATTTGAATGTACACTCCAAGGATCCGTATTAAAAGTAGTGAAATTGTTTTCGTAATAAAGCTGCTCGCCTGAAACGTAAGACGTACCTGTTGAAACTAGTTGATAATTATAAATTAAGCTTAAATCGTTTATAGCTTGATAGTCTGAATTGTAAACTACAAAATTAGGTTCTATTGCTCCAAAAGTATCATTTGGTCTTTTCCATTTATATCCAGAAAGAATAAAAGAATAATTGCTCGTATCATCTTCCCAAAGTAAATCAGAGCTTATGAATATACCATTTGTAGTGCCAGCGTATAATTTGCCACTATTAGTTCCATCATCATAACTAAATAGAGTATTTACACTTCCTTGAAACAATGGTTCCCAATACAATTCTGATGCTGAAATTGTTGTATTGTCTACAGAAAAATCTTTTATTCTTGCAACACCATTTGAATGTCCAATAAAATATTCATTAAAAAATCTAAAGCTTTTTCTTTCTGTTGCACAAGTAATGATGGATCTTGCACTTGCGCCAGAGGGAGTGTTAGTAGAATAAACTTTTAACTTATAAACATCCCATTCTAAATTTGACGTTCCTAAATTAAAAGAGTCATTAGGTTTCAAAAACCAAACGCTTGATCCAAAAACAGTGCCATTAGTAACATTAATTTTTTTATAGCTTACAAATTCTGAAGAAACATCCAAATCTGTAGCTCTTGACCAGCCACCAGAAGCAGCAAGATAAATTCCATTAGTTCTCTTGTCGGTTTGGTCTTTTACTAAAACTCTATCTAATGCAGAAAGAGTATATCCATCAATGGTTTGCAATCCAGATAGGTTAATGTTTGATGATGTGGCAACGGCAGCAGAAGTGTAAGAAGCAGAAGAATCATTGAAAGGCAAAATCCAATATTTTCCAGTTGCATCTTCTATATATCTTGCAGCGTGTGTAAGATATAAATCGTAATCATTCCACCAAAGCATATTGTTTTTGTAATCATTATTTTGGATTACATAAATACCATTTACTTTCTCAGAATAAATTTGAGATATTTGACTTTGATCGCCTACGTAAATACCTTTATCAGTATTATCATTATTAGCAACATAAATAAAATGATCGTAAGTTATTTCATCAGGCTTGTTTTCAACATATGTAATTCTTTTAGGATTTATCTCTTTAATATCAGAGATACCGTTCAATGTTGTTATAGCAGTCCCAGAAGAATCGTAGTAATTTGAAATTTCTATCCAATCCCAATTTTGTACAGCTTCATTTTCAGGAATGACTGCATAAAATATTTTATCAGAAGTAGTTGAATAGTAATAAGTTTGATAACTTTCGTCCACTAGTTTGTCGCTAGAAACGATAAATTTATTAATAGAATAACTTTGAAAAGTACTATTCTTAGGATATTTTATTTCAGTCCATTTATCAGTAACATCTTTGTAAAAAACTCTATTATTTGATGTGACTGCATAAAGATTATTGAAGTAATTTTCATCAGGCAAAATATTATCTTGTAAAGAAACTATTTTTCCATAATCATTTTTCCAAGATGTAAAATCAGATGCTAAATTACTATTTATGTTGAAAGAAAACAGTCCTCTAGAAGAAGCTGCAAAAAATTGTGGGATATTACTAATAATATTTTGGCTTTCAAGAAAAACTGTAATATCATCATAATATTGAATTTTTGAATTAGTATTGTGAGGATAAAAATAACTTTTGCCAATACCAGTAACTAAAAATTTATTTGGAGTGAAAGTTAAGTTTACTTTGTGTAAATTATCTGAATAGTGATTGAGAATTAAATTTTTGATACTCACTTTACCAGACAGTACAGAATTTGCTGATATATTACTTATTCTTTCATTCGGCAAAGAATTAGTAACTTCTTCAACATTTTCGCTTACAGTAATTGACAAATCTTCAAATGTGTAATCATCATAATTTGGAAATGATTTATTGAGATAAATTGTTCCAGAAGTAGGATTTATTCTATAATGAATAGGATCAATTGTAACATTGTTTATTTTTACAATTGAATCTCTGTAATCAAAATTTGACCAAGAAAATAATTCATATATATCAGTAATTGAACCATCATCATTTACTTGCTGTGTAATTATTCCATTACTTAATTTTTTATATGATTGCAAAACTAAAGCTGATGTAAGTAGTTGTTGACTTGAATCAACTACATACAATTTTAAAGATTTAGCTATTGGTAAATACACTTTGAGAGCTGAAGTTTGTTTTATAGAATATGTTAAGAATAGTTTATACGAATTGCCAGATTTGTATATATTGTAATCTTGTGCAGCTAATGTTTGTCCATCAAGTTTTACTATAGCTTCGCCATATCCAGCAATATCATCAGAGAATATTTCACCGCTTGTTCTTCTTAGAAGGAAAATATTTGTATTACTGTATGTATTAGACTCATCGTAATTGCTTGCATTTAGTACTAGGTAATTTCTTAAATTAATTTTGGATGCAGAATTTTTATCACCCAAATGTTTGTGCTTCAGATAAGACAAGTTTAGATTAGTTTGAAAATCGCCTAGTGTCTCGTTAAATTGTTTTCTTTTAGTGGAATATTTTATTTCTGAAACGATATTGTAGTTAGCATAGGTTGTATCTGATTCAACTACTATTTCTGCTAAATATAAAGCGCTAGAATATGAATCGTAATTTTTATCTGGATTTTGAGGAGATACTATTTCGCAAAATTCATCTTGCAAAGTTGATATTCCAGGTTCAGCCCAAACATAAAATGTATTATTTACGGTGTATCTGAAATAATAAGATTTTTCTGTTATAGCAGCATATTTATCTAGTATGCCTCTTCCTGAACTTACTTTGACGCATTGTTTGAAAGCATTATCAAAATATAGATTAGTTGAACCTAATGCAAAATTTGTTGCTGAAACTGCTCCTAGCCAAAGTGTTTGTTCGTTGTCGTCACCACTTTCAACGTAGACAACATAATTACTTGTATAGTCTGAAGATGAATTTAATGATGAGTGTCTGGACCAAGCGCCTGAAGCAACAGTATAAACACCATTTTGTGATGCAGTGGATTGGTTTTTTACAAGAACAATATTTCCAGCAACAACAGATATACCATCTATTGTTTGAGCACCAGTAAGAGTAATATTTGAAGTTGTTGCAGTTTTTGCAGTTACAGAAAATGCTAAATCTAATAAATCTAATTTGTATCCATATTCTGAAGTTGTGCTTTCTACATATCCATCTAAAAGCAACAGTTGATCTGCTCTATTGTCAGTTAGTTTTTCTACTTGCCAGCCAGAAATTATACTAGGTGCAAAGAATGAATATACACCTTGAAATTGAGATTCAACACTAAGCATATTCTCGTAGTCATAACCTGGATACCAAATATCACCAAATTGAGAATATAAAAACTTATAAATAGAAGTTCGACTTGACATTTTACCCTATGGAGCAGGATTGAATTTTATTGAAGCATCTCCTATATCGAGTTGTACGGCAAAATCATAGACCATTGCAGGCACAACCCCAGTAGAAGTAAGGAATATTCCAAATCTTATAGTTTTAGACGCTTCTGGTAATTCGAATGTGGTATTTGGTGTAATAATATTGAAATTTTCAAAATTATATGTTTCGTTTGAATCTTCAGAAATTGTATATCCGTAAACTATGCTTCCATTATTTTTTAACTCATTTGATGTAAGCAATCCTCTTTTAATCAATGGAGCATCAGAATCATAATCTGTTGTGTCAAACATCTTTGTGAAGAAATAACTTCCAGATGACGATGTGTATGTAAGAGTTAATGAAAGTAACTCTGGAGTCACATTAGGGGTAGCAGAAACTAATTCTATTTTATATTGTATCCATTTACCAGAATAAGGCGATAAGTCTACAGTTAAGGATTGAGTAGTAGTAATTGCTGTAGGCTCATTGATCGATGAAAGTGTAGTAGCATCACTGTAATTTGATGCCAAACACTCAGATCTAGTGTTGCCTGTCTTGATATATATATTTACTTCAGTTCCAAAATCTAAACTTGAATCTGTTGTTGTTGGATATTTATTTAAAATTAAAGCAACTAATTCAGTCCAAGTAATTAAGGTTGGTACGTAAATTGGCTGAGGTTCATAAAGACCATATTCTCTAACTTTTCTGTCTGGTGCAAAAATTGAATATTCTCTTGAATTTGGAACATAAATACCTTTTCTTGTTAAACTGTTATCTGCATTTTTCTGAATTTGATATATAACACCAGAATTATTTGTTGTAGATAGATTTTGATTATTTGTATTGTTTACTATAGTATTTGTAGGTGTTGTGTTTGCATCAGTTTGATTTTGAGTGGGATTATTTGTTTGATTATTTTGAGTATTTCCAGTGACAGGATTGATAGTAGTATTTGTATTGCTTACTACTGTGGTGGATGAATACTGAATGAAAGAATTAGGATTGTTTCCAACATTAGAAGTTTGAACCATCTTATCATTTATAATTTCAAATCCTGAAGAATTGGCTGGAAGAGCTACTCCTTGAATATTGCCAGCTTCATCCTTTAGTCTTACATATATTTTTCTTTCATTGTTCTCATAAGGTGTTTGAGTAAATTGATATATGCTGCCATCAACACCTGCTCCATAAAAAGTGTTGCCTATGCTTGTAACAGATTTTATTCTTGACACACCTAAGAACTGTTCTGCTGGGACAATTTCAAACGATTCGTCTGTAGATCTTTGCCAATACAGCTTGAGTGTAGTCCCTGTCCCAACATTATTTGTAGTCTGTAACTTAAGCTTTAAGATATCTCCCTCTGTGACAGTAAATGCATTAGTAGAATATTTTGTTGTTACTGCCGCTGAAGTATTGTAGTTGCTAATTTGCAAAGAATCATTAATAAATAAATTATAACCTACACTGGAATCTATTCTAAAGGAAAGATTGCCTGTTTTAGAAGACAGCAATGCTCCTTCATAAGTTAAAGAAGAATTTGTAAAGCCTGCCGGAACAGAAACTGAAGTTGCAAAACCACCATTGTAATTTATGGTAGAAGTTTGATTATTGAATGCTATAAAATTATAACTTTCAATATCACCAATATCAGTCCAAGTTATTCCAGCGCCTGTATACGATCTCCAAATAACATTTAAATGTTCCGTAAGATAATTGTGTGAAACAATTTTTTTGAAGCCATTAACAGATTTGAAATATCCATAAATACCATTGTCTGCAGATATATAGATGTACGAACCATTTGGATCATCGTAAGTAAAGTAAACGTGATCTGCATAAGTATCGAAAATTTTTGACCAAGTTTTGGGTGTTGAACCAATGTAAGACAATTCCCAAACTTGACCGCCCCTAAAAACTGCAATTAAAGAATTTCTTGTTACGCTTTTTGTAAGTGTTTCAACATTGTCAAAATTTGAAGAAAGTGTTTGAGTCCAAGTAGAGTTGTAATAGCTGTAAACTGCTGAAAGTTTGCTTCCATAGTCTCCACCCAAAGCTGCAAACAAAGTAAATTCTTTAGCAGCTAATGCGCTTACTTTATCAAATGCAGAAAAGGTTTTAATTTCTGATAGTTTCTTGCCATCGTATTTGTAAATTGAGCATTCAGTAGTTGTGCCCTTTGATGTACCTACAAACAAGTCATTACCAAGAGATGTCAAACACAATATTGGTTTTATCAACTTGTAATTTGTCAAGCTTAATGGATCTTTTGCATTAACAACTGACCAAAATTCACCGTTAAAAGATGCGAATAATAAGCCATAGTTTGTCCCAGCGTAAGCTTTTCCATTATGAACGTGCAAACAAGTTATCTGGTATTTCTCTGTCACTAGAGACTCGTTTAATATTTCGTAAACTTCGCCATTGAAATACACAAACATTTTATTATTTGATGCAATTAAAATCTTTTCATTGAATGATGTTATTGCTGTAATTTCAGATGTTGCATTCCCAGTTTTTTTGCTCCATAGATATGCAGCATTTGTCAAGTCTACATTTTGGAAAGTTGTTTCTCCAGCTGAAAAATCAATAAAGCCTTTTGAGTCAGCATTTGGAAAATTAGTTGCATCTCTAAAATCTTCAAATCTTGAAATTTGAGCAGAAACAACATCGGAAAATTCATCATAAGCAGCTATGGTTACTTCAGCTCTTTGATCGATAGTAAAATAATCACCGTGATAAGCTAATCTTGCAGCATATAAAGAAGTGGGCGTGTCAAAAGTAAAATTTAAATAATCTAATGTTTCTTGATCTGCAATATTTTCAAACAAATCTACCCAATCAGAAGTTCTTGTTGTTTTTATTTGACATTTGTAGATTTTTGTATTTTTTGCAGTTGCACCCACAACCAAGTTTGTTATTGTTGGATAAATATTATTTGAACTATTAGACTCATCAACTACTACAGGATCGAATTTTTTATAAATATAATTTGATTGTTCATTTCCTATAACTTCAAACTTAGATAAATCAGAACTTCCGCCATATACGTCCACACTTTTGATAGGAGATTCAAAGATATCAAGTAAATAGTCAGTTGATGGTAATTCAGACGAAGCAGTGTTAAATGCAGTTAGCTTGTTATATGCAGTCTTGTCAGCCAGTCTTACCCAAGACAGCTCGGTATCATCATAATAAGCAATTTCATTATCTGTAGATGTAAATGTAGCTAAATCTATTTTTACTGTACCCGTTACTGCAATTGGAAGATTGTCTAATGTAATATCTATCCAATATTCTGTATCTTCTGAAAGAGAGATTCCGGTGTTTGAAAAAGTATATTCTTCATACGATGTTGTAAGATCATTGAATTGTATACTAGAAAAAGTACCTAATAATGTTGACGGAGAGTCGGTAACAGAATCATTGGTGTATAGGGCAACATTTACTTTGTCACCAAGGTTCAGAATTGTTCCAGACTTTTTAAGTTTTAGATAGATAGTTGATATGTTCTGATTTCTTGGTGAGGTAATTTTCACTGCTGTTCTGAGACTAGTAAATGAAAAATCAGATAATGTGTTACTTTGTGTTTCAGTTATAGAAGAATATCCAAGCCCTGAAAAATAGTGGACTTTAATGCCAGGATCAACATCATCTGCATTTCTATTTAATATAACTATTCCTTTAGGAGGATGAGTATCATAAATTACACTTGCTGTAGGATAAAAATCAGATTTTACAAAGATGTCAACATTTTGATCTTCAATTTTAAAATCAAATGTTTGGACATTATTTAATGCATCATTCCAATATCTTGTATCGAAAAAACCATTCAAATCATAAGATGAATTATTTTGAATTAAAACTGGTTCAAAGTTTCTAACAGTACCGTATCCTGAACCACCATAAAGTTGAAGATTTCCATTTTGAAGAGAAATTTCAACAGAACTTCCAAAAGCAACTTTGTTATATAAAGTCAACTTTACATTGTGGTCTGAACCTGTTGAACCTGATGATGCAGTCTTGACGGGAGAATATTGGCCATCAATAAAAACTTGAAAGCCACTTATTCCTGTGCCTGGAAGTGCTGGGTAAGACTTATTTAAATTAAAATCTAAAAATATTTCCGAACCATTTGTTGATACATAACTTGTAGTAGCTGCTGTTGCACTATATGTACCACTTGGAGAAAGTGGTAGAACACCTCTCCTTCTGTTAATAATTGCTCTGTTTGAAAAATTTGCAAGTTCATTTAAGTTTGTACTTTGGTCAGTTATAAAGTTGGAACTTTGCTTTGAATAACTTAATGTTATTATATCTGTAGGACTGATTCCAGCTGTTATTAATAAATCATATTGCGTAACATCTAAGCCATTATAGGTAGTTGGAAAATCAGTAACAGATGCTATAGGCTTGTATTGCCCCAAAACAACATCGTAAACACTGAAACCTGTTGCTGATGAGCCAGGTTGTGTTAGTTCAGACATTACAACCTGAACAAAAGCTAAACCGCCTACACTAGTTTGAGTATTGACTACGACAGGTCTAGTTGTTTCTGACGAAAGATTTGTAACTGCCACTCCAGATAATGCTGAAGCATATGTCAATCCAGTTCCTGTGCTATCTCTAATTTTGAAAACATCAGATGATGGAGGATTGTATGTCAATGTGACTGGATTTGTACCGTCGTTTAGGGAAATTTTTGATTGAAGTTGGAGTACAACAATTTTCCCTAAAGTTGCACTTGTCGGATCTAAAACATAGGCATTAGTAATTGCTATGCCTGCGTTATTTTGTGATACTGCAAAACCAGCTATAGATGAAACTGGAAGAATTGGTGGTGTAGCTTCTGTGTAATACACAAATACTTTTGAACCATCTGTACTTGTGGTTGAATAATTATAAAGCGGTGGTCTTGCTTCCTTTGTAAGGTTTGTAATACCAACACCAATGAAAGATGATACAAATGACTTTTGCGTATCATTATCTGATAGTTTTGGAACTGTAGTTCCAAAAGATGAAGCATTATAAGAAACAAAAACAGTTTGAGCTGTTAGAGCAATCCCAGAGCCATCATACGAACTATCTACTAATCTGTCAGAACTTGAAAGTATAAGCTCAAGTGTTTTTGGAGTTCTTGAATCAATAAATGTTGCAGTTGGAGTTACTGTACCTGCTATAGAGCTTCCAAATTTTTTAGTAACTGAAAATCTTAATTGAAGTCCAGAAGATGGTTCAAGACCAGAGCTATCTATGTCATCAAAGTTTAAATAAATTCTTTGACCGTCATATGAAGTATAAGACAAGTTTGTCAAACTTGTAGATATTCCAGGACTTGCCCCGCTAAAAGCAATAAAATTGTTGTTTATTTCCATATTTTATTATTTTATACTTCCATAATGACCACTTAAGAATAAATTTCCTTTATATGAAATAGATGTCAATGGTCTAACTATGCCTAGTAGATCGTAGTTGCCAGATGAATCAAATATTTTTTTTCTTTCAAAAGCAACTTCTTCATTAAACCAAGATTCAGCATCAGATTTGTAATAAAATAACTTTGATTGTCTATCGTTTGGATTATCAGAAATTTTGTCACTTACATATCCATCAGTGGCACAATATAGTGTTCCATCGTGGTAGGTAAATAACCTGATGCCTCCTGTAGATGGGAGAACGGCAGATAAGTTAAAATCAATTATTTTATTATCAACAGGAGCGTACTTTTGCCCAATTATGAATGAAATTTTTGAAAATCCAACCAAAGAATCACTCGCATCATTTCTTAATTTACCAAACTGAATGAATGGATGGTCGTGATCCCAAGAATTAGCTTCGGAATCAATATATTTAGGATTGTAAGTGTCAAGTTTGATAAAATTTTTCTTTTCTAAAAAAGGATCATTTTGTAGGCCAAGATAAATTTTAATATCTCTATCTTCTACTATGACTCTTATTTTTGAAAGTGAATTATTTATATCAAAAACATTTTCATCACTAATTATTTGTATCAAATCAATACAAATAATTTCAGGTCTTTGATTGTTCTCAGGCAATCCTACAAATTCAATTGAAAGCTTACCAACTTTTCCTTGCCATATTGGCTTGATCGTGTAGTCAATATACTCATCAGATGTATGTATATTTGTTTCTGCATATTTATTGAATCCACCAGCGTTGAATGCCCAATAAGCTCTGATTTTGCCCAAATCTAATGACTGAGATTTGTTCTTTATCTTAATTCTAAGTTTTATTACTGTATTTAAGTCAACATTTAGATTTAAATTATCTATATCAATTGATGGATTTCCAGTAAGTGAAGGTGTAACTTTTAATATATATTTGTCATAAGCATTATTAAAAATGTCATAATTTGTCTCTGTTTCAGCATCAAGTGATTCAATGAAATTTCTTGCAGTCCAAGATTGGGTATCAGCAGAAGCTATGCCTGAAGAAACAGCATAAAATTGCCAATTTTTTATAAGTCCTGTAGTAGTAAGATTTTTTGATACAGAATTATTACCAGAACTTAACACAAGTGTGTCTGTATTAAATTCAATAGAATATTGACCATAAACATCAGCTATCTTAAACCCTTGATATCCTGAATGTGAATTGACTAAAATTTGTTCAGCACTATTCAGTCCTGGTTCATTTTTTAAATCAGTAGAATCGTAAACTTCACTTTTTGAAAGATTGATAACTTCAGATTCGAAAGTGTATGATGGCTTGTAAAAATTATAATATCCTGTTGAAAGGAGATCGGTGTAATTGAGCAAATATCGATTGCCTAAGTTGACATAACCATTCTGGATATAAAAACCAATCTTTTCACTTCCAGAAAGAACATATCTATTTATGTTTATGAGTGTTGGATCGTTATTAGCCCCATTGTAAACATAAATGCCATTTTGTATGCCATTTGTACCAGCACTTGTTTGGTCTTTCAACATAAATAAATCATTCAAGACAAAGTCATATCCGTCTAATGATTCAAAATTATTCCAACTTGTAATTGCCTCAAAACTTGCTGCTTGAACATCAATGAAATCTTGGTCAGGCAAAATCTCTGCTAAGAGTTGCTCCCAATCTGATCCTTCTGAAATTTCAAAAAGTCTTGAGCCATATGCTGTTGATCCCGTACTAGTTTGTGTTGTGCCTTTTATAACTAAGAAATCATCAAAACCCTTAGCATTGAGAAAATTAGGGAATCTTGCTATTGCTAAATTGTCATCATTTCTACTCAATGTATTATTATCATATGAATAGAATTGGGCAGGGGCTGGATCGTTTAAGAAAACTTCATCAAAATAAAAAGTTGTCCAATTTTCATTTAATGTAGGATTTGAAATTGGTATTTCAGAGTAAGACCAAACTTCAGATTTTTTATCGATACCAGCAAAGACTTGATTTTTTCCTACAGACAAACATCTAATTCCAAAATTAACAGGTTCGTAATCAGAAATATTATTTGATATCAGATTTGTTGTTGACAATGATTCTACTTCAGTTTCCTTAACTATAACTTCTTCAGTAATCAAGTTAGTAGGTTGTGATAATGAAACTGTTTTGGTTCTGCTGTACTTGTGAATTTTTTTGTCTAAACAACCTAAGAATAATTTATTGTATGCAGAAACCATAGACAAGATTCCACCTGAAGAAGAGGCTAATTCTCCTTGCGGGTAGACTTGCTCCCATTCTGATCCATTATAAGCAGTTGATAATTTAGCTCTAAATAATCTAGGTTTTGTATCTGATGCAACATAAATATACTCTTCAGATTCGTGTTCAAACTTGTGTGAAACCATACAAGATGAACTTATATCGCTCGAATTATCTTGCAAAATAAAAATAGGGCCTCTTACATATTCACCATCATAAAACCAAATTTTTCCTGAAATTCCAGCCAAATAAATTCCGTCGGTAGTTGAAACCATAGAAGTTATTGCTCTTTCATTTAGTTTTTCTAAATCAATAAGCTTATTAAATGAAATTAAGTTTGATGTATGGACACTTGCATAATACTTTTCAATTGTGACTGAAACATTTGTATTAGTTATTGCTGTATCAAAGACGAGATAACCATTATAATCATCAACACCATAAGATACATCTGAAGAGACATTTATTGTTATTTCATCCTGAGTTGATAATTTGTAAACTCTTCCTAAATCGTCCGAATTTGTACCAACAAGTTTAAATGCTGTTCCAGTAGCATATGATGAATCAAGACTGTCAACCAAAGAAACATTTGTAAATTTCTTTTTTGAAACACCAGAAAAATAAATTTTTTCTTCGGAATCATTTGGGCCTTTCCACAGACAGCTTGCAGTAAATAATGTTGCTATCATACTTTAGGTCTCCTAATAACATCCCATTTATTTTCAGGCTGAGTAATATTATTTCCGAAATCTCTAAATTTTATTTCTATTTTTTTCACACCATCTGATTCACCTTCAAAAATTACTGAAGCATAAGGAGTATAAGGTGTCCATTCTGACCATTCACCAGGTCCAGAGTCTAAAAGTCTTCTCACTGAAAAATCTTTGATTCCACTTACCAAATCATAGCAATTCATTTTCAACCAAGCTTCTGGCAGATTGGTTATATTAGTTAATTGATTAGTTTTTGGATCATAAAAATCAGCGCCTCCAATTGGTGGCTGCGTGTCTACTAAAGCTTGAGAAGTTGCTACAAATGTTAATGGATTTGATTCACTGATATTACCCATATAATCCATAAGCTGTATCCAAACTTTTCTTTGTCCAGAATATCCAGATGTTTGTTTGATAAATGAAGTATGTTCAGGACCTAGAGGATAATAATTCAAATGTCCGTACAAATAAATAAAATATTTATTTTCTTCAGCAACAATAAATTTAGACCAAGGAAGCCAAGGAGTATAATTTATGAATGAATTATCAATTTCTTTTCCAACTCTAAAAGCTAAAATTCCACTTCCCAAATCTGTTGCTTGAATTGATATTTGAACCATTCTTAGCGTTGACTCTGTAGCGACTAAAGCTGTTGGATCAGAATTGCTATCTTGCGGTGCAGTAATATCTACTATTGCAACATCAGAATTTTTTGTTGCAAAGCTTGATATGTCATTATGTGATACAGAACGCACTCTGAAGTGCTGTGCATTTTTATCAGTTTGGTTTAGTTCTTTTTCTACATATCTACAATGAAGCTTGTGCCATAAATTTTTAGCCAATCTATGGCCTGATAAATCTCCATTGGTAATAAAATCATTCTCTTCAGTTTGTATACCGAAAGCTTTGCCTAATGAAGTACTGAATGGAAGTGTTATCCCAACCCAAATCTCATCACCTTGAGATAAAGAGCTCGACCAAGAATTTTCTGAAAGTTTTACTTGTACTAATTCGTTGTTGGTATTTATGTCAAATCCAGCAACATATGGATTGTAATTTACTGACAGCCAATCAGTGAGTGGATTGTCATAATCTGCAACATCGCCATTGTTCTCAAAAAATCTCAAACGTACTTCATCATACTTGAAAGGCTTTTGATAATCTTTCCAATGCATTTTAAATTCAAACAGTTGGGGCTTAATTGATGAAACGAAACTAGAAATTTGTCCAACAGTTAATTTAGTAAAAAAAGTTGTCGAAAGAAATTTTTGAACTATTTCATCACCATCAGCAATATTAATCTTATGCCAATTTGTATTTTCGTTTATAGTTCCGCTTGAGCATCTAAATGGTACTCCCACGTCATAAGATTGCAGTGACCATCCAGATACAGATTTTTTGTAAACTCCATTTTCTTCTGCATTATATTGGTCTTTGACAAGCACAAGACTATTAATAGACAAATCTGGCAAACTAATTCCATCAATTGACGATGTTGCAATATTTTCTATATCTAAATTTGCACCAGTTGTAACTGCTGATAAAACTGTAGGTGTAACACTAGTCTTACTAAAAGTTATTCCTGTAGAACCTAAAATCATTGGGTCTGGCGTAATTAAATTCCAAGAAGTGCTAGCATTAGAACTACCCAGTGCAACTCTTACCAAGCTTCCATTATATAAATCTGCGCTTGAATCCATCTCTGAAACTCTCGCAAGTCTCCAAGATGTGGTAGCAGTTCCAACTCTGGAAAGTTGATACACACCATTTTGGATTGGATTTAATTGATCTTTTACTAAAATATAATCTGACAATGATGTTATAGAACTACCATCTACGAACAATGTTGTTGCAGAACCGCTTGTTAAAACATTTGATGAATAACTAGGACTATTAGGTAAAGTTGTCCCTGTTCCATAAGAAGCATCCAAAGTTAATTTTGGAATGTTCAACAAAGATGAATAGCTAAAAGATTCAAAATCTGTTGAACCACTCAAGAGTTTTTGTCCAAGATAATGTTTATTGTTAGCAATGGCTTCATCTGATAACAAAAATGTTTTTACTGAAGAATCATTGTCAAATTGCTCTTTATAAAAATTTGGAATACCAGAATATTTAATAGAATAAATTTTGTTTGAAATATTTGTAAAAGAACTCTCTCTAACACCAACAGATGCAAAGTAACCTAAACCTGAAGAATTCTGATCCATTGACAAATAAAGATTAGAAACACCTACAACATTTATTCCAGAGCCTGAAAGTTCCTTGACAACTAAATATGTAGCGTTATTAGTTTGTTGCTTATATCTTCCAGCAAAAGAAGATGGTACTTGATCTGTAATTTCTATAAGATATTTAACTTTAGAGCTTGTTGGTTGATATGACCTAAGTATTTGCTTTCTTAGTTTATTATCAGAAGTTCTGTAGTAAACAGATATTTCTTTTTTATCACCACTAAAATTAACCAATACTGTAGGTGCATCAATAGGAGCATCTGTATAAATTGAACCTTCTTCACATCTACAAGCTAAAGGTCTGTCCCATAAAACAGTGAGATTATTTTCATTGTGTGAACGATAAGAAGACACTGTGCTGAATGCAACATAAAAATCATCAGAACCGTGCACAAAAGAAACTTCTAAGGCTGTTCTATTACTGAAGGATGGCTTATACATTTGAAGCTCATAAGTTGCCGGTATTGTGTAAGCGCTAGTCGCATCTAATTTTTGAATTTCAATATATTCAGTGTAGGCTGTTTTGCTTACAGTCAAACCATTTTGAGCATCAGTAAGGTAAATAAACTCTTCATTTTCATAATCTGTCCACGAGTAATTTATGTCAACTACTGGGGCATTGACCACAGACACATCATCAAAAGTACAATCACCCAAATCAACAGATAACTTTGATTTTCCTTGAGCTAAAAATAATTCATCTAAAATTATTCCACCATTATATGTACTGCCTGTAGCTTGAGATATCTGATATCCAAAAGCGCTTCCTACAGATGAACTGCCAAAAGAAGTTAAGAGTGAATTACCCAGCAAGTAACTTTTTCTAGATTCTTGTGATTGGTCTGTGTTTGGCGTGTAATAAGCTTCGACAAAACATAAATTTGTACTTCCCAAAGAAGAATAGTACATTTCCATCACACCACCAGACTGTAATAGTGGAAGTAAACTATGAGGAAGATTCGTTATTTGTTTAGAAGCGCTATCACTTCCATTTTGCCTTGTATATAAATATGAGATTGGACGAGAATTATTAGGTATATCAATTCGGCAAACTATTTCATTTCCGTTTGCGCTAGTATCAGGTGCTGCATAAAGTTTTAGATAAGCTTGGGATGTAACAGCTATTCCACTTGTAGTAAATGAAAATCCAGCTTGAGTGTAAAAATCTGTTTTGCCCGAAGAAGGAATCAATTTAGTTTTTGAATATGCTATAATTCCTCTGCTATACTCAAACCCTGTTAAACCAACACTGGCTCCAAGAGTTATGGAGAAAGCACTGTAATTTCCATCGTACTGCTTATAGGTTGTAAGAGAAGTAGAAGCAATTGAGGCTGTTGGTATTAAATTTCTTCTTACGGTTGAATTTGCAGTGTAGGCATCAGAAGTCCCACCTGTATTAGAAATTTCATAAATTGAGCCTAAATATCGAGCAATTCCTGGTTTTTCAGTTTGCGTAGATACTTGATTACCAGATACAAATGTAAGTAATGTATTTTTGCCAGTATATCCAATTTTACCACTAGTTATCTCTGGAAAATCTGGATTTACAGGTAGTTGTCCTTCCCATAAAATTTGATCAAAGATTCCATAACCCATAGGATATTCAATGTCACTTCCATTTGGGCCCTCTAGAATAGCTTTCATATACACAGTAGAAAGACCACCATTGGCACTTAACGGCCAATTGTAAATCTTAAATAAGCCTGTGCCTCCAGCAGTTGGATTTGACATTGTGCCTTGTGTCAGGGTGTTGTCAAAGAAAAAAAGCGGATTGAAAGTATATTCATAATCATATTCTGGATCAAACACATATGATGATGAAGGAAAATTATTGATAGCAATTGTTGTGGCTGGATCAAATTCTTTATCATTTGACAGATAGAGAATTTTGATTCTTCTTGGGAACACGATTTGCCTTGAAGCACTATCACGCACTTCAAATCCAAATACCAATGTGTTTTTATTGTTATCTAGATTTGGGTCTTTAGAAAAGGAGTTATTGGTGTAAGTTTGACCAGAATTAATGAATTCAGATTGTAAATATCCGCTTGTTAAATTGTCAGGTAAAATTACTGATACGTTATATGGCACCTTGATCCACCACTGTCAGAGATTACTTAAAATATTCTTATCCAGCAGCTCAATAACCTATTATATTGAAAAATCAAACTGGAAAGGTAATGATTTTTGTACAGTTAATGGACAATGAATGTCAAAGTACATAAAACCATCAACATAATCAATGTTATTGTAAGTGCCTTGTCTATAAAAAGTATACGAGCCTGAGTAGACAGATATGTTATTAGTCGTGTCTTTTGACACAAAATATATATCTTCATAAGAAGCAACTTTAACTGTGTCTAAACCATTTGGCAAATAAACTTTCAATTGTAAATTAGTTGACAAATCACCTGAAGACAATGCGCTTTCAAGTATTTGATTGCAAATTATTTTGAAATAAATTGTTTTAGAATCTGGACCATTTCCTGAATTATAGTAGTCAATGTCATCTGCAGTAGAATTATCATTTACAACAGATGGCACAGTAGATATAATAGGATTTCCCTGTCTAATTGGCCTCGGTGTAGAAAATTCTGCATCATCGAAAATACCGATTGAGAATTCTGGCATTTTTGAAGTTTCATCTATCAGAAATGGATTTGTTATATTAAATGCTTCAAAGCTTTTAGATTTAAATTGTCTGTCAAAATTTTCATTCTTATATAATTTTATAGAATGATATCCTTCTGAAAGAGCAACTATAATTTTACTTGAAGAATCAAAGCTAAAACTTGTATTGATGAAATCAAGAACATAGATACCATCTCCAGCAGTGAAGCGTAAGTAATCTTTTTCAATATCAAAAATTGACTCTACTTTTAATTCAAAAGTAATAAATTGTAAATATTTAGCTGCTTTTGTAAAATTGATTTCAAGTTTATCTAATTGAGAATTTATTGAAACTTCTGCATTTTTAAATAATTTGAAAGCAACAGTTTCAGAATTTTCACTTATGAGAAAATTTTTATCTGATGAAAAAAATTCTAATGAAAAAATATTTTCATTATCTTGGATTTTTACTTGAGCTTTATTTTCTACTACACTTATGTTCATAATTTATTCCGAAATCAAAATAGTATCATTTCCAGCAATTCTTAATCCTTTAGGGTGAAACAACTCATTGTTATCTCCCCAAGTTGCCAAAATTGTTCCAGATGTATTTACTAAATGCAGACGTGAATTTGCTCCAAAACTTATTACATCATCAGTCAATACATAAAAGTTTGAATAATCTGTTGAAGGACCAGGTAACGCCTTAACAACATCATTATTGAATGTCAACTTAGTTTCTATAAAGCCATTTGTAATATTATAAACTTGAAGCTTTCCTGTATCATTACTGTCAACTGCAGGACTGCCTAATAAAACTTTATTGCTACCCATTTGATAGGCAGAACCAACCTTATTATCATAGTACTTCACAATGTCTGAAGTAATAGCCCAATTTAAATCCAAATCATCATTGTCTACCAACGATAAAACTGAATCTGAATGAGGTTGTGATAAGACTATATGATTGTCATTTTCTACATACTGAACAGACAATGGATTATAAATATTCTTATAATAAATCGGTCCTTTTAGCAAATCAAGTTGAATATCATCTTCTTGATTATTTGGACCATACATCTTAGTAAGAGAAACTTCTCCGTCACCATTGTAGTCAGTTACTGAAGAAACTGTTTGAGAGGTTGAACTTATTCCTATCGCTGTAGTCACAGTCCCACTGAAAGATGTTGAAATTCCAGCATAAAATTGCTGAGTTCTGTTAATATCTGAAACTGTTGACTGAGGAATAGTTGCACTCAAAATATCTGTGGAATTTATAGACGGGCCAGAATTAGTAAAGCTTCCTCTGTCTAATCTAATTTTTCTTAAACTTGAATTAGCTAAAGCAGATGAAAGAGTTCTGCCTTCTACTGTATTCTGAATATTTATTACAAATGTAGAGCTATTTCCAGAAATAGGTTCTACATATTCAGTTGTCAATCTTGTATCATCGGCTCTTACAGTTATGTTGTCATAGACTATAAATATTTTTGTCAAATCTTCAAAAGATATATTTTGAGAAAAAGCAATAAATATTTTTCTAGTGACAGGATTGAAAGTTGCGGATAAAGCTACAAAATCTCTAGACTGTAATCGCAATCTAATATTTCCCTGAATGACTTTAGTAAAATTACCATTTATATCAGTAATTACAATTCTGTCATTAAGTGTGTCACAAATTACATTACCACCATTATTCAAGGCTTGATAGTCTTTAGGAGTATTGAAGCCGTAAGAAGTGGATTTATTGAATATTTGCACAGGAGTTAAATATCCAGCCAATGTAGAGTTATCAATTCCATCTTCTACTGTAGTTTCAACTCTAAGATTTGTGGCTGAAATAAGTGTATTATTTCTAAGATAAACCCAATTTCCAACCTTGCTTGTATCATAAATTGACAGATAATTTGTATTGTCAGGATTTGTAGTACCATATCCGATGTTTTTAACGCTATATGCATCAGATACCCAACCAAATTTATTTATGCTTGTGTCTGTTAAGTTTCTGTCATAAATTCTAGATGTTGCAGTACCTACAGCAGAATAATTTACTCTTATATTACTAAAAGTTGGAGTAAGGTTTTGGTTTTCATTTGAATAAACTGAAAAAAGCAAATCAAAATATCTACCAACACTACTGTTGGTGTTAGGAGTAACTGTTATAACATCAGATTCATTGACTGTTCTGACATTATAAAATACTTCTGAACTTGTATTAGTTCTTGACTTTAAAGTATACTTTGTACCTGAAGGAAGGTCTACTTCATAAGAAACTTGGTTATATTGTGTCGTGACATCACCTGAATCAAATCTAAATAAGAAATTTGCATTTTTATATGTATACAAATCATTCCAAGTAAATAAAGAAGAAGTTGTTCCAAGTGCAGAACGTCTTGACTCAATCAAGTTATCTAAATTATTGTCTGGATTTATTTGTGACTCGCTTGGAGTGAGCAATTCAAACTTAACTTGTTTATCAGCTGTCCAACCCTGATCAGTTGCAAAATAAAAACCATAACCTAAAACAGATTTTATTAAGCTATTATCGCCGAAATCAGATAAATTAAAGCTTTGGTATGTTGCTGTTGAACCAGATGAACCATATGTCTCATCATCAAATATTTTCTTGTTTGTTACTGGAGAAATGTATATTGATGTTGTTGCTGTTCCAGTGTTAGGGGCAAATTCAATTTTCTCATCTGTAGATAGATTTGGATCAGAAGCTCCAGTTCCTACAACCAAATACATATAAATTTTTCCTAAAGCTGCTCCTGTTTCTCCAAGCCCAGCTGAAAACCCTATACCAATTTTTGAGTTGTATTCTAGTGAGACAGGACTATCAAAAAGCTTAAATGCATATAAGCCAGTATCTACTTTTAGTTTGTTGGAATCGTATGAGTTTGTAAATATCAAACCAGTACTCCAGCTATCGGTGGTGCTGAAAATACTAGCTGAAGGGACAGCCAAAGTTCGATAATTTATGGGAGTGTCAATACTAAAACTACCAGTTGTAGCTGACCCAGCAATTGCCACATTATTATAGTATGAATATAAAGTAGAACCTATAGAAGAGGCTATGATTCTAGCTTGATTGAGTTCTGTCAATGTTACATATGTTTTGTCAGACACAAAAGTGCTTGTAGAAACACTGTTGCTTATTCCATTACCAGAAGCCCAAGGAGCATTATTGTATACAGTAGCAAGAGCATATTTACTAGGTGCGCCAGTTGTTATTGCAAAACCTGCGCTGTTACCAGTTGACGAATTGCCATTGTTATTTGGAAATATACCTGGTACATATACAATAGTATTGATTTGGGTTGAATCTATATGTGAATATCCCGTTCCAGACTGTTTCTTTAAAGCTATAAGCATTTGTAATCTATTTGCTATAGAAAGTTCTGACAGTGTGTTTGATGAACTGTCAGAAGTATAATTAAGCAATAAAGATTCAATTTGTTCGTGAGATAAATTACCTTTTTGATTTAATGAGTTGTGATTTATATCAGGCAATCTGGCGGAATCTATTGTTCCAGTAGTGATTTTACTAGCATCAATATGCGAAATATTTTCAGAAGTTATTTGATTTTGAACTTCTGAAGAAAGATCGATAGGAGATGGATTGCCATTACCTCCTATGTGTTTATGATTTTTTATAGAATACGACAAAGAAGAAAATAGAGTTATATCTTGTCGTGTAGATTCATCAAGAGATATAGAACCTAAGTTGATATCAATATCAAGAAATCCCAATAGTATATAATTTACAGAATCATTTATTTGCGTCAACGATGAAATAAAATCAACATCTCCCGATACAGCAGTTTGTTCATTTTCATATGCATAAACAAAAATTCTAGTTGTTGAAGCATTTGTTGGGATAATAGGTAAACTTATATCTTTTGGGGATGTAGTTCTTGCAGCTTTATATGAGACAAAACCTTGACCAGAGGTTATAGATAATTTTGAAAACTTAAAGTCATTAGAATAAGTTTGAATTCTCCAAGATGGAGTATTAGGATCTGATTCTATAATTCCATTTTTAAAAATTTGATACAGATTGTACATCTGATTTTCAATCGCTCTAAAACGCAATTCATCTAAATCAATGTTTTCTGACAGGTCTTGATTTGGTTCAATGTATCCAAATCCATATATTGGTGTATTTCCCATTATCTTTTTTCTCTTGGTTTATATTCTGCTGTAACTTTTTGTAGTCCCCAGTTAGAATATCCCCATCGCAGTACATCTTCAGTTTGTAAGGTGTCTGTATTTGTAAGATTGACCATTTGCATTTGTTGTGCGACAGGGCTTCTTAAAGAAACGTTGTTGCTCTCAACTGCGTCTTTGAATCTAATTTGCTCTGAAATAATAAAAGATAGGGAATTGAAAGATGCCATAATACTAAATATCATTTATAAGGAATGGGATGTTAATTCCTGTAACATTTGCTGTAATAACATTTTGAGATTTATCAAAGACATAATTTATTCTCTCATAAATATATTTATCAGTATAATCGACTGTCTTGGGATCTACTACAAACACTTGAATTACAAATGTTCCGTGAAATTTTAAAGGCTTTGTTACATAACAACTAAATGAGACTTCGCTTTGAGGAGTTGCAATAACTTTTTCTAATTCATCAGTAATTCTCTCTAAAGTTCTTTGGTCTGGAATAGTATTTCTTTGTTCAGATGAAACTTTATATTTTCTAAATCCTATGTAAGGTTTTGCAAATGGATTTTGTTCTACATTTAATAAATCTTTTTTAGCTGAGAGTTTATCAAGAAGTGTTTCACCCAAATAATCTCTTGGATCTGCAGGGTAAAATCCTGGGTTATATCTTTCGTCTGCTAAAAAGCCAGTAATAGATGATGCAAAAGCTTTTACACCAGCAGCTAATGATTTCATATCAGTAGATATTGTAAATGAATCTGTTATAAGTCCGTGCCAACCTGGGTCACTTAAAGGAACATTCTGATTGACTAATGCATTCTGATTATAATTGATTATAGATACATTAGCTGCTGGATCTGAAACTATACCAGTAAACCTCAAGTCGTTATCAATAGTGTCATCTCTGTATCTTCCGGATAAGACAAATCCAAAGTTTTCAGCCCACCTCATTACTGGAAGCCCACCAACTCTATTTAATCTTTCTAAAATAGATTTTATTTTTGGATAAATAGTCTGAGTAGGAGAACATTTTATTAAATCTTGGTTATTGACCGACTGCGAGTTTAATCTTAAATCAATGTCTCTTATGTTAGTATTGTCTCTATAGTAATATGACCAAAATCCAGAAGCAGCAATTAAACTATCAATTGCAAAATCGTGTCTCATACCAGCAATAATCATATTTTTTTCAAAATAAATATTATCCAAAGTATATGACATAATGTCAACACAAGTAAGCGTAAATGTGCTGTCAGAACCTGTTCTTTGATATTCTACGTTTGTTATAAATCCTTGAAAATAACAATATCCAGGACCATTTAAGTAACCTGCATCTATAGTTATGCAAATCAAATTATTTTCTATAGCATTTATAACTTTATATCCTTTGAGGGAAGTATCTAGATTTTTTAAAGTTACAGTTGCTGTCTTCTTAATTATGCAGCTATTTCCACCATCATTTTGACAACTTACATTCCAAGTAAGCAAAAACTCAGATATATCAGCTACTGGAATAAAAAGATCTTGAACTGGTGGATTTATAAAACCATACCCTGATTCAGCATTACTTTTACCGCTTATATTCTTGAATGTAGTGCTACTTTCAGCACTGCGGTTAGGACTAGCTGCCAAAACTCCGGGATGTGGCATCTCTACCTGTAAAAATGCTGGTCCTTCAATTGTTGTGTTATAAAATAGCTTAAATACATAATCATATCTCGGAAAATTTTTCTCTTTACTGTTTCTTTGTTTAGTTTCTATAAACTGAGAATTAAATTGAGCATTAGAGAGTCTATGGTCTGCATAGTAAGATATATTTTTATCTAAAGGATTTTTATCTTTATGAAATCCTGTATTTCCAGGGGTTGGGTTAATTCTGTAAGATGCAGCTTCAAAAGAAGTGACAATATCTTCTAGTGTGTCAATGTTTGCTAAATTTTGTGGCAATATAAATTGAGATATAATTTGATTATTAGTAAATTCATCCTGATCGTTATTAAAATTATTAAAAATAATTGCTGAATATCTAAACTTTAGGTTTAAGTTCGAAACTCCTAAAGATATTTTTGTACTAGGAGGACACCAACATTCTCTTGAGTCAGATGGAACTATTGAATTCCATTTTGTAATATCAGAAGTAAATCCTATGAGTACAACTGGGCCAACAAAATGCACAAAAATATCATATGAATGCATATTATTTTTGTCAAATATTGGAGCTTCTGAAGTTGTTATTACTTTATAGTCTGAAATTGAAGGATCATAAAACTTAATTATTGGCTTTTTGTCTATTTTGAATTGTATTTCAAAGTCATTATAATATCTATCGTCTGGAACTACTGGAGCAAAATAAACTGAGAGTGCGGAATCACTTTGATTAACATTGCTTGCAGAAAAATTGATATGAAAACCATTGCCTCCATTATCTCCTCTAGCATTGATAGGATAATCATTTCCATCAGGATTAAATATTCTTGCTTCTTTTTGATATACAGCGTCAAAAGAAGTGGCAAATATTCTTTCGACATAGGTAATTTGATCGATAGAACTTATTTCAACTGATGAACCACCATTAGGATCATTTATAGTTTTCAAAGTACCTGAGTTAGTATTTTGTTTGTAAGGGCCAATGTATTTTATAGCTTGGGTGCCACTATTTACAATATTCCAAATATTGTATGTTGTTAACACATTGCCTTTGTCGCTAAAAGGAATCTGTGGAAGATGTAATGCTTTTGAAGAACTTATTTTTTTTGTTCTTTTTGTTGATGTTACTCTTGGATCATCAACAAACTCAACATTGTATGCGGGGCCTTTGAGTTTATTGAAATTTGGATGAACTTCATTTGGTACGATTCCACCAAATGCAAAAGTACAGGATGAGGCACTTACGGATGTATTTACTTCAGGAATTCTAGCGCTTTGCAATGAGTTTAATTTCTGTAATCTAGAACTAAACTTTTTCTCCACAATACCGTCAGGATTTGTATACAAAGGCTCAAAATCGTAATTTAAGACATTGGTGTTTTCTGCAGGCTTAGCTTGAGACGTTGCAGAGTATTCGCCCGTGAAAAAACCACTTTCTGGAGCGTTTATAATCGAAAGTTTAATAGTAGAAACTAACTGTCTTGAGTCGGGAAGTAAATTCATATATTTTAATTATAAATAAGTTAAAAAGTAATATCCTTTATTGTGCAGACTGCTCAGTTGGATACACTGTCAGAACGTCAGGATTTGGATACCCTCCAGTTCTGACAAATGTAAAAGTATTAGTTGATGGTTTAGCAGATGAAGCAATCAGCAATGAATGAAATCCTCCAGCAGAAATATCAGTTGGATTTGCAATATCGACAACCGAAGATATTTCACCGGGAAATCTTCCATTTTTTGAGTTTTCAGATAAAGTATCTTTATAACTTGATGCAAAGCCTAATTCACCATCTAAATTAACACCCCAAGGCCAATAATAATTTTCTGACAAAGCCAAATATCCGAAGTTACTCACAGATATTTTTTGAAAAGTTTCTGCTTTAGGATCGCCTGGTAAAAAGTTTTGGTTTTCTGCTGCTGTCCCAGGACTTATCAAGAAAGCTGGAATTTCATTTGCGTTTGTGAATCCATAGAAGTATATTGCTCTGTTGAAATAAGGGTCAGTATCAGCCAATAATACTCCAATCCTGTTCTCATATGTTGATATATCATACGCATAACCCCATCCTCTCAAATTAGTTTTTCCAGCAAACCAAACAATTTGGTTGTCCGGATCGAATGCGATACCAGTAACATAGCCTATAAAATCGTTTGGGCTAGTTGGATCGAAAAATCCTATTTCTATTTTGAACGGCATCATAGGAGTTGTCAAAAATAAATCAGGGTTTTGTCGGACATCAATACCAATAAATCCAATTTCATTTACAAATCCAGTTGAAGAATAATTATGTTTTCCGGCAACCCATACTTTTTTATTATCAGCAAAAGCAGTAATATGTTGGCAGGTTGAAACATCTAAAAGTGCATCATTGTTTGAAAAATTAAGAGGACTATTAGATAAATTTCTTTCTAGAATTGATTTAAATCCATATATGTTACTCTTAGGTAATGCTTGCCCGAAAGTCCCCAAATTATTATCGCCACAAACTAGCAAGACTTTTTTATTCAATACAGTATCTTCAACAATAATTGCTGAAGTTCTATCTCCTGCTGATACTTTGACTACCTTGAATTTAGAATTTAATGGAATTTTTGTCAAAACATTTACTTTGCTTATATTGCTCGGCAAACCCAATTGTCCATAAGTATTGTCGCCACTTCCATATAGTGTGCCAAGATCATCAACTGCAAATGAATGTTTCAATCCTGATTCAATTATGACGTACTTTTTAGTATCATCTACTAACTCGTAACCATATCTGTTAGGTTCATAAGCTCCACTTGCAATTGCTCCATTAATTGACTGTCCAGTAGTAAACAACTTGTTTGCATCAACTTTGGGAACTGGAGAAACATTTACTGGCACATTTAATCTTCTACCTAAATTTGTCAGCAATGAAGATTTTAAATTCTGAGTGTCTGCTACTACTAATGAAACAAGGAACAACCCTACTGTATTAAATGAGTAAGATAATTGTGAAGCAGTTCTAACTAAAACACCATCTAAATACCACTCAAAAGTGATGTTATTTAAGTCTTCTGGATCATAAGAAAGTAAGCCATCAAACGTATAAGTATCTCCTACTTTAAGCTCAATATTACCTGATAATTCTGGCTCATTGCTTATCACAGCAATAGGGTTTTTATTTGGTGGTGGAGGTGGAGGAGTTCTAACAACAAATATTGTTTTATTTACTGGAATACTTTCTAATCCAAAATTGTCAAACACACTTAATGTCACAGTATGATTGCCTGTACTTGTGAAAATAAAAGAAATTTCTGGTGTGTTTAAATTTTGATTAATTCCATCCACTAACCATTTGTAACCACTTATGAATTGATTAATATCAGAATCGTTACTACCATCCGATGTAAATGTGACGCTTGTATTAATTTCAACTTGTGTAATACCTGGAGGTACTGTATTCAAGACTGCAATTGGCTGATTGTTTCTAACTATATAACTTAATGTTTCAGTGCTTGATCCATCTTGATTGTCTATGACTTTTAGTGAAACATTGTAAGTACCAGGCTGTGTGTATCTTGTTACAGCAATTTGTTCAAAAGAAGTCTGTCCATTACCAAAATCCCAGTAATAAGCTAATGGACCACCTATATTGTCAGGATCATAACTGCCTGCTCCTGAAAAAGTAACATCTAATGGTGCAAAACTTGTATTTGACACAGGGTTAGCTGTTATTCGAGCAACTGGAGGCTGATTAGGAGGATTTACCTTGACAGCAACAGTTACAGTATTGCTCCAAAAACCATCATTATCCCTTACTCTATGAGAAACTGTGTATGGTACAAATCTTGGCGTATTAAACGTGTAAATGAAAGATTTTGTAGTTATTGGGGTAATTTGCAAACCAGATATTGTCCACTCATAATCAGATATACTTCCATCTAAATCAAACGCTAGTGAATCGAAAATGACTGTGAATGGAGCAAATCCTGTAATTACTTTATTTACGTCTGTCGGATTTGTAGAAATAACTGCCACAGGTATTCTGTTGCTGACAAAAATGTTTTTTGTAATGGAATTTGATAAATTGAATTTATCATAAACTGTCAATGTAACTGAATAAGTTTTATTGCCGAAAGCATACTGGTGTTGTGGAGATTTTTTGTTAGCATCAGAAGTTACAAAACTATTTTGATCTCCAAAATTCCACTCCCATCTTACTAAATCATTTTCTGGATCAGTAGATGAATCTATAAAATTAATTGTTTGTAATGTTTGTGGATTTGTAGGGTTGAATGAAAAATTTGCGCTTGGAGGTTGATTTATAATTGTGATTTGCTGATTACTTGGTAAACTTCTTCCATTTCTATTATCAGTGACTACCAAACTTGCATTATAAATACCAACACTTTTGTAAATATGAGATATGTTTGCTGGATTCACAAATGAAGTTGTATTTCCATCTCCAAAATCTATTTCGTAAAAAGTGATAAACCCATCTGGATCTTTTGAACTTGCAACATCAAAATTAAACAAATCATTTACTAAGCCAGTGTTTTTATCAACCAATAAAATAGCATTTGGTAAAATATTGTCTGCAGGACTAACATTGACTACAACCTGTGTTGAATTACTATCACCAAAATCATCAGTAACAGTCAAAGTTACAGTATATGAACCTTCTGACGTAAATTGAAATGTTGGATTCTGTAAACTTGATACTTGCCCATTACTTACAACCCAAGCATAAGATACTATATTTCCGTCTTCATCAAAAGAATTTTGTCCAGAGAATAATAAGGAACCTGGTGCCTTTACAATTAATGAAGTGTATGAAATTCTTGCAGTTGGTTTTCTATTATTTACTGTTAGTGTTTTTTGGCTAATGTTACTAGCACCAAAATTATCTATGACTTCAAGTGAAATTGTATATAAACCAGGCCTATTATAAATATGACTTACATTAGGAGATGCATTATCTTGTCTTACAGTATCACCGAAATCCCAATTGTAACTTACTATAGTACCGTCAGAATCAAAAGATTTTGATCCATCAAAATTTGCTGATTCTTTAGAATTTATTGGATTAGGAGAAATTGTAAATATAGAATTAGGCAAAGAATTATTAACAATAATATCAAAAGTAGCAGTGTTGCTTAAGCCATTATTGTCAGTAACCGTAAGCTTTACTGTATATAATCCAGATTTTGTAAAAACATAACTTATTGTTTTTCTGTAATTTTGCAAGTTAAATTCTACGAAAGAATTATTTTCAAGTTCCCAAAGCCACTTTACAATAAATCCATCTGTATCTGTAGATGTATCAGTGAAATTTACTGCAAGCGGAGCAAAATTGTTATTATTATCAACAGTAAAAGAAGCTTGTGGAGGTTTGTTAGCTGGAGGAGCAAAAACTTCTATCTGTAAAGATTTCTGTGAAGATTTCTTATTTGTTCCATCAAAAAGTCCGTTATCTGTCACTGTCAAAGTTACATCATAAACTCCAGGCGAAACATACTGATGGGTTGGATTTTTGCTTAGGGATGATGTGGTTGAATAAATATCAGAACCATCTCCAAAATTCCATTCCCATTTAATAATATATCCATCAATATCTGAGGATTCTTCTGTGAACTTTACAATAATTGGTTCAAAACTTGTTTGGGTTGCATTAATAAGGTTTATTACTGGAGGTTGGTTGGTTATTTCAGATACAGTAATGGTCTTGACTTCAATATCTGTATTTCCGAAACTATCTGTAACTTCAAGTGAAACTGTGTAACTACCAAATGTGGAGTAATTGAACACTGGGTTTTGAATATTAGAAGTCAATGACAAATTATTAGCATCAAATAACCACTTCCAATTTACTATTTGTCCTTCTGACGTATCAAGAAAATTAACAGTATATGTTTTATCAACTTGTGAATATGAAAAGTTTGCTATTGGATTATTATTTCCTTGACCTGACACAGATACACTATAATTTATAGAATTAGTATCATTAGAACTATTAGTAACCGTAAGTTTAACATCGTATACACCTGGTAAATCATAAAAATGTTCTGGATTTTGAGAGTATGAAGTTTGTCCATCACCAAAATCCCAAGCCCAAGACGTAACTATATTTGCTGGAGTAGATTTATCAGTGAACTTTACATTAAATACGGGACCAAAAGATGTTTGTTTCCAAGAAAAATCTGCTTTTGGTGTTAATGATACTACAATGTTAGGGCCTGTAAATAAATCACTCTTTCTACTAAAATTATCTTCAACATAAAGTGTTGGTTTATAAGTACCAGAAATTGTGTAATCGTATATCAAGTCATCATTATTTGAAAAACTTGATAACTGACCATTTCCTAAAAAATCCCAAACATAAGTAGCTATTACAGATCCATCTTTTACGGGAAAAGATTGGTTTGTGAAAAGGACACTAAGTGTTGCTGGTCCAGATGTAGGACTAGCGCTAAACTTTGCTGTGGGTTTTAAGTCAGTTACTTTTGGATAAACTGTAATTTTCAAAGTTGTTGGATTAGACTTTACTCCATTACTGTTTGTAACTATCAATGTGACAGTAAATTCTTTATCAACATTTGTAGAGTTTACAAAAGTATGAGTTGGATTTGTTTCTATTGAACTAGTGCCATCACCAAAGTCCCATTCATAAGTTAATTCACTTCCAGAAAAATCAAATGAATCATTAGAAAAAACTACAAATAAATCAGTAATTCCAGAAGTTGGATTTGCGGTAAATAAAGCTTGAGGTTTTATATTATTAGTGTCTGTTGTCACGTCAGCTGAAGAGACGCATTCTATTGGGTAATCAACATATGTACAAGCTATTCCAGTTATATTATCAAATGTGTTAGAATACGGGTTGAATTTAACAGCTCTTAGGTTACAATTACCAGTATCGTAAACAACAATTACATCACTAGAGTAATTCATATGTTTGCAGCTTATTATTGCAGGTTTATGTTTTGAAACTACACTTGAAAGTTCTGAGTTTGAATCATAGTAAGTAACCATACTTTCTCTTTGAATCAAATTAACTGCGAAGTCAGAATTTACATTACCAGCTATCAAATGTAATTTTGGAATTACTGAAGTGCCAAAACTGCTCGAAGATACAGGGACTTCATAATAAACTATTGAGCCACTACTAAAGAATACGTTTCTTTGAACATTTAAGCGATTATCGTAAACTGATGTCAACCCAAAAATATTACTTTCTTCCGATAAAGTTTGGCCAGAAATATCATCAAGATTTATTAATTCAAATTTATCAGAAAGCTCGTAATTAGAAATAAATTTACCATTGATTATTCGCAAATTTTCTTTTAGAACGTAAGAAACTAAATACTCCTGTGAGTTTATAATTGAAACAGTAGGGTGAACAGGAGCAGCTATGCCTTCGAGCATTAGTGTGTCTAGAAGTCTAAATTCAGATATGTATGTTGGAGCTTTACCAGCTACTAGAATATTTTGGTCAGTAACTGGAGCAACAGTTCCGCTTGTATTAAGTGGAATTGTTCTAAAAATTACAGAACCATCATCTGCATAGCCAATGTTAGCAAGTAATGGAGACTCATTTGATATAGCATAAGAATTAAATCTCATTTTATTGAAAGCTATAGAATTTGTAGAAAAATTTGCATCACTTTTTGATTCTCCAAATATGTGTGGGAACCAAGAAAACTTATTTCTCATATTAGTGTTTGAACTAATCAGAGAATTATAATTATTTGTGCTTTGAGATTTTAATAAACTTGTATGTTCTGTCAGTAAAAATGTATGGACATTTCTTGAATTTTTAATTAATTCTGACGAAAGTAAAAAGGGATATTCGCCTGGTAAAGAAACCCCATTCCCACTTTGAACATTAGGATACCCAACACAATAATTTTCATAAACTCCAGAGTAAAATGAGTCGGTCTGAATGATAGATGTATATTTTATATCTTTTTCTTTAGTTGTTGGTACAGTGTAAGCAATCACAATAGAATTTTCAAAACCTGATTCACAAGCTGTTATATCAGTAGCTAATTCTTTTCCGCCCTTAAATGAAGCTCTTTCTCTTTTTGCTTGTGATAAGTTTCTAGTTGAACTCTTGAAAGATTCTGGATTTGCAAATTGTTTTGATTTCTCTAACTGAATAAAGTGATCAATTTTATTTTTACCAAATGGAGTTTCTGTTTGATAAAAGCCAAAATCATTAGATTCTGATGAACCTGCCGCTGCTCCAGTAGATGTTTCAATCAAATTAGCTTTTCTAATGTTATCGTCTGTACTCTTTTGCGGAGGTAAAATTAATCCATTAGCTAGTCCACGAGCTATAATTCCACCACGTAAATGCAATACAGAAGTTTGCTGAGTGCCATCTGAATTTTTAAGCGAAGTGTTTCCGAAAAGATCAGGTAAACCTGGCGGAAAATTTCCATTTATTCTATGAAATATTGTTTGCGCAAGAAGAGTCTTGAGTTCATTAAAGCTTATATCAATTGCTTTGACATATGAGGTACCACTACCGCTATTTTTTCCGCTTGGTAATGCTAAAATTCCACCGCCATAAACCCAAGTTGCGTAACCAGTGTCAGAATTTAAATATTCAGGATCTAAGTCTATTGTGTAAATCCTGTCTCCAGTAATTGGATCTGTCGGATATGACTTTAATATTTTTTGAGCTAACCATCCAGGATGTCTTACTACTTTAGACGATGGATTATTAACGTTGAGCCACTGCGGGGCTACATATTCATCTATTTTGTTTATATCATCACAAAGTCCAGAAATTGATTTAGGAAATAACTGCCAATTGTTTAATCTTGAGGACTTTGTTAATTGCCATTCAATATCTCCTTCTTCCTCGTCTCTGCTGTCAGTGTTCTGTTGCCAAAATCTTCTTGTGAAATATTGAGTTTCTGTAGGTATTTCAGTCGTATTTGCATTTTCAGAAACTGTAAATTTTGTTTTAGATTCGAAAGTGTTATTATTTCCAGAGTAAACAAAATTAGAAAGAGAATTTATTCTTTGAAGCTTAACATTCTTAAGTTCTAATAAATCATTATCAACTTGAAGTTTAGTAATTCTACTCACTCCATAATAAGGTCCATTACTAGCTTCATCTTCTGGATAGTCATCAATTGCGTTAACTTCATTTTCTGATGGATCTTTTGAAAGTATATTTGTATTTAGTATTGTATTTTTTGGAAACGTAAATTCAACCAGCCTTGGATCCTTAACAGTTATGATTGGAGCATTTGGGTTGAATACAGTTTCTATACCATTTATAGTTGGAGGTATGCCATCATAATTTGGTTCTGAATTTTTATCAAGCTTAGAATATTCAATATTCCCTCTATACTTATTTTCTTCTACCTTATCAATAGAAGAAAATTTTAAGACAATTGATGCAAATCTATCATCACTCCTTGAAAAAGTAAGTTTTATTGAACTGCCTACTGGAAATTGTAAATTTGAGTTTGCATCATTTGGCACTTCTATTGAAAAATAAGAAGTTTCTTCTGCTTGTGAATTTACGTACTGAATTATTTTGTATGTTTTTTTAATTTTTAACGTAGAATTTTCGATCTCCACTGAATCATAGGGATTGTTCAAGAATACAGCATTATGCTCAACTTTGATAATTTGATTACCATCTACAAAAAGACCAGTTGTTTTTGATAAATTACCTGTAATGTCAGGAAAGCCTGGATTATAATCATAAATTTCAAATTCTTCGGGATATTTGCCATCTTTGTCTTTGAGCAAAATACCATCAACAGTATTGTCTTTCGTTAAATCATTTTGAACTTTATAAAAATAAATCTCTTTGAAATAATCTGGAATGATATTAATTCTTTTTCCTGTGTCGTCATATGTGTATCCATCAGCAGCAATAAATGGCTTAGCAAGTTTTATTTTTCCGTTAGCAATTCTGGGTCTTCCAAAAATGTAATTTGTTCCTACACCAGATTTTGGAAAAGCTGAAGTATTTACATCAAAATAATCTACATTTTTAGAAACGGGATCGGTAAGATAAATGACTCCTGAATCTTGAATTATTTTTTTAATTTCACCAGTAATCCAAATGTTAGATTCACTTCCATCAATAGGCCCAGTGAATAAAAAATTATCTTTCGGTTTGTTTTCAGCTGCCAATAAACCAAGAGGGCTTAAACTAACAGGTTTTGATGTTGTATATGCATTGAGTCTAGGATATGGTGAATCCTGATTATCAACATTGTCATTTTTATTATCAGGATTGCACAAATCAACTATAATATTTTGAAATTTATTTGTACTTGATCTTATCTTCCAATACTTAGTATCTTCTGTCTGACTATTGTTTGATTTTGTAAAACCTTTTGACGTTTCCGTAATATTAATCAAACTGTTTTGCAAATCATTATTTAACGAACGAACTTCAAGGTTTAAATATCTATAACCTGATAAATTTTGATCACCATAGTAATGAGGTTCACCCTGATCACCTACATAATTTCTCGTGTTTCCTTCACCAGGAATAATATATTCTTTATCCTGTTTTAAGGTCATTGCATTGAACTTCCATCCTCTTAAGGGAATAGGAATAGATGCACTCCCACTCGGCAGTTCATCTTCACCAATTGTAAGTTCTTGATTTAAAAAATTAATATTTTCACAACCATCAGCGCCACGAATATATTTATCAGGATAGTCCATATTATCTGTTGGACTTTCCAAATCATCAAAAATTTCATTAGAATGAATACCATCAATCATTCCATAAATCCATCTTTGAGTATTATCAAATCTAAGGTTTTTTGAATCAGATTCGGCTTGAGGTAAATCTTGTATTGCATCTAAAAAACCAGAATATCTTTGATAATCTTGAGACGCACTAATGTTCCCGCTGTTAGTTTCAACAGTCAAGAATTGAGCTTGATTGTAAGTGATAGTTTTGTATCTCTTTGGGATATAAATACTACCAAAACCAACTAAATAAGCTTTAAGTGGATTTGTGTGATTTTTGTTCCAATCATATACATTTGCATCAAATGTAACTGTCCTCGTTGGGTCCGTAATCAAATTTATTCTTGCTTCAGCTTTTCCTCTTATTTCCTTAACATACGTTGAGTTTGGATCTGTGTAACCTTTTATAGAAAAGTTTTCTGTATCTACTGTTACTAAAGAAGTTTTTGCTTGTGAATTTGATTTAAGATCAGGAGTAGTACCATAAATGCTTACATATCCACTATTACCTGAATTAGCAGTATAGGCTGTGATTTTTTTTCCAGCACTATATGAAATTCTTCTGGCTAAAGTAAAGTTAAGTGTTTGAAATCTACTGAACTTATTGACTTTGCCTTTCGAATCAATTGCAGTAATTTCAATTCCAACTCTGCTTGAAGTATTAGGCTTGATCATTTCAAACCAATTTAATGTTGTGTATCTAGGAAACTGTCTGACAGTGTCTTTGTTTAAATCTTTAATTACAACAATTTCATCATCACCACAACCTGATGCTGAAGGTTTTGTTTTTATTTCAGATGGCAAAAATTCATCAATTCCAACATATTCTTCAAGTGGTGTACCAAAATATACTGTGCCTTCAATAGAGCCTGAAAAAGATTTTAGAGTTTTTGTAGCTACATTTTTATCAAAATCAACTAATTCCAAAACAAAACTATCAGAAATATTTACAGCATTTAGACCTTGGCTGATTCCAGCTATAAATTGAAAATTTAGCTTAATTTTGTATTTTTTGGAACTTTCTACATATTCGGGTTCCAAAAAAACTGTATCTCTTCCAAATGTATTTGATACTGTTAAGTTTGGTTCTCCTACCCTGCAAACAAAACTACAATCAGTAGAACTAAAAACAACTTCAGCATTTGTAGGATACGACTTTACAAATATTGGAAATGAAAAATTCTTAATTGGATTGCCCAAAAGCACTTCATAGTTAAACTTGAATTTGCCAATAAAACTAGTTGTTCTTGATCTATTTGTTCGATAAATGGCCATAGCTTAACTCTTAAGGAATTGACTTAACATATTTTGTACTGTTTGTCTAGTCTCTTGTTTGATTGCTAAAATTTTCTGATCGTATTTTTCTTCTACCTTGAAAATTTCACGGATAATTTCTTGTTTAATATTGTTTATTTCTTGTTTTGTAATAACATTGTTTGTTATGTTATTAGTGACATTTTGAATCTTTTTTACAAGTAATTCTTCAACCTTATTTTCTATTACTTTTTCCTGAGCTTCCTTTTCCTGTTTTTCTTGATAATATGATTTTTTCTCAAACTTACTAATGTTCTCAACTTTGTAGTAGTTTTGATTTTTTTGTTTGTGGATATCTATTTTTACTCTTTCATTATTTTGTGTAATTCTGTATGTGTCAGTATTTTTAGTAAGTTTTATTTTTTGCTTAATTTGTTCATTGTTTACTTTGACTAAATTTAAAGTTTGAAAGAAATTTTTAATTTCTTTTTTAGTGCTTGTTTTTTTCGTTCCAGAATAGTCGCTAAAATTCACTAAGTCAAAGAAAGATTGCTCAGCTTTAGATGCTTTACTATCAACTCTTTCACTCATTTTGTAAAGTCTATCTATTTGTTTATTTATGGATGAGAAAGTTTTTTCAGTCTTCTTCTCAGATTTTATTAAAGAAGTTATATTTAATTCAGAAAATAAATTTGTAATGTTTTTCTTGTTTGAGTCAAAACTATATCTGTTGACAAAGTTCAAGTTTTTTTCATTTTTAATAAGGTTTATATTTTCGAAAAATTCAGATACTTTTTTTATTTCACTGTATGAATTATTAATTCTAGTGATAGGTGCTACTTTTGATATGGATTCAACAAAGTCAAGTGTTTTTAAAGTTTCTTGAATTTTGACTTTTTCTGAATATGTCTTGATCTGTCTTTCAAGTTTAACAACATTTAAAATATCATTTTTAGTTAAATTGATATTTGAAATTTCTGAAAGGTTTTTGATATTTGATGTTTTGTTTATTACATTTTGAAAATTTGTTACTCCTAAGTTATTTATGCTTTGAATAACTTTTTCAACTTGTTCTAAATTATTATATTTATTAACTGTCAATGGAGATATAGAATTTATTACATTAAGAACAGATGTAATATTTTTTTCTTCTAATTTTTTTAGCTCTGTAAAAGTTCTTGCATCAAGCTTAGTATTTTGCAATAACTCTATAAATTTATTAACTTGTGAGTTATTTGAAATCTTAAATACATTTTGGTTATCTAACTTATTTTGATTTAAGATAGAGAAGTTTTCACTAAACTCATTAAAATTATCAATATTTTTTATCTGTCTAATTTTCTTGATATTTTGTTTTATTTTATTATCAGTAAATATAT